>BNJU01003006.1_pt1 | contig 123573 bp, 125 predicted proteins | sample 8539281 | NCBI WGS metagenome assembly BNJU01 (sample SAMD00202456, study PRJDB9452) | human saliva metagenome | isolation source: human saliva | place: Japan | reverse complement strand
TGCTGCCCATCAGCCTGAGCCTTCCAGAAGGTCTGACGCTCCACACGGGCACGCCCTGACCTCCTCGACGATCTCGCTGCAGCACACGGCGAAGGCCCCGGCGCGATGGTCGGAGACTGACAGACCGCAGCCGCCTCCCCGACGCTCAGGTCGCCGACGCGGTGAACGACGCCGAGGGCGCGCACCCGACCCCGTTGGGGCCACGTCCCGCGCGATCTGCTCGACGACCGGTCGGCCGTGGGTGGCAGGATGGCCGATGCCGGTGACGGCGCGATCGGCGTCATGGTTGCGGACCAGCGCCCTCGCAGGTGACGATGGCGCCGGCGGCCGCGTCCTGGACGGCGTCGGCGAGCTCGGTGACGCTGATGGGAGCCTCAGTGACCTCGGCTCTGACTATGCGGGGCGTGGAAAGCCGAGGGTGGTCGGCTGGGCTGGTCGACCGGACATCACGGAGAGTCTCCTCGATCTGGGCGGCAGGGCTGGGCGTCACCGGATGGTCGGCTGCGAGCATACCCATGTGGGCACCTCCGGCTGAACGGGGCATGAGACTACGACGTTCGGGCACTGCCCGCCCGCGACCGTCCGCTCTGAGGTCACGACCCCCAGGCAGCCCGTCGAGAAAGCGACCGTGATGGCGCAGATGATTCCCTGAGTGACCACGTCGCCCAGGTGCTTGGGGCCCCTGTCGCCCTGGAAGGCAGCCGCCTGGCACTGGGACAGGCACGGCAGGGCGCTGGCCGAGGACGTGACCGCCGCCGTCCGGTGCCGCCGTGGAGCCGACTCCGGCGATGGACGGTTTGACGCAGTGCTGCTGAGAACGACCGGCGCCGGCCCGCAGACGCCCGTGGTTCTGCCAGTGAGCGACGTTCCCGCCGGCGCTGCGCCGCGTCCCTCGCTGCCGGAACCGCCCAGCGGATCGCGACCGGGCGACATGCTGCCCGAGGCGCGCGCGACTGGTCAGGTGGAGGACACGGACCAGGATCCCGGCCCGCACCCGGTTCCCGGGAGCGCGTCAGATCCACGCCGAGTGAGCCTGGTCTCAGCGTGCGCCGAGCCGGGGATGACGTGACCCGGGCGATCCGGTCAGCTGGGCGAGGGACGAGGCTGTCCGCGAGGCCATCTCCGCCCTGGCCTGTGGGGCCCGCCGCGTCGGCTCAGGTGCTGGTGGAGTCCGCAGGTGCGGCCGTGGTGCTCCACCGGGGCCGAGGCGTGCTGTGAGCGGTCGGAACGATCCTCGACTCTCAACTCCTGCTGCTGGCCGGATTGGTCGCGAGCATCGGAGCGGTGTGCACGAGCGTGGCCGCAGCGGCGACATGCCGAGGCCCCGGCTAAAGGTGCTGCGGCAGGCTGCGGCGGCGCCGACCTCATCATCCTCAGGGGCGTGTCCGCGGGGGCCTTCGATCCCTGACGATGCTGGCAGGCTCAGCAGGGCGAGGGCGGTCCCGGTGCACCTGGACTTCGTCAAGGTGGCTGTGCAGCCGGGGCAAGCCCCAGGGGCTGCGCTGGGTGCTCGCCGATGACGGTCGGCGGGCTGCCGATCATCTGCCAGCAACCCGGTGAGTGTCCCGGTGTCCTTCACCACGATCGTGAGCTGCCTGGCCCGCTGTCCGGTCAGAGATGCGGGACGGCGGCACCAGAGTCGCTTCCGGGCCGGCCTCGCCCGACGGCGCGTGCGCAGGGCTGGCAGACCCCACCGGGACAGCGCCAGCACGTGCCGGTGCGCTTCTCCGAGGCACCCACCGGCTCCGACGTCGGCGATGGTTCCGGTCGCCCTCGCAGTGACGCCCACCCACCACGGCTGGGCTCCGCCTCGACTGGTGGCTCTCTGCTGCCCGCCGCGCAGGCGCTGGCTGGTGGACGCGAGGTCGAGGCGAGTCGAGGTCGGCGATGAGCTGCCCCTCATCCCGCTATCCGCCTCGTAGAGCTCGGGTGAACCACCCGCCCGGGTCGGGACCGCCTGCGAGGGCCCCGACCACGGCCACAACACGTGATCCCACAGTGAAGGAGCCCCTGACCACTCGCCCCGAGATCGCCCTCACCCACCTGACTGCGCGCGCGCCGCAGCATGGTGGACGTCACGCGAGACCCCTGACTGCACGAGGCCCGCGCCAGCGCCTTCGTGGCTCACTCGAGGTGATCGCTGACGCCCGCGTGGGGCTCGGTCCCTGCGACGTGCTCGCCGTGTCCCGTGGCCGGGACCGCGGCGACGAGAAGCGTCCTGAGCTCGCCGCCGCGCGGCATCGGCGTGCACGGGCGCGTGACCTGATCGTCGACGGCGGCGTGCGCATCGAGACCGACAGTGCGCACCGCCGACTGCACTGGGGGTGGAGATGGAGGCCTCACCGCAGCCACGGCGGGGCTGGCGATCGTCGACATGGCCGGCGGAGTGACCGCGGCGTCGAGCTGCGCGAGGCATGCGTGGTGGCAAGTCCGGGGGCGCTCAGGGGACTGGGTGCGCGGTGACTGCGGCGACGAGGCCTGAGCAGACGTCATGGCACCACCGCAGAGCACCAGCGACCCGGCTGCTGCCGCTGAGCGCCGATGTCGCCGTGCGGCATGGTGGGACCGGCAGCGCGGTTGAGCGGAGCCTCCAAGCCTCGACGTCGTCGCCCGCAGGGCGCGCCTGCTCGACCACGTCCTGGCCGGCGGGAGCGGCTACGGAACAGGCCCGCGCTCTGGGCGCGTGTGCGTCGTCGCCCCGGCAGAGGTCGCGCTGCCCGGCGACGTCCTGCAGGGCGCTGAGCACCCTCCCGGGAGGGCCCTGTCGCCGGGATCGCGGCCGGGCTGAGCTCCTGGCAGGTGCGTTCCGGGTCGCGGGCTCACTCGATCCTCACGCAGACGCCCGTCCTCCTGGCGAGTGCCGCGGCTCCTGCACCATGCGCTGGCGAAGGCGGGGGCCGGAGCTGACGGTGTCTGCGCCCGCGACGCGTGAGCACACCCAGTACCGTGCTGGGCCTCTACCGCCGCCGGGCACTGGCCGCGGCCGTATTCCCCAGGCGAGCGTCTGCGGGACACCGCCGTGCGCCGGGCCCTCAGGCCCCTCCGGATCGTGCGCTGCCCGTGTCCCGTGATGTCGTGCGGGGACCTGGACACCTGGACGAGAGTCCGCGCCTGGGACTGGCACGCTCCGAGTAACGCCGTCTCAGCCGATCCGCTCTGCAGCGTGCACGGTGGTGCGCTCAGCGGTCTCCGCCGCCGAGCTGCTCCAGGACGGGGCACCAGGGGTCCGACGACGGCGACGGTGTCCTTGACCCCGCCGCGAGAGCCTGGGGCATTGACGACCAGGGCTCCGTCGGCACCGCGGGAGGTCACTCCCACCAGGCCGCGGGACAGTCCCGCCAGCGGCGTCTTGGTCAGCCCGTGGGCGCGGATCTGCGCCTCGATGCCCTCGATACGGGTCTGCAGCAGTGGCGCCGTGGCCTCCGGGGTGAGGTCTCTGGGGGTGACGCCGGTGCCGCCCGTGGTCAGGACCACCCGCGCGCCGGCGGACACCGCACGCCTGATGGCCTCACGCACCGGCTCGACGCCGTCGGGCACGAGGTCCACCGTGTCGACGATGACGTCGTGCTCGGCCAGGAGACGCTGGGCCAGCGGGCCGGAGAGGTCCTCGCGCTCACCACTGACGCAGCGGTCGGAGACGGTGATGACGGCGCCCTTGACGGGCTCGGGCAGGGCCGCCAGGCCCTTCTGGACGATGGGGGTCTCGCTCATAGCCCCACCGTAGTCCGCACGAGCGTCCGCTGAACCCCTCACCGCACGAGTCGCTCCCCGAGGGGTTCTCGGCGGTCTCACTCCACCCCACATCAATTAGATAACATGAGTTTATCTTAATTTGCTGACCCCGAGCACGGCCGACCCTCCGGTTTCCCCTTGTATTGCTCAGACAATCACACCCAGCCTGAAGATCTGACCACAGACCTGCATCATGGGGGCGGCGCGTGCCCGCACGCCCCCTCCCACATCTTCACGACAGCCTCAGGTCCACGGCGCCGTCGCCCAGCAGACCGGGCCTTACACACAGCAGGAGCCCTATGTCCACGCTTGACACCTCCGGTCGCGTCCTCACAGGGTGGAACCCCGAGGAGCCGGAGAACTGGTCCGCGAAGATCGCCTGGACCACACTGATCGTCTCGACCTACTCGATGATCCTGGCCTTCTGCGTCTGGCTCCTTCCCAGCGCGATCGCCCCCAAGCTCACCGAGATCGGCTTCAAGCTCACCGAGAGCCAGCTGTACTGGCTCGCCGCCATGCCCGGCCTGTCCTGCGGCCTGATCCGCCTCATCTCACATGTTCCTGCCGCCGATCGTCGGCACGCGCAGCTCGTCGCATGGTCCTCCCTGCTCTACGCACCGCCGATGCTCGGCTGGTTCCTCGCGGTGCAGAGCACCGAGACGAGCTTCGGGACGCTGCTCGCCCTGGCCTTCGCCTGCGGATCGGGAGGCGGGCTCGTTCTCCGCCACATGCCCTCGACCGGCTACTTTCTTCCCCAAGCGGCTGACCGGTACCGCCCTGGGATCCAGGCGGGCATCGGGAACATGGGAATGAGCATCATCCAGCTGCTGAGTCCCCTGGCTCATGGGGTTTCGGACTGCTGGGCATCACCTGGATCGCCCCCCAGCACGCCGCCGGCAGCGGCCAGGTCTGGGTCCACAACGTGCCGTCTTCTTCATCCCGTGGACCATCGTGGCCGCGCTCCTCGCCTTCGCCCTGCTCAAGGACGTCCCGTCGAGCGCCAACATCCGCCAGCAGATCGACATCTTCACCAACCCGACACCTGGTACATGACGCCTCAGTACGTGGCGACCTTCGGCCCTGTTCTCCGGGTTCGCCGCACAGTTCGGACTCTCATCAAGAACACCTACGGGCCTCAGTCGGCCCCTGGCCGAGCACTTCGACAAGTCACTTCTGCCCTGGGGGCGACTCACGCCTTCCTCGGGCCGCTCGATCGGCTCGGTGGTCCGAATGCTGTGGGGGCCCTGTGCGACCGCTTCGGCGGGGCCATCTGGACCTTCATCTCCATCATCGGAATGGGTGCCACGCTGGCCGTCACCACCTTCTACCTCCATCCGACCGATCCGGCGCAGTTCCCCGGGTTCCTGTGGTCCATGCTGGCGATGTTCTTCTTCTCCGGCCTGGGCAACGCCGGCACCTTCAAGCAGATGCCAATGATCATGCCTAAGCGGCAGGCCGGCGGCGCCATCGGTTTCACGGCTGCCATTGCCAGCCTGGGCCCCTTCATCGTCGGCGTCGCCATCGCCTCCCTGGGCACCACCGCCTGGTTCTGGATCTCGGTCACCTACTGCGCCGTGTGCGCGGTCATCTGCTGGCTGCGCTATGCCCGACCGGGAGCCCCGTTCCCGGGCTGAGTTCCAGCATCCGGCGTCCGCCCGGGCCACCCGCAACCGACTGACGGGCACAACGGCGCGGCGGCTAACGGCTCACCCGCGCGCCTGCCCCGTCGGCGGGGGCGCTCGGTGCCCGTCCGGTCGCCATCGACCCGCCGGACCGCCGCGCCCCCACGCTGAACACCGATGAACACAGACACACCATTGACCACCCACCAGCTTCACGGACCAAAGGACCATTGATGAGCACCACCGGCTCCCAGACCACCGGCCCCGGGATCGTCCCTGGACCCGACCAGCAGGTCGAGAACGCCCCCGGACTGCTCACGCTGGGCTCGTACCTGCGTCGAGGACAAGCTCTGCCGACGCCCGCCGCCTGTTCCTGACCGGCGGACGCGCGAGTCCGACACCTTCTACCGCCACCGGTGGAGCCACGACAAGATGGTCCACTCCACCCACGGGGTCAACTGCACCGGGTCGTGCGCCTGGGAGGTCTACGTCTCCGACGGCATCATCACCTGGGAGAAGCAGATCACCGACCACCCCACCACGGGACCGGACATGCCCGAGCACGAGCCCGCGGCTGCCCGAGTGGCGCGGCCTTCTCCTGGTACACCTACTCCCCACGCGCATCCGCTACCCCTACGTGCGCTCAGGTCCTGCTGGACGCCTTCCGCGCCGCGAAGGCCGACAACGACGGCGACCCGGTCGCCGCCTGGGCGCAGGTCACCGATGACCCGCCACCGCCCGAGGCCTACAAGTCGGCCTCGAGGCAAGGCGGCATGGTGCGCGGGCTGGGACGAGGCCATGGAGATCGTCGCCGCCGCCTACGTCCACACCATCCGCGCCTGGGGCCCGGACCGATCGCCGGCTTCAGCGTCATCCCGGCCATGTCCCAGGTCTCCTACGGAGCCGGCGGGCCGCTTCCACGAGCTCATCGGCGGCACGATGCTCTCCTTCTACGACTGGTACGCCGACCTGCCGCCGGCCTCACCGCAGGTCTTCGGGGACCAGACCGACGTCCCCGAGGCCGGCGACTGGTACAACTCCCAGTACCTCATGATGTGGGGCTCCAACCTGCCGCTGACCCGCACCCCGGACGCCCACTTCATGACCGAGGCCCGCTACCACGGCAGAAGGTGGTGGCCGTCTCCCCGACTACGCCGACAACACCAAGTTCGCCGACCAGTGGCTACGTGTGGCCCCGGGTACCGACGGCGCCCTGGCCCAGGCGATGGGACACGTCATCCTCTCCGAGTTCCACGTCAAGCGCGAGGAGTCCTTCTTCCTGGACTACATGCGCCGCCACACCGACTCCCCCTTCCTCATCGGCCTGGAGCCCTCCCCCGACGGCACCAGCTGACGTGCCCGGCCGCTTCGTACGGCCTCCGACGTCGAAACGGGGTCGCCACCGGCGCCCCTGAAGAACGAGTTCCGTCCTCGTGTGGGACCGCCAGCGGGCCCGGCCGACCCCGGGGGCACCCTGGCCGACCGCTTCACCCCCGAGGGCGAGGGCAAGTGGAACCTGCTCATGGAGGGCGTCGACCCGGTCATGAGCATCCTGGACCTGCACGGCGAGGGCCCCCAGGTCCAGGCCGCCGAGGTCCTCCTGCCCGCTTCGACCTGCCCGGGCTCCTCCACCCCGAGGGTCTGCTGGGCGGCGGCGTCGTGCGCCGCGGCGTGCCGGTCACCCGGGATCGGGGACCGCTCTGGTCACCACCGTCTACGACCCTGCTCCTGGCCCAGTACGCCGTCGAGCGCCCGTCCATGCCGGGCGAGTGGCCCGCGGATCACCAGGACGCCACGGTCCCGGGCACGCCCGCCTGGGCCAGCGAGATCACCGGCGTCCGGGCCCGCCATCATCCAGGTGGCGCGCGACTTCGCCCTCAACGCCGTGGAGTCCGGCGGCCGCTCCCAGATCGTCATGCGGCGCGGGCATCAACCACTACTACCACGCCGACCAGATCTACCGGACGATCCTGGCGCTGACCTCCATGTGCGCCACCCAGGGCGTCAACGGCGGCGGCTGGGCTCACTACGTGGGTCAGGAAGGTCCGCCCGCTCAGCGGCTTCCAGCAGTACGCCTCGCCCTGACTGGCACCGCCCGGCCCGGCAGATGATCTCCACGGGCTTCTGGTACATCACCACCGACCAGTGGCGCTACGACACCACCTCCGCCGAGCGCCTGGCCTCCCCGCTGGGACCGGGCACCCTGGCGGGCAAGACGACCACCGACGCCATGGTCGAGGCCATGAAGCGCGGGTGGACGCCGTCCTACCCCACCTTCAACCGCAGCCCGCTGCTCCTGGGCCAGCAGGCCGCCGAGGCGGGCATGGACCCCAGGACTACGTCGTCGAGCAGCTGCGATCCGGTGAGCTGCGCTTCGCCTGCGAGGACCCCGACGCCCCCGAGAACTTCCCCCGCATCCTGTGCTCGTGGCGCACGAACCTGCTGGGCAGCTCGGCCAAGGGCACGGAGTTCTTCCTGCGCCACATGGTGGGCGCGGACAACGACGTCAATGCCGTCGAGACCCCGCCCGAGCAGCGTCCCGCCTCGGTGACCTGGCGCGACGAGGCCCCTGTCGGAAAGCTCGACCTCATGTGGACCGCGGACTTCCGCAACACCTCCACCACCCTGCACTCCGACGTCGTCCTGCCTGCGGCCACCTGGTACGAGAAGCACGACATCTCCTCGACCGACATGCACCCTTCGTGCACTCCTTCAACGCGGCCATCGACCCGCCCTGGGAGGCGCGCACCGACTTCCAGGTCTTCCAGACCCTGGCCGGGCTCATCTCCGCCTGGGCGCCGCGCTACCTGGGCACCCAGACCGACGTCGTCGCCGCGCCCCTGACCCACGACACCCCCGACGCCCTGACGATGGCGCACGGCGACGTGTCCTCCCTGCCCCAGGAGTGGGTGCCGGGAGTGACGATGCCCAAGCTGGTGCCCACCGAGCGGGACTACACCCAGATCCGGGCCAGTTCGACGCCCTGGGTCCCCTGGCCGAGAAACTGGGACTGCCCTGCAAGGGCATCATGCTCAAGCCCGGGCCGGAGGTGGAGCGCCTGGCCCGCAACCACGGGGTCTCCTCCGACGGCGCGGCCGCCGGCCGGCTGCTGCTCGACACCGACATCCGCGCCGCCGACGCGATCTTCACGCTGTCGGGAACCACCAACGGGCGCATCTCCACCGAGGGCTGGGACACGCTGTCCAAGCGCACCGGCACCCCGCTGGTCGAGCTCAGCGAGGAGGAGGCCGGAAAACTCATCTCCTTCGCAGACACCCAGGTCAAGCCCCAGGGAGTCATCACCTCCCCGGAGTGGTCCGGCTCCGAGCACGGCGGCCGGCGCTACTCGCCTTCGTGGTCAACGTGGAGCACGCCAAGCCCTGGCACACCCTGACCGGGCGCATGCACTACTACCTCGACCACGACTGGATGCGGGACATGGGCGAGTCCCTGCCGGTCTTCCGACCACCGCTGGACTTCCACGCCCTGTACGGGGAGGCCGCACCAGGCGCGGTGTCCACGAGCCAGGCGGGCACAGCGGAGGTCGCGGTGCGCTACATCACCGCGCACAACAAGTGGGCGATCCACTCGCAGTACTTCGACAACCTGCACATGCTCACGCTGGGGCGCGGGGGCCAGACCATCTGGATGAGCCCCAGGACGCCGACAAGATCGGTGTCAAGGACAACGAGTGGGTCGAGGCCTACAACCGCAACGGCATCGTGGCGGCGCGCGCCATCGTCTCCCACCGCATCCCCGAGGGCATGGTCTTCATGCACCACGCTCAGGAGCGCACCATGAACACCCCGCTGACCGAGTCCAGCGGCAGGCGCGGCGGGACGCACAACTCGCTGACCCGTATCGTGCTCAAGCCCAGCCACTTCGCCGGCGGCTACGGGCAGCTGTCCTACGCCTTCAACTACATCGGCCCCACGGGCAACAACCGCGACGAGGTCACGCTCATCCGTCGCCGCAGCAACCAGGAGGTGACTTTCTGATGAAGGTCATGGCCCAGATCGCAATGGTGATGAACCTCGACAAGTGCATCGGCTGCCACACCTGTTCAGTGACCTGCAAGCAGGCCTGGACCAACCGCGAGGGCACCGAGTACATGTGGTTCAACAACGTCGAGACCCGCCCCGGTGTCGGCTACCCCAAGGGCTGGGAGGACCAGGACACCTGGCGCGGCGGCTGGGAGCGCACGGCCTCGGGTCGCCTGCGGCCCCTGCTCGGGCGGGCGCCTGCGCCGCCTGGTCAACATCTTCGCCAACCCGGAGATGCCCACGGTCGAGGACCACTACGAGCCGTGGACCTACGAGTACGACCGTCTGCTCTCGGCACCCAAGGACTCCCCGGCGCTCCCGGTGGCGCGAGCCAAGAGCCAGCTGACCGGCGAGTACATGCCCACCATCAAGTGGGGTCCCAACTGGGACGACGACCTGGGCGGCTCCATGGAGACCCTCCAGCAGGACCCGATCATCGAGGGCGATGAGCACGAAGGTGCGCACCGACATCGAGTCGGCCTTCATGTTCTACCTGCCGCGTATCTGCGAGCACTGCCTCAACCCCACCTGCGTATCCGCCTGCCCGTCGGGCGCCATGTACAAGCGCACCGAGGACGGCATCGTCCTGGTGGACCAGGACGCCTGCCGCGGCTGGCGCATGTGCGTGTCCTCCTGCCCCTACAAGAAGGTCTACTTCAACCACGCCACCGGCAAGGCCGAGAAGTGCACCCTGTGCTACCCGCGCCTGGAGATCGGCGAGCCCACCGTGTGCTCGGAGACCTGCGTGGGACGCCTGCGCTACCTGGGCGTCCTCCTTTACGACGCCGACCGCGTCTCGCAGGCCGCCGCCGTCACGGACCCGCAGGACCTCTACATGGCCCAGCGCGAGATCCTCCTCAACCCCACGACCCCTGAGGTCGTGGCGGGCGCCCCGCGCCGAGGGCGTCCCGGACAACTGGATCGAGGCCGCCCAGGCCTCCCCATCTGGGACCTCATCGACACCTACGAGGTGGCCCTGCCCCTGCACCCCGAGTACCGCACCATGCCGATGGTCTGGTACATCCCGCCGCTCTCCCCGGTCGTCGACGAGGTTGCGGCCGCCGGCCTGGACGGCGAGAACTACAAGGTGCTGCTGACGGCCGTCTCCGACATGCGCATCCCGCTGGAGTACCTGGCGGGCCTGTTCACGGCCGGTGAGACCAACACGGTTGAGCTCGTGCTGCGGCGTCTGGCCGCGATGCGCTCCCACATGCGCGACGTGCGCCTGGGCCGCGAGCCCGACCCGGCCATCGCCGCCTCTGTGGGCCTGGACGGCAAGAAGCTGGAGGCCATGTACCGCCTGCTGGCCATCGCCAAGTACGACGACCGCTACGTCATTCCCCACCGCCAAGCCCGAGGTCCCCGCGGCATGGAGTCCATGGGCAACGACGTCAAGACCCTCCTGGGTGAGGTGCCCCGGCCGGATGCCACCCCGACGTCGCCTCCTTCCACGGCCAGGGCGCTGCCGGCGGCGTCAACAACGGCCCGGTGAGCCTGCCGCTGCCGACGGTGCGCCGCGAGCCGGTGCCGGCTGCCGGCCCGGGCATGCCGCAGGTCGGTGTGCCTCAGCCGGTGGGGCAGGCTCAGGCGGCCGACTCCTCCGCAGGGACAGCCTCGACCGGCCCTGCGGTCGCAGCCCCGAGGGACCTCTGAGATGGTCTCCTTCGTCCGCGCCCCCGGGTCCTTCAGGCCCCTGCCGAGGTGTACCTGACGGCCTCTCAGCGAGCCACCGTGCACATGGCGGCCTCGCTGCTGCTGGACTACCCGGCCGAGGGCACTCTGGAGACGCGTCTGAACGCCGTCGAGGCCGAGCTGGCCACGCTGCCGGCGGAGGTCGCCGTCCTCCTGGAGGAGTTCGTCGCTCAGGCGCGGCGCCGCGGCGAGCGGGCCATGGCCGAGCACTACGTGGAGGTCTTCGACCGCCGTCGGCGCTGCTGCCTGTACCTGACGTACTACACGGTGGGCGACACCCGGCACCGGGGCGCCGCGCTGCTGGCCTTCAAGCAGGCGCTGGCGGCGGCCGGCTACGAGATGGCCGCTGACGAGCTGCCCGACTACCTGCCGGTGGTCCTCGAGCTGTCCGCGCGCAGCGGTGACGAGGTGGCCAGTGCGCTCTGTCCTCCCACCGTGAGGGCATCGAGGTGCTGCAGCGCCCTGGCCGACGCCGCCTCCCCTACGCGGGGCTGGTGGAGGCCGTCTCGATGACCCTGCCGCAGATCGACGAGGCCACCGCCGAGCGCGTGCGCGCCCTCGTGGCGGCCGGACCTCCCACCGAGACCGTCGGTGTCACCGACACCCTGCCCTTCCCGACCATTCCCGTGCGCAACCCGAGTCTGTCCGGTGCACCTACTGTGCCGGGCTCCGTACCAGTCGCCGTTCCTTCCCCCTCACGAGCAGCCAGGAGAGCATGACATGAGCCCGATTCAGCAGAACCTCATGTGGGTGGCCCTGCCCTACGCCAGCCTGGTGCTGCTGGTGGCAGGCATGGTCTGGCGGTGGCGCACCGACCAGTTCGGCTGGACCTCCCGCTCCTCGCAGTGGAACGAGTCCCGCATCCTGCGCCTGGCCTCCCCCCTGTTCCACCTGGGCTTCCTCATGGTGATGGGCGGTCACGTCGTCGGGCTCCTGGTGCCCAAGGACGTCACCGAGATGCTGGGCGTCTCCCAGCACATGTACCACCTGGGCGCCACCTACCTGGGAACCTTCGCGGCCATCCTGACGATCGTGGGCCTGGTCGGGCTCATCTACCGACGTGTCGTCGTCAAGAGCGTGCGCCTGGCCACCACCCGCAACGACGTGGTCATGTACTGCTTCCTCATCGTCCCGGTCCTGCTGGGAACGGCCGCCACGGTCCTCAACCAGCTCTCCGACGCCCACGGCTACGACTACCGCGAGACGATCAGCCCCTGGCTGCGCTCGGTGCTGGTCCTCCAGCCGCGCCCCGAGCTCATGGCCGACGTGCCGGTCTCCTTCAAGCTCCACGTCATCGCGGGCTTCCTGCTCCTGGCGATCTGGCCCTTCACCCGCCTGGTCCATGTGGTCTCCGCGCCCGTGGGCTACGTGACCCGCCCCTACGTGGTCTACCGTTCACGCGAGGGGGCCACCTCCACTGCCCGGACCTCACGTGGCTGGACCCCGGTACGGACCCAGGGCACCGGCAACCAGGGGGTCAACGACGTCACTCCCTCCCAGGGCGCCTGAGCCGGCCGCCCCTACCTTCAGCGAAAGGACACACAATGGGTATCACTCGTCGTGCGGCCATCGCCGCCGTCAGTCTGCTCTCCGCCGTCTCCCTGGCCGCCTGCGGCGCTCCGCCTCAACAGCTCCACCAACGCCGCTTCGGGCGCCGCCTCCGCGAGCGCCTCGGGCGTTCCGCAGAAGGCCACCGGCGAGCTCAAGGTCCTGGCCGCTGCCTCCCTCAAGGCGTCCTTCACGGAGATCGGGACCCAGCTGGAGAAGAACAACCCCGGACTCCACGTCACCTTCGACTTCCAGGGTTCCCAGACCCTCGTCAGCTCGCTGTCCGAGGGCAACGCGGCCGACGTCCTGGCCACGGCCGACGAGCCCACCATGAACAAGGCCGTGGAGCAGAAGCTGGTCGGCGAGCGCACCGAGTTCGCCACCAACGTCCCGACCCTCGTCGTCCCCAAGGGCAATCCCGCCAACGTCAAGGGCATTGACTCCTCACTCGACAACGCCAAGCTCGTGGTCTGCGTGGAGACCGCCCCGTGCGGCCATGCCGCCAAGGAGCTGGCCAAGGCCTACAACGTCACTCTCAACCCGGTCTCCGAGGAGCAGAAGGTGACGGACGTGCGTACCAAGGTCGAGTCCGGTGAGGCCGACGCGGGCGTGGTCTACAAGACTGACGCCGTGGCCGCCAAGGACAAGGTCGATGAGGTCACCATCGACAACAAGGGCGTCGTGAACCACTACCCGATCGCTCAGACCGCCAAGCCCTCCAACCCCGAGGCCGCTCAGGTCTTCATCAATGCCATCACCAGCAAGTCCGGTCAGGACATCCCGCTCGCATGGCTTTCGGGAAGCCCGGCGACGCGCAGCGCAAGTGCCGGGGCGAGCTCCAGCGCCGGGGGCGCCGCTACGGCCAGCACCGCAGCCGGCGCCGCCCCGTCTCAGGCCGCGACCGCTGAGGGGACGTCCGCCCCGGAGACGGACAAGCCCACTGCGGAGACGACTGCTCCGTGATGACGTACCTGTCTGGCTCGGGGACCTGGTAGACATGATTCTGTGAAGCAGATGTCCCCCACTGCGCGCTCCGCGCAGCAGTCGGTACAGCGGCCCGCCTGCGCCCTCCTGGGGCGTGGGCGGGCCGCTCGTTCCCCTCTGCCGGTGATCGTCACTGTCCTGGCGATCCTGGGGGGCTGCGCCATCATCCTGCCTCTGGTGGGCATGGGCACTCGTGTGTCCTGGGGGCAGCTGCCCCAGCTGCTGGGAACGCCGTCGGCGCAGGCCGCCCTCTGGTTGTCGATTCGTACCTGCCTGACTGCCACACTCGTCTGCGTGGCGCTGGGCATACCACTGGCACTGCTTCTGTCCCGCAGCTGGCCGGGGGTGAGGTTCGCACGAGTCCTCGCGATCCTGCCGATGACGATGCCGCCGGTGGTTGCCGGTATCGCGCTGCTGGCGACCTTCGGACGTCGGGGCGTGCTCGGCACCTACCTGGAGGCCTGGGATGCTCCGATCGCCTTCACGACGACCGCCGTCGTGCTCGCCCAGGTCTTCGTCGCCATGCCTTACCTGGTGGTCACTCTGGGCGGCGCTGCGCAGCCGCGACACTCAGGCCGAGACCACTGCTCGAACCCTGGGGGCGGGGCCCTGGCGGGTGCTGACGCAGATCACGCTGCCGCTGGCGGCTCCTGCGCTGGCCCGGGGCACCGCCCTGGCTCTGGGCCGGAGCCTGGGTGAGTTCGGGGCGACCATCGCCTTCGCGGGTTCCCGGAAGGGCGTCACCCGCACCATGCCGCTGGCCATCTACCTGGAGAAGGAGAGCGACACGGCCACGGCCCTGGCCCTCGCAGTCGTGCTCATCGGGATGTCGTTCATCATCGTCGGGGCCACGACGGTGGACTGGTCCGGTCTGGTCGGTGCGCTGCTGAGTGGTCGCCGGGAGCAGGCCGAGCAGGAGGTCTCCTCGTCGTCCGAGCCCTCCTCGGATGAGGAATCCGACAGCGACGTGCCCTCTTCCGCGAGCACCGCGTCCACCGAGCCGCCCCAGGGCACCGGGCGCGGCCAGAACCTGCACGTCGCCTTCGAGCTGCCGGAGCGCGATGTCGTCGTCGACCTGGAGGTGGAGGCGGGGCACGACGGCGCTCATCGGCCCCAATGGCTCGAGCAAGTCGACGGTCTGCTCCGTGGTGGCCGGCCTGCTTGACGCCGAGAACGGTCATGTGGTGCTCGGCGGACGAGTCCTGGACGGCCCCGGGGGCTTCGTGCGGGCGGGGCGGCGCCAGGTGGCGCTGCTCAGCCAGCAGCCGGGCGTCTTCACCCACATGTCGGTGCTGGGCAACGTGATGTTCGCGCTGCGCTGCCAGGGGGTGGGCCGCCTGGAGGCGACGCGCCGGGCCCGCGCCGAGCTGGCCGCCGTCGGGGCCGATCACCTGGCCTCCCGTTCGGGAGGCGCGCTCTCGGGCGGGCAGGCGGCCCGGGTGGCGCTGGCCCGGGCGCTGGCGACGGGCCCTCGCCTGCTGGTCCTGGACGAGCCGATGGCCGCCCTTGACGTCACCGCCCGCCAGGAGATGCGCCGCCTGGTAGCACGCCGATGCGCTGAGGAGGGGCTGACGCTGCTGCTGGTGACCCATGACGTCCTGGACCTGACGGCTCTGGCCGAGGACGTCGTCGTCCTGGACAGTGGCCGAGTCGTGGAGCAGGGGCCGACGGCGCGGGTCCTGTCCGCGCCGCGTTCGGACTTCGTCGCCCGCCTGACGGGGACGGCCGTACTCACCGGGGTCGTTGACGGCGACGCCGAGGCGCCGGGATTGCGCCTGCCGTCGGGGCAGGTCGTTCATGGCCGCCCCCGGGAGGATGCCCCTGACGGGTGGGTCGGCGAGCAGCGCCACCGGGACAACCACGACGAGGTCCACGAGGCCCTGCACCCCGGAGCGCCGGGAATTGCGCTGGTACCGCCCGACGCCGTCGCCCTCTACCGGCAGGCGCCGCACGGCAGTCCCCGCAACGTCCTGTCCGGCCGCGTGACGGGTCTGGAGCGCTCGGGGGCGCTGGTGAGCGTGCGCCTGGAGCTGGAGGCGGGGCAGCGGCTGTCGGCGGCGGTCACCGCGGGTGCCGTGGCCGAGCTCGGCATCACCGAGGGCCGGGAGATCTGCTGCGTCATCAAGGCTGTTCAGGTGCGTATCCTGGCTCGCCGGGGTTGAGAACTGCGGTACCGGGGCGTTGAGAGAAGTACCGGATGAGGATGAGGGAGGGCCTTGTGAGCACCGTTGACCGAAGCACTCGCGATGGCGTCTGCGGTTCGGTGGTCGCTGAGGAGCGTCTGCGGCCGCTGAGCCGCGATGAGCTGGAGCGCTACCACCGCAACGCGCTCGTGCCGCAGGTGGGGGTCGTGGGGCAGCAGCGCATCCGCGCGTCCCGGGTCCTGCTCATCGGTGCCGGCGGGCTCGGAGCGCCGGCGGCCCTGTACCTGGCGGCCGCCGGGGTGGGGACGATCGGGCTCATTGACGACGACGACGTCGACGTGTCCAACCTGCAACGCCAGGTCATCCATGCCACGGCCGCCGTGGGGCGCCCCAAGGTGGACTCGGCGGCCGAGGCGATCAGGGCGCTCAATCCCGACGTCGAGGTCGTCGCCCACCGGACTCGGTTGACGGCGGACAATGCCCGGGACCTGCTGGGCGGCTGGGACGTGGTCATTGACGGCACGGACAACTTCCCCACGCGGTACCTGGTCAACGACGCCGCCGTCATGCTGGGGCTGCCGCTGGTGCACGGGGCGGTGCTGGGGTTCAACGGGCAGGTGGGGGTCTTCGATGCGCGCCGGGGCCCGTGCTACCGGTGCCTGCACCCGCTCCGCCGCCCGCGGATCGGTGCCCTCCTGTGCCGAGGCGGGGGTGCTGGGAGTGCTGCCCGGCATCATCGGGACGATCCAGGCCGCCGAGGCGCTCAAGCTGGTGATCGGCGGCGGGCAGCCGCTGCTGGGGAGGCTGGCGATGCTTGACGCCTGGGGGGCGCATCTGCGGGAGATTCCGGTGGCGAAGAACCCGGCCTGCCCGGCGTGCGGGGAGAACCCGACTATCACTGCGCTGGTCACTGAGGCTGATTCCTGCGTGCTTCCCTGGACACACGAGACCGACGCGCTGCCGCAGGAACCCGGCCCCGGGGACGTCTTCCACCGGCAGGCCGGGAGTTCCGAGTCCAGCTACGCTGCGTCCCCTCGGATTCAGGGAGGCGGTGAGGTCCTGGAGCCCGGGGCAGGGGTGGAGACCGTCTCCGCTGTCGGGCTGAGGAGGCTCCTGGAGGGCGCCGAGCCGCCGGCGCTGCTGGACGTGCGTGAGGACGTCGAGGTGGCGCTCGAGCCGATGGAGGGGGCGCTGCACATTCCGCTGCGCGAGGTCGTGGCACGGATGGACGAGCTGGATGGGGATCGTCCGACCGTGGTCGTGTGCGCCGCTGGCGTGCGCTCGGTCCGAGCCATCGAGGCACTAAGCGCAGCGAATTACCCCGGTCGGCTTATCAACCTCGAGGGCGGCATGAAGGCCTGGGCGGCCGGAGCAGCCGACTGACCGGAGCTCCGGCGTCGGGCGACGCGCTTCTGGGCATGGGGAAGGTCGTTGTGGTGATGTGAGGTCTACTGACATCCAGGTACCCGAGATGGCACAGATCAAGCGTTGCTCAACCTGGGTGTTGCTCGCGGCCGGTGATCCTCGGGTGATCCGTCCCGGTCAGGGAATCATTCGCTACTCGTACTCGCCCCTGGGGTGCAAGGATGATTCCTGGGCCGATGCTACCGAAGCCCTCTGCCGTGACCTGGAGGGACTGATCAGATGCCGGGAATGCTAGATAACCGATACGCCCGGGGTGCGGTGGTGGTGCTCGGCGGGGTCCTGCTCATGTCCTTCGATGCAGCCCTTATCCGCGCTGTAGACCAGCCGGCCGGGGTATTGTCGTTGTGGCGCGGCGTGCTGATATGCACTGCCATGGTGCTGGCAGCAGGGGTCTGCCACGCTGCTGGAGTAAAGCAACGCTGGGACAACGAGTGGGCAGCCTGGGGTAACGGGCTGATGTTCGGTATAGCATCAGTGGCATTCGTGTACTCCATTGAGAGCACTTCCGCCGCTAACACGCTCTTTATCATGGCGACCATGCCGGTATGGTCGGCGGTTCTGGGACGAGTGTTTCTTCGAGCAAGTATCGACCGGCCGACGGTCCTGGCGATTCTGGCGTCGCTGGTCGGTATGACGGTCATCTTCGCTTCACAGCTGTCCAGCGCCGCAGGTCGGGGGGAACTGCTGGCCCTGCTGGCTGCCGTGTCGATGAGCGGTGGTTTCGTATGCTCCTCCAGACGCCGCTCCAGCCCCTTCCTCACCACAGCGGTCGGCGGTGCGCTGTGCGCACTCACCGCTGCTGCCCTTCTGCACGGGGTCGAGGTTCCTGACGACTCCTCCTCGTGGCTTCCTCTGGTAGCCGAGGGCTTCGTGGTCATGCCGGTCGGTCTGGTCTGCTTATCGGTTGGGCCGAAGTTCCTGCCCGTGCACCATGTGGCGATCTTCGTGCTGGCGGAGACAGTGTTGGGGCCGGTGTGGGTGTGGCTGTTCTTCCGTGAGAATCCCGGGGCGGCTTCGCTCGTGGGTGGGTCGGTGGTCATCGGGGCGATCGTCGGCCTCAACATGCACTACATTCGCCGCTCAAGGAGGGAGGGGAGCGGGTGCGACGTGATAAACGTGACATGAGAGAGAGTCCGCCAGTTATCAAGTGCGCTGCGGTCGTTCTCCGCGGGGACAGCGTGCTGCTTGTCCGCAAGCGTGGTACGACTGCCCTCATTTCTCCTGGAGGCAAGCTGGAGAGAGGGGAGTCGCATGTCGCCTGCCTCGGCCGCGAGCTTGATGAGGAGCTCGGGGTCTCGTTGGTGTCGGCCACCTACTTCGGTACCTATGATGATGTCTCCGTCTTCGACCGGAGCCGGATGATCACCCTATTCGTCTACATGTGCGATATTATGGGCGACCCGGTCCCTCGCTCTGAGATCGAGGCCGTGGAGTGGGTCCCCGTGACCTGCTCGCCAGGCGATGGGTCAACCTTTCAGAGCAGGGTCATTCCTGATATTGCAAAGGATGCGTGGCCAATGCTGAGCAGCCCGGTGGGCGTGGTGACAGACCTGGACGGGACCGTCGTCTTCGGCGGAGTCGCCGATCCCCGGCTGGCCCCCTTTCTCAGGCGGGCCGCGGGACGTGAGGACATATCGGTCATCGTGGCGACCTCGCGTGCACCCCGAGGAATGGCCGAGGTACTGGGAGACGCCGTGACCTGCCTGGAAGGCTCGGTCTGCCTCAACGGGGCTCTCTTGCGCCTAGGAGACAAGGAGAGGCGCTACCCCATGAGGGCTGATCACGTCCGCGCCGTCGTGGACGCCGCCTTCCGCGCGGGCATGCCCCTCTACGTGGACCAGGGCAGCTCTTTCACTGCACTGGCGGGCCGCGACCCGCCGCAGATCCGTGGTCGGGGAAGTGTCTGAGCGGTCTCAGATTTCGCTGAGTCTCCAGAGACAGGGGTGGAGAAGAAGTCCCGGCGAAGGGACAGCCAAGATTCCGGGACGGCACCGGGCCTCTGGGACGGCCTGGAGCACATGCGGGACTACCCGGATGGCACGTGGTGCACCGACCCGGCGCAGGCACCGACTGAGGATGTGCTCAAGGTGACGGTCGTCAGCAAAAGGTGCCGGGGCCGTGCGGGGCAGGACATCATCAGGCAGAGCATTACTGATCCGCTACAAGGAGCGGCTGGTCCGGGTACGAGGGCTGCCGACGCGCAGGAGACGGGCGGCCCGGAGCCCGCGAGCACTCTCCAGGACTCGCTGGGGCTGCGCCTCGACGGCGTCGTCGCCTACCCGCACGAGGACGGCGTGGTCGATGTCTGCGCGGCAGGGGTGGACAAGAGCGTCTGCATGAGGGCTGCCGGCCGCCTCAGGGAGGTGCGGGTACCGTGGGAGGGACAGCCATCATGGGGCAGTCACCGGCCCTTCGCCATCGACCCGTCTCCACGTGGGTCGCGGTAGGCAACGACGCCAACGACGTGGAGATGATCCGCGCGGCAGACATCGGTGTCATTGTCGGGGACGGGCTGAAAGAGGTCAGGGCAAGGAGGCAGACGGTCCGCGTCCCCTCACGCCCGGGCGCGGTGGTGTCCAGTTCTGGAGCAGCTGCTGAGCTGCACCACTGACGTCACCACCGGCATGTGTGGAGTGCCTGGCGTTTCTCGGACGTGGGAGATTCTCTCTACGAGTAGGTCATGGGAGGAGACCATGCGAGCAGCGAAGCACTCAGAGGAACTGCTGGACATAGATCGAGCGTGAAGCGGCCTGTGGAGGACCACCACAGCGGAGGTGACCGAGTCCTACGATCTTGTGAGCCACAGACGTGGGCAACCGGGCCGCACGGTACAGGAAGGTGCATGCCACCGGCCAGGACAGTCAGAAGACCTCCGAGTCGGCTTGAAACTCACGAAGCTCAAGGCAGAGGTCCATCAGCTGCGTGGGAGACACAAGTTCCTAAAATGCAGCAGCCTGGCGTGCGAAGGAACAACGTCGGCGACCAAGGTGCTTGCGAGGGCACGGAACGCGAAGGCGTTGGTGTAGGTGATGCTCCTCTCGGCACGGGCGACGGCCGCAGACGCGCTGGCACTCACGCTGGCCTCAGCCGGTCCGCCCGCGGCGGTCGGAGGAGAACATGAGCAGCCAGATGAGGTAGAACCCGCCGACTGCTGCACTGACCAGGCCCACAGGAATCTGAAAAGGGCTGAGCAGTCGCTGCGCCAGAAAATCGGCCCCGCCCAGCAGCAGCGCCCCCATCGCCGCCGAGGTGATCATCGTGATCCCGGCCGACCGGCTCAACCGGCGTGCCAGCTGCGGTGCGGCCAGGGGCGATGAAACCGATCGGCCCGGCCGTTGCCACGCAGATCGCCGCGAGCACGACGCCGTAGCCGAGCATCGCGCCACGCACCCTGCCGACCTGCAGTCCCAGACTGGTCGCGGCGTCGTCGCCCATCTCCAGCAGACCCGCGGGCCGCACGAGCCACACGACCTGGGACAGCAGCACCAGCGCGGCCAGAGCCAGGGGTCTGACCTGCCCCCAGGAGATCGCGTTGAAGGAGCCGTACTGCCAGGCCTTGGCCGACTCGGCACTGGAAGACTGCCTGGGAGATGAGGGTAGTTATTGGCCGCCGAGAGCATCTCGGAGATGGCGACCCGGTCAGGACCAGGTTGTCCCCACCCACGCCCCCGCGCCGTGAGACGAGTGCAACCACCGCCGCGGTCACGAACCCTCCGACGACCGCACCGCCGAGACCTGGAGATCACTCGCCGACGCTGCCAGCAGGAGCATGAACAACCCGCCGGTGGAGGCCCCGGTCGTGAACCCGACGATGTCGGGACTGCCCAGAGGATTTCGCGACAGGCTTTGGAAAACAGCACCTGATAGCGCCAGCATCGCCCCCACCAGCACCGCCGCGACCGCGCGCGGAAGCCGCTGGTTGAGGACGAAGAAACGATCCATCTTGCTTCCACCCCCTGTCAGCAGCGTGTGCAGCGCGTCTGCCGCGGAGATGTTGTAGGCACCGAACAGCACCGAGGCAACCACCACGACCAACGTCGCGGCCAGCGCCAGCACCGTCACCACGGCGGCCCGCTGGTGGACGAGGAACGCCCTCGTCCTCCAACGCGGCACCGCAGCTGGGAGATCGGTGGTCCGAGACGCACCCCCGCGATCAACGACGGCGAGCCGTCGGCCGCATCCCTCACCCGCCTCATCGCCCTCTCACCCCCATGCGCTGAATGACCATGAGCAGCAGCACCGGACCACCGATGAACGCGGTCACGACGCCCGCCTCCATCTCACCGGAGTCCAGGATGACCCGCCCCAGGATGTCGGCGGCCAGCAGCAGGACCGGCCCGGCGACGACGGAGACCACCAGCAGCTTGCGCTGATCGGCCCCCAGGGCCAGCCGCAGCACGTGCGGGACCACCAGCCCGACGAAGGAGATCGGCCCGACCGCCGCCGTCGACGCACCGCACAGGAGGGTGATCGAGGTGAGTGCCAGAGCCCGAGCGCGCCTCGGGCTGACACCGAGGGCCTGGGCCTGCTCCTCCCCCAGCGCCAGGGCGTTGAGAGTGAGTCCCGAGGCCAGGGCCAGCACCAGTCCGACGACGAGGAAGGGCGACACCCACACCAGCAACTCCGCATCACGGTCCACCAGTGAGCCCAGAACCCAGAAGCGGTAGGAGTCGAAGGTGACGGAGTCGTACATCGTGACGGTCCCGGTGATCGACCGCAGGCTCGCCCCCAGTGCCACCCCGGCCAGCACGAGTCTGGCGGGGCCGGCGTCGGCGCTGCGCACTGATATGAGATGGACGAGGAAGGCGGCCAGGGCGGCCCCCGCGAAGGCGAACCAGAGGAATTCGCCGACGTCGGTCAGCCCCAGCAGAGACATCGACAGGACCACCGACACTGACGCGCCCCGCGTTGACGCCGAGGATGCCCGGCTCGGCCAGGGGGTTGCGGGTCAGACCCTGCATGACGACCCCGGCCACGGCCAGCGCGGCACCCACCATGGCTGCCAGGACGGTCCGCGGCATTCGCAGCTGCCAGACGATGATCGAGGCCACCGTCCTCTTCCCCGGAACGAAGGCGCTCACCAGCTCCTCCAGCGTCAGACTTTGCGACCCGACGGCCAGGCTCACCAGGCACAGGAGAACAGTCAGCACCGCCAGGACAATGACGACAACACCCGTAGGGACTCTTGTGGCCGCACGCCCCGTCTCGGGTTGCGCCCGAAGGGCGATCTCTGCCACGTCCCCACCCCCACCTTTTCCTCTGAATGATTCTTGATCAAAGCGCCACGACTGAGGTTAGCCTAAGACCATGACATCCCACTACAGCCGCCGCAGCGCTCTCGCCTTCGCAGGTCTGGTCACCGCCGTCCCCGTCCTCGCCGCCTGCTCCAGCAAGAAGGCCGACGCCAGCGCCTCCTCGTCCGCCAGGGTCAAGCCCACCTCGTCGGTGCCCACCGGCATGCCCGAGGGCAAGGGCTCGGGCAAGGCCGACGGCGTCTTCCCCCGCAAGGTCGCCCACTTCAAGGGCAGCACCGAGATCAAGAAGGCCCCCACCAAGGTCGTCATCCTGTCCACCGGTCAGCTGGACGCCGCCTTGACCCTGGGTATCGTGCCGATCGGCTCAACCAAGGGCGATGGCGCCGCGACGGTCCCGGAGTACCTCAAGAAGGCCTTCCCCAAGCAGGCTGACAAGCTGGGCGCCATCAAGGACGTCGGCTCGCGCAAGTCCCCCAGCGTCGAGGACATCGGCAACCTGTCCCCGGACCTCATCCTCGTCAACCAGGCCGGCAAGGACGACATCGACACCCTCTACAAGTCCCTGTCCGAGGTGGCACCGACCGTCGTCACCCAGGGCAAGAGCGAGGCCTGGAAGCAGGACTTCCTGCTCATGGCCGACGCCCTGGGCAAGCCGGACACCGCCAAGAAGTGGATCGAGACCTATGAGGCCGACGCCGCGAAGGCCGGCACAACCATCGAAGGCAGCCCCACCGTCTCCCTGCTGCGCAAGACCAGCGACAAGCTTCGTATCTTCGGGGCGGTCTCTCTGGCCGGCTCGGTCCTGTCCGACATGGGCGTCGCCCGCCCCAGCACCCAGACCTTCACCGACAACGGCAGCAAGGACATCAGCTCCGAGACCCTGGCCGAGGCCGAGGCCGACTGGATCCTCTACGGGGCGCAGAAGACCCCGAAGGATGAGAAGGACAAGGACAGGAACAACACCGAGCTGACCGCCATCCCCCTGTGGGCGGGGCTCAAGGCCGTCAACGACAAGCACGCCGTGCGCGTCGACGACGACGCCTTCTTCCTCAACGCCGGCCCCACCGCGGCACGGCTCGTCATGACGACGGTGGCGGACACTCTGCCGAAGAAGAAGTAGTCCGTGCCCGGTCCTGTCTCGACGAAGGCGCCCGCGGACGCCCAGGCCCCCGCCACGGGCCTGGGCGTCCGGGGCATCTCCCTGGCCTACCACCCCAGCCATCCGGTGATCGAGGACCTGAGCACGGTCATCACCCCGGGCGCGGTGACGATGATCGTGGGCCCCAACGCCTGCGGGAAGTCCACGCTGCTGCGCGCCATGAGCCGGGTCCTCCCCGGGCGCCGGCCAGGTGGTCCTCGACGGTCGCGATATCGCCACCCTGGCCCCCAAGAAGCTGGCTCGGCGAGTGGGCATGCTCGCCCAGTCCTCCATCGCCCCGCCCGGGATCACGGTCCACGAGCTGGTGGCGCGCGGGCGCTACCCGTATCAGTCGCTCCTACGCCAGTGGTCGGCGGACGACGACGCGGCCGTCACCGAGGCCATGGAGCGCACCGACGTCGTTGGCCTGGCCAACCGGCACGTGTCCGCGCTCTCCGGCGGGCAGCGCCAGCGGGTGTGGGTGGCCATGGCCCTGGCCCAGCGCACCGACATCCTCCTGCTCGACGAGCCGACCACCTACCTGGACCTGGCCCACCAGGTGGACCTCCTCGAGCTGTGCCGCGACCTGAACGCGGAGATGGGCACCACGATCGTGGCGGTGCTCCACGACCTCAACCAGGCCTGCCGTTACGGTGACGAGGTGATCGCCATGCGCGCAGGCAGCATCCTGGCCCATGGCCGCCCCGAGGATGTCGTCACCGCCGAGACGGTCGAGGAGGTCTTCGGCCTGGCGGTCCAGGTCATCACCGATCCGCTCACCGGGACCCCGCTGGTTCTACCGCTTCCGCGCAAGCCCCGGGACACGGCGTCGGGCCGGGGAGGCCGGGTAGGGAACGACGGCGCCCACAACCGGGCTTCGGCCGAGCGCGATCATCCGCGACCGCCCGCGAGCCTCACTGCCCGCTCACCGGCACCGGTCTTCGCCCGCGCTCGGGCCGAAACACCGCCCCTCACGGGCCAGAGACCGGTCCCCGCACGCCCCACTGGGTCGCCCTGACAGAACCTGCCAGGGCGGTGGACCCGCGTCGAGGCGCGCACTGAGTCTTCACATATCAACCAGAACTGATGTGAGGACATGCCTGTGACTGCTTCTGCTCCCGCCCTGCCCACCACCATGCGCGGCGTCGTCATGCACGCCGCCGGTGACGTCCGCGTCGAGGACCGCGAGGTCCCCCACGTCATCGAGCCCACCGACGCCGTCATCAAGCTCGAGGCCGCCTGCGTGTGCGGCTCGGACCTGTGGCCCTACCGGGGCATCTCCCCCTGGAGGAGGCCCGCCCCATGGGCCACGAGTACGTGGGCACCGTCGTCGAGGTCGGCGACGAGGTCAAGAACGTCAAGGTCGGCGACTTCGTCGTCGGCTCCTTCTGCCTGAGCGACAACACCTGCGAGATCTGCGAGGACGGCTACCAGTCGCGCTGCGCCAACGGCGGGTTTCATCGAGGGACACCCAGGCCGAGTACACGCGCGTGGCCCTGGCCGACGGGACCCTCGTCGTCGTTCCCGGCGGCAGGCCCGAGGACCCTGAGATCATCGCCTCACTGCTGGCCGCCTCCGACGTCCTGGGCACCGGCTGGTTCGGGGCCGTCGCGGCTCAGGCCGGCCCCGGCAAGACCATCGCGGTGGTCGGCGACGGCGCCGTGGGCCTGTCCGCCGTCCTGGCCGCCAAGGCCCTGGGGGCTGAGAAGGTCATCGCCTTCTCCCGCCACGAGGACCGGGCGGCGCTGGCCCGCGAGTTCGGCGCCGACGTCGTCATCGCCGAGCGCGGTGACGAGGGCGCCGCGAAGGTCAAGGAGCTCACCGGCGGCTACGGCGCGCACGGCGTCGTCGAGGCCGTGGGCAACCAGACCTCGATGATGCAGGCCATCGCCTCCTGCCGCCCCGGCGGGCACCTCGGCTACGTGGGCGTGGCCCACGGCGTCTCCCTGCCCGGGGACCAGCTCTTCTTCGCCGAGATCAACATGCTGGGCGGCCCCGCGCCGGTGCGCCGCTTCCTGCCCGACCTCATCGACCGCATCCTCAAGCGCGAGATCAACCCCGGCAAGGTCTTCACCCTGCGCCTGCCCCTGGAGGAGGCCCCCGAGGCCTACAAGGCCATGGACGAGCGCCGCGCCATCAAGGTGCTCCTGGAAGCGCTGATCCGAGCCGCACGCCCCACCATCACCGTCCGGCAACAGGAGCATTCATGAAGACCCTCGTTCTCGTCTTCCATCCTGACATGTCCGCCTCGCGCGCCAACCGCCCCCTGGCGGCCAGGGCCGAGACCCTCGGTGACGACGTCACCGTGCGCTACATGTACGACCTCTACCCCGACCAGAAGGTCGATGTGGCCGCCGAGCAGGCCGCCCTGGAGGCCGCCGACCGGGTCGTCCTGCAGTTCCCCCTGTACTGGTACTCCACTCCCGCCCTGCTCAAGCAGTGGGAGGACGACGTGCTCCTCTACGGCTGGGCCTACGGCTCCACCGGCAAGGCCCTGGCCGGCAAGGAGCTGCTGGTGGCCGTCAGCACCGGCGGCTCCAGTGACGCCTACAGCCACGAGGCCTCCTACGGCTACACGATCACCGAGCTGCTGCGCCCGCTCCAGGCGACGGCGAACATGGTCCAGATGACCTACCTCAAGCCCTTTACCACCACTGGGATCCTCACCATCACCGATGAGGCCCTGACTCAGCGGGCCGAGGACTACGCGGCCGTCCTGCAGTCCAAGGACCTGCCCGTCCTGGAGCCTCACGGCTGAGCACGCCGGCACGCAGCTTCCACAAGTCCGAGGGCCCCAGACCGGCGAACCGGCCTGGGGCCCTCGGCGCGTCTCACGGACGTCTCAGTCGCCGTCGGCCAGGTCCTTGAAGTAGCGTGCCACCGGCCAGCGCTGGAAGCCGAGTCCCTCGTAGGTGGCGCGGGCCGGGGCGTGCCCCTGGTCCCCGCCGGTCTCCACCATCACCATGGCCATCCCGGCGGCCCGGACCCCGCTCCATGGAGTGGTTCATGAGGGCACGGCCAATGCCGCGACGCTGGTAGTCGGGGATCGACGACGACGATATGACCTCCCCCATCCTGTCCTCGGGATGCAGACGGGTGCACACCCAGCCCACCGGGCGACCGTCGAGGACGGCGACGTCGACGCCGTCGGGCTCGCCGTCGAGGACCTCGGCGAGATCTGCGACCTGTCGCTGCCGCCAGCCCTCGGGGTAGAAGGAGTGGTAGACGAAGGCGGGCACGTCCTGCTCCATGAGCGGGAACACCGGGGCCCAGGCGCGCAGGGACAGGTCCAGCAGCGCCTGACGCTGCTCCGGCCGGTACGCGACGATCTCAACCATGCCGAGATCCTACGGCGCTCCCCACAGATACGCCGGGTCCCCGCCGGTCATCGCGCCGACGGGGACCCAGTAGCTCAGGACCGCTCAGGACCTCAGCCGAAGATGTCGAGCAGCGGGAGCTCAGAGGTCTGGAGGACCGCGGCGTAGTCCTGCGCGCGGCCGGCAATGGCCTCATCGGTGATCTCCAGGGCACCCACCGACAGGAAGGGCACCGCGTACTTGGTGCCGATGACTCGCGAGGTTCCCTGCATGGGCCGCAGGAACTCGTGGATGGTGTAGATGTGCGCACCCTCGCGGCCGTAGGCGCTGCCGGCGCCGCCGACGCTGACGGCCAGGAGCAGCTCCTTGCCGTGCAGGGCGGTGCCGGTCGAGCCGTAGGCCCAGCCGAAGGTGAGGACGTCGTCGAGCCACTTCTTGAGCAGGGGCGGGCAGGAGAGCCAGTACATGGGGTACTGCAGCACGATGCGGTCGGCGCCCAGCAGGGCCGCCTGCTCGGTGGCCACATCGATGTTGAAGTCGGGGTAGATGTCGTACATGTAGCGCACGGTGATGTTGCCGCCGAGCGACTCCGCCGCGGCCCCGAGGGCCTTGTTGACCCGCGACTCGGAGATATTGGGGTGGAAGACGAGGACGAGAGTGTTCACGGAGGACTCCCTGGTGTCGTTGGACTGAGATGCGGGGGATGATCCCCGTGAGGCGCCGTCGTCCCCGGCGCCGGAGGCGGACAGGACGTCGCTCAGGCCGGAGAAGCCGCCAATGATGACCTCCAGCTTAGGGGCCATCGCACCGCGGTCCAGCCAGGACTCCTTGGGGACGGAAGGGGACACGGTCGGTGTCGTCACCGCTGTGCAGCTCCTGCGGCCCACGCATGCCCAGGGCGGCGCCCGAGCCGCCGAAGCGCTCGTCCCACATACGGGTGGCGACGTCGATGCCTCGCTCGCCCCGACCCGGCTGACGATCGGACTCGACGGTCTCGGCCATGGCGACCGCCTGCTGATGGGCGGTCAGAACCGTCGAGAAGGTGTAGTTGAGCGCCAGGTAGGCGTCCTCGCTGCGCAGGCCCCCGGAGACGAGGGCGTTGTGGGCGCGCTTGGCCACGGACACGAGAGGCACGTAGGCCCAGGCCAGGTTGATGAGGGTGTGATCCAGGCCGGGATGAGCATCGAGCACGTCCCACAGCGAGTCGGAGAGCTGGCGCAGGTAGTCCTGCCAGCTCAGGCCGGTGGGGGGCAGTGTGGCGTCGGCGGAAACACGCTCCAGGCAGGCCACGAGCAGGTCGTCGCGCGAGCTGACGGTGTGTCCCAGATCAGCCGCGCTCACCCCGAGTCGACGCGCCACCTTGCCCATCGTGAACCGGTCCACACCGATCTCAAGGGCAGCCGTGACGACGTCATCCCTGGTAAAACCGGCATTATGCTGCATTGAGCCTCCCGGGTTGGGTCATACTTGTCAGCGTAACGAACCAATAACAGGCCGCCAAATCGAAGGCATCTATCCACACGATGACCGACGCCGTTCTTCCGCAACATAACAGACAAAAACCATCTCGCCCACCTCATGCTCGCGCGCATCCGGGAATCTCAAGACGGGATAACGACTCGGCACGCGCCGGGACGGCCCTGCCAGGTGGCGCGCCCGATGACAGGGGGTCTCGCCGAGCCCGCTCCCCCGTTACCGTGGTGCCATGAGCGAGACTCCCCGCCCACAGCGTCCCGTCTTTCCGGAGCCGCCCGCGGCACCCTCACCGGCAGCGGCGCCCCTGCTCAACGGCGCCCCGGCCAAGCAGCGGCGGTGGCGCGATGACCTGCACCTGGCGCACACGATCGCCAACAAGGTGGACAGCCTCACCCAGGCCCGTTTCGACGCCGGCAACTTCACCGTGGAGACCAAGTCGGACCTCACGCCGGTCACTGAGGCCGACAAGGAGGCCGAGCGCGTCATCCGCGAGCAGCTGGGGCGGGCGCGCGGGCGCGACTCCGTCCTGGGCGAGGAGCTGCCCACCACCGGGCACTCCTCGCGCCAGTGGGTCATCGACCCGATCGACGGGACCAAGAACTTCGTGCGGGGCGTGCCGGTGTGGGCCACGCTCATCGGCCTCATCGAGGACGGCCAGTGCGTCGTCGGGCTGGTCTCGGCCCCAGCGCTGGGGAGGCGCTGGTGGGCCGTGTCCGGCGGCGGGGCCTGGACCGGGCGGTCACTGAGCTCGGCGCGGCGACTGTCCGTGTCCGGCGTCGACGACCTCACCCGGGCCTCGATGTCCTACTCCTCGCTGTCGGGGTGGGCCCAGACCAAGCGGCTGCGCGGGATGCTGGGCCTCATGCAGTCGTGCTGGCGCACCCGCGCCTACGGGGACTTCTGGTCCTACATGCTCGTTGCCGAGGGCGCTGTGGACCTGGCCGCCGAGCCCGAGCTCGAGCTCTACGACATGGCTGCGCTCGTGCCCGTAGTCACCGAGGCGGGCGGGCGCTTCACCTCCCTCGACGGCGAGCCCGGGCCCTTCGGCGGCAACGCGGTGGCCACGAACTCACTGCTGCACGACGTCGCCCTGAGGCACCTGAGCGCCGAGACGGACTGAGTCGCCGCCACAGCCGGCCGCCCCTCGACCACACGCCGGGATCACACGGACTGGACTTGCCACGGCTCCAACGTTATAAAAGGGACACAAACTGATACGCGGCCACAGAGTCGGGCCTTTGCCCCGGTGTCGCCGCGCGGCTGAACCGCCACCGCTGCGGCGGGTACCACAGTTACCCGGCCGTTTCCCCACCTCGTGCGCCGGTAACCTGCCGTGAGTCCACCATCCATCCACCCCAGGAGTCCCTTTGAACTGGCTGCACGCCGTCCTCCTCGGCATCGTCGAGGGCATCACCGAGTTCCTCCCGGTGTCCTCCACCGGGCACCTCAACATTGTCGAGAAGCTGCTCGGCTACGAGATCAACTCCGCGGGCACGACCGCATTCACCGCCGTCATCCAGGTGGGTGCGATCCTCGCGGCCATCATCTACTTCTGGGCCGACATCGTCCGCATCGTCAGCGCCTGGTTCAGGGGCCTGAGCAACCCGCGGGCCCGCCAGGACCCCGACTACACGCTCGGTTGGGGCATCATCCTGGGCTCGATCCCGGTGGCCGTCGTCGGGCTGCTGTTCAAGGACTTCATTGAGGGACCGGTCCGCTCCCTGTGGGTGATCGCCGGGGCCCTCATTATCTGGTCGGGGGCCATGTGGATGGCTGACCGCCAGCAGAACCTCACCAAGGAAATGAAGGACGTGACCGTCAAGGACGCCCTCATCATCGGTGCGTTCCAGGCCCTGTCCCCGGTGTTCCCCGGCATCTCCCGCTCCGGGGCGACGATCTCCGCCGGCCTATTCCTCAAGTTCGACCGGGTGACCGCCACGCGCCTGTCCTTCTACATGGGCATCCCGTCCCTGGTCGCGGCCGGACTGCTGGAGGCCGTGACCGAGGCCGGCACCATCAGCAACACCGTGGGCTGGACGCCCACCATTATCGCGACCGTCGTCTCCGGCATCGTCGCTTACGCGACCATCGCCTGGCTGCTGCGCTTCGTGTCCTCCAACAAGTTCACGTCATTCCTCGTCTACCGCGTGCTGCTGGGCCTGATCATCATCGCCCTGGTCTCCGCCGGCACTATCGCCGCCTGACGGAGTCCTTTTCACCGATGCCGGTTCGCCGGCGGCAGCATTCTTCGCGTGGGGCAACGGTTTTTCCGTTGCCCCACGTGATTTCTATGCTCCTCAGCGTCGAGCTCCGACGCCTTACGAATCCTGTTCCAGCGTCGTCGTCCGCTTGTACGATAGGCGCCATGGCCACCCCGAGGGTAGGCGCAGACTCATGAGCCGCTGAGGGAGTCGGCTAAGGACATCGGGGAGATTCGTAGCATGACCACTCGCCACCCATCTGCTTCCCCTACGCGCATTCACTTCGGAAGTCGTCCCGCGATCGCCGCAGGTTTCGTCAAGCGGCAGGGGCAGGATGAGCTCTTCGAGGCCGTCTTCACTCGCGCCGAGCCTCGCACGGATCTGACGGGGATGCGGGGAAGCGGCAAGACTCAGCTGGCCGCTGCGGTTGCGGCCAGGTGCGAGGAGGAGGGCTGGCCCCTGGTGGCGTGGATTCATGCGGCCTCACGTAAGGAGATCCTGCCGAGCCTCTACGAGTTCGCACTGCGGATCGGTATCGACGCATCGAATAACATCCCTCTGGAGGTCATTGTTCAGCGCCTCCTGGATCAGCTGCGCTCAGCGGTGGCAGCGGACCGTCTCTTCGTCTTCGACAACATGGAGAACCCCGACGACCTGAGAGACCTCATCCCTGAGGGCGCTGGAGTCCGGACCCTCATCACCACCCCGCGCCACCTCGACTGGGACGGCCTGGGGTGGCTGCGGTTGACGGTGGGCACCTTCGATCGGGAGCAGTCGGTCGCCCTCCTGTGCGAGCACACTGGCGACACTCACTGCGAAGCTGCTGACCGGATCGCGGATGCGCTGGGCGACCTGCCCGTCGCCATCACCCATGCCGCCGCGACAGCACAACAGGGTGGATACGCCTTATCCGAATATCTTGACAGACTGAGTCATCACCCGCTCGAGTCAAGCATCAGTCGCCTCGAGGGTGACGACTACCCCGACGCCGTCGGCATCGCACTGCTCATGGCATACGAGCAGGGTCTTGGAGCAGCTCAGATCCAAGCATCCCTCAGCAGGAGAGGATCGCCGTATCGCTCCTCGACGCACTGTCCTCCTGGCCGCTTCCGGAGTACCGACTCAGTGGCTCTTGAGGCTCGACGGCGACTCCGACGCAGTACGAGACACCCTGTCTTTCCTGAACAGCGCATCCGTCATCCAAGAATCCAGTGACGGCGACAAGACCTTCATTCACTGGCTCCAGGGACACGTGTACCGGGAGACCCACCTGAATGACCAGAAGAAGCTCGGTGAGGCGCGCAGGTGCGCTGCAACACTTCTCGGCGGGATTGACGTAGATCGCCTAGAGAATGTTGAACATCGGCGACAAGAGACCCACGATCTCATCGAGCAGCTGTTCTCAGTCACATCACAGGACTACTCTCATTCATTATTCTCTGAACCACAGGTGTCTTTAAAACTCGCCGAGACACTGCACTACGCGACCAGCCTTGGGATGTCGCAGCTAGCCCTTTGTCTCACTGACTCCGTGACCCAGGCCTGCGACGCCTTGGGCTCCCACCACCCCGACACCCTGGCTTCACGCAACAGTCTCGCCGGCGCCTACCGGGACGCGGGCAGGCTCGACAAAGCCATCACCCTGTACGAGCAGAACCTCGAGGACTCCATCAACGTCCTGGGCCCCGACCATCCCAGCACCCTGACCTCACGTTTCAACCTCGCCGGCGCCTACAGAGCGAGGGCAGGCTCGACGAGGCCATCATCCTGTACGAGCAGGTTTTCAGCGGCCGTAGCCGCGTCTTGGGCCCCGACCACCGCAGTACTCTCACCGCACGCGACGAACTCGCCGCCACCTACTGGGAAGCGGGCAGATTCGACGAGGCCATCACCCTGAAGAAGCAGATCCTCGACGACGCCCTGCGCATCATGGGCCCCGACAGCCCCGACACCCTCACCGCGCGCAACCAGCTTGCCGGCGCCTACCGGGATGCGGGGCAGGCTCAACGAAGCCGTCAACGTGCACCAGCAGAACCTCGACGACGTCGCCCGCACTCTGGGTCTCGACCATCCCGACGCCCTCACCGCGCGCAACCGCCTCGCCAGCGCCTACCGGGAAGTGGGCAGACTCGACGACGCCATCTCCCTCTTCGAGCAGAACCTCACCGACGTCACCTGTCTCGCGGGTCCCGACCATCCCCACACGCTCAGCTCGCGTAGCACCCTTGCCAGCGCCTACCGGGATGCGAGCAGGCTCGACGACGCCGTCCCCTGTTCGAGCAGAACCTCGACCGACGTCGCCCGCACCCCTGGGCCTCGACCACCCTGAAACCTTGGCTTCACGCCACAGTCTCGCCGGTGCCTACCGGGACGTGGGCAGACTGGACGAGGCCATCCCCCTGTTCGAGCGGAACCTCGCCGACTTCATCCGCATTCTGGGTCCTGATCGCCCCGATACCTTCACCTCACGTAGCACCCTCGCCGGTGCATACCAGGCAGCCGGCAGGCTCGAGGAGGCCATCCCCTGTTCGAGCAGAACCTCGAGGACCGCACCCGCACCCTGGGACCTGCTCACCCTGTCACTCACCTCGCGCGGCAACCTCGCCGGCGCCTATCGCGCCGCTGGAAGAATTGAGGATGCGGAGAAGCTCTTCCGGACGCCGTGACAATTCTGTTTCAGCGCCGCTGACCGCTTGTACGATAGCGGCATGGCCGCCCCCCTCTCCCTCGCTGTCCTGTCTGCCAGCATCACCGGGCTGCTCATGCGCGGAGCTGCTGTGGCCGTTGATCCTTCGTGGGGCAGCGCGGCGTCGCTGCCTAGCGAGGCCCTCAACGCATGGCGCAGCCTGAGACGTCTACAGCAGGAGCGAGGTGGACAGGAGAATCCGCTGGAGGCATCTGTCAAGGCCCGGCTTCTGAAGCAGGTGGATGCCGCCGGCGAAAGGTATAAACTGGCCGGAGTCAGTCGATCCGCCTTGGCCGGGGCCGTCACCGAGATGGAGGTGGCACTCCGGGAACTCAGCGGGGACGACGCCGCAGTCCTGGAGGCAGTGCGGTTCCCGGACAACTTCGATACCTACCTCCGACGGCGTACGGCCGGCCGCCGCCAGAACGTCGAGGCGGCAGCCGAGCCCTTCTTCGATGACCTGACCCGCATCGTCGCCGATGAGTTCATCTATCGAGCACCGGGATCGCGGGCCTTCGACATCGCCGCACTCAAGCAGCTGCTCGCAGGCCAGGAACGACTAGTCGCCGGACAGGAGCAACTGCTGGAGGGACAAGCAGAGACTAACGAACTACTAGGGGCTATGGATACGGATATCAAGGAGATCCATAGCGCAGTTACTCGAAAGACCAATCCATATCACCCAAGCGGATTTACTTTGGCTACCGCCCCAGGGTCATTACAGGCTTCGTCAAACGGGAGGAACAGGACAAGCTCTTCGAGGCCATCCTTACCTGCGCCGAGCCTCGTACGGTACTGACCGGGATGCGAGGAAGCGGCAAGACACAGCTAGCAGCCACGGTTGCGACCAGGTGCGAAGAGGAGGGTTGGCCTTTAGTCGCGTGGATCGATGCGGATTCACGCGATACACTCATTGCAAATCTCTACAATCTCGCACTGCAGGCAGGCATCGAAGCGCCAAAGGATGTTCCTCCGGAGACTATCGTTCGGCGCTTTTTGGATCAACTGCACTCAGCAGATGCGGCAGATCGCCTCTTCGTCTTCGACAACGTGGAGAATCTCGACGACCTGAGAGGTCTTACCCCTGAGGGCAACGGAGTTCGGGCCCTCATCACCACCACACGCCACCTCGACTGGGACAGTTTAGGATGGCTTCCGTTGACGGTTGGAGTCTTTGAACGGGAACAGTCGATTAACCTTCTCTGCGAGCGCACTGGGGATAATCACCGCAATGCGGCCGACCAGATCGCAGAAGCGCTTGGCGACCTTCCTGTTGCGGTATCCCAAGCCGCCGCATTAGCCAAGTCACGCAAATACCCTCTGTCCGAGTACCTTGACAGGCTAAACAACCACCCCCTTGAAGTGAGCATTAGCCACCCCGAGGGAGGGGACTACCGCGACACCGTCGGCATCGCACTATTCATGGCCTACGAACAAACCTTGGAACAGCTCAAATCTAACTCTCCTCAACAGGAGAAGATCGCTATATCACTCCTCGACACATTATCCCTTCTTTCCGCTTCCGGAGTACCGACTCACTGGCTTCTAGCAATCAACAACGACTCCGACGCAGTTCGAGACACCCTATCATTCCTGCGGGGATCATCCATCCTTCAAGAGTCCATTGACGGCAACAAGACCATCATCCACCGCCTTCAAGGGCAAATTTACCGTGAAACCTACCTGAGCAACCAAGAGAAGTTCAGTGAGGCGCGCACACACGCAACAACCATTCTCAACAAGGTTGAGGTGGAGTCTCTAGATAATTTTGAAGAGCAGCGGCAAGAAGTGCAAGATCTTATCGAACAAGTACGCTCCGTCACATCACAAGACCACTCTTACCCACTATTTTCTGATCCTACCTTCGTTTCAGCAATCGCAATGGCACTGTGGCGCGCCGACGAACTTGGAATGCCCCAGTTGGCACTTACTCTCACAGACTCTATTACTCACGCCAGCGACATCTTGGGCTCCGAACACCCTCACGTCCTTACCGCACGCAACAACCTTGCCGAGTCATATCGAGCATCTGGCAGCCTTGACAAAGCCATCGAGTTACACCAACAGGTCCTCGAAATCCGCAGCCACATACTGGGACCTGACCACCCTCCATGTCCTCACTTCGCGCAATAACCTTGCCAGCGCTTACCAGGCAGCCGGACAACTAGACCAAGCCATCAGCCTGTACCAGCAGAACCTCGAAGACCTCAAAACCCTCCAGGGCCCCAACCACCCCTACACTCTGTCCTCACGCAATAACCTCGCCAGCACTTACCAGGCAGCCGGACAACTAGACCAAGCCATCGCCCTATACGAGTCAACCTCAACGCACAGCTCCACACCCTGGGCCCCAACCACCCCCACACCCTCATTACACGTATCAATATTGCAAGCACCTACCAGGGCAGCCGGACAACTCGACGAGGCCGTCAAACTGCACGAGCAGAACCTCGCAGACTCCATCCGCATTCTGGGCCTCCGCCATCCCTACACACTCAACTCTTGCGACAACCTCGCCTACGCGTACCAAGACGCGGGCAGGCTCGCGAGGCCATCTCTCTCTCGAGCAGAACCTCGAAGACCGCACCCGCACCCTGGGCCCCCACCACCCCGACACCCTCACCTCACGCAACAACCTCGCCAGCGCCTACCAGCAGCCCACAGCCTCGACGCAGCCATCTCTCTGCACCTGCAGAACCCTCGCAAATCTCACCCGCATCCTGGGACCCCGACCACCCCCACACCCTCATCTCACGCAACAACCTTGCCGGCGCGTATCGTGCTGCAGGTCGAGTTGATGAGGCGGAGGCACTCTTCGAGACGCCGTCGGACTCCGAGCAGGACGACACCGAGGAGGACCCGGACCAGGAGACCGACGACTGACCGCCACAGGCGCCGTCTTTTGATGTCGGTGGGCTGTGAGACAGTGTCGGCATGCGGATCCTCCACACCTCCGACTGGCACCTGGGGCGCACCTTTCACGGGCGCGTGCTCGATGACGCGCACGCCGCCTTCGCCGACCACCTCGTCGAGCTCGTCACCGCCGAGTCGGTCGACGCCGTCCTCGTCTCCGGGGACGTCTACGACCGCGCCATCCCACCCAATGACGCCGTCGCACTCCTCGATGAGACGCTGCGCCGCCTGACCAAGTACACCCGGGTGGTCCTCACCCCCGGCAACCACGACTCTGCCCGCCGCCTCGGCTTCGCCGCCGACCTCATGCGCGAGGGCCTCATCATCCGGGCCCGCACCGCCGGCCTCGACCGCGGCATCATCCTTCCCGACGCCGACGGCAACGGCGCCGCCATCATCCACGCCCTGCCCTACCTCGACCCCGACGCCACCCGCGAGATCCTCCCGCCCCTCCTCGCCGAACGCCTCGGTGAGGAGACCCCCACGAAGCACACAGTCGGAGAGGACCAGGCCGAGAGCAGGGACACTGCCTCCCAGCCCGACCCGCCGGAGCGCCCGCGCCTGCCCCGCTCCCACGAGGCCGTCGTCTCCGCCGCCCTGCGCCTCGTGGCCGCGGACCTGGACCGCCTGCGCGCGGGCCGCACCGGCGCCTGCCGAGCCTGCTCATGGCCCACGCCTTCGTCGTCGGCGGCGAGGCCTGCGAGTCCGAGCGGGACATCCGCGTCGGCGGCGTCGACTCCGTGCCCTCCGGCGTCTTCACCACCCTGGGCGGCTCGCCCCTGGCCGAGCGCAGCGGCGGCCTGACTACGTGGCCCTCGGCCACCTCCACCGGCCCCAGGAGCTCACCCGGCCCACCGGCCCGCGCCTGGTCTACTCCGGCTCGCCCCTGCCCTTCTCCTTCGACGAGGCCGAAGGCGCCCGCAACTCCGCCACCAAGTCCTCCGTCCTGCTGGATCTCAGCGCCGACGGCGTCACCGGGCTGGAGCGCATCCCCACCCCGGTCCTGCACCAGGTGCGCACCCTGACCGGCACCATGCCCGAGCTCCTCTCCCCCGCCTTCGACGACGCCACCGGCGCCTGGGTGCGCGTCATCCTCCAGGGCGAGCGGCCACCCGGCGCCCTGGCCACCCTCAAGGAGCGATTCCCCAGCCTCCTGGCCTTCCAGCACGAGGCCCCCACGCGCACCGCCCGCGAGCGCATCGCCGTCACCGCCGCGGCCGACCCGCTGCGCATCACCGAGGACTTCTTCGACGACGTCTGCGGGCGCGCCCCGAGCCCTCCGAGCGCGGCGTCCTGCGCAGCGCGTACGAGTCCGCCCTGGCGAGCGCGAGGAGCGAGCGATGAGGATCCACTCCCTGACCATGACCGGCATCGGCCCCTACGCGGGGCGGGAGCACATCGACTTCGACGCGGTGGGCGCCTCGGGCCGCTTCCTGCTCACCGGCCCCACCGGCTCGGGCAAGACCACCATCATCGACGCGATCGTCTTCGCCCTCTACGGGGACGTGGCCGACTCGGCCGACTCCTCCAAGGAGCGCATCCGCTCCACCCTCGTGGGCCCGCACACCGAGAGCGTCATCGAGCTCGTCTTCTCCACCGGCGCCGGCGTCTACCGGGTGCGCCGCACCCCCACCCTACGAGCGGGCCAAAGCGGCGCGGGCAGGGGCACCACCACCCAGAACGGCACCGTCAAGCTCTGGCACCTGGCCGAGGTCGGTGGGGAACCGCTCGACGAGCCCGTCACCCGCGTGGGCGACGCCGACGCGGAGATCGCGCGCGCCGTGGGCTTAAGCCGGGAGCAGTTCACGCAGACGGTCGTCCTGCCTCAGGGCAAGTTCGCCCGGTTCCTGCGCGCCGACTCCTCCGAGCGCCAGCACCTCCTCAAGGACGTCTTCGGCACCGGCATCTACGACGCCATCCAGGACGCCCTCATCCAGGCCTCCCGGGACGGGAGCCCGGCGGGTCGAGCAGGCCGCGGCCGACCTGCGCGGGCAGGTCGCCTCGCTGGGACGGCACCCCTCCTCACCGAGGCGCCCCCGCCACGACCACAGATGCCGGCGACGAGGCCGACGACGCCGATCAGGGCGGTCACTCCAGGATGCCTCGCCTCAGGAGGCCCCGTCCGGGGGGACCCAGGAGGCACTGGCGCTGCCCATGGAAGACGCCGAGCTCGAGGCGCCGCAGGAGACCGATGCCGGTCCTGCTCCGACGCCGGCCCAGGCATTGGAGGCGGCGATGGCGGGCGCCGCCCCGGACCTGGTGGCTCTTCGCCGCATCGGGGCCCGAGGTGCTGGAGGCCTCGCGCCACCGGGTCGCGTTTGGCTGACGCTCGCGCCGAGGCCGCGGGGACGGTCCTCACCCGGGCGCAGTCGGCCCGCGAGGAGGCCCAGAGCTCCACGACCTCCTGGAGCGGCGCCGGGCCCTGGTCGAGGAGAAAGAGCGGCTGGCCGAGCGCGCCGAGCAGGACGTCGACGACGCCCGGCGTCTCCAGGCCGCCGAGCGCGCCGCCCGGGTGCGGCCCTACCTGGTCGCCGAGCAGGCAGCCCGCAGCCGCGCCCAGCAGGCCGTCGCCGCGCTGGCCGTCCGCGCCGACCAGAGCGGACTGGCCCACCTGGCCGAGCAGGCCGGAGTCACCAGTGCCGGCAGCGCGGAGGATGCCACCGGCAGCGACGCTCACAGCCATGGTGCTGCGGTGACGCCCGCCGCCCTCGTTGAGCCCCTGGTTCGAGAGGCGCAACGCCAGCTCGCTGACCTCGAGGATGAGCCGAGCGAAGCGAGGGCAGGCGCTGCCGAAGCAGGCGCGGCCCCGCAGGAGGCCGAAGCAGGCAAGGCCCCCACGACGGCCGAGACACCCGAGGCGGCCCTCACCGAGGCGCTCAGCCCCCGCGGCCTTGACGACCTGGCGCACCAGTACCGTCGCGAGCACGGGCAGCTCGAGACCCTCGTGGACCTGGAGGCCGGCCTCCCTACACGCGAGAGCGCCTCGCAGCAGCGGGAGGCGGAGCTGCAGCGCGCCTCCGGCCAGCTGGAGCAGCGCACGGAGAAGCTCGCCGAACGTCCCGCGCAGCGCACCGCCCTGGTGGAGACGCTGGAGGCGGCACGCGAGGCCCGCGCGGGTCTCGACGGCCTTCAGGACCGCCGCACCCGAGCCGAGGAGCATCACCGGGCAGCCCTCGCCGTCGAGCAGCTCAGCGCCCAGCTCGCCCAGCGAGACGATTCCTGCGCTGAGGCGGCGGCGCTTGCCCAGGAGGCGACCGAACGGGTTCGTACCACCCGCCTGGCCTGGATCTCCGGGACCGCGGGGGCGCTGGCCGGTGAGCTCACTGAGGGTGAGCCCTGCCCCGTGTGCGGCTCGACCACGCACCCTCCCCCGCCTCCGCAGGCACCGACGGCGCCACCCGCCAGCAGGTGGAAGCGGCCGAGGAGCACCAGCGGCAGGCCGACGAGACGCTCAGCAGCGCCGTCCGGGAACGCGACGCCTGTGCCACCCGGCTTCAGGAGGCCCAGCGCGCCAGTGACGGCATGGATGTCCCCGCCGCCAAGGCCGAGCTGGAGGCGGCCGCCACCGCCCTGGCCACAGCGCGGGCAGCAGCAGACGGCGTCGAGGAGCTGGTCGAGCGGCTCGAGGTCTTCGATGCCGGCACCGACCAGGAGCGCACCGCACTCGATGCCGCCCGCTCCGCCCAGGAGTCGGCCCACAGTCGCCTGGAGGCCGAGCGCGAGGCCCTCGCCCACGACCAGCAGCGCTGCCTGGAGGCGCGCGGGACCTGGCCGAGCGTCACCGCACGCGCCGCCGCGCTCCTCGTGCGGGCCAAGGAGGCCGAGGACGCCTCCAGGGACGTCGACACCGCCCGCACCTGCCTGGCTCAGGCCCGCAGCGCCCTGGCCGACCTGGACACGGCGTTGAAGGAGGAGGGCTTCACCGGCGCGGCCCAGGCAACGGCGGCCCTCATGGAGCACGGCGCCATCGAGGCCCTGTCCGCGACCGTGCGCGCCGCCGCCACCTCCCGGGAACGGGTTCGCCTGGGGTTGGAGGACCCGCAGATCGCCGCCCTGAGCGGCCAGGAGGAGGACCGTCTCGAGGCTGCCGCCGCCGAGCTCGCCCGGGCCGATGCCGCCGCCAGGCAGGCCGCCTCCGTTCAGGCGCGCACCGCCGAGTCCCACGAGCACCTGCGCCGGGCCGTCGACGGCGTCGAGCAGGCGGCCGCCGCCTATGAGGAGGCGGCCTGCTCCAGCGCCGACCTCATCCGGGTGGCGGCTCTGACCCGCGGGGAGAACGACGCCGGTACACCCCTGGCCACCTGGGTGCTGCAGGCCCGATTCGAGGAGGTCCTCGTCTTCGCCAACGAGCGCCTGTCCCAGATGTCCTCCGGACGCTACGAGCTCATCCGGGTCGCCGAGGAGACCAGCCAGCGCAGGCGCCGCAAGGGGCTGGGCCTGGCCGTCGTCGACCACCTCGGTGACGAGCGCACCCGCGACCCCCGGACCCTCTCGGGCGGGGAGACCTTCTACGTCTCCCTGTCACTGGCCCTCGCCCTGGCCGACGTCGTCTCAGCCGAGTCCGGGGGCGTGAGCCTGGAGACCCTCTTCATCGACGAGGGCTTCGGCACCCTGGATGCCGACACCCTCCAGATGGTGATGGCCGAGATCGACCATCTGCGCGCCGGCGGGCGCACCGTCGGCATCGTCTCCCACGTGGCCGAGCTGCGCGACCAGATCGCCGAGCGCATCGCAGTGCGGCGCGTCGTCTCAGGCGGCTCCACCCTGAGGGTGACCGCCTGAGACCGCGAGCCCCACTGCACCCGTCGCCCTCCTGAGGCAGGTCGACGCTACCCTTCCGACCTTCAGCCCCGGAAGCGAGGAGGAGCCCTCAACCCCCTTCAGGCTCGGCATTCTTGCTGGTCATGGAGAACGGAGGCGTCACCAGGCACGCCAGCAGCGGTCTGCGCCCAACCTCCTACCGCACCTGAGCCTAGCCTTCACCGCCGGTCGAGCCGTCATCACCCTGCTGACCGTCGCCGCCTTCCTGACCGGCACCGTCCTGGGATCCGTCCTGCTGGTCCCCGGACTGGTCAGTGCCCTGCGAGTCAGTTTCCTGCGGGGTGACGCCCTGCTCGGCGGCCTTCTCCTTGACCGTGTTGAGGATGCTGACGAGGTCGTCCCGTCCGGGGAAGGACACTCCTGATTGCAGCGTCTTAAGGGCCTGGTCGACGTTGCCGATCTTGATCTGACCGGCGAAGCTCTCCGCCTCGGCCATGGTCTGCTTCTTGAGCACGCCCGCCCCGTAGTAGATGCCCGCTCCCGTGGCCACCAGGGGCAGGAACAGCGCCGCCAGCACCAGCAGGGCCGCAGGAGCCTTCGGCTTGGCTCTGGCCAGGGCCGTGCACGCGACGAAGAAGGCGATGAAGGCCAGCAGCGCGCCGCCGCCGACTGCGCCGATCGGCGCCCCAGTTCGGTGTCCAGCTCTGAGTCGAGATGATCTCGAAGACGTGGAGCGTGGTCAGCAGCGTGTAGGTCCCCCATCCCAGGGCGCCGGAGGCCGCGAGCACCATGATCGTGCCCACCGGCAGCGCGGCGGTACGACGGCGCTCGGGCGGGCGAGGTAGCTCGACCGGCGGCTCCGGCTCGGGCTCGCTCCAGGTCGCCTGCACCGGCACCTCGGAGGCCATGGGCCGCGCGGGCTCAGGGTTGACGTAGACCGGCTGGACCTGCTGAACCGGCTCAGCCGGGTAGACCGCCTGCGTCGGCATGGCCATCGTCTGCGGCGCCGCGGGCATGGGCTGAAGGACCTGGGTGTACTGGCTGCGCTGGTCCGGGGAGGCGGCCAGCTGCGGGGTCGACGTCGACGGCGGCAGGTACCCCCACCCCTCGCCTCCCGGAGGCATGGCGATGGCCTCCGTGACCCCCGGCTGCGCCTCCATCTGGTCAAGGTCGATCCGCTCGGTGGGCCGTCCGCGGTCAATGTGATCGTCACGGTCGGCGCGGTCAACGGCCGCGTCCACCTCTGCGTCGTCGTCGAACTGCGGCCCACGGGAGAGAGGACGGGACACGATGAGGCTCCTTGCCACGGGGGGGTATCGATTGGGTCTCTACGCCCCCGAGGCTACGCCACCGACGCCGTAGGCACGAGGAGCCTCAGGTCCTCGTGCGGTGACTCACCGCATGTTGTCTCGCACCACGAGCGCCGAACGCGGGGCCAGGACCACATGGCCCGTGCACGCATCACCGGTCAGCAGGTCCGTGCCCATGACTCCAGCCACCTCGGCGGCCCGGTCACCGTGGTTGAGCAGGAAGAGAACCTTGCCGCGCCGCTGGGCCTCGACGCCGTCGGGCAGGTCGGCCACGACCGGCCGCACCCGGGCGTGCGCGCACACGAGTCTCAGCAGGGCGGCCCGGCTGAGGGAGTCGAGGTCGGCGGCCACGTACCAGCCCGCTCCCGCCCCGCCACGGTCCGCCGGGTGACGGCGGGGCGCCCGGCCAGGTCCGCTCCCCGCCGCGGCCGTCGAAGACCGCGACGACCTCAACCGCCCCCGGTCCCTGACCGGCCTGAGCATCCTGGGGTGCCTCGTTGGACCCCGCGTCGACACGAAGCTCCTCGGCCCAACCACCGGCACGCAGATCGGGGGCCGGCGTGCCCATCCGTTCCAGGACCCGGCGCAGGGGCTCACTGACGGCCTCCAGTCCCACCCAGGTCTCTGAGCCGGGAGTCCCGACGGCGCGGCTGAGGCGGCTGACGAGCGCGCCACGGGGATCGGACTGCCCGACCGGTCCGGTCAGGGCGGCGTGATCAGTGACCCGCACCCCCAGCAGCGGCCGCAGGGCTCCCAGGTATCCGCCCAGAACCGCGCCCGCGCCGGTGTCGACGACCCCGGTGGGGCCGGCCACGACGACCTGGGCGCCCGCGGTGACCGCCCGCTCCAGGTGCCCGGCGAGCTCGGGGCGGTCGATGAACACTGCGGGAACGATGATGAGGCGATAGCCGTCCAGCGTCCGGCCCACCGGGACGATATCGGTGGCGATCCCGGCCTCCCACAGGCTGCGGTGCCAGGCGCGGGCCGCCTCGAAGCGCTCACCGACCTCGACCGGGCCGATGGCGGTGCTCAGCGCCCACTGGCTCTCCCAGTCCAGGACGACGGCCGCCTCGGCCCGCACCGGCTCCCCCAGGACCGGTCCGAGCCGCCTGAGCGCCTGCCCAGTGGCCACGGTCTCCTCCCAGGTGCGGCTGTCGCGCCCGGCATGGGGAACCATGCCGGAGTGGAAGGTCTCGGCGCCCTGACGGGACTGACGCCACTGGAACTGCAGGACGCCGTCGGCGCCGTGGGCCACGCGCGCCAGGGACCACAGGAGGTGCTGGCCGGGACGCTTGGGGGAGTTGCGCCTGCGCCACTGGACGGCGCTGGGCGCCTGCTCCATGAGGATCCAGGGACGTCCGCCAGCCAGGCCCCGCATGAGGTCACCGGCCCAGGCGACCTCGTGGGCGGCTGCCGGGTCGGCGGGATCGGGGTAGGAGTCGTCGGAGATGACGTCGAGGGACTCGGCCCAGCGCCAGTAGTCGGTGGCCGGGAAGTCGCCCATGAAGTTGGTGGTCACCGGCCGCTTCGAGCGCTCCCGCAGGATGCGGGCCTCGGCCTCCATGAGGCTGCGCAGCTGGTGGTCGCTGAAGCGCCTCCAGTCCAGCATCTGGGCGGGGTTGGGGAAGGTGGGCATGGCGGCGGGCGGGGCGACCTGCTCCAGGTCCGTGTAGCGCTGGGACCAGAAGTCGGTGCCCCAGGCGGCGTTGAGGCGCTCGACGTCACCGTAGCGCTCGGCCAGCCAGGCACGGAAGGCCCGGGCGCAGGCGGGGCAGAAGCACTCGGCGGTGTGACAGCCGTACTCGTTGCCGATGTGCCACATGACGACGCCCGCGTGGTCCCCAGACGCTCGGCCAGCGCCGCGGCCAGGGCCGCGGAGCGCTCCCGGTAGACGGTCGAGCTGGGGCAGTACTGCTGGCGCGAGCCCACGCTCAGGCGCACGCCGTCGGCGCTCATCGGCAGGGACTCGGGGTGGTCGGTGGCCATCCAGGCGGGCGGTGAGGCGGTGGCGGTGGCCAGGTCGACGGCGATGCCTGCCTCGTGGAGGCGGTCGACGATCTCCACCAGCCAGTCGAGCTCGTAGCGGCCCTCGCGCGGCTCGAGGCGCGCCCAGGAGAAGATCCCCAAGGAGACCAGGTTGACGCCGGCCTCGGTCATGAGCTCGAGGTCCTCGGCGAAGGTGGCCTCGTCCCACTGCTCGGGGTTGTAGTCGCCGCCGTAGGCGGGGCTGGTCAGTCCCAGCAGCTCGTGCGGGGCGAGGCGGGGCGTGGCGGTGCCCGGTGCCTGCTCTGTTCGGGGCGTGGAGGCTGAGGGCGAGGGACTCGTCATGGGGCGATTCTCCCCCAACCTCTCCCCTGCCCCGTGCACCGCGGTCACCCGGGTCGGCGGGGCCGTGCGGGCTCAGCTGATGGTCGAGCGCGAGCTCGTCAGCCAGGCCAGCGGCACGGTGGTGAGGAAGAGCCCCTGCCACTCGCGCTCCCACAGCAGGGCGATGTCACCGCTGGGCAGCTGGGCCATGCACTGGTAGACGTAGTGGCGCGGGTTGACGACCCGGTTGTGGGGCCAGGTGGCGCCGTCGTCCTGGCTGAGCCGTAGGACGCCGCACCCGCGGAAGGGCAGCATCCGGGAGGCGTTGGCGAAGACGATCCCCCGGCCGGCCGCGCCGTCGCCGTCCCCCGCGCTCGCTGCGCGCTCCAGACCGGTGACGGCGATGGCGTTGGGCTGGGAGAAGATCTCGGGGAGCTGCTCATCGTAGTCGACCTCGCCCCAGGTGACGCCGCCGTCGTGGGAGACGGCGTGGGCGACCCGCCCCGAGGGGTGCTGGTTGCGGGCCCACACGTGCACGGCGCCGTCAGATCCTTCGACGAGGACGGACTCGTAGAGGCTGGCCCGCTCGTCGGCGAGGTCCCAGGAGTGGACGACGGCGCCCAGGACCTCACGTCCGTCGTTGGGTGAGGCGCCCCAGGGGTCCAGGTGGCCCCGCCGTCGTCGGAGCAGATGGCGGCGCAGGACAGGTAGGCGGTGCCGCCGGCCTCGTGGCTGTAGTAGACGGGGACGAGGATGCGTCCGGCGTGCTCCGGTGCGGTCAGCTGGATGGCGTTGCCGGGGCCGGTTCCCAGAAGCACATCCAGTCGGCCTTGACCTGGGCGGTGATGTCGATCGGCTCTGACCAGGTGGCGCCGTCGTCGTCGGAGGTGAGTCATGAGCAGGTGGGAGCCGCGGTGCTGGAAGAGGCGGTCCTCGGGGGCCTGCTCGTGGGCGAGGTAGATGCTGCCGGCCGCCCGGCCTGCCCAGGAGCACGTCACCGACGCGGGCCCGGCGGCATCGTCGCCCGCTCAGGGACGATGCGGTGGTCGGTGGCCTCGCCCTGCGTCGGTGAGGACGCTGCCGTCGGGCTCGACGGCGAACAGCTCGCCGGCGCGGTTGTGCAGCACGCGGCGCCCCTGCTCGTCGAAGCCGGTGCCGACGACGGCGTTGGGTTGGCCGATGCCGCCGGGGAACTGGTCGACCAGGCAGATGACGCGTCCGGTGGAGCGGTCCTGAACCAGGACGAGGTCGATGAGGCTGGCCCCCAGCGCCCCGGTGCCCGGGAGGCTGAGCAGGGTGCGCATCTCCTCCCAGGTGGCGCCGCCGTCGAGGCTGCGGCGCATGACGAGGTTGATGTCGTTGGGGGCGTCGTTGGGGATGGAGACGCGCTGGTCGGCGCCGGCCAGGATGACGCCGCTGTCCAGGGTGAGCAGGGAGGGGATCCGGTAGGACCGGGCGCCGTGGTAGCCGGTGTCGAACAGGGCGCGCGTGGGCAGCGGGCAGACCCCGGCCAGGCGCTTGACCTGGGCGTCGGTGAGAGCGGCGTCGTAGACCATGGCGGTCTGCGCCTCGCCGAAGAGGCGCCTGCCGTCCAGGTCGGCCCCCACCACGACGCGCGTCACCGGCGCGATGTCGGCCAGGAAGGCGCCGCCGGGGACGAGGACGACCTGGTAGCCGTCGACGTGGATCTCCACCGCGCCGCGCCCCGAGGTGACCACGACATCGTGCCAGGTCCCGTCGTCCCAGTGGCCCGGGGCGCGCGCCTCGATGAGGGGCTCGGTCTCGGGCGAGTCCTCACCGGGGAGCACGCGGTAGGTCAGGCCTCCCGCGTCGATGTCGAGGTGCAGGGTGCCGCCCTGGCCACTCGCGGCGATGATGGTGCCGGCCTGGCCGCGGCCCCGGGTGCGCAGCAGCGCCCGGATGGAACCGGTGGCCAGGGGCGCCGGTGCGGCGGGCATCGCGGGCGGAGAGCTCACTGGCCGCGAACTGGACCAGTGGGGGTGGCGGCCAGGGGACTGGGCCATGACGGCGCGGTCGCTGAGCGGCTCGTCCCAGGCGGCCAGGCGGGTGACCGCGGCGATCCCGTCGGGGTCGATACGCACGTCGGTCAACCCGATCTGGGTGAGGAAGGCCGGCAGCGTCGTGGAGAAGCACTCGTAGCCGTCGGCGTAGAGGTGGGTGCCGGTCTCGTTGACGGTCAAGGCGATCGTGTGGGGGCGGCCGTCGTCCAGGCCCAGGGCGTCCTCGGCATCGAGTACCCGCCGCTGGGCACCTCCCTCGCCCCCCGATCCAGGGCCGTCCTCTGGGGCACCGTCCGCGCCGAGGACCTGCTCACCGTCGAGGCGGCCTGCGCGCAGTGACAACGTGATCCGTCCGTTGGTGCCGGTGAGCACGATGAGGGTGGCGTCGGCCCTGGCGGCGACATCGAGAAGAATCGTGCCGTGCCCGCAGGCGGCCAGGGCGGCGACATCGTGCTCGCTGAGGCTCAGGGGGGAGGTCTCGGATGCGGTGAGATCGAAGAGCATGGGGACGTCCTTCATGCCGGCATCAGCTCTCCACCGGCGTTGTGCGACCGGCAGTGCCGTGCGCGACGGTACGTCACCGCACATCCAGTCATATGATGTCTGATGTATCGCGCACTGTAGCACGATCCCAGAACCTCAAGGAGACCACATGTCCACCACCTCAGAGAATCGGACTGAGAATCCTACTGAGCCCCGCACCGTACCCTTCGTCGTCGGCGCCTACCCCATGCTTCCACCGGACGACGAGGACCGCCGCGGGAGCCGCCGCCCTGTACGCCGCCCTGGGCGACCTCGGCTGGGTCGACGGCATCGAGCTGCCCTTCCGGGAGGCCCTGGACGCACCCGAGCCGTGGCTGGCCGCGCAGCTGGCCGGTCGCTTCCGCCAGTGCGTCATCACGGCGATCCCGGGAACCATGGGGCGCGCCGGGGCCGACCCCGTCTTCGGACTGGCATCGCCCGACGACGACGGACGCGCTCAGGCGCTGGCCTACACCCGCTCGCTGCTGGAGGCCGTCGACCGCCTGCACGAGGCCGCGGGCGAGCAGCTCGTCACCCGGGTGGAGCTGCACTCGGCGCCGCACCACCAGGCGACCCCCGATGCCTTCCACGCCTCCTTGAGCGAGCTGAGCGAGGACTTCACCTCCCGTGGCCTGGGGATGATCGTGGAGCACTGCGACGCCGAGGGCGGCGTGGGTCCCTCGGAGAAGGCCTTCCTGCCCGCTGAGCCAGGAGATCGCCGCCTGCCGGGACACTGCGGCACTCATCACCGTCAACTGGGGCCGCTCGGTCATCGAGACCCACGACCCGGCCACCCCGGAGAGCCACGTGCGCGAGCTCGTGGAGGCCGGGCCGGCTGGGAGGTGTCATGATCTCCGGCGCCGGTCCCGAGGAGACGCAGTGGGCCTGGGCGTGGGCCGACGCTCACCTGCCGCTGGCCGAGCACGAGCCGACCAGCTGGCTCACGCCGGAGCGGGTGGCCGCCACGATGCAGGCCGCAGGGGGCTCCCAGGTCTACGAGGGCCTCAAGATCAACACTCCGGCGAACGCCTCCCTGGAGGAGAAGCTCGCCTGGATCGGCCGCCTGCGCGAGACCATGCTCACGGTCTGAGTCCCGCTCCGCTCCTCTCCACCCGACCTCATACGACGTTCGGCCCGCTCCCCTGCCGGGGAGCGGGCCGAACGCTAATCGAGCCTGAGGCCCCGTGGGCCAGGTGAGGGCTCGATCAGAACTCGACGTCCTCGCTGCTGGAGAAGCCGGTACGGAAGTCCTCTGAGAAGTCCGCACGCAGGTCCCCGCCGAAGTGGAAGTCGTCCAGGGCGACGGACTCGCCGAAGACGCCGTCTCCCAGGTCCACGCGGGAGAAGACCTCGGCCTTGACCGCCTCGGTGGGCTCGACCTCGATGTCGGAGTAGCGGGCCAGGCCCGTGCCGGCGGGGATGAGCTTACCGAGGATGACGTTCTCCTTGAGGCCCAGCAACGGGTCGGACTTGCCATTCATGGCGGCCTCGGTGAGCACGCGCGTGGTCTCCTGGAAGGAGGCGGCGCTCAGCCAGGAGTCCGTGGCCAGCGAGGCCTTGGTGATTCCCATGAGCTCGGTGACGGCCGGTGGCGGTCTTGCCGCCCTCGGCCATGACCCGGCGGTTCTCGGCGCGGTAGTGCATGACGTCCACGAGGTCGCCCTGGAGGAGGCGGGTGTCCCCGGAGTCCAGCACGGTCACGCGGCGCAGCATCTGGCGCACGATGACCTCGATGTGCTTGGAGTGGATGTCCACGCCCTGGGAGCGGTAGACCTCCTGGACCTCCTCGACGAGGTGGCGCTGGGTGGCGGCCACTGAGCGCAGACGCAGGACCTTCTTGGGGTCGACCGGTCCCTCGGTGAGGGCCTGCCCGGGCTCGACGTGGTCGCCGTCGCCCACCAGCAGGCGCTGACGGCGCGAGACCGGGACGATCACGTCCTCCTCGCCGTCGTCGCGGGTGATGACCAGGCGCTTGCCGTCGGCATCGTCCTCGATCTTGAGAGTGCCGGCGGCCTCGGCCACGGCGGCCTCGCCCTTGGGAGTGCGGGCCTCGAAGAGCTCCTGCACACGGGGCAGACCCTGGGTGATGTCGGCGGCGCCGGCCGCACCACCGGTGTGGAAGGTACGCATGGTCAGCTGCGTGCCGGGCTCACCGATGGACTGGGCGGCGATGATGCCGACGGCCTCACCGATGTCGACGCGCTTCCCGGTGGCCAGCGAGCGGCCGTAGCAGGCGGCGCAGGTGCCGACGTTGGAGTCGCAGGTGAGCACGGAGCGGACCGTGATCTCCTCGATGCCCGCGTCGATGGCGGCCTGGATCTCGGCGTCGCCCGAGGTCGGCGCCGGCCTCGATGACGAGGTTGCCCTCGGCGTCGATGGCGTCGCGCGCCAGGGTGGTGCCGAACACGGTGGTGCCAGGATCTCCGAGGGCTCCTTGATGCGCTCGTCACCCGCGTCGATCCAGGAGAAGATCCGCTTGGTCAGGCCCTTGCGGGTGCCGCAGTCCTCCTCGCGGACGATGACGTCCTGGGAGACGTCGACCAGACGACGCGTGAGGTAGCCGGAGTCGGCGGTACGCAGCGCCGTGTCCGCCAGGCCCTTACGGGCGCCGTGGGTGGCGATGAAGTACTCCAGGACGCTCAGGCCCTCGCGGTAGTTCGACTTGATCGGGCGCTCGATGAGGCGCTGCTTGGGGTCGGCCACCAGACCGCGCATACCGGCGAGCTGGCGGATCTGGTCCCAGTTGCCTCGGGCCCCGGAGACCACCATCTGGTGAGACGGTGTTGCGCTGCGGGAAGTTCTCGCGCATCGCCTCGGCGACCTCGGCGGTGGCCTTGGTCCAGATGTCGATGAGCGAGGCGTAGCGGTCGTCCTCGGTGAGGGCACCGAGCTCGAACTGCTCCTCGATCTCGGCGGCCTCGTTCTCGTAGCGGACGAGGATCTCCTGCTTTGCCTCCGGGGAGACGACGTCGGCGAAGGCGACGGTGATACCGGACCAGGTGGACCAGTAGAAGCCGTTGGCCTTGAGGGGCGTCCAGGGAGGCGGCGACCTCGACGCGCGAGTAGTTCTCCGCCAGGGCGTTGACGATGTTGCCCAGCTGCTTCTTGTCCACGATGTAGTTGACGTGGGGAAGGTCTCGGGCAGCGAGGTGTTGAACAGGGCCCGGCCCAGCGAGGTGCGCAGGGTGATCGGGTCCCCCTCGCTCCAGTCCTCGGGCGGCTGCCAGTCCTCGGGCGCGGAGATGCCCTCCTCGAAGCGGATGTCGCAGGCGGCGTTGACGTGGAGCTTGCCGAAGTCGTGAGGCCATGACCGCCTCCGCGAAGGAGGAGAAGGCCGGAACGATCTCGTTGCCCTCGGCGTCGCGCTCGACCTCCACCGCCGGGTCGGGGTCGGAGGTGAGGTAGTAGGTGCCGATGATCATGTCCTGGCTGGGCATGGTCACGGGGCGCCCGTCGGAGGGCTTGAGGATGTTGTTGGAGGACAGCATGAGGATGCGGGCCTCGGCCTGCGCCTCGGCGCCCAGCGGCAGGTGGACGGCCATCTGGTCGCCGTCGAAGTCGGCGTTGAAGGCGCCGCACACGAGCGGGTGCAGCTGGATGGCCTTGCCCTCGATGAGCTGGGGCTCGAAGGCCTGGATGCCCAGGCGGTGCAGGGTGGGGGGCTCGGTTGAGCAGCACGGGGTGCTCGCGGATGACCTCGGCCAGGACGTCCCAGACCTTGGGGTTGGCGCGCTCGACCATGCGCTTGGCGGCCTTGACGTTCTGGGCCTCCTTGAGCTCGACGAGCCGCTTCATGACGAAGGGCTTGAACAGCTCCAGGGCCATCTGGCTGGGCAGACCGCACTGGTGCAGCATGAGCTGGGGGGCCGACGACGATGACGCTGCGGCCGGAGTAGTCCACGCGCTTGCCCAGGAGGTTCTGGCGGAAGCGGCCCTGCTGCCCTTGAGCATGTCGGACAGGGGACTTCAGCGGGCGGTTGCCCACGCCGGTGACCGGGCGGCCGCGACGGCCGTTGTCGAACAGGGCGTCGACGGCGTCCTGAAGCATGCGCTTCTCGTTGTTGACGATGATCGTCGGGGCGCCCAGGTCCATGAGCCGCTTGAGGCGGTTGTTGCGGTTGATGACGCGGCGGTAGAGGTCGTTGAGGTCACTGGTGGCGAAGCGACCACCGTCGAGCTGGACCATGGGGCGCAGGTCCGGTGGGATGACCGGGATGTTGTCCAGGACCATCGACTCCGGGGCGGTGCCGGTCATGCGGAAGGCGTTGACGACCTTGAGGCGCTTGATGGCGCGGGTCTTGCGCTGGCCGGTGCCGTTCTCGACGATCTCGGCCAGGGCTGCGGCCTCACCCTCCAGGTCGAAGCTGCGCAGGCGGGCCTGGATGGCCTCGGCCCCCATGGAGCCCTTGAAGTAGATGCCGTAGTCGGCGACCATGTCGCGGTAGAGGACCTCGTCACCCTCCAGGTCACCGACCTTGAGGCTCACGAAGCGGTCCCACACCTTGTCCATGTGCTCCAGGGCGCGCTGGTTGCGGCGACGCATGGCCGTGATCTCACGCTCGGCGGTCTTGCGGAGCTTGTCGCGCTGGGAGGCCTCGGCGCCCTCGGACTCGAGCTGGGCGAGGTCCTCCTCGAGGCGCTGCTGGCGCGCCTCGACCTCGGCCTGACCGGACTCCTCGAGGTGCTTCTTCTTGACCTCCAGCTCGTTGCGCAGCGAGGGCAGGTCGTCGTGACGGCCCTCCTCGTCAACCTCGGTGACCATGTAGGCCGCGAAGTAGATGACCTTCTCCAGGTCCTTGGGCGCGAGGTTGAGCAGGTAGCCCAGGCGCGAGGGGACGCCCTTGAAGTACCAGATGTGGGTGACCGGCGCGGCGAGCTTGATGTGGGCCATGCGCTCGCGACGCACCTTGGAGCGAGTGACCTCGACCCCGCAGCGCTCGCAGACGATCCCCTTGTAGCGCACGCGCTTGTACTTGCCGCAGGCGCACTCCCAGTCCCGGGTGGGGCCGAAGATCTTCTCGCAGAAGAGGCCGTCCTTCTCTGGCTTGAGGGTGCGGTAGTTGATGGTCTCGGGCTTCTTGACCTCGCCGTGGGACCACGAGCGAATGTCCTCCGCGGTGGCGAGGCCGAGCTGGATCCTGTCGAACACGTTGGCGTCGAGCACAGTTCCTACTTCCGATGGTGAAATCTCATCAGGTGGTGGTCTGGGGGCGTTCCGTCGTCGTTGTTCCATGACTCCGACGGCGCCTGCGAGCCTGGTGGGAGGGCGGGCGGCGGGTGGGCCACCCGCCCTCAACCGGGGCTCGATGAAGTTGTCACGAAGTCGTCACCAGGCGGTGGCCACTCAGATCTCGTCAACCGTGGAGCCATGGCCCCGCCCGGGACGCCGGCCCAGGTCGAAGCCGAGCTCCTCGGCGGCGCGCGAGCCGTCGTCGTCGGTGTCGTCCAGGGCGATGGCGACGCCCTCGGCGTCCAGGGCCTCGACGTTCAGACACAGCGACTGCATCTCCTTCATGAGCACCTTGAAGGACTCGGGGATGCCGGGCTCGGGGATGTCCTCGCCCTTGACGATGGCCTCGTAGACCTTGACACGGCCGTTGACGTCGTCGGACTTGACGGTGAGGAGCTCCTGGAGTGCGTGAGCGGCGCCGTACGCCTCCATGGCCCACACCTCCATCTCACCGAAGCGCTGACCACCGAACTGGGCCTTACCACCCAGCGGCTGCTGGGTGATCATGGAGTACGGACCCGTGGAGCGGGCGTGGATCTTGTCATCCACGAGGTGGTGGAGCTTGAGGATGTACATGTAGCCCACCGAGATGGGGTACGGGAAGGGCTCACCGGAGCGGCCGTCGAACAGGCGCGCCTTACCGTTGGGCTCGACCAGCTGCAGACCGTCGGAGGTCGGCAGCGTGGAGTTCAACAGGCCCATGAGCTCGTTGTCCCTCACACCGTCGAAGACGGGCGTGGCCACGGGCGTGCGGGGCTCGGCCTTGATGCCGTTCTCGGGGAGGTTGGCGGTCCAGGCCTCGCCGGCCTCGTGGGCGGCGGTGGCGTCCCAGCCGCGGGAGGCGACCCATCCCAGGTGCAGCTCGAGGACCTGACCGACGTTCATACGGCTGGGCACGCCCAGCGGGTTGAGGATGACGTCGACCGGGGTGCCGTCGGCCAGGAAGGGCATGTCCTCCACGGGCAGGATCTTGGAGATGACGCCCTTGTTGCCGTGACGGCCGGAGAGCTTGTCACCCACGGTGATCTTGCGGCGCTGGGCGATGTAGACGCGCACCATGCGGTTGACGCCCGCGGGCAGCTCGGCGTCGTCTGAGGCGGCGTCGATCTCGCGCACGCCGGTGACGATGCCGTACTCGCCGTGGGGCACGCGCAGGGAGGTGTCGCGGACCTCGCGGGCCTTCTCACCGAAGATGGCGCGCAGGAGGCGCTCCTCGCTGGTCAGCTCGGTCTCCCCCTTGGGGGTCACCTTGCCCACGAGGATGTCACCGCTGCGGACCTCGGCGCCGATACGGATGATGCCGCGCTCGTCGAGGTTGGCCAGGGTCTCCTCGGAGACGTTGGGGATGTCGCGGGTGATCTCCTCGGCGCCCAGCTTGGTGTCGCGGGCGTCGACCTCGTGCTCCTCGATGTGGATCGAGGTGAGCATGTCCTCGGCGACCACGCGCTGGGAGATGATGATGGCGTCCTCGTAGTTGAGGCCCTCCCAGGTCATGAAGGCGACCAGGAGGTTCTGGCCCAGGGCCAGATCTCCCTCGTTGGTGGCGGGGCCGTCGGCCAGGACCGAACCGACCTCGACGCGCTCACCCTCGGCGGCCACGACCCGCTGGTTGTAGCAGTTGCCCTGGTTGGAGCGGCGGAACTTGGCGACCTTGTAGACGTTCTCGGTGCCGTCGTCGTTCGCCACGCGCACGAAGTCCGCGCAGACCTCGGTGACGACACCGGCCTTGTCTGCCACGAGGACGTCACCGGCGTCGACGGCGGTGCGCCGCTCCATGCCCGTGCCCACCAGCGGGGCGTCGGGGCGGATGAGCGGCACGGCCTGGCGCTGCATGTTGGCGCCCATGAGGGCGCGGTTGGCGTCGTCGTGCTCGAGGAAGGGGATGAGGAGGTGCCCACCGACACCATCTGGCGCGGGGAGACGTCCATGAGGTCCACCTGCGAGGAGGGCACGAGGGCCGGCTCACCGCCGGTGACGCGGCACAGGACGTGGTCCTCGGCGAAGTGGCCGTCCTCGGTGAGGGTGACGTTGGCCTGGGCGATGACGTGGCGGTCCTCGTCGTCGGCCGTCAGGTAGTGGGTCTCATCGGTGACCCGGCCGTCGACGACGACGCGGTAGGGGGTCTCGACGAAGCCGAAGGGGTTGATGCGCCCGAAGGTCGCCAGCGAGCCGATGAGGCCGATGTTGGGGCCCTCGGGGGACTCGATGGGGCACATGCGCCCGTAGTGCGAGGTGTGGACGTCACGGACCTCCATGGAGGCGCGCTCACGGGACAGGCCGCCGGGGCCCAGGGCGCTCAGGCGGCGCTTGTGGGTCAGGCCCGCCAGCGGGTTGTTCTGGTCCATGAACTGGCTGAGCTGGGAGGTGCCGAAGAACTCCTTGATCGCGGCCGTCACGGGCCGGATGTTGATGAGCGTGTTCGGCGTGATGGCCTCGACGTCCTGGGTGGTCATGCGCTCGCGCACCTGACGCTCCATACGGCTCATACCGGTGCGCACCTGCGCCTGGATGAGCTCGCCCACCGCGCGGATGCGGCGGTTGCCCAGGTGGTCGATGTCGTCGTACTCGACGGCGATCTCGGTGATCTCGCCGTCGCGCACACCCTCGACGGTCTCGGCGCCGGCGTGCAGGGCCAGCAGGTAGCGCAGGGCCGCGACGATGTCCTCGATCCGCAGGGTCGACTCGGTCAGGTCCGAGGCCAGGCCCAGCTTCTTGTTGATCTTGTAGCGGCCGACCTTGGCCGGGTCGTAGCGCTTGGGGTTGAGTAGAAGTTCTCCAGCAGGGGTGCGCCCGGCCTCGACGCTCGGCGGCTCACCGGGGCGGATCTTCTTGTAGATGTCCAGGAGCGCCTCGTCCTGGGTGGTGATCTTGCGGTCCTCGTCCAGGGGCGGAGGTCAGGGGCCGGGAAGTCGGCGAACTCCTTGCGGATCTCCGACTCGTCCATGCCCAGGGCCAGCAGGAAGACGGTGACGTCCTGCTTGCGCTTGCGGTCGATGCGCACCGCGACGCGGTCGGACTTGTCGATCTCGAACTCGAGCCAGGCACCGCGCGAGGGAATGAACTTGACGTTGTAGACGTACTTGTCCGTGGCCTTCTCGGTGGTGCGCTCGAAGTACACGCCGGGCGAGCGCACGAGCTGGGAGACGACGACGCGCTCGGAGCCGTTGACGATGAAGGTGCCCTTGTCGGTCATGAGCGGGAAGTCGCCCATGAAGACCGTCTGGGACTTGATCTCACCGGTGGAGAAGTTCTCGAAGTCCGCCACCACGTAGAGGGGGGCGGAGTAGGTGAGGTCCTTCTCCTGGCACTCCTCGGCCGTGTACTTCGGCTCCTCGAAGCGGTGGTCGTGGAAGGACAGGGCCATGGTCTCCCCGAAGTCCTCGATCGGGGAGATCTCGTCGAAGATCTCCTCCAGACCGGAGGTCTCGGGCAGGGAGCCCGGGTGCGCCTTGTTGGCGGCGGTCATCCGCTCGCGCCACCTCTCGTTACCGACGAGCCAGTCGAAGCTCTCGGTCTGAAGGGCAAGCAGATTCGGAGCCTGCATGGGCTCAGCGATCTTGGCAAAGTTGATACGACGCGACGCGGTACGGGCGGCGATGTCAGCAGCAGTGGGTGCGGAGGTGCGCGAGGCAGCCAAAGGGGGATCCTTCCCTCAGATCGGGGATCACACAACGCACACCGCGGGCACTGGCTTGAGTAGAATCTCCGTTGCCGGGCTCACGCCCGCCAAGGTTCCGACGGGCCTGGGCCCGCACGGAGGGCAGATACTCCTCGCACCAAATACACACAATGCACGCAAAGCGCTAGCGTACACGGCCGACGTCAAGGACTCCACGCCGATCCTCACTGGTTCCTTGCGATTCCCACCACAGTCGCGCATACTGCCCCACCCGTGTCCGTCGCGTGACCTGAGTCCCTCGGCGTGGCCCACTCGCTGAGCGACTGCCGACCGGCTCGCACAGACCGCTGCAGCCCTGCGTATCTCCCGGCCGGTCTCCGGCCTGAGCTCGACGACGTCGAAACGTGCCGACGCCGGGCAGCGCCAGGGCGCCTCGGAACGCGACTGGGTCCCGCCCACCATCAGATGGACGGGACCCAGTGACGCTGGGCCTCCCCAGCCGTCGGCGACCCTCAGGCCGCCTCAGGCAGCGGGGAGAGCTCGCGAGGGGTGACGGTGGCGCCGGCGCCCTCGAGCTGCTCCCTTGGCCTTCTCGGCGGCCTCCTTGTTGGCGCCCTCGAGGACGGGCTTGGGAGCGCCGTCGACGAGCTCCTGGCCTCCTTCAGGCCGAGGGAGGTCAGGGCGCACCTCCTTGATGACCTGGATCTTCTTGTCGCCGGCGGCCTCGAGAATGACGTCGAGACTCGTCCTTCTCCTCGGCGGCGGCTCGTCACCGGCAGCGCCGGGGGCAGCGGCAACGGCCACGGCGGCCGGGGCGGCGGCGGTGACGTCGAAGGTCTCCTCGAAGGCCTTGACGAACTCGGACAGCTCGATGAGGGTGAGCTCCTTGAACTGCTCGATGAGCTCTTCGGTGGTCAGCTTCGCCATGATGGGCGTTCCTTCCTTATCAGGTTCCTGCGCGCGCAGGGTTGGTGGATGACGCGTGCGGCCTCAGGCCGCGGTCTCCTGCTTCTCGCGCAGGGGCGTCGACGGTGCGCACGGCCTTGGAGGCCGGTGCGGCGAAGAGGTACGCAGCCTTGGACAGGGGACGCCTTGACGGCGCCCGCGGTCTGGCGAGCAGCACCTCGCGGGACTCGAGAGAGCAAGCTTGTCAACGCCGTCGGCGGACAGCACAGTGCCGTCCATGACACCGCCCTTGATGACGAGCTGCTGGTTGTCCTTGGCGAAGTCACGCAGAGCCTTGGCGGCCTCGACCGGCTCACCGGTGACGAACGTCAGGGGCGGAGGGGCCCGTGAGGTCGTCGGCGAAGCCCTCGAGCCCGACCTGGCGGGCAGCGATCGCAGCAAGCGTGTTCTTCACCACGGTGTACTCGGCGTTACCGGCGAGGGAACGACGCAGCTCCTTGAGCTGGGCGACGCTCAGTCCCCGGTACTCAGTCAGCAGGACCGCGTCAGCCTGGCGGAACTTGTCCGCCAGCGCAGCAACGGCTGCTTCCTTGTCAGGCCGTGCCATGGGCCCTCCTTCCGTGGTATGCCGCAGGGGTCCAATCACTGGAAAAGCCCCGCGCCGGTGGGCACGGGGCTCGCTCTCGGGCACGCCCGACGAAGTCTCGTTCTCACCTGCGCCGGCCCCACCTCACGTGGACTTGGTCCCGCCGAAGCGGGCGACCTGCGGTCTTTGGCAGAGAGCACCATACCCAGCAGCGGGCTCTGCCACGCAAGGCAGGAGGCCGTGGAACTGGTCACGTCACCGCCGACGCTCAGCTGGGAGCGGCCCGACTGAGCCCGTGCTCCAGGGTCGGCGGCCGGTCCGACGCCGGGCACGGGGCGCCCCTCCCACCTGCCGCACCAGCTGCGTCAGACTCCAAGACTCTCGGCAAGCGCCTCCCGCTCCGTGACGTCGTACCAGAGCAGGTCGGCCTCGGCGGCACGCTCGAAGGCGTCCTCGTCGCCGAGTCTGGCGGCTCGCACATCGGCCTCCGCCTCCGGCTCGTCCACGAGCAGGGCTGCGACGTCCTCCCAGGCGATCTCGCCGGTGACCACGATCGTGCCGGGCAGGACATCGCCCTCCACGGCAAGCTCACGCACGTTCTCGGCGTCGACATCCGCCGCGATGACGATGCGCCGGTCGGCCAGCCCTGCAGCCTCGGGCTCGGCCAGCAGAACGAGAGAGGCATCGGCGGCGCACAGTGAGGCGGAGACCTCCAGTCCCTCCTCATCCTCCTCGGGCAGAGCGTGGGCGAGCGCAGGGGTGGCGGCGTGAGCCGCGAGCGGCTCGTGCGAGGAGCCGAGGACGCTTGCGCGCAGGTGGGCGGCGGTGGCGGGCAGGTAGATGCGCATGCCCTCAGTCTGCCCTACCACCGCACTCGGCCTCCCGAGAAGCGCACGGAGCCTGTGCACCGGCACCGCCCTCACATCCCCCGACCTCAGTAGCGGTGTCGCCCGGTTCCCGGTGGCACCGACGGAGGGTCACCCGAGCCCCGATCGTCGTTCCCGCCCGGGGCTCGGCCGGCCTGCGGGCCTCGCACCGCTCCTGGGGAGCTTCCCGCACCCGATGCCCTCCCCTCACCGGACCACGGCGTCACCGAGGGCCGGCGCGGTGAACCGGGGACCGGTCCCTGAGCCGGTGGCGGCGACTGAGCCGGTGGAATGACCGGAGAGCGGCTCGGGGACGGTCCCTGCGGCCGCCCCGGTGGATGATTCACAGGCTGAATCGCAGGCGGTGGAGCCTGGAGCGGCTGCTGCGAGGTGCGCGCGGGCCCACTTGGCGCCTGGGGAGCCGGTAGACGCTCGCCAACCGCTCGTCCCCGGCCCCCGCCTTTGCGACGACGCCTCGCACCTGCGCTGCGCGCGGTCGAACGGTTTCTACCTCTGGTGCTTGGGACCTGGTCCGCGGGGTCTCGGTGCCCGCCACGCTTCTTCGAGCGCCGCAGCAGGGAACGACGAGGGGAACGGGCCTTGCGAGCCGCTGCCGCCTGCGGATCGATCCGGTCGACCAGTGCGCTCAGGGCCTTGCCCAGCGCGCTGGTGGGCGCCCCTTCCAGGACGGCGCACCCCCGGAGCAGGCAGGCATCAGCCGTTGCCGCGTCGTCGGGCAGGAGCACAATGTCCTCCAGCCCGCCGAAACGCGCCAGCGCCTCTCGCAGAGCATGCTGGGGGGAAGGACCTGCGGCCGAGGCACGCACCCGGTTGATGATGACCTCGACCCGACCGGTGGGGCTCATGGAGGACCCCACCTCGTCGAGAAGCTGGAGCAGACGACGCACCCCGACGGGGTCCGCCCCGCCGACGACCAGGATCACATCGGCATGCGATACCAGGTCGGCGGTCACGGCCCCGCCCGGGCTCCAGGGTGAAGTCGTCGACATCATCATCGACTGGCCCGCCGGCGACGTCGACGACGGTCCAGGCCGCGGCCCGACGGCACTGCAGCCAGACCTCGGTCATCGAGGCCGGTGGCAGCTCGCGCCAGCGCCCGGATCGCCCCAGGCCGCCCAGCAGGGAGAGCCCGCCACCCACCGGCGCCAGGACCCGTTGAAAGCTCTCGGCGTCAAGCCGGCCGTGGGTGGCCAGACGGGCCGCCCCGGCCAGAGCCGAGAGTCCTCCGGCATGCCGAGGAGCTGCACGAGGCTGGGCGCCTCGACGTCGGCGTCCACGAGGATCGCACCGCCGGAAGCGGCCAGACCGTGGGCGAGGGAGGCGGAGACCGTTGAGCGTCCGGGAGATCCTGAGGCCCCCATACCAGGACGATTCTCCCCCGGCGCCCGTCGTCCGCCGGGCTCATCGCAGTCGGCTCCGGGCCGCGCCGCCGGTTCTGTCCCGAGATGTCACCGGTCCCAGCACCACCGGAGAACCAGGACGGCTGCGACGGCACCATTCCGTCTCCTGGGGAGCCGGGCGACTGGCGCCACAGCTCTTCGAGCCAGGCGGTCTCCTGAGCAGCGGCCTTCGAGCCCGTCGAAGCGGGGGTGGCAGCGCTCAACCAGTCGGTGTCCGCGGCCACCGGCCCAGTCACGGTCTCCGACACTGCAGCGCTGGCCGGTCCCGTCCCCTGGGATGATCCGCCGGAGGGCGCGCCGCGACGCACGAGGTCCTGCATGACCGAGCAGATGCGGCTGGGATCCGTATCGCGCCTGAGAACCGGCCAACCCGCGCTGCGCCAGCGCTCCTCCTCGCAGTCATCGACCAGGAGCAGCCCGCTCAGGCCGGCGCGCGCGAGTCGGTCCAGGACGGTGCGGTCGATCTCGTCGAAGCCGGTGTCCAGGAGGGCGAAGGTTGCCAGTCCGGCCATGCCCGCTGAGAGCAGCTCGGGCAGGTCGGCGCATCTGCGTACGACGCACAGTCCGCTTCCCGCCTGGCTCAGCACACGCAGGATGTCTGCGTCGTCACCGCTGAGAGCCAGGAGGACTCCGGCTCCTGGGACACTCACGAGGCCTTCTCCGCAGGCGCCTCCTGGCCGGTGGGAACCAGGACGAGTGCACCTTCTTGGCCGACGGCGCTGAGAACAGCGGCAAGGGAGTCCTCGGGGACCTTGACCTCCACTCCGGTACTGGGTCCGGAGATCAGCCCCTTGCTGGCCTCACCGACCGATGCGATGACCAGTCCTGTGGCCACGCGGCGGGCTTCGCCTCCCCCGGCCTGTCCTGATTGGTCGCCTTGACCGCTCTGAGCAGTCTGTCCGTCCTGCCCGGCCTGCGCAGTGGCGGGCGCCTGGGCCGCTGGCCTGCCCGCAACGCCTTCCTTGGGCACGATCCACAGATCGACGTAGTCGCCGACCTTCGTCGAGGCCGGCAGGTTGGAGGCGACATTGAGGACCACCGGCCGCAGGGCCTGTTCCTGGCCGCTGTTGACGGCCGCCGTCGCCAGCAGCTCCCCTTTGCGCATGGACCGTGTGGCCACAGCGCCGTCCGGTCAGGTGCCCGGCCTCAACATAGGCATCGGTACCGGGGTGGGCCTCGACCACCGTGAGAACGCCGTCGGCAGCCAGGTCCGCCCCAGGAGCGACGTCCTGGGACAGCACGTAGACGCGGGTGGTGTCAGCGGCCGCGTCAACCGCCCAGGCTCCCAGGGCGACGGCCGCGGCGACCAGGACCACTCCCCGGCCATGCGCGGGTCCTTCCACGCAGGACGGCGCCAACGGCCACCCCGGGGACGCTCAGGGCTGGTCAGGGGATCGGGAACGGCGAGATGACATCACGGGAATCCTCCTTGATCTCCTGCAATCATCGTTGGGATAAAATAGTACCTCAAGGTTATCCACAAGTGTCTTTAAGAATTGTGGAGAGGATCCAGCAGTGGGATCATCGTGGTATGAGCACACGATTCCTGACCATCGCCGACGTCGCCGAGCAGCTTCAGCTGTCCGCCCAGGCCGTGCGCGCTCTCATCCGTACCGGCGACCTTCCGGCCATTCAGGTCGGCGCCCGCAAAGCTCTGGCGCATCGAGGATCAGGCCCTGAGGACTACATCCAGCGCCAGCTCGCCTCGACCAGGGCCATGGTCGCGGCAGGCTGGAGCGAGGACGAGGAGCCCTGAGCCACCCCGTCCGGTACCGACGTCAGCGACTGCGCAGCACCTCGATGGCAGCGGTCATGACGCTGACAACCCCTGCACCACCCGCCCCGGGGCCACGACGCGAACGGACCCCGCCCTCAGGGTCGACGGCGACATCGACATGGTCCGCTCCCACCCGGACCAGCCGCCCCACCACTTCTCCAGAGCCCATCACCAGGCGCACCCGCGCTCCCCGCCGGGCGATCTCACGCATCAGAGCGGTGAGCGTGGGCCGACGTCGACCATCCCGGGGTGCCGGGCCGGCGAGGGACACCACGGTGGCCACCGCACCCACTGGGACAACGGCCTGCAGCCCTTCCCCCTCATCGATGAGGACATAGGAGGGCTCCACCCGGGAGACGACACCATCGACAGGAACACCGCTGCGAGTCCGCATGTGGATGGACCGCCCCACAGAGCCTCGCAGACGGTCGACGACCTCGATGGAGGCCTGCTCGGCCTCCGCGAGCTCCGCGCTCTGCGCCACCAGGTCCGCCCGACGCTCGGCATCGAAGCTGCTCTCCAGGTCGGCAAGCATCGCATCCCAGTCCATGGGCCCACCTCACCACAGTCCGCACGCCGAGCAAAGCACTCCGAGGCGGCTCATGCCGTGCCACCGGCAACACCCTCCCCACCGCCACGCCCCAGGATTGCGACATGACGTATCACGACTATTGACATCTTTGCACTATAGGCGTACACCTAACATTATCAAAGAACATCATCGGTGATGGAGGATGACATGCGGGCTCATCAACGGCTGGTGCTACTGGCCGGAGCGTCAGGGGCTGTCCTGATACTTCTGGGACACATGGCCCACCGCGCCGCGGAGCAGCTCCTGGAGGTCCCGCCGCAGTCCTGGGGTCTGAGCGAGCTGTCCGACGCCATCGTCGCCGGGACCTGCGCATTCGGAACCCTGGGGGCCTTGTGGCACGTGATCTCAGCCCTCCTGGCACTCATGACGCTTCCCAGGGCGGACGGGCCCGGATCCCTCCGTCGAGGCGGCACCTCCGCACTGGCGGCCAGGCTTCTCGAGGCCTGGGGAGCACCCGCGGTCAGGCGCATCACCGCTTCCGCGCTGCTCGTCTCCCTGTCCTCGGCGCCGGCACTGGCCGCCGAGGGGACCGCCGGCGGGGACGACCTCGGATGGCACCCCACCAGCTCGGCGCCCGCCTCCCCACCGTCGCAGTCCTCGACGCCGTCGCCTCAAGCCGACCAACCGGCTCCGGAGGCGACTGCCGGGACGGGAGCCTCCCAGTCCCGGTCCGAGGCTCCACGGCTTCAGCCGAGCAGGCCCCTTCGACCGGCTCCAGCGCCTCGGACCGCTCGAGCCAGTCAGCGGAGCCGCCCTCACCGAGCAGCTCCCGGGCGCAGTCCTCCGCCGGCCCCGACCCCCAGACCTCGTCGACACCCGCCCACACCGTCGTGCCCGGCGAGAGCCTGTGGTCGATCACCGCCCGCCTTCTGCCCGCCGGATCCGGCCCCGAACAGATCGCGCAGGCCTGGCCGGTCCTGTATCGCGCCAACTCCGACGTCGTCGGCGCCGACCCGTCACTGATCCGGCCCGGCACGGTCCTGAGTGTCCCGGACTCCCTGTCAGCACCGAGCACGACGACAGGAGGCCAGGCGCCATCACGATGAATCGCACCGCACCCGCACCGACGGCTTCCACCGTCGGCCTCGAATGCCGTCACCAGTTCACCTCACGCTTCGTGCCCACCGGGCACCCGCCTACTCTCAGGAGCCCGCCATGACCGCCACCGTCACCACCCGAACCACTCAGCCCGTGCACCGCAAGACCGGCCCGCAACGCCGCAGCCGCCCCGCACCGAGTCACCCGACGCCGACTCGTGCCGTTCCGCAGAAGCCCTCCAGGCCGGCGAACAGCTCGGGATCCGTCACACAGGGGGGCTCTCTGACAAGACAGCCGAGCACCGGCACCGACGCCTCACGCACGGCCGCGATCGTGGTGACTGCCGCCAGCGAGGTCCTGGCCGGACTGCGACCCGTGGACCACCTGGTCCGCTGGACGAGCCCTTCCCTGTTCGAGGCCATCGCCCGCCGAGCAGGCCTGGCCGCCCGGATCCTCGGGCGCCAGGCGAGCCCGCGAAGACCACGCATCCGCAGCGTGCGCACCGAGCTGACGATGTCGGGGGCCTGCGAGGCAACCGTTCTCCTGGAGGAGGGAAACCGGGTCCGAGCCGCGGCGGCACGCCTGGAGCTGTTGCGCGAACGCTGGATCCTCACCAGCCTGGAGATGGCGTGATCCCGTCGGAGCCCGGTTGGTCACCGGGTTCCGACGGGATCGTCCGCAGTCCTGTCAGCTCTTACTGAGCCTCAGTGCCGGCGCCTCTTCTTGGAGCGACGGCGCTCGGCCCGGTTGCCGCCGGAGTCGGAGGCCCTGCGCGAGGAGGCTCCCGACCTCTCCTCCTCACCGGACTCGCTGGGCCCGGAGTAGGTGACTCGCTGCTCCATGGACGCCTGGCCGGTGTCCCCCAGAACCGTGCCGTGCCCCTGGCCGTTCGCCTGCCCCACGCGGATACCGGCTGCTGCGGTGGCGTTGGCCTTGGCAACCGCCTGGGCGGCCTCAACGGTACCGTCCTCGGCGGCGCGCTGGGCGGCGGCGTCGAAGCGGGCGACATTGGCGAAGATCTGCTCGACGGTCTCCTCCCGGATCCCCTCCATCATCGCCCGGAACATGCGGGCACCCTCGTTGGCGTACTCCACGAGGGGGTCGCGCTGGGCCATCGCCCGCAGACCGATGCCCTCCTTGAGGTAGTCCATCTCGTAGAGGTGCTCCCGCCAGCGCTTGTCCACCACGGCCAGCAGGATGCGGCGCTCCAGGGTGCGCATGGGCTCCTCGCCGAGCTGGACGTGGGCCAGGGCATTGGCCTCGATACGCGCCTCGGCGTCCTCGTAGGCCACGGCGACGTCCTCGCTGAGCTCCTCGATGAGGCGCTCCGAGGTCAGTACGTCCTTGCCGCCCAGCGCCTCGACGACCTCGTCCTGGGTCAGGCCCACCGGGTAGAGGCGGCCGAGCTCGCCCCACAGAGCGTCCAGGTCCCACTCGTCGGGGCGGCCCTCGGCCGTGCCGGCCTCAACGATGGAGGTGACGGCCTGGGTCCGGAAGGCCTCGATCTGAGGCTCGAGGTCCTCACCGTCCAGGACGCGGCGACGCTCGGAGTAGACCTTCTCGCGCTGCTCGGTCATGACGTCGTCGTACTTGAGGACGTTCTTGCGGATCTCGTAGTTGCGCGACTCCACCTGACGCTGGGCCCCGGCGATGCCGCGGGTGACCATCTTGGACTCCAGGGGGACGTCATCGGGGTAGGCGCCCGAGGACATGATGCGCTGGGCGAGCCCGGAGGCGAACATGCGCATGAGGTCGTCCTCCATGGACAGGTAGAAGCGGGACTCGCCCGGGTCCCCCTGACGGCCGGAGCGGCCGCGCAGCTGGTTGTCGATGCGCCGCGACTCGTGACGCTCCGTGCCCAGCACGTAGAGGCCGCCGAGCTCGACAACCTCGTCGTGCTCGGCCCGGCAGGCCTCCTTGGCGGCGGCGAGGGCCTGCGGCCAGGCCTTCTCATACTCCTCGGCGTTCTCCTCGGGGTCCAGACCGGCCTCCTTGAGGGCGGTGACCGCGATGTGCTCGGCGTTGCCGCCCAGCATGATGTCGGTTCCGCGCCCGGCCATGTTGGTCGCCACGGTGACGGCGCCCTTGCGTCCGGCCATGGCCACGACGGCGGCCTCACGGGCGTGCTGCTTGGCGTTGAGGACCTCGTGAGGGAATGCCCTGCTCGCGCAGACGCTCGAGAGGATCTCCGACTTCTCCACGCTGGTGGTGCCCACCAGGACCGGCTGGCCGACCTCGTGACGCTCGGCGATGTCGTCGACAACGGCGTCGAGCTTGGCCTCGACGGTGGTGTAGACGAGGTCGGGCTGGTCCTCACGGATCATGGGCTTGTTGGTGGGGATCGGGACGACGCCGATCTTGTAGGTGCCGGCGAACTCGGCGGCCTCGGTCTCAGCGGTACCGGTCATGCCCGAGCGCGAGCCCTCGGGGTAGAGGCGGAAGTAGTTCTGGAGGGTGATGGTGGCCAGGGTCTGGTTCTCGGCCTTGATCTCCACACGCTCCTTGGCCTCGATGGCCTGGTGCATGCCCTCGTTGTAGCGGCGGCCGGGCAGGACACGGCCGGTGTGCTCATCCACGATGAGGACCTCGCCGTCACGCACGATGTAGTCCTTGTCCCGGTGGAAGAGCTCCTTGGCCTTGATGGCGTTGTTGAGGAAGCCGATCAGGGGGGTGTTCTCCGACTCGTAGAGGTTGTCCACCCCCAGGTAGTCCTCCACCCGCTCGATGCCGGCGGACAGCACACCCACGGTGCGCTTCTTCTCATCGACCTCGTAGTCCTTGCCTGCGCGCAGGCGCTCGGAGATCGTGGCGAACTCCTTGTACCACTTGTTGACGTCGCCACTGGCCGGCCCGGAGATGATGAGCGGGGTCCGGGCCTCGTCGATGAGGATGGAGTCGACCTCGTCGACGATGACGAAGGCGTGGCCGCGCTGGACCAGGTCCTCGGGGCGCTGGGCCATGTTGTCGCGCAGGTAGTCGAAGCCGAACTCGTTGTTGGTGCCGTAGGTGATGTCGCAGTCGTACTGCTCACGGCGCTCGGCGGGGGTCTGGCCCACGAGGATGCAGCCGGTGGTCAGCCCCAGGAAGCGGTGGACGCGCCCCATGAGGTCGGACTGGTACTCGGCGAGGTAGTCGTTGACGGTCACGACGTGGACGCCCTTGCCGGTCAGGGCCCGCAGGTAGGAGGGCATCGTGGCCACGAGGGTCTTGCCCTCACCGGTCTTCATCTCGGCGATGTTGCCGCGGTGGAGCGCGGCCCCACCCATGATCTGGACGTGGTAGGGACGCATGCCCAGGACCCGGTCGGCCGCCTCCACCACCGTGGCGAAGGCCTCGGGAAGCAGATCGTCGAGAGTCTCACCGTCCTGGTAGCGCTCCTTGAGATCATCAGTCATCTCGCGCAGCTCGGCGTCGGAGAGCTCGCTGTACTCGTCGGCGAGAGCCTCCACCTGGTCGGCGATGGCATCAAGCTTCTTCAGGGTGCGGCCCTCGCCAATGCGAAGGATCCGGTCCACGATCGACACGCTGCATTCTCCCTTGGGACGTCATATTGCGAAGAGCGATGATGAGACGGATGCCGTCTCGGCGCGAGTCGCCGACTCGGCATAGGCTCAGGATCGGCTCAGGAGCGGCTCGGCATCGGTTCAGGTCTCACCGGCTACCTGCCTCCGTACTCTAGTGGACCTCGGTGAGCGGCGGTCTTTCCAGCACCGAGATTCTTCCCACCGAGGACACGGACGGAGCAAGGGGCCACAGGGGGCGGCGATGGCGACCGTCCCGCCGCAATGTGGACCGCGAGCGCCAGCAGGAGCGGGAACAATCCTCCTGCGTCACAGTGAGGGCATGGCGCAGCACCGGCACGAGCCTTGGCATCCCACCGCACTCCGTCTGCCGCTGGACCTGTGGGCGGGGTTCTCACCGGGCCTGTCCCTGGGGCTGCCGACGAGCTGCGCGGGCTGCGGACGCTGGGAGACGGCGCTGTGCCCGCGGTGCCGGGAGCTGCTCGAGGCGGAGCCCTTCGCCGTGGAGCACGCCGACGCCGCCGGCGACCTGGACATCCAGGCCCTGGCGTCCTACACCGGTCCGGTGCGCACCATGGTTCTGGGGTGGAAGAACGGCGACCGGGAGGACCTGTCGGAGGTGATGGCCCGCTCCGGTCGGCACCTGGGGCGCTGGTGGGCGCTGACGCACGCGCCGGACGAGGTCTGGGCGGACTCTCCCCGGGGCGCGCGGGCTCTGCTCGTGGTCCCGGCACCCTCCGGGGTCGCGCGCCGTCTGCGCGGCCGGTTGGTGGCGGCCCGCCTGGCCGACGCCGTCACCCGGGGGATCTCCGAGCAGTGGGCCGAGCAGGTGCGTTCCACGTCCCCCGCCACCCCGTCTGTCCTGGAGGTGGCGGCTCCGACGTCGACTCCCGGGGAGCCGACCGCCGCGCTCGTGCTGAGCACGGACCTGCTGCGGCGTCGGGGCGGCGGGCGCACCAGGCGGGTCGGTCCGCCCGTCAGCGGCGGGGCAACCGCGCCGCGGCTGCGCGCCTGCTGGCCCCCGTCGCCGGCCTGCCGGTCCTGCTGGTCGACGACGTCGTGACCACCGGGGCCACTCTGGGCAGCTGCGCCCGGGCACTGCGGGCGGACGGCGGGCGGGTGCTGGGAGCCCTGGCACTGAGTGCCGCCCGCCTCCGGCGCATGCGCGCGTCACGGTGCCGGCCAGACCCTCCCCGACGGTCCCAGGACGCGGCAGCCCCGTGACGTCGATTGATCCGGGAGCGTCCGCCTTGTCCGCCTGCGGCGATCAGGAGGCTTCTTCTGGGCGTGGCGCGTTCGGAAAGGAGGCATGAACAGCCCCATATGGTGTACCTTGTGTGGCACAAAGCACAGGCGGTTCCCGACGCCGACAAGGACGGTCGGCCGGGGCCCGTCTCGGTGCCTGAGGGCCCTCACGAGGTGATCAGGAGGTGATGACACCAGTCCCGAACCCGCCGTGAGACGTGGCGGGTACTTGTCGCACACGGCCCGTCAGGGCCGGCCCACGAGCCCAGAAAGAGGTTCCACCATGGATATCACCGTCGTCGGTCGTAACGCCGAGATCAGTTCTCGCCTGCGCGACTACGTCGAGGACAAGGCCGTCAAGGTTGAGCAGTTCGACCCCCGGGTCCAGCGCGTCGAGGTGGAGGTCACCCATGAGCGCAACCCGCGTCAGGCCGACACCGCCGAGAGAGTGGAGATCACCGTCGTCTCCAAGGGCCCGATCATCCGGGCGGAGGCCTCCTCCTCGGACCGCTTCGCCGCTTTCGATATCGCCATGGGCAAGCTGACCGAGCGCCTTCGCCGGGCCAGGGATCGCAAGAAGGACCACCACCGCCGTCACACCGTGGCCGCACCGAATGAGAACCTCCAGACAGCACGCGACACGGAGGAGCCCCTCGTCCCCGAGACCGATGACGCACCGATCGAGGACTCCCCCTCCGCACCCACCGAACCGGGCGTCGCCGTTGAGGCGCAGCTCGGCGACTCCCCGGTGATCGTGCGTCAGAAGCTGCACGAGGCCAGGCCGATGACCGTTGACGAGGCCCTCTACCAGATGGAGCTCGTGGGTCACCCTTCTACCTGTTCATCGAGAAGTCCACCAAGCAGCCCTGCGCCGTCTACCACCGGCATGGGTGGACCTACGGCGTCATCCGCCTGGACGCCCAGGTGCTCTAGCCCGTCCGGCCCCGCGTCGCGGGGTCCGTCCTGATATCCGGGTGCTCCGCGGTCCTCACCGACCGGGGGCACCCGGAGCCGTGACCGAGGGCGTCACCGGGGTAAGAGTCGGGCAGCGGGAGCGGGTGGAGGGTCAGGGCAGGGGAAGGAGGGTCGGTGACCTCGAGGTGAGCACCCGCCACATCGCGCCACGACGCTGCCAGGTCTGTCCGTGCTCGTCGACGATGAGAAGGGACTCCTCGGAGCGGTCGGAGATGACGGAGCGTGCACCGCGCACTCCGACCAGCGTGTTGACCGCACCGCCGACCTGGATGAGACGCACCTCCGGCACGCCCCGCCCTCGGTGCCGGCAGCGGCCAGGACGCATACGGCATTGGGGGCGCACCAGGAGAGTCCGCGCGTGCCCGACCCGCTGGCGCGAGGCATCTCCAGGGCAGGCCCCAGCCCGGTGGGACGGCCGTACTGGTCCCTGATGATGACGGCGACGGCAACCCGCCCGTCGGTTCGACGCACGGCGATCCGCTCGGACTCCACGGACAGGTCGAAGGCCGTCACCGCGCCATTCTGCAGCCAGGGCAATTCCAGGGTGGCACGCTGCCCCGAGCCGTTGACGGCGGTGAGCCGCCCCTCGGCCAGCAACCAGGCCCAGCCGTGCCGGTCACCCAGCGGCGCCCCCAGCCCACCGGCGCCCGCGGAGGGATCCCCTACCGAGAGGATGACACTGGCGGACTGCTGTCCCCGGGGCAGACGCAGCAGGCTTGAGGCCGACAAGGCGTAGACGGCCCCGTCCGCCCCCAGGCTCGGGCTACGGGCATCAGTGGTCCCCAGAACCCGGTCGGTCGCCAGGGTGACACGCCTCGCCCCCGAGCCACGGACGACGGAGCCCTCCGACATCCCCACGACACCTCCGACCTCGGGGGCCATCGGTGTCAGCTGGGCGGGGGCACCGAGGTCGACGGTGCCCGCGAGCACCCGGACACGGTCGATGCCGCTGATCTGAACGAGGCTCTGCTCGATCTGGGCCACCATGAGCCGACGGTCCTCCTCCGAGGCGGGGTCGGAGTCCGCACTCAGGTGAACGGTGGCGGTGCCCGCCTCGACGACGACCCCCGCCCCGCCCGCCCGGCGTTGGGCGGGATGAGGCTGAAGGCCCCCTTCGAGAGCCACTCCGACGGCCCGGCCAGCAGCCCCTGCGACGAGGGAGTCGGCCTGCGAGCTGCGCGGGTACCACCTCAGCTCGGGGACGAACCTGGACCGATCACCGGACAGGAAGGCCAGAGAGCTGACCGCGAAGTTCTGCATGAGCCGGGAGAAGGGCAGCAGGATGCCCTGGGGCAGACCGACGATGCGCCACTGACCGGTGGAGTTGGTGGCCAGGGAGAACTCGCCGTCGTAGGTGGCCCCCTCCTGGGCGGGGGTGAAGACGCCCAGGGAGTCCAGGACCCCCACCTGCCCGGAGGTCACCCTGAAGGAGCCGTTGGCCGCCACGGAGACCTGCGGCTCGGTCGACCCGCTGTAGGCGCTCACCGTCGCCAGGGGCCTCCACTGCGCGACGGCGTGATCACTGAGGAACTGCTTGGCGGTGGCGAAGTCGTCGGAGAACCCGGCGATGGCGGCGCGCAGGAAACCGTTGACGATGTCCTCGGCCGAGTCCCCCTCGCCCGGTCCTGGCGCGGTCTCGATGAGGGCGTTGGTGTCGGAGGCGGCCACCCCGGAGCGGGTGACGCCACTGGAGCTCGGAAGCGCTGTGCAGCCGGCCAGCATGCCGGCTGCCGTGGCCGACAGCAGCCCCAGCGCGCTGCGTCGCGACGGGGAGGACGGGGCCGTCCCGGAGGTCTCGAGGGCCTCGGTGAACTCGGAGGACGTGCGCCCCCCGGTGAGCGCCTTGCGGTTCATCGGCTGCTTCATCGGCGCCACCCCTCTTCCTCAGTCTCCTCGGGTGTGCGGGTGGCGGGCTCCTGGCCGGGAAGGACGACGACGACCCGGCCGACGTCCTCGGTGACCGCCTCATGGCTCTCCCCGGCCAGAGGGATGTCCCCCAGGACGACGCTCTGGCGCGCCCGGCGCGTGGCGGGCGCGGGCCCCAGAGGTCCGACCGGGGAGAAGGAGGACTCCTCATCGATCGGCATGCCGGCACGGGCCACGGCGGGCGCGTCCTGCGGGACGAGCTCGAGCGGCCCGGGACCACTCAGCCGACCGGGACCACCGTCGGCCCCCCTGGGTGCGGGGCAGGACCAGCAGGAAGGAGGAGCCGTCGGCCGGCCACCCCCAGGCCGACAGGCGACCGCCGTGCAGACGGGCGTCCTCCATGGCGATGGACAGTCCCAGGCCGGTTCCTCCCAGGCTGCGCTTGCGCGAGGGGTCGGCGCGGTAGAAGCGGTCGAAGACCTTGGTGACGACGTCGGGACTCATTCCGATCCCGTGGTCGCGCACCCGCACCGCGACCGCGTCGTCGTCCACGGCGACGGTGACGTCCAGCGGTTTGCCCTCGCCGTGCTCGAGCGCGTTGACCACGAGGTTGCGGATGATGCGCTCGACCCTGGTGACATCGATCTCCGCGGTAGCCGGATCCTCGGGAAGGTGAAGGCGCAGCTCGGTGCCGGTGGCCTCGAAGTGGAACTGGGTCGTCTCGATGACGGTGTCGACCACCTGGGCGAGGTCGATCTCCTCCAGTCGCAGCTTGACGTTTCCGGAGTCGATACGGGAGATGTCCAGCAGGTCGGTGAGCATGGTCTCGAAGCGGTCCACTGAGCTCGACAGGACCTGGATGCTGCGCAGGGCGAAGGGATCGGAGATCTCCTCACGCGCGTCCTGGATCTGTTCAGTGGCCAGGCGGATCGAGGCCAGCGGGGTGCGCAGCTCGTGGGAGACGTCGGAGACGAAGAGGCGCTGCACCTTGGACAGGGACTCCAGGCGCTCGATCTGGTCCTCCAGCGAGGTCGCCATGTGATTGAAGGACCTGGCCAGGGTGGATATCTCGTCCTCCCCCTCAATGCTCAATCGCTCGGCCAGCAGCCCGGAGGCCAGCCGTTCAGCGGCCCGTGCGGTGTGCCGCACGGGGCTGAGCACCCATCTGGTGAAGGCCCACACCACGACGATGAGGATGGCCAGGAAGCCCAGCCCGCCAATGGTGATGTTGCGGGAGGCCAGGGAGACGATGCGCTGCTCGCTGGCGAGGCTGTAGACGAGGTAGAGGTCGTACTCCCCGGCCAGGGGCAGGCTCACCCGGGTCCCCACGATGAGGCCCGGATCCGTGCCCCCTCATTGTTGGGAACGGACACCGACTGCCAGTACTGCGCCCGCGCCCCGCCCTCGTCGAGGGCACGGGACATCTCACTGGTGATGAGGGAGCGCAGGCGGGTGTCGGTCTCCAGGTCGTTGACGACCGTCGTCGAGGTCTCCTCCTCGTTGCGCAGCATGAGAACCCCCACCCCTCCGGAGGAGGAGATCGAGTTCTTGGCACCGTTGACCTGCTGCTCCGCCGTGGCCGAGACCTCATCAACGGTGACTGCCGTGGTCGAGTCGAACTCGGCCTGGGCGACGCTGGCGCGCAGCGCGGCGTCGGTGAGGATGACGTCACGCTGATCGGCGAACACCTCGGAGCGGATGCGGTCGGTCACGAAGGTCAGCAGCAGCACGATGAGGAGCAGGCCGATGACGGTGGCGGTGCACACCATGCGCACCTCAAGGCTGCGGCGCAGCAGCCCCGGCAGAGGCAGACGCCGGACCAGCCGCTCCTCCGCAGTGCCCACCGATGACCCCATCGACGTGCCCACTGAATTACGCATCGGGTTCATTGTATGGCGCCCGATGCGCTGTCGCTCACGCCGATTCGCCGACCCTGTAGCCGACACCGCGCACCGTCACCACGATCGAGGGACGCTCGGGGTCCTTCTCGATCTTGGCCCGCAGGCGCTGAACGTGGACGTTGACCAGGCGGGTGTCGGCCGGGTGCTGATAGCCCCACACCTGGCTGAGGAGCTCCTCACGGGTGAAGACCTTCCACGGCGAGCGGGCCAGGGTCACCAGCAGCTCGAACTCGAGCGGCGTCAGGGAGATGACCGACTCACCGCGCTTGACCTGGTGACCGGCGACATCGATGTCGAGGTCCCCGGCACGCACGTGCTCGGCCGCCCCGGGGTTGGTGCGGCGCAGACGGGTGGAGACGCGGGCCAGCAGCTCCTTGGACTTGAAGGGCTTGGTCACGTAGTCGTCCGCGCCCGCCTCGAGGCCGGCGACGACGTCCTGCGTGTCGGTCCGCGCGGTCAGCATGATGATCGGCACGTCGGACTCGGAGCGGATGAGCCGGCAGATCTCGACGCCGTCGAGCCCCGGAAGCATGAGGTCGAGCAGGACCAGATCGGGGTTGACCTCATGGAAGGTGTCCAGGGCCTTGGCCCCGTCATGACAAAGTGTGGGCGTGTAGCTCTCCGACTCCAGCATGATGCCGATCATCTCGGCCAAGGATGCATCGTCGTCGACGACCAGAATGCGCGTGCTCATAGCCCGTATCTTGGCATGAGCCCAGGACCCGAGGGACATCCGGACCAATGAGGTGGCGTCCACAGTTTCCTCAGGATTTTAAGAGATTTCCTTCAGTTACGGGAAAAAACGGCGTCAGAGCGCCCAAGAGCCGGAATTATTGCGGCCGAACCGTGATCTTCGAGACGCCCCCGGACCCGGCCCGGACACGCACATGGAGCCTCACGCAGCCCCCTGCAGCAGAATTTCCTCCTTCAGGGGGAGGGCCAGGTGACGGCTGAGCATGACAGCATGGGCTTATGAGTACCGACTCCCACCCTGACAATGTCAGCCCGAGCGGCGGCCCGGATCGTGAGACTCCCGCCGACCCCGGTCACGACGTCGCCGGAGGCGGCCAGGACGGATGGCAGGCCCCGGACGCCGGGACATTCACAGGGGCCTCCTCCTACCCGTCACAGGGCTCAGCACAGGGATCGCAGTATCCCGGCTACGGCAGCTATCACACACCACCGGTCGGCCAGCCCGGGTACCCGCCTCACAGCCCCAGCGGCCAGCCCGGCTACGGAGGCGCCTCGGGGCCCGGTTACTCCCCTTATCCCGGCGCCCCCGGTGGCCAGGCGGACTACGGCGGCTACGCGTCGGTCCTGGCCCCCAAGCCGTCGATCATTCCGCTGCGGCCGCTGTCCATCAGGGGGAGATCCTCGGAGGCGCCTTCGAGTCCCTGCGCGCCAACCCCAAGGCGATGTTCGTGCCCTCGCTGGTGGTGATGAGCGTCGTAGGACTCCTGTCCGCCGGAAGCCTCGTCCTGTTCCTGTCCCGGCTCGACACGCCAGGCGTGATAGCCGGGTCCGGTGAGATCACTGAAGCGGAGGCCCAGGCCAGCCTGGACCAACTCGGATCGTCGTTCGTGGGCCTGTTCGCCCAGCTCGGCGTGACCGTCGTGCTGGGCACGATGGCCACCTCGATCATCGTCGGCCTGCTCATCGTGACCGTCTCACGCACCATCCTGGGCCGCAAGGCGTCCCTGAGCGATGTGTGGCAGCGAACCAAGCCGCGAGCCTGGGCACTCATCGGTCAGACGCTCCTCATCCAGCTCATCCTCCTCGTGGTGACGGCCGTCTTCGTCGCGATCGCCGCCGGTATCGGCTGGGCGCTCCTGGGGAACATCATTACCAACGGGGCTGACGAGGACTCCGCCGGAGTCATCATGCTCGCCGTCCTGGTGATCCTGGCGGTGACCGCCGTGCTCGGACTGTCGCTCTTCGCCCTGATGTGCAAGCTGTGCCTGGCACCGGCGGCGCTGGTCCTGGAGAACATCGGCGTCCTCGAGGGGATCTCCCGCTCCTGGACCCTCACACGGGGCTACTTCTGGCGGATCGTCGGCATCCGCCTGCTCTCCTTCCTCATCGTCCTCGTCGCCAGCCAGGCGGCGTCCTACGGCGTATCCCTCATCACGCAAGGGCTCGTGTACGCCGCTCCGGACGCCGTGATCGTGCTCATGGCGTTATCGACGCTGCTCAACAGCCTCGTCCAGGCCGCTATTCTGCCCTTCGACTCCTCCGTGATCGCGCTCATGTACACCGACCTGCGGATGCGCTCCGAGGGCCTGGACGTCGAGCTGCGTCGCGCCGCCGGGGTATGAGCCGGCCGTGGTCCCTCTCAGCATGATCGGCACCAAGGCCCCGGCGACCCCCGATGCCGACGAGGCGCGGCGCGCCGCGGAAAAGGAGCTCTCCCGTCCGATCTACCACGATCATCATGATCTGTGGGACCGGATCTGGAGCTGGCTCCGGGAGCACTTCAACACCGACGGCATGGTCCCAGGGGTTCCATCCTGGATGTCAACGGTCATCGTGGTCCTCGTCGTCGCGGCCGGTATCGCGCTGCTGATCCTCCTGCTGACCAGGATCTCCTCGACGCGCCGGGTATCGACGCCACCGTCGCTGTCCGTGCTCACTGACGACCGTGATGCCGCCACCCTGACCCGGGCCGCAGACACGGCGGCCGCGCAGGCCGACTTCGCCACCGCCGTCGTCGAACGGTTCCGCGCCATCATCCGTTCCCTCGACGAACGCGGGATCATCGACGAGTACCCGGGCATGACGGCCCTGGAGGCGGCCGCACTCACCCACCAGGCCCTCGGCGAGCACCGGCTCATGGCCCCGCTGCACGAGGCCGCTCACCTGTTCGACGCCGTCCTCTACGGCCGAGTGGTCTCCACCAGCTCCCAGGACCAGCAGATGCGCGAGCTCGCCGATCAGATGGCCACGGTCACGCTGCCCGCCGGACGTGCCCTCGTCGGCGCCTCCACCGCGGACCCGGGGGCGCCGGCATGAGCGCGCCCACAACGACATCGCCGCAGTCAGCGCCCCCACCCTCCCCTGGCGAGGCCTCCGCGGCCCAGGCGACAGGCCCGCGTTGGTCCCAGCGCTGGCGCCGGTGGCGACCGGGTGTCATCGCTGTGACCCTCATGCTCGTCCCCGCCCTGCTCACCGTGTGGGCGCGGACCACCACCTCCACGATCCCTCTGGCCATCGACAACCCCAAGGACTGGGGAACCATGGCCGTCGCCGAGCTGCTGCGCCACGAGGGGGTCTCGGTGAGTAAGGCGAGCAGCCTCTCCGAGGCCGTGGATGCCAGTCGCCAGGGCGCGACCATCGCCGTGGTCAACGCCGACCAGCTCAGCGACCAGGACAGGCGGGCCCTGGCCCAGGCGGGGGGAGACGTCGTCGTCATCGGTGCCAAGGGGGGCGGCAACGCCTTGGCGGGACTGACGGATATGACCGCCAAGGGCACCGCGGCATCGACCTCCTCCACCCTGGCGCCGCAGTGCGACGACGCCGACGCCCAGGCCGCCCGGAGCCTGGCCGGCACACGCGCCTCCGTGTCCCTGCAGGGCGATGACGACGCCGTCGGCTGCTTCCCGGTGGGCAAGGACCGCTACGCCTACGCCACCGACTCCCTGCCCAGCGGTGCCACCCTGCGTGTCCTGCCCGACCCCGCACCGGTGGCCAACGCTCACCTGGCCCAGAAGGGGCACGCGGCCATGGGCGTGCGCGCGCTGGGCCATCACAGCCGTGTCCTGTGGCTGGACGGGCAGCGCATGAAGACCCCTTCCTTGTGGAACTCCCCCTCCACACCCCCCTGGCTACCGGTCCTCATCCTTCAGCTCATCGTCATCGCCGGAGTGCTGGCCATTGTCCAGGGGCGTCGCTTCGGCGGCATCGTGAGTGAGGACCTGCCCGTCGTCGTGCGCTCCACCGAGACCACGGTGGCGCGCGGGCGTCTCTACCGCCAGGGCTCGGACCGCCCCCGGGCGGCTCAGGCCCTGCGCTCGGGTACCGCACTGCGTCTGGGCGCCGCCCTGGGCCTGCCCCCCGGGGCCTCGCGTCGCGACGTGATCGCCGCCGTCGCCATGGCCTCGGGCGCCGCTCCGGCCACGGTGGACTCTCTTCTCTACGGTCCGCCACCCTCCAGCGACGACGCCCTGGCCACCCTGGCAGTTCAGCTTGATCAACTCGAGAGCGAGGTTCACTCCGTATGAGCACGGACAGCACCGACCCCACCCGCGAGCCGGGCACCTGCAGGTGATGCGAAAAGCCGGCGTCCCCCACCTGCGGGCTCCCGGGGGCCCGCAGGCCCCAGGCACCCGCGGCGCCACCCAGGCCCCAGCCGTCCCCCCACGGGGAGGCCGGCTCCGACCCGCGCAAGCGCCTGGTGGCCGTGCGCAGCGAGGTGGGCAAGGCCGTCGTCGGCCAGGAGGCCGCCGTGACCGGACTGGTCATCGCCCTGCTCGCCGGCGGGCACGTCCTGCTCGAGGGAGTCCCCGGCGTGGCCAAGACCCTCCTGGTGCGGTCGCTGGCCACAGCGCTGGACGTGGAGACCAAACGCATCCAGTTCACCCCCGATCTCATGCCCGGGGACGTCACCGGCTCTCTCATCTACGACTCCCGCAGCGCGCAGTTCTCCTTCCGGGCCGGCCCCGTCTTCACCAACCTCCTGCTGGCTGACGAGATCAACCGCACCCCACCCAAGACGCAGTCGGCGCTGCTGGAGGCCATGGAGGAGCGCCAGGTCTCCGTTGACGGCGAGCCCCGGGGCCTGCCGGATCCGTTCATGGTGATCGCCACCCAGAACCCGGTGGAGTATGAGGGGACCTACCCGCTGCCGGAGGCCCAGCTGGACCGTTTCCTGCTCAAGCTGGTGCTGCCCCTGCCCGAGCGGGCCCAGGAGATCGAGGTGCTCTCCCGTCACGCCTCGGGATTCGATCCACGTCACCTGCCCTCGGCAGGACTACGGGCGGTCGCCGGGGTCCAGGACCTGGCTCAGGCCCGGGCCCAGGTGAGCACCGTCGGAGTCACGCCGGAGGTGCTGGCCTACGTGGTGGATCTCGTGCGCGCCACTCGCTCCATGCCCTCGGTGGCCTTGGGGGTCTCGCCCCGCGGAGCCACTGCGCTCCTGGCCGCGTCGCGGGCCTGGGCATGGCTCGCCGGCCGGTCCTTCGTCACTCCTGATGACATCAAGGCGCTGGCCCTGCCGACTCTGCGCCATCGCATCAAGCTGCGCGCCGAGGCCGAGATGGAGGGCATCACCCCTCAGTCCGTCATCGAGTCCGTGCTGAGAACCGTTCCGGTCCCGCGCTGAGGCGTGGCCTCGGACGGCCAAGAGCAGCACAGACACCGTTCACCTGACCGACTCACGACAGGAGTGGCATGTTCCTGACGATGCGCGCCGTGTGGGTGATGCTTGCGGGGATCGCCCTGGTCCTCATCGCGCCGCGCCCGGCGACCGTGCTGGCCTGGGCCGGCGTGGTCATCGTCCTCGTCATCATCGACGTGGTCTGCGCCCCCTCGCCCGGAGTGCTGCGGGCCTCGCGCTCGGTGAGCCACGGAGTGCGGCTGGGCGAGTCGATCACCGCGACGCTGACGCTGACCAACACCGGTCGGCGCACGGCCCGCCTCCTGCTGCGCGACGCCTGGCCCCCCAGCGCCGGGGCGACCCACGAGCGCGGGGCGATGACGCTCCCGCCTGCCCAGCGCCGTCGCCATTCCACGGTACTCACGCCCCGACGCCGGGGGGATCGTGAGGCGGGACCGCTGACCATCAGGGTGATGGGGCCTCTGGGCATCGCGGGGCGCCAGGCGTCATTGAGCGTTCCGGCCTCCGTCCGGGTCCTGCCGGCCTTCCGCTCACGCCACCACCTGCACTCGCGCCTGGCCCGGCTGCGGGAGATGGACGGACGCAGCGCCGTCATGGTGCGCGGTGAGGGGACCGAGTTCGACTCCCTACGGGAGTACGTCGTCGGAGACGACGTGCGCTCCATCGACTGGCGCTCCACGGCCCGCCGAGGCGAGGTCCTGGTGCGCACCTGGCGCCCGGAGCGTGATCGGAGAGTTCTCATCATCATCGACTCAGGTCGTCTGTCGGCCGCCCGGTTGGGGGACGCCCCCAGGCTCGACGCCCAGATCGAGGCCACTCTGCTGCTGGCGGCCCTAGCCTCCCACGCCGGAGACCGGGTCGACGTCCTGGCCATGGACGACGCCGTGCGCGCGCAGGTGCGGGGCAGTGCCGGACCGGTGCTCATGACCGAGCTGGCGGAGCACCTGACGGACGTGGAACCGCGCCTGACCGAGCTCGACTGGACCCTCGCGGCCTCCCTGGTGCGCACGACGCTCTCGCAGCGTGCGCTGGTCGTTGTCATCTCCGCCCTGGACGGCAGCGGTGGGGACGCGACGATGATCCGGACGCTGGCGACGCTGGCCCGGGATCACACGGTCGTTCTCGCCTCGGCCCTGGACCCCGAGCTGGAGGAGCTCAGGGCGGCGCGTGACGACACTGACTCCGTGTACGTGGCCGCCTCCGCGGAGAAGGACCTGGTGGAGCTGGAGGCTGTACGTCGCCGCCTGCGCCGTGGCGGGGTCGAGGTCGTGGAGGCTGCGGACCAGGGGCTCGCTCCCGCACTGGCCGACCGCTACCTGGACCTCAAGGCGGCGGGGCGGCTATGAGAAGCACTGTGGCGACACCCGACTCAGCCGGCCTCGGGCTGAACGTAACCGGCCTCGTCGTCCTCAAGGTCCCCCGTGGCTCCCACGGCAACGGCGGAACGCCCCAGGATGAGCGTGTAGGCCCACAGCAGGGCCAGCGCACCGGCTCCGATGGTGATCTTGACCGGCCAGGCAATGGGGGCCGGAGTCACGAATGCCTCAATGAGTCCGGCGATGGCCAGGGCGGCGGTCAGGCCCACGGCCACCGTGATGAGGGCGCGTCCCTCTGCGGCCAGTGCGGCGGCGCGTCTGCGGGGGCCGGGGACCAGCATGGTCCAGAAGAGCTTGAGTCCGGCCGCGCCGGCGATGAAGATACAGGTCAGCTCCAGCAGACCATGAGGCGAGATGAGCGAGGAGAACACGCCGAGCATGTCGTGATCGGCCATGACCGCCCCGGCCTGCCCCACTTTGACGGCGTTTTTGTAGAGCATGACGAGCGGCACGAAACCGGTGATCCCGCCAGCCACGCAGATCGCTGCGAGACGGGCGTTGTTCGTCCACACCACCGCGGCGAAGTCTGGGGCGGAGTAGGTGGAGTAGTAGGACTCGAAGGACTCATGGGCGTAGGTGTCCAGCTTCTCAGGGCTGCCCAGGGCGGCCATGGCCTCAGGACTGTGCAGGGTCCACACCCCCACCACCAGTGCCAGCGCGATCTCGGCGACCATCACCCCGCAGGTCCACCAGCGGATGCGGTACAGGGCCGCGGGCACGGACTGGAGAACGAATCGACGCACCGAGTGGCTCCTCACCTCCCGCGTTCCGGTCAGACGGCCACGAGCCGTGGCCACTCGGGAGGACAGCTCGGCGATGAGCTGCGGATCCGGCGCGGCCGAGCGCACCCGCGACAGATGGCGGGCACAGGTGCGGTAGAGAGCCACGAGCTCATCGGTCTCGGCGCCGCTGAGATGGCGGCGCCCCACGAGCACGTCGAGGCGTTCCCACTGATCACGGTGCGCTGCAGAGAAGGCATCAAGATCCACGCAAGGAGTCTGTCACGATGACCGCGTCACCCACATCCTCCGAGCGAATGATCGAGCCCGAGCTGCTCATCACCGGCGAGGCGGTCGCCCTGGACATCACCCCGGCGACGGTCGCCAATCGCATCACCTCGGGACTCATCGACTACGGCGTCTACGCCCTGGGGACAGGAGTGTCCGTGCTCGTGGTGATGGCACTGGCCGTCGCCGACGGCTCAGAGCTCGAGGACAATCTCGCGTTCCTCCAGGCAGTACTGTCCCTGGTCGCGCTCGCCTGGCTGGTCGTCATCCCTTTGCTCGTCGAGTTCCTCAGCGGGGGCCGGAGCCTGGGCCGGATAGTGACCGGGGCCCGGGTGGTGCGGGACGACGGCGGTACCGTCAGGCTGCGTCACTGCCTGGTGCGGACACTGCTCGCCGTCGTCGAGATCTGGGGCACCTGGGCCGTACCGGCCCTGTGCGCCAGCGTCGTCTCCAAGCGGGGGAAACGGCTCGGGGACATGCTGGCCGGTACCTACGTGGTTCGAGAGCATCACCGCTCCCAGACGGCGCCACCGCTGCTCATGCCCCCCGAGCTGACCGAGTGGGCAGCGGGCACGGACCTGCGCGCCCTGCCCGGGGACCTGAGCCTGACGGCGCGCACCTTCCTGCAGCGCGCCTCCTCCCTCATGCCCGCCTCCCGCCACCAGCTGGGGCTGGAGCTGGCCTCTCAGGTCCAGGAGTACGTCTCTCCCCCACCGCCTGCGGGTACTCACCCCGAACGGTTCCTCGCAGCGGTGCTCACCGAGCGGCGCAACCGGGAGCTGGTGCTGGAGAGCCGCGACCGCCGGCTGGAGGAGGACGTGCTCCGAGACATGGCTCGTCCTCCCTATGAGGTGGGCCCGGAGGCCCGACGGCGCTGAAGCCCCCTCCTCACACCTGGGACGGATCATCCGGGTTGGAACGGGCGCGCCGCCTCATCCCAGCGGGTCAGGGGTCGGGAGCGCACACGCGTCGTGCCTCGTGGACCAGGAGGATCGGCACGCCGTCGCGCACCGGGTAGGCCAGGCCCGCGCTCTGAGAGACGAGTGTCGGGTGACCGGTGTCGTCGATGCCGTCAACGAGCTCGTCCCCACTCAGCGGGCAGCGCAGGGACGGCCCTCAGCCCGGAGGGGAGGAGGCGCGGCTCGGGCACGGATGCGTTGTCCGGCAGGCTCATACGTCGTCCTTCTGTCCGCGCAGGACCCGCAGGTGTCCACGCCGCAGGATCTCGTCCTCGGCGATCTCCGGCGGGGGCGGCAGCGGGGCCGTCAGGGAGGCCGGCATGATCCCTGCCGGGGCGGGGCCGGTGCTCGGCCGGCGAGGGCGACCGGGCGCGGAGCGCGGGAGGCCTCACGAACGGCGTCGGCCAGGGCCAGGAGGTCGTCCTCACTGGGGGCGCCGGCTCGAACTCGGTGGCCAGGCGGATGATCTGCCAGCCCGGGGGCCGTGAAGGAGGAGACGTGCTTATCGCACAGGTCATAGGCCTCGGGCTGGGCCTCAGTGGCCAGCGGCCCCAGCACGATGGTGGAGTCCGCGTAGACGGAAGTCAGGGTGGCCACGGCTGGGCGCTCGCAGCCGGGCTTGCGGCAGTGTCGGACTCTTCTCACGCTCGCAGGTTACCGTGCCGCTGCCCGACGGTCATCCAGACGCCGCCTAGGCTGGCTGATGTGACCGACCTGTTCCCTTCTCGCCCGGGCCGATTCCGCCGCGATCCGCCACTGCACCGGTGCGGCGCCCGGGCAGTCGTCGTGATCGTCACGGTCGGGGGCTGCGTGGTCCGCTCCTGCCGCCGAACCTCCCGGCCTGGCGCACCCGCGCCGAGCGCTTCGACGAGCTCGTCGTGGACGCGGCCCAGGACCTGGCCAGGCGTTGGCCGTCGGTGGACCAGATCCAGTTCGCCGTCGAGGAGGTCCCGCCCTCGGACCCGGCGCCCTGGGAGCGCTCGGTGGTGCTGGGACGCGGCTTCACCGCGGAGCCTCGCGCGGGGCTGCCGGCGCGCGTCGTCATCTACCGACGACCGGTGGCCTCCCGCGCCACGAACGAGGCGGAGCTGGCCGACCTGGTGCGCCGTGTCGTCGTCGAGCAGGTGGCCCTCATGCTGGGACGTCGACCTGAGGAGATCGATCCGGGCTCGGTTCCGTAAGACGGACTCCCCCGCCCGGCGCCAGGGCCCGTCAGTCCAGCAGGATGCGACGCTGGGCCTGAACGGTGGCGTCGGGCTGAGCCGGCACGGTGGAGATGAGCGTCCCGTCCATTTCTCCCCCGGCCTGTGCGGTCACGATGGTGGCGGCGGCCAGGCCGCTGGAGGTGCGGGACGTCCCCGACGAGCTCTCCTGGTTTCCTGTGCTCAGGCGGACGGCGGCGACCTTGGCCGGAACCTCGACGACGACGGAGCCGCCCTTGGCGACCTTGACGTCCTGGCTCCAGGAACCGTCGAGGGAGGACAGGGTGACGGAGGTGGTCGCACCGCTGTTGGCCACAGTGACCGCGGAGCTCAGGGAGGACCCGCGCGGCACGGCCAGCAGGCCGGAGTCCGCGGCTCCCGGCAGGCCGGCCTGCGCCCATGCCTGGTCATGGATGAGGGCCTTGGAGCGCTGCGGGTACTCGGCACCGCTGCGCACCATACGGACAGCGGCTCCCACCGGCGTGCTCGAGGTGACCTGCACGCCGTAGGTGCCTGCGGGCACGCCGGCCAGCTGGATGTCGAAGACGGAGCCGGTATCGATGGTCACGGACTGCGCCCCGCTCAGCGGGCGGGCCCCGTCCTTGCCGAGCATGGTCACCGACACGGTCGCCGGAGCCTGGCCGGGATTGACGATGCGCACGGCCGGGGCGTCGGAGGAGTCGGCACCGGTCTTGGCCTCCGGAACCTCGCCCTGTGCGGCCGGCTCGACGATCTCCACGCCCGGTATCACGAGGTCGGTGGCCGGGGAGGCTCCCGGGGTGATGACGTCGGTGCCGGCGGGGGTCTCCCCGTCGAGGGACTCGGTGACGAGCGTGGGCACCACGGAGCCGCCATCGGCCTCGACGGATACGGCGATGCGCGGGTCCTGGCTGCCCTTCGTCTCCAGGGGCAGCGAGGAGGAGCCGCCTGCGGGCACGGTGATCTCCCCGTTGCTGGGCAGGCTGAGTCGGCCGATGGATCCGTAGAGGGTGACCTTCGCGGTGGCGGGGGTGACGCCGGGGTTGGTCAGTCGCAGCTCGGACGAGGAGCCCGCTGCGATGGACCCGCCCACGATCCAGGACATGGCGGCCGGCTGGGTGCAGGGGGCGGCGGTGAGCCCCCTCAGGTCACCGTTCTTGGTCAGGGTCGTCACCGATCCGACGGCGTTGGCCACCCGGCCGTCGGCGGGGACGAGGGTGAGGATGCCGCCCTCGGCGGTGTTCATGGAGGTGGCGGTGTCGGTGGGGATGCTCCGCCCCGCGTAGGTGGCCGACTGGGCGGTCCCGGTTCCCTTCGCGGGAACGATGGCGGTGGTGGACTCCGTGGCGCCGACGTCGGTGCCCCGCAACGTATTGGTGGGCGCGTGGGGGCACACGTAGGTGGTGGCGCCTCCGGGCTGGGCCAGGCTCAGGGCCTGCAGCTGCGGGGTTGGCGTGGTCGGTGCGGCGTGCCCCCACCAGGTGACGCCTCCGATCGCTGTGGCGAGCGCGGCCGAGGTCAGGATGCCGACGCTGCGAGCGAGCGTCCGCCCCAGCGAACGGCGGTGGCGCCTGGGGCTGCGGGAGCCGCTCCGACGCTTCTCCGAGGGGGCGTCGGGCCCGGAAGAGCCGGGGACCTCGGAAGCGGCAGCGTCGGCCACCCCTCGGTGTCAGCGCCGGCGTCATCCTCAGGGGCATCCTCGGCGGAGGAGCTGTCCTGGTCCTGGGGCGCGGGGCTGCCAGCGGCCTCGTCGTCGGCCGTGTCGTCGACCTTGCCCACGGTGGTGGTCTCGTCCCCGGCCTGCTCCGGACCCGGGCTCGTCGACCCGCGCTCCAGGGCCTGGGGCTCGGACGTGTCCTGCGACTCCTGCTGGCTGTCGGCGTCGTCCTCACGGGGCTGAGTCATGAGGCCATCTCCTTTCCGCGTCGCAGGGGCAGCGCCGCCACCAGGGTCAGGGCCCAGACGGCCCAGATCGTGTAGGTCGCAGCGGCGGTGGACTTGCGGGTGTGGGTGACGACCAGCTGCCCGCCCTCGGAGCCGACGGTGAAGCCCTGCTTCCAGCTGCCGTCCCGGGCGGGAACCGTCGTGGCCTCGAGGCGTCGGCCGTCGAGGGTGGCGCTCCATCCGGCGTCGGCCCGCTCCACCATGACGAGGGTGCGGGTGCCCGTTCCAGCGGGGATCCGGGTGCGGGTCCCAGACCTGGTAGCGGTGGAGGTGACCGGGGCGACCTCACCATCGGCGTCGACAAGGCTCAGACGGGCCGAGTCGGGGTGCGCCGAGGACGTGACCCGCCAGGAGTTCCCCGAGGTGGTCTGGGCGAGCTGTTCCAGTCCCGGCGTCGAGGCCAGACCCACGCGGGCCTCGGCGGTGACGGTGTCGCCCTCCTTGTGATCGAGCAGGACGACGGCGATGCCGTGGGCCGCCAGGGCGTCAGCGGCCCCCTTGTCCTGGCCGGCGGTGGCGCGCGTGACGATCTGGGCGAGCTCGGCGTCGGCAGGATCCTCCAGGACAAGAGCCTGGGCTGCGGAGGTGCTGCTGCGCCTCGTCCTCTGTCCGTCCTTGGTGGGCTTGAGTCCGGGGTCGGCCAGAGCCGCTGCGGCACGGGTGCGCGCCTCGATGTTGACCGCTCCGGGCAGGACGTCGCTGATCTGGGTGCCGGGCCCTCGCCAGATGGTGGCCTGAAGTCCCTGAGGGGTGGAGGTGAGTCTGAGAACTCTTCCGGCTGCCCCCGACCCTTGGAACTGCTCGGCGATGAGCGGGATCTGCTGGGGCGTGGAGTGCAGCGCCAGGACCTGCGGGTTGCTGCCGCGGTGGGCCTGGTAGGACCAGACGGCGCCAAGCACCACCGGGGCGAGCAGGACGAGGCAGGCCGCCGTCGTGAAGACCGTCCTGAGCCGGCGTGAGCCCGCCCGCTTCACCGTCGGGCCGGTCTCTGCCGAGGAGGCTGAGGAGACGGAGTCCTTCGCGCAGGTCGCGTCGGTATCCTCCCGGCTCCGGCGCTCCAGGGCTCGGCGGCCGCTTCCGACCCGCTGTCCGATCAGGGTCCAGATGGTCTCGCCGGCGGTCAGGGCCGCCGTGAGAAACCGCTCAGTGCCAGGGACAGACCGGCTCCGGCCCATCCGTTGACGGGAGTCAGGCCGTCTCCGGCGACGTCCGGGCCCAGCCCGGTCGGTGTGCGCAGGCAGAGCCCGGCCAGGACGAGGCCTCCCAGGGCCAGGAGGATGCCGGTGCGGGCAACCCGGACGCGCCGGGAGACGAAGAGACCGACGACGCCGAGGACCGGGACCAGCATGAGCAGTGCCCGGAGCAGGGCGCTCAAGGCCCCGGAGGACACGAGGGCGTCCATGTCCACTGGGGAGCCGGCCAGCAGGTCGAGACTGCTCGGTGCGGGCACGGAGATGGGCAGGCCGATGTCGGTCAGCAGCAGCCGGACCCCCTCGGCCCAGCCGGCCCTCTGACCCAGGCGCCAGGCGCCCCACCAGGCCGGGGCGGCCGTGACCACCATGGGAACCAGGGTGAGAATGAGCTTGAACCCGCGTCGCGTGGTCACCGACAGCAGCAGGATGATGACGGCCAGCACGGCCGCAGTGGCCGGGACGGCCGCGACGACGACGCTCAGCAGCAACCCCGCGACAGCGGCGGCCGTCGCCGACCCGTACCCGTACTTCTCCGTGGGGGGCAGATCGACCTCGGTCTCCGGAGCGGCCGGGTCGGGGGCGTTGAGGGAGTCGAGAACCTCGCGCGCGGTCGCCAGGGCGGACGCCGCTCGGCCGGCCTCCTCGTCCTCACCACGGTCACGAGCGCCGTCGTCCGAGGTCGCGGCCTCGGCGTCGGTGGAGGCCGTCACGCTGGTGGTGCTCGGGTCCGCAGCAGCACCCGCCGAGGCGTCGTCCGGGGCGGGTGTCTTCTCAGTGCCCCCCTCCTGCGAGGACCCGGTATCGCCCTGGACGCTCGAGGCGGCCTGCGTCCCCTCGTCCAGGTGGGCGAGGTCGGTGACCTTCTCGGTGGAGAAGCGGTCGAGCTCGGCGCGTTCCTCATCGGTGAGCAGGTGAGCGCCCACCAGCCCGGACAGAACGAGGTCCCGCCGGTCGGCGCCCACGGCGCGGGCGAGGGCCAGTAGCGCCCAGGGAAGGACGAGGTGGACCAGGAGAGCACCGAGGCGCCCCTGCCCCAGGGCGAGCAGGAGGCTGGGAGCCAGAGCCCACACGAGCGCCGCCCAGGCCCGCAGAACCACCTTCCGGGTCATCGTGCCGGCGGCGAACCATGCTCCCAGCGCCGCCAGGGGCACGGCCAGGAGCACCAGAGCGCTGATGAGCGCGCCGGCCTCCAGCCCCACCAGCCGCCCCAGAGCCGCCAGCCCGGCCAGGATGGCCCAGCAACGGGGTGACGCCTCCCGGATAGCCGTCAGCGGTGGCGATCCAGGTGCTCCAGGCGGTGTCCCACATCTGGCGCCAGCCGCCGCTGAACAGGGGCAGGGCCCCACCGGTGATGGAGCGGGTGAGCAGCAGCCGGGACAGGCCGTAGGTGCTCAGCGCCAGCACCAGCACCATGACGGCGCTCAGGGTGCGACGCCGGCTGCGGGCCAGTGCGGCGAGCTCACGCAGCTCGAGCTCGCTGGGGGCTGCCGCTCGGGCACGACGCTCACGCTCCTGGCGGGTGCGGTCGCGGCGCACCCCGCGGATCTCGGCCGGCGTGGCGTAGAGACGCCCCAGCGCGGATGCGGGCACGCTGGTGTGTCGGGCGAGCCGCCGTCTGGCCGCCCTGACCCGTCGACCGCGTCCGGCCACGGCCAGAGCCGCACCGAGCTCATCACCGGCCAGCGCCGGCGCCTTGGAGGCGAGGCGCCACACGGCCCGCATCAGTCCGAGAACGACGAACCAGGTCAGCAGCAGGCCGATGGGCCGGGTTGAGAAGGCCGCCCAGTTGGTGAGCTGGGCAGTGCGCCGAGCCCGGAAGGACCTCTCCGGGTCAGGTTCCGGAAGCCTGACCGCGATGGCCTCAGCATCGGTGCGGGGCGGCGCGCTGGAGGAGTGAGAGACGGGTGCGGGGCGTCGAAGCCCCTGGTAGGAGGCCCGTCGGTGGCGGATGACGGCGGTGGGTTCGACGATGACGCGGTATCCGGCCAGGCGCGCGGCGCGCGAGAACTCCAGACCGTCACCGAAGGGGCCGAGCCACGGGGCGATGCCGCCGATCTCCTCCCACACCGCCCGGTCGACGAGGGCACCGGCCGTTCCCACGGCCAGAACATCGCTGCGGTCGTCGTGCTGCCCCTGGTCGACCTCGCCGGGGACGATGTCGTTGGCGCGACGGGCCGAGGCAGTGGCGCGCAGCCCGACCTCCAGGAGCAGCTCGGGGTTGTCCCAGCCCACCTGCTTGGGCCCGACGACTCCCACGGAGCGCGCATTGGTCGCGGCGGTCAGGAGCCGCTCGAGGCAATCCTGAGCAGGAGCGGAGTCATCATGGAGCAGCCAGAACCACACCTGGTGCTCCGGCATCTCCGGGGTGGCCTCGGTGGGGGCCACGAGCCGCTGCTCGTAGGCGGTGATCGGTGAGAGCGCTCCGGTGGGACCGGTGATGGGACCGGAGCCTGACAGCAGAAGGTCACGCACCGAGGTGCGCGGCCCGCCCGAGGTGGCTTCGCTGTCCGAGCCCTCTGCGCCGTCGACGGTCTCCGGGCTGCGGCGTCTGCGGTTGCCCGCGGCGACGAGCCCGGCGTAGGCGGTCAGCCCCCGGGAGACGGCGTCCCCGAAGCTCTTGGCCTCCCTGACCCTGACGACACGCACCGCAGTGACGGCATCCAGCCCGACCTCTCAACAAGCTCCTCGATCGGGGTCCCGTCTCCCAGCCCGTTGGCTCTCGAGGCGACATCGACGACGAGGACGACGTCAGGCGCACAGGTCTGTGAGGCGATCGCGGAAAGTGTCTGCGCCAGAAACGGGCTCGCCCCGGCCGACACGACGACGGCCAGGGCTCCTACCCGACTGGCTCCCTGTGTGGAGCCGGCGCGGGTCATACTGCGCGACGCTTGAGCTTGCGCCGCTCACGCTCCGACATACCGCCCCAGATACCGAAGCGCTCGTCGTTGGCGAGGGCGTACTCGAGGCACTCCTCACGAACCTCGCAAGTCGCACAGACTCGCTTGGCCTCACGTGTGGAACCACCCTTCTCCGGGAAGAACGCCTCTGGGTCCGTCTGAGCGCACAGTGCGCGCTCCTGCCACGCCAGAGGACCTTCATCGACGTCGTCACCACCACCGAAGAGGAGCGACAGGACCTCTGCGTCAGGCTCCTCCGGCTGCTTGAGCGGGCCGTCGCCGAGGATGTTCCACATGTCGGCCTCCCTTCGATCCGAGCTTCTTGTCAGTAAGAATTACATGCGTGTGAGACAAGGCCAGTCAAGCCGGCGAGGGAAAGTTCATCCTCTCGTGACCGTCGACATCATTCCTTGATATATCAAGGAATAACCCCATCTGGTTGCCACCATATGTTGGCTTCCTACAAATCCCCTGAGAGCCTCCCGCAGCCTGGCTGACAGCAGGAATGCGCGTGGCGTTTCAGAGAATTTCAGGGTTCCTGACGCACGTTTCCATATTGCCCCAACCGACTGGACGTTACCAGGGAGATTCCTGAAAGTCAGTAGATCTGCTTCAATCGGAGTCATGCACGACCCCCTGCTGCCGCTGCTTCCCGGCCCTCGAGACGCCGACAGACCGTGGCTTATTTGTTATGGAATCGATGAGCGAGTCGAGTTGACGGGACACGTCCTGTCCATGTGGCTGGCAAAGATCGCGGGATTGATCACATCGGAGTCCACACAGGGTGATGGAGTCCACGTCGGTCTCCCTCCGCACTGGCGGACCGTCGCCTGGGCGTGCGGTGCGTGGCTGGCGGGGCGCGGGCGTGCTCCTGGGGATGAGCGAGCGCATCCGCCGCCGGCCTCACTCCCCGAGCTGAGCGTGGCCTTCACCGCGGAGCGCCTCTGCGATGAGGCAGAGGTTCAGGTGCTGGTTCCTCCTGCCTCGCTGGCACTGCGCTGGCCGGGCGAGCTTCCCGCCCTCGCACTCGACGGCGCCGCCGACCTCATGCACTATCCCGACCACTTCACACCGGTGAGCGCCGCTGCCGACCTGACGTGCCTCAGTGACCTCGCCGCCGAGCCGCAGCGCCTGACGACTCCGGGGCGGACCCGCGGCACCATCCCGCCAGACGCACGGCCCGCCACCCTGACGCGTGCCGAGCTGGTGTCCCGTGTCGAGGCGGCAGCCGGAACCGCGGGGGCTGAGAGCCGCTCCACCTCACGTGCCGTCCTGGTGCGCTGTCCTGGCACGGCCCAGGCGCTCCAGGAGGTGCTGGTCGCCTGGCGCACAGGACGCACCGCAGTGGTTCTCACCCCGAGGCCGGATGACGACGTCGCCGCGGCCGCCGTCCGGCAGGAGGGCATCAGCCTGAGTCGGCGGGAGCTCAGTCCCGCTGAGCGCGGAGGTCAGGGAACGTCGGCCTGGACGAGGGTGCCCTCCCCCTCAACGGACAGGCTGCGCTCGTCGGCACCGACGAACACGGCCTCGCCCTGGGCGAGCGTCTGCGAGTCGGCTTGGGTCACCAGTGTCATGGCGCCCTCGACGGCCAGGAGGATGCGCGGGCCCCGTCCGGGGACCGGCAGGCGCCCGTCGGCGGCCACCACGGTAGTGACCATGAGCTCGAAGTCATCCACCGGCGCGTAGTAGGCACGGGTGGCACGAGAGAGGTACTCGGGGGCAGGGCGCACCGGCGGCGCCGCCACGTAGTCGACACACGCCAGCATCTCGGGGACATCGATGTGCTTGGCGGTCAGTCCGGCGCGCAGCACGTTGTCGGAGGAGGCCATGACCTCCACGCCCAGACCGGAGATGTAGGCGTGAACGCTTCCCGCAGGCACGAACAGCGCTTCACCGGCCTGCAGGGTGACGGGGTTGAGCAGGAGCGCGGCAGCGATGCCGGGATCCCCGGGGAAGGTGCCCGCCATCTTCACGACGTTGGAGTCCACCCGAAGCGACGGGGACGTGCCGGCCTCGAACCTGGCTGCGATCTCAGTAACGAGGGCGTCGATCTCCTGAGGACTCGGACGCGTGGCGGCTGAGACGACGTCGGAGAAGACCTGCCGGATGCCGTAACGGGTGGGGTTGAGCCGCAGGGTGCGGCGCATGCGTCGGGCCAGGGGGCTGTCCAGACCGGCCAGGACCTCGACGGCCCGGCGCGGGGCCCGGAAGCCGGCGACGGCCTGGAACCGCGTGAGTGCCAGAACCATCTCCGGCTTGTGGTTCGCGTCCTTGTAGTTGCGGGAGGGATGGTCCAGTGCGATGCCGGCCTCATCCTCCAGGGCATAGCCCTCGACGGCCTGAGCCTGACTGGGGTGGACCTGGAGGGACAGGGGCTGCTCGGGTGCGATGAGCTTGAGGAGGAAGGGCAGACGACGCCCGAAGCGCCAGATGATGTCCTCGCCCAGGAGACGCTCCGGCTCGGCGTCAATGAGGTCGGACAGGGCAGCGCCTTCGGCGACCCGTGCGGGGCCGGCCGGGTGGGAGCCGTACCAGGCCTCAGCCCAGGGGGCACCGTCGTCGGCCCTGCCCAGGAGGGCGGGAATGGCGGAGGTCGACCCCCAGGCGTACTGCTGGCGCGCTGGCTCAAGTCGTCTCATAGCGCCCTACCGTACCGGTACGCAGGCACGTCCTAGGCCCCGTTACCGTACCGGTACGGTGTGCCTCCTAAGCCTTGGCCCCGGGAGCCGGGAAAGGGGTGACGTCGGCCAGGCGGGGGTGCGCCTTGTCCTTGTCGGAGAGGATGGCCTCACTCAGCGCAATCGGCCAGGGCACGTTCGCCGTCTCATCGGCCAGGTTGAGGAAGGTGTACTGGGCATCGGGCGACCAGTGGTCGTTGACCAGGTAGGTGTAGGCGGTGTTGGGCTCCAGCGTCTGATAGGCGTTGCCCACACCCCGCGGCACGAACACCGCCACCGACGGGTCGATCTCGCAGGTGTAGACGGCCCCGAAGGAGGACCCCTCACGCAGGTCCACCCAGGCGCCGAAGACGCGGCCGGTGGCCACCGAGACGAACTTGTCCCAGGGCTCGGCGTGGATGCCCCGGGTGACCCCGACCTCGTTGTTGAAGGAGATGTTGTTCTGAACCGGTCCGAAGTCGGGCAGCCCCAGGGCCAGCATCTTCTCCCTCTGCCAGTTCTCCTTGAACCAGCCTCGGTTGTCCCCATGAACAGTCAGGTCGATCCGTAGGAATCCCGGAATCGGCGTCTCCTCGATGGCGAGCGGCTTGCCCAGCTCGATCTGCCCCATTGATGGCCCCTTCTGTGCACATAGGTCTCTGTCTCGGCGCCACCGTGTCGGCGAGGCGCCACTGAGGGAGTCTATCGGCGCCACCCGCCCGACACCCCGGAGACAAGGCCACAGGGGCCGAACGTGCCGGGAACCACGGACATGAGTTCCCGATCCACCCGATCCTGGCGCCATTCGGGACCGGAATGGGCCATGCTTGGAGCATGCGAGGAATCATTCTGGCCGGAGGCTCCGGCACGCGACTCAACCCGATCACCCTAGGGACCTCCAAGCAGCTGGTGCCCGTCTACGACAAGCCGATGATCTACTACCCGTTGAGCACCCTCATGCTCGCCGGGATCCAGGACGTCCTCATCATCACCACCCCCCATGACGCCCCCTCCTTCCACCGCCTCCTGGGTGACGGCTCCCAGCTCGGTGTCAACCTGTCCTACACGGTTCAGCAGGAGCCCAACGGCCTGGCCCAGGCCTTCGTCCTGGGTGCCGACTTCATCGGTGACGACAGCGCCGCCCTGGTCCTGGGCGACAACATCTTCTACGGCCCCGGCATGGGCACCCAGCTGCGCCGCCACACCAGTCCCGACGGCGGCGTCGTCTACGCCTACCAGGGTCGCCGACCCCGGCCTACGGCGTGGTCGAGTTCGACGAGGCTTCAAGGCCATCTCCATCGAGGAGAAGCCGGCCCGCCCCCGCTCCAACTACGCCGTTCCCGGCCTGTACTTCTATGACAACGACGTCGTCGAGATCGCCAAGAACCTCAAGCCCTCCGCCCGCGGAGAGTACGAGATCACCGACGTCAATCGCACCTACCTGGAGGCCGGTCGGCTCACCGTCGAAGTCCTCCCCCGCGGCACCGCCTGGCTCGACACCGGCACCTTCGACTCCCTGGCCGACGCCACCAGCTTCATCCGCACCGTCCAGCACCGTCAGGGCCTCAACATCGGCGCCCCCGAGGAGGTCGCCTGGCGCATGGGCTTCATCGATGACGAGGGCCTGCGCCAGCGCGCCGAGCCCCTGGTGAAGTCCGGGTACGGCGCCTACCTCCTGGGTCTGCTGGACCACCAGCAGTCCTGAGGCTCCTCGCCGGAGCACCCGGCCCGTTCCTCTCCCCCTCATGCACGTGTGGGCGGGTGGCGCCAGTTCGCGCCACCCGCACGCGCTCAACGGTGCTCGACGAGCAGGCCCGGGTGCGGGCTGTCCGGCAACTACACGGACGGCTCTACGCGTGCTTCTCGGCCGTGCGCGTCAGCATCGCCATGGAGGTTCCCAGTGCCGCAGTAGCGAGGCATGTCGTGAGGAACCAGACCATCATGGGTGAGACCGGCGCACTCCACCACCACTCGATGTTCTTGTTGAGGTTGAGCTCCCACCGTTCGTTGGCGCCCTGAACGAATCGCAGCAGCAGTGTATGCAGGGTGATCGTCTGGCACAGCGAGATGCAGACGGTGACCCAGACAGCCTGCGGAACTGTGAACCACGCATCTTCATCCTGATCGACGGCCAGCATGAGGAAGAAGGTGGGCGCCAGCAGCGGGAAGATGTACCGGGCCTGGTAGAGCTCGATGGTGTCCATGGCGCCGTTGGCGTAGAACAAGGCCGGAAGAAGGCACATCGACCCCACGAGGATCATCAAGGCGGTCCACTTGCGCCACCCCCCGCGGCGCAAGGAGATCGCCACGAAGGCACCGGCCGCCATAATGGTGAGCACGTAGGGGGCGCGAGCCCCCAGAGGAACATCGTGCCAGCCCGGGGTCCATGTGTGTCCCCAGAATCCGCCAAGATACTTCGGGGCGGTCTCGAGCCCAACGAGGAGCTTCTCGAAGAAAGGCTGCTTATCGGCGGATGTCGCGGGATCAGACGCCTCGAACACCCGCAGGAAGTAGGCGACCTTCGACACCTGGGACGAGGCCATGAAGGTGACGCCCCCGAGGACGGCCACCCCGGCGAGGGCGCTCAGCCCTATCCATCCCCCTCGTTTCCACGGCACCACGAACAGCAGGGCGAGGCCGACGACGAGGAGGAAGAAGGCGGCGTCATATCGCGACGTCAAGCACATCACGGCGCCGATCACCGCGCAAAGCACCAGAGCGATACGACGACGCCCCTTCTGCTGCGTGGCCATGTACGTTGCCGAGGAGTAGGCCATCAACCCTGAGACGGCCCACGAGCTGGGATTGTTGGAGGCGATGAAGTAGACCCCCATGGGGACCCACGACGCGACGATCGCACCGATGAATGGCCGCCTCAGCCCCTGCGGTGCGCAGAGGCCGACGGCTCCCAGAACAGCAACGGCGATCAGCACATTGACGCCGCGCATCACCAGAACCGAGGTCTGCACATCCTTGCCGACGAGGAGGTGATGGAAGTGGTAGTAGCCAATCGGGTAGGCGCCGTTGTCAAAGCGCTTGGACCACACCATATGAGAATCGTCGTACCCGAGCGCACATCCCGCTGACTTGTTCGACTGGAGGACGTAGCACCTCATCGACTCGTCCGCCACCGCGATCGGGAACGGACCACCGGATCACCGTCGACAACGCTGGTCTGGCAGGGACTCACCCGCCGGACGGGGGCGCAGATGCTGCCCAGGTGATAGTTGTCGTCCGGAGACGACTCCACCGGCGAGGACACCGCCCACCCGAGTCCGGTCAGCAGCATGAGGATGAGGAGGGCCCACCACCACTGCCGGGCGCCGTGACAGCAGCGCCCGGTCTCTGAGCGACTCACGGGTCGGCAGTCGTAAGTGCTTGGTGAGCTCACGTCTCATGCTGATCTCCGACGAGAAACAGGGGATCGAGGGTGTAATCCGGTCGGATTCAACCTACAGGAGGTCCTGGAGATAAGCCTCCAGGCGCTCCGTGGAGTCGGCCGGGGTGAAGCCTGCGGCCTTGATCCTCGTGAGGTCCAGGGCTGAGCTCAGCGGCCGGGGCGCGATCCCCTCCTGACCCGCGTAGTACTCCTCAGTGGTGACAGGCGTGACCTCGTCGGGACTGTGGCCGGCGCGCTCGTAGACCCGTTTGGCGACGTCGGCCCATGAGACGATCGGCCCCTCGCCGGAGAGGTTGTAGGTGCCGAACTCGGCGCCCGAGGCGAGAAGGTGGATGATGCCCGCCGCCAGATCGGAGGCGAAGGTGAGGCGACCGGTCTGGTCGGCCACGACACTCGGCGTGATGCCGCGCTCAGCCAGGGAGAGCATCGTCTTGACGAAGTTCTTGCCGTCACCGACCACCCATGAGGTACGCACCAGGTAGTGCCGGGGACAGACGCTGACGGCAGCGTCCCCGGCGGCCTTGGACTGTCCATAGACCCCCAACGGTGAGGGAGACTCTTCCTCGGTGTGGACAGCCGTCACGCCGTCGAAGGTGTACTCGGTGGACAGATGCACCAGGGTCAGGTCGTGCTGGACGGCCGCCCGGGCCAGGTTGACCGGGCCGACCGTGTTGGCCCGCCAGGACAGGCGGCGCCCCTCAGGAGTCTCCGCCCCGTCCACGTTGGTCCAGGCCGCGGCATTGATGATGATGTCGTAGCCCGCCCAGTCCCAGGAGGACATGGCGGCCGCATCTGAGATGTCCACCTCCGGCAGATCGACGCCGGTGGGTTCGAAACCCGCCTGTGGCAGCAGGGCCATGAGCTCGCGCCCCAGCTGGCCGTTGGCGCCGGTGAGGAGAACACGGCCGCGCATCTGCCCTTCTCGCGCCCGGCGCGGGGAGGGAGGTCCCTCGGCCCCCAGAGGTTCAGTGTCGTTCACGGCCCGTCTCTTCCTTCCCGCATGCGTCGTTTCGCCGACGCCTCACCATGGGTCATAGCCCGTCGATGAACACTACACGAGCGCGCCGGCCACTTTGGTCGATATCACCAAGGACAAACGGCATACCGCGCTCCGCACAGGGGTGAGGCGCTAGCGCGCCATGGCGGCGCGGTAAGCCTCGACGTGCGCCTGGGCGGAGGCCTTCCAGGTGAACTCGGCCGCCCGCTCGAGGGCGGCGGCCCCCAGTGCCCGGCGCCGCTCGGGCTGGGCATCCAGGACCACGAGGCCACGGGCAATGGCCTGGACGTCCGATCCGCAGTAGGCGACGGCGTCGCCTCCGACCTCCGGCAGACTCAGCTCGCGAGTGGTGAGCACGGCAGCCCCGCAGGCCATGGCCTCGAGAACCGGCAGGCCGAAGCCCTCACCGATGGAGGGATAGGCCAGGATCTCGCAGCCGGACAGGAATCCGGGCAGATCCTCCAGAGGCAGGTAGCCGGGCCGCAGGACGTTCAGGTGCCGGGGCACCTGAGCCAGGACCGGCTCGATCTCCTCATCCCAGCCGGGACCGCCGGCCAGCACCAGGGCCGGGGCGTCCTCGGAGTCGCGGAAGACGTCGATCCAGGCGCGCACCAGGTTGGGAACGTTCTTGCGAGGCTCCAAGGTCCCCAGGAAGCCGATGTAGCGCTTGCCCTCCAGGCCGAGGGAGGCGGCCACACGGGCCCTCTCAGCGTCGTCGACCGGGTGGAACACGGAGGCGTCCACACCGTGGTAGGCGACGTGAAAGCGCTCGGGATCGCCACCGGCGTATGCGATGGTCTCGTCACGGGTGGCCTGGGAGGGCACGATCAGCGCATCGGACCCGCGCACGGCCCGCCGGATGGCGCTGGTGAAGAACTTCTGCTGAGGGGCAGGTGCGCCTGCGGGTGGGAGAAAGAACGTGGCGTCGTGGAGGTGACGACCACGGGCACCTGGTGCAGGGCCGGGAAAGGTGTAGTGGGGCGAGTGCAGGACGTCAGGGCGGATCCGATGGATGAGTGCCGGCAGCCCCGTCTGCTCCCAGGCCATCCGGGCACCGCGCGACTCCATGGACTCAGGCACCGGGAAGAGGTGAGCGCTGGGCACCTTGGCGGAGAAGTGCGCGACATCCCGCTGCTGGACGGCCATGGCCAGGTTGACGCCGCAGGCGATGAGCTCAGGCACGGGTCGTCGACATAGCGTCCCACGCCTCCGAGATCAGCCGGGATCGCCGTCGCATCGAGAAGAACCTTCATGACGGCGGGCTACCGCGCCGCGCGCGGTCACCCCGTACTCTGAGCCCATGAGCGCAGATCATTCCCGCCCGGCGCACTCCCGGCCCCTCCCCTCCCCGCCTCCCGCACCGCGTCCTCCACCGCCAGCGGGCTCCCCGTCCACCGGCTCGCCCCCGCAGCCCACGCGTGGGCATGGTGGTGGAGCAGCTGTAGCAGCCCGTCCCCGGGGCTCGAGGCACCTACATCGTCGAGCTCGCCCAGGGCCCTGCGCGCCCGGCAGGGTGCCCGTGGCCGGGATCACCGCCCATCATCAGGGGGCTCCCTCGCCGCGCGCCAGGTCGGACTGCCGCCGATGCCGATGCGCTCCTCCCACCTGCCGCGCACCGCCCTGTACGAGTCCTGGAACCGTCTGGGGCTGCCGCGGGCCGAGTCCATCCTGCCCGGCGCCCAGCTCATTCACGCCACGACCTGGGCGCTGCCCCCCACCTCGCTGCCGCTGGTCGTCACCGTGCACGACCTGGCCTTCCTGCGCTCACCCGAGCACTTCACCGCACGCGGCAACGCCTACTTCAGCCGCTGCCTGGAGCGCGTCATCGCCGAGGCCAGCGCCATCGTCGTCCCCTCCCAGGCCACCGCCGACGACTGCATCGCGGCGGGGATCGACGCCGCCCGCCTCTACGTCATTCCCGCACGGGGTGCGCACCCGCACCGTCACCGACGAGCAGGTCGGGAGCTTTCCGGGCCACCCGGGGCCTCGCGCGACTACATCCTGTGGACGGGTACGCGTGAGCCCCGCAAGAACCTGCTGGGGCTGCTGCGGGCCTTCGCCCTCCTCATCGAGGCACGACGACGCCGGCGGCCTCGACCTGGTCCTCGTCGGTCCGGCCGGGTGGGGCGACGACGCCGCCGAGCGCGAGCTGCTGACCCGGCTGGGTGATCGGGTCCACGTCACCGGCAGGCTCGACGACGATGAGCTGGCTGCCGCCTACAGCGGCGCCCGCGCCTTCTGCTTCCCCTCCGTCTGGGAGGGCTTCGGTCTGCCGGTCCTGGAGGCCATGGCCTACGGGACCCCGGTGGTTACCAGCGCCGGGACCTGCATGGCCGAGGTGACCGGACAGGCGGCCTGCTGGCCGACCCACCTCGCCGCGTGAGATCGCCGGCCTGCTCGCCCGGGCCATCGGGAGCGGAGCACGACAGAGCTGGCCGAGGCCGGCCGCGAGCGCGCTCGGACCTTCACCTGGGACGCCTGTGCCGCTGCGCACACGGAGGTCTATCACGCCCTCATCGGGGGTGCGGTGTGACCCAGCCCGTCAGGCGTCCCTCAGCTCGCGTCGTCATCGTCAACTGGCGCCAGGCCGAGCTGACGATCCGGGCGGCCCGCTCCATCCGAGAGCAGCTGGGAGGCGAGGACGTGCTCGTCATCGTGGACAACGCCTCCGGTGACGGCTCGGTCGAGAGGCTGCGCCGGGAGGGGCTCACGGTGGTCGAGTCGAGCGAGAACCGGGGCTTCGGCGCCGGTGTCAACCTCGGGGCCCAGGGCATGGTCGAGGATGTCCTCGTCCTGCTCAACAATGACGCGGTGGCCGAGCCCGGCTTCCTCGAGGCGCTCCTGGCCCCCTGGGCGACCCACCGTCCGCGGCGGCTCCGGCCGCGACCACGGCGCGGATCCTGCTGGCCGGCCGCTGGAAGCCGGCCGCCCCGGGGCAGCAGGACGCCCTCGTCTCCCCGCGCACCGGTCGGTGGACCCGGGTCGACGACGAGGCCGCTGCCCGCGGCGAGGGGGAGGTGCTGGTCAACTCCACGGGCAACCTGGTGGACGCCTCCGGCAACGGCTACGACCGGGACTGGCTGGTGCCCGCCGAGCGGGAGCACTCCCCCAGTGAGGTCTTCGGCCTGTGCGGGGGCGCCTGCGCGATTCGGCGTGAGGCGTGGCAGGCCCTGAAAGGCTTCGCGAGGACCTGTTCATGTACTACGAGGACACGGACCTGTCCTGGCGCCTGCGTGAGCGCGGTTGGAGGGTCGTCTACGTGCGCGAGGCGGTGGCGCGTCACGAGCACGCCTCCTCCTCGGGCACCGACTCACCGATGTTCATCCGGGTCAACGTCCGCAACCGGATCCTGACGGCGGCCGCCCACAGTCCGGCCCCGGTGGTGATGCAGGCACTGGCCCGTACGCTGGTGCGCTCCCTGCGGGGACCGCAGCGCGGCCCGGTGCTGAGGGGACTGGCTCAGGCTCTCGCCGGCCTGCCGCGCGAGCTGCATCGGCGTGCGAGGCGCGCGCACGCAGCTCGGCGAGAGTCGTTGATTGCGGCAGCGCCTACGTCAGTGCCACCCCACTCGATACAGTGACGGGGCTGAAACCTTGTCAGACGCCCGGGCGGTTCGGTAACATCGCCAAAGCACGATGCGCCCTGACCAGATCAAGGAGGATCCTCGACAATGGCTGGACACGCCGCACAATCCCCACGAGTCACCGTGGTGACCCGGACCCGCAACCGTCCCATGCTGCTGACGCGAGCGCTCCAGTCGGTCAGGGGCGCAGTCCTTCAGGACCTCGAGCTCGTCATCGTCAATGACGCCGGAAGCACCGAGGCGGTGGACAGCGCTCTGGAGAGCGCTCCCGAGTGGCTCAGGGAGCGCACCCGGGTGGTCACCAACGAGACCTCTCACGGGCGCGAGGCCGCCCTGGAGGACGGTCTGGCCGTCTCCTCCTGCGAGTTCTTCGCGATCCATGACGACGACGACTCCTGGGAGCCCGGCTTCCTGGCCGCCTGCGTGGCCCACCTCGATGAGCACCCCGAGCACGGTGCCGTGGCGACGCGCTGCGACGTCGTCGATGAGATAGTCACCGAGGAGGGACTGACCGAGCGTGGCCGGTGGGTGATGACGCAGGACAGGAGAGCTGGACCCTCATCGACACGATGGTGGCCAACTACGTCCCGCCGATCTCGCAGCTCATCCGCCGTGAGGGTGGCCGACCGCATCGGCCACTGGGACGGGCACCCTGCTGACCCAGGCCGACTGGGACTTCAATCTGCGGCTGCTGGCGACCTCCCCGGTGGGATTCATCGGCGACGAGCCGCTGGCGCACTGGCACCACCGTGACTCCACCGACGGGACGATCGGGCAACTCCGTCGTCGTCGACGCCGTCACCACCGCACCGACAACCTCGCCATTCGGGACCGTTACGCCCGTCTGTCCGTGGAGCTGCACCGGGACCGAGTCCTCCCCGCAGGGGTGAGTCAGCCGCTTCCGAGAACCTGGGACTCCTGCTCGTCTCGGCGGAGTACTACCACCGGATCCAGAAGAGGCTGGAGCAGCAGGACAAGGAGATCGCGCACCTCCAGAGGGCCATGCGCGACCTGCGCTTCACCATCGGAGACCTGCATGACACGATGCGCCAGGTCCTCATGCACACCCATGCGATCAACCTGAAGGTCGACCATGTGAGGCCACGGCCAAGCCCTTCTTCCGCACCGTGGCCCAAGGGGTCAAGAAGATCCAGAGGCGCTGAGCAGCGGCGCTGCCCGCCCGCCGAGCCTCAGTCGTCCTTGGTGAACGTGACCATGGGGCGGGGCGGGTCGATCCGCTCGTAGTGGGCTCCCAGGGCGACCAGCCCCCCGGATTCCATGCGCGGCCCGGGGATGATGTCGAAGGCCGTGGCCTTCTGGTGAGCGTCAATGACGCTGGAGAGCTGCCAGGGCTGGATGGACCCGGAGATGAGGTAGGCGCCAGGGCGCAGCATCATCGCGGGGATCGAGATGTCCACGGTCCCCTCGCCCGGCTCGATCCTCTCGGGCTGGAAGCCGTCGTCGAGGCCGTGAAGCCCCCAGGCGAAGATGCCCTCACGGGTGTCGATGGAGCAGCCGAAGACGGGCTTCTCGATCGTCTCCTCGCAGCGGTAGTGAAGGCGGATGGTGGCCTCGTCCCGGTGCGCATGGAGGTCGCCAGCCGGCCCGTGCGGTCGAGCAGCTCGATGCGGCGGATCTGGGCCTCACCGCTGCCGAAGCGGGTGCCTTGGCCCTCCTTGACCTTCTTGGCTCCGTGGGTGACGTCGGAGTACTTGTCGATGACCTCGGGGGCCGGGCCGACCTCCTTGAGCTGGCCGTGGTCGAGCCAGGCGACCTCATCGCAGAAGGTGCGCATCTGCTCCAGGCCGTGGGGAGACGACGACGACGGTGCGGCCGTCCTCGCGGAACTCGGCGAACTTGTCCATGCACCGCTCCTGGAACTCCATGTCGCCGACAGCCAGGACCTCGTCGACCAGGAGGATCTCCGGCTCGACGTGGATGGACACGGAGAAGCCCAGGCGCACGTACATGCCCGAGGGTAGTTCTTCACCGGCTGGTCGATGAACTCACCCGACCCCGGAGAAGTCGACGATGTCATCGAACTGGCCTCGATCTCCTTGCGGCTCATCCCAGGATGGCGCCGTTGAGAAGATGTTCTCCCTCCCGGAGAGCTCGGGGTGGAAGCCGAGCCGACCTCCAGCATGGCGGCCATGCGTCCCCGGGCGGTGATGGAGCCGGGTCAGGGAGCCAGGATCTTGGCGATGCACTTGAGCAGCGTGGACTTACCGGACCCGTTGTGCCCCATGAGCCCGAAGGTCTTGCCCTCCGGGATGTCGAAGGTAATGTCCTTCAGGGCCCAGAAGTCCTCGTAGACGCCGCGGCCCGCGCTGCAGGATGGCGCCCTTGAGGGACTGGTTGCGGTGGTGGTAGATCCTGAAGCGCTTGGAGACGTCCTCAATGCGCACGGCGAGCGCCTGCGGGGACGCTGACGAAGCGGCCTGCGCCGACGAGGCGAGTGATGATGCGGACGATCCGGTTGATGCAGCCATCTGCGGGTATCAGAGCTCCTCAACGATGCTCGCCGAGTGCCGGCGGAAGAAGACCAGGCCCAGCGTGAGCATGACGACCGCCCAGCGCAGGCAGGCCAGGAAGACGGGCAGCGACGGCAGGGCGAAGTCGTACAGGCAGGATCGGAAGGCCTCGAGGTAGGTCTCGGCCGGGGTTGAGACGCAGGATCGTGGTGAGCGGGATCGGCTCGCCGTTGATCTGCCAGCCCTTGTCGAACAGGTCGTTCTGGACCTTGTCGACCATGGTCAGGGGAAGACGACGCCCGGAGGCGTACATCCAGATCTGGTTGAAGATCTGCCACAGGTGGCCCAGGTCCCGGAAGTAGACGGTGGCGATGGACAGGATGAGGCCCCAGTCCCGACGGCGAACATGCCCGCCAGTACGGGTGACGACGAGCAGCGCCGGGATCATGAGCAGGACCCCGGGGCCGCCCATCATCATGGCGATGATGACCAGCACGAGCAGCTCGAAGGCGAAGTCCACGGACAGGGACAGGACCGCGGAGTAGATGAGGACCTGGCGGGGAAGTAGACCTTGGTGAGGAGCCCCGAGTTGTTCACGAGGGGCGTTCATGGAGGACATGATCCCGCTGGAGAAGAAGGTCCAGCTGAGCACCCCGATGCCGATCCACAGCGCGAAGGAGTTGATGCCGGAGTTGCGGCCCGGCTCCACGCCTCCGCGGAAGACGACGCCGAAGATGAGGGCGAAGATGGCGACCGTGGCCAGGGGGTTGATGAAGGACCACAGGCGCCCCAGGGCCGTGCCCTTGAACTCCGAGGAGACCGAGCGCTGAGTCAGCCGCAGGGTGAGGTCCAGCGTCTGGCGGGCATCCTCCGAGCGGAGCAGTCGAGACAGCTGCATAGGCTCACACCTCCGTCGCAGTGCCGGTGGGCGCTGAGGGAGCCGCCTCCTGCTGGGCATCGATCCAGTCGCACAGGAGGTTGATGCCCTCAGCGACGCCGACCCGGGGCTCCCAGTCCAGCGCCTGGCGGGCGCGCGCGGTGTCCGCCCAGGCGGCGCGCACATCGCCGTCACGGAACTGGCCGGTGACGTGCGGGGCGGGCGCTCCGTAGTGCTCGGCGATGGCCTGAGCGACCTGCATGATGGTGGTCCGCTCCCCCAGGCCGATGTCGTAGGGCCGGGCGGCGGCCGGCGAGTGCAGGACGCCGGCCACGATGGCGGAGGCGACGTCGTCGATGAAGACGAAGTCCCGCACGATCCGGCCGTCCTCGTAGACCGGGATGGACTGGCCCTGCTTGGCCAGGCGGGCGAAGAGGGAGACGATGCCGGTGTAGGGGTTGATGAGGGACTGGCCGGGTCCGTAGACGTTCTGAAGCCGGTAGAGCACCGGCGTGACGTCGAAGGAGCCGCACCAGGAGGTCACGAGGTTCTCCTGGCAGAACTTGGTGGCGGCGTAGACGTTGGCCGGGGAGGCCTTGACCTCGGTGGAGGACTGGACCGAGGGGGTCAGGCCCGCGAAGTCCCACTGACCGGCCTCGAGCATCGCGTGAGTGCGCTGCCCGGGGTAGGAGGGGCGCCCGTCGGCGTCAATCCACGCCCCTTCGCCGTAGACGGCCCGGGAGGAGGCCAGGACGATCTTGTCGGGACGGATCTCGTGGCGCACGAGGGCGTCGAGCATCTGGGTGGTGCCGACGACGTTGACGTTGGCGTGCCGGGAGGCCTCGGTGAGGGACTGGCCGGTCCCGGTCTCCGCCGCCAGGTGGACGATGGCATCCGGCGCGACCTCGGCCAGGAGCGAGTCCCAGTCCTCGGCGAGCGGACACGTCCAGGCGGCGCAGCTCCACGCTCGTCGAGCTCGGCGGGGCGAGCCTGGGAGGGGTGGATCTGCGGGTGCATGTTGTCCAGGGCCACGACGCGGTCGAAGGCGTCCGCCAGGTCACGCGAGATCGCGCAGCCGATGAATCCGGCACCACCGGTCACGAGGCAGGTACGGGTCACGAGGGTCTCCCTTGGTGTAGTCGAGTCGGGGCGGTGGGACGAGCTCTCACGCGTCGTACAACGGCCTCGTCACTATTCTCGGCGTTCCCGGAGCCGTGCGGGCCGGCGGCCGCCGTTGCCTTCGACACGCCTCAGAGGCGCTGGACACGAGCTCGCCCCTGCCCGGAGCCGCACGCCGAACATATCAGCGTTCGACCTCGGAGACCTCGGGACGCCAGCTCATGCCCTTTGAAGGCCTTGGTGACGAAAGCGACGACGTGATCGGTGATCCTCACCAGCGCCACCGACAGGCCGAAGACGATGACGCAGGTCGCGGCCAGCATCGTGTAGCGCTGAACCGGCACGAAGCCCGCCACGTTGATCTTCTCGAAGAGGACCATGATGACGACGTGGTGGACCAGGGAAGATCGGGTAGGGAGTACCTGGCGATGAGATCGACGAGCGCACGTACCGGCTGGATCGCCACGTAGCGACCGACGACCACGAGGATGAGGAAGGCCGAGATGCCGACGAGTGTGGTGGCCACGTCCTCGGGAATCTCCTCGGGGAGCATGGCCGAGACGGCCAGGACCGCTGCTGCCGGAATGACGACGGCCCCAGTGAGACCCGGCGGACGTAGAGGGACGAAAGTAGCTGCCGAAAGGCCAGCTCAGGGAGTCTGGTCGTGAGGATCATCGCCGAGGGTAGCCCGCAGTAGCGCTGCATGATGATCACGGTGGCGGCGTAGGCCGCCAGGATGAGAACGCCGGTGATGATCGGGAAGCGGTCGATGGCCCACAGCAGCAGCGGGAAGACGAGGTAGTACAGGAGGATGAAACCGAGGAACCACTCCCCCAGGAGGTAGGCGGTGCGCACCTGGAAGTTGGCAACCAGACCGTCCACGCCGAGGACCGTGAAGATGAGGGAGCGCGTCGGGGCGCTGTTGGGCAGCCGCCCCGGTCGTGACGAGAAGTAGAGCGTCGCGAGGATCCAGGCGGTCCAGAACATCGGGTAGATGTTGAGACAGCGCTTCCAGTAGAACCGTTTGAGATTGATCGGTCTCCGATAGGTCACCGTCAGGGCGGCCCCGGAGATGATGAGGAACAGGGAGACGCCCAACCCGCCCACATAGATGCCGAAGGGGAAGTTGGTCAGAACGTAGCCGCCATCAGCCAGGTAGGGGTTGTTGAAGTGGGTGAGGACGATGAGAAGCGCTGCCAGGGCTCGGACCAGATCGAGGTAGAAGATCCTGGTCCGTTTTCCCTGGCGACCGGCTCGACACCCGCCGCCCCCGCCGACGCGCCCGTCTCGGTCACTCCCCGATCCTCCTGACTCGGCGGTAGGCGCTCTTGAGGGGCGAGCGCACTGCGGTCGGGATCAGCAGCCGACCTGATCCTTGACCTGCTGACGAGTGCTGCAGGCACTACGGATCTGTTGGACCATTCGCTGCTCGAGCGTCAACTCCCCAGTGCTGTGACACCGCGGTGGTGAACTCCCTGGTGTGGTACGACAGATTCGTCAGCTCGATCCGCGCGAAGGAGTCGGAGAAGAGCCACCCGCAGAAGTAGCCAGAGGCCTGCGCGACATAGCCGTAGGCGCGCTCGATGGCGTGGAGGATGGTTCCGTCGATGTCGTTCGGCTCGGGCGGGAAGTCCTCCCACTGCCAGTCGTGGTCGAAGAGCGGCGAGGCGGCCGGCCGGAACCAGAACATGGTGCCCAGCGGGGCGATGACCTCCTTGTGAGCATCGAGCGGGACGCTCAGGTTCAGCTCTTTCTCAGGAGCATCTTCGTGCGATCGAGTTCGGCCCCCAGCTGTAGTGAGTAGATCGGGGAAGTAGTCGGCGTGGTTGGGAGGGGTCGGCGACAGCAGACCGAGTCGGGGCTCCGAGTCGAAGGTGGCGATGACGTTCTCGACGAACTCTCGAGTCAGGGAGGAGGTTGTCGAAAGCTTGCGGGCGAAGCCCTCGCCCACAGTGTACGGGGCTCAGCTGGGTGACCTTCTTGTCATGGATGAAGCAGACGAGGTCGTAGTCGTGACGATGTCCTTGCAGCCCCACCAGGAGCGCACTGACGTCCCGGCCCCGGTTCTCAATGAGGCGCACGGTCACGTTGTAGGGGCAGATCCTGCAGGCCTCCTCCACCAGCTCCGCCTTCTCCTGGGAACCGACGGTGAGGATGAGGTCCGTCCCCTCGGGCATGGACCGGGCGTAGGCGAGCGTGGAGTCCAGGAGATCCATGAAGTACAGGTGCGCGATGAGGGCGACCTTCTGCTGCTTCGGCTCGCGGGCCACCGCCTGCGTGGGCAGGACGTAGGGTGAGCTGGAGATTCTTGACCAGGTCCGCCATGTTCATGGAGCGCAGGGCGTTGTCCCAGATGAGGTTCGTGTCGAAGTCGGTGTGGTCGCGCAGGTACTCATAGAGCTCGACGGTCGCGTTGCCCACGGCCTGGTGAAGCACGTCCTCGTAGCTGTGGAAGAAGGAGCGGCGCTTGAAGATGGGGCAGCGCCTCTCCGCAATGAGCTGCTTGGGGGTGAAGAGGATGGGCTGCAGGGTGAAGCCCTCCAGGTCCTCAGTATTGACATACACGTCGGAGACGAAGCCGAGCCGCTCGAAGCGCTGCGTGAAGGGCGCCTCGTGGAGCCCCACGGACTCCTCGTAGGAATTGATCTGAGGCAGGTTGTCCCAGTAGTCCTGGAACGCCTTGGAGGAGACCAGGGAGCGCCGGTAGGCGTGGAAGTGGGACTGAAGATGACGGGGCAGGTACCCCTCCAGAGACGTGCCCGAAGGGGTCGCCGGGGGCCAGGTGGAACCAGGTGATTCCCCAGAAGTCGATGTCCCGCCCCGCCATCTCGGTGAACATCTCCTCGAAGGGATACACCGGTCCCATGATGGTGGCGTTGAACAGGACGACCTCGTCGAACTCGACGAGCCGGTCCCAGCCGTAGCTCTCCATGGGCCGTCTTGTAGGCCCAGGCGTCCAGCCCTTGTTCTCCCGAAGGATGATGTTGTCCGTGAAGGCGGTCAGCTTGGCATAGCTCTTGGCGGTCAGCTCACCGTTGACGACAATGACCAGCTCGAGAGGTTCTTGACCATGTCAGTGAGCAGGGTCTCCACGTAGGAGTCCACGATGCCCTGAGCGTCGAAGAGAAGAAGATCCCGAGTCGCTTCGGGTCCTGGCCGAGCGTTGCCATAATGTCCCTTCTGGGCAGTGGTTCGAGCCGCTCACCGTGGCGGGAGAGCGGAGTAATACGGTTTCCCCGGGCGCGTCAGCCCGCGCTTGAAGCGAGGATACGGCGGATCTTGGTCGGGTCGCCCCACACGCCCGGCGAGTCGTAGGGCCGGTCCGGGAAGGCTCCGTACTCCAGGGTGATGTCCAGGTCGTTGTCCCGGATGTAGGCCTCGACGCGCTCGGCCAGGGCTCATCGGCTCACCGGTGCAGGCGTTGATGATGCCGTCGACCTCGGTCTGGTCCACGATCGCGGCGATCTGCGTGGCCAGCTCGTCCACGGAGATGAAGTCGTAGCGGTTCTTGCCCGTGGTGAAGGGGAAGGTGGTGCGCCCCTCCTCGGCGGCCTCCAGGAGCTTGGAGAAGATCGAGTTGCCGAACTTGTCGTCCCCCACGATGTAGTAGGCGCGGATCCACTGGGCGACGGCGTCGTGCTCTTGGCCGACAGGAAGGTGGTCTCCCGCAGTGCGTTCTTGGCGATGCCGTACAGCGAGGCGGGGTTGCACGGGGAGTTCTCGTCGATGGCGCCCTCCCAGTAGCCGACCTCATGCATGGTCCCCATGACGGCGAGCTGCTTGAGACCGCCCGCATAGAGGTTCTCAATGAGGCTTGACGTGCTTGGCCAGGTCGTCCATGTGGGCGGACGAGGCGTGCTTGAAGCCGTCGCGCCAGGCCATGTGCAGGGACGACGTCAGGGGCGCCCCATCTGGTCGTAGATGTCGGCGTCCCCGGAGAACAGGTCCAGGGAGAGCCTCTCCGCCCGCTCGTCGACGCCGTCGAGTCGCAGGTCGAGGGCCTTGACATCCAGGCCGCGCTCCAGGAGCGCGGTGACGACGTGGCGACCGATGTAGCCGCCTGCTCCAGTGACGAGAACTGTCTTTGCCATGGCTCTGGATCCTAACAGGGTGCGGTTGCGGAGCAATCACTTGGTTCTGCCGCTGATGGACATGAGGGAGATCACCGTTGACGGTCGTTCCGTTCTCCGTGGTCGGGAACTGGTCGACCGCGGGATTGATCTCGACGACGGCGCTGCCGCCCTCGGTCAGCTCACTGGTGATCGTCACGGTGTACTTCTCACCACCGCGCAGGACGAGTCCCTTGGCCGGGAACTCGTGCAGACCCTCGTGGAGGGAGTTCGCCGGCGCCGCGGTCTTGAAGACCCGGGCACCGGAGGCGTCCGTCACCTCGACGTTGACCACCGAGGGTCGAGCCACTGGATGTCTCCGGCCAGGAAGGCGATATTGAGGGAGCTGGCCTCCACGGTGGACGGCAGGGTGATGGTCTCGGTGACGCTGGCCCCGTCGCCGAGGATGTTGACGCTCCCCGCCTGAGGGGTGTTGGTGACCGCTGAGTACGCCACCGGAACGGCCGGCACGAAGTAGGGGATCAGCACCAGCGCGCTGAACGCCGCAGGCATGGTCAGGCGCGACCAGGCCGCGGAGCGCGGGACCCGCTCGCCCTGCCCCAGCTTCTCCACCATCTCGGTGCGCGGGAAGTTGATGAAGAGGATCGCCAGGGCGCAGGCGATCATGAAAGCCGACGATGAAGGAGCCCCTGCCGGCTGATTCCCATGACGTCGAGGAACTGCGCGGGGTCTCATACCGGGGGCTGCGCCGTCGGGTCATCAGGTGAGGCAGGAGCAGCTGATCGAGGATCGACCGGTTGTACATGGAGAAACCGGTGAAGGTGTACATGAGGAACAACGCGGTTCCAACACCCATCTCAAGAGCAGAGTTGAGCAGCACGTGACGCGGGTTGAGGAAGATGATGAGCACCGCGAAGGGCGAGACCATGACGGCCCAGTAGGGGTTGAGCGGGACGACCGTGGCGAAGACGAGGTAGATGGCCATGCAGATGTAGACCGCGTCGGCCGCCAAGGCCTTCGTCCCCTGAGGGCGGCGCAGGTAGGCGAAGATGACGATCCCGACCATGAACACCACGAAGATCGGGATCATGCTGTTCTGCCACGGGACCCCCACGGCCGTGAGCCTCTGAAGCATGCTGCTCATGAATCCGCCGGTGGACGCCTTGTAGGCCACGTTGCCGTGGTAGATGGCGCGGCACCCGACCAGACCGATGAGCCCGACAACGACCTGGAGGGCCACCACGCGCAGCCGCTTCTCCCTCAGCAGCAGGAGCGGCACGAAGATGAAGATGGCGAAGAGCTTGAGCGTGTTGGCGATCGCGAACCACAGCAGGAACCTGCCCAGCCGGCCGCGCAGGTAGGCGCGCAGCCCCAGCAGGATGAAGACGATCATGATGATGTCGTACTGGACGATGACGAAGACCGGGACGAACAGCGTCATCGAGGACAGGAAGAAGAAGGCGACCCACTTGCTGCGCTGCCGGCTGACGCCGAGGTCACGAGCGATGTCCACCAGCACCTTGGCGGCGACGAGCGCGGCCAGCACCATCATGGTCTTGAGCCACAGCTGCGCCGGCGTCGACAGCAGGTACTGGAAGCCGGTGATCCGGTAGATGATGTACGTCGGCAGGGTTCCACAGCCCGAAGAGCAGGGTAGAGCGGAATGTCGTAGACCGCCGGGTGACCGGTCGACGTGTGCTCGATCGCGATCCGGTAGAAGTCGCCGATCCGCCCTGAAGAACCGAGTCCAGGAAGTTGAAGGAGTGCTCGAAGGTGGCTCGCACGTCCCCGTAGAGGAAGAAGGCGTAAGCGCCGAGCAGGATGATGCCCAGCAGCGCCCAGTCCACGAGGCCGGGACGCTCGGTACTGCTCCACCAGGAGCCCAGGCGGCTGTCCACCACGCGCTCAACCACCCGGCGTCCCTGATCGCTCATCGCCTCAGAGAGCGCGCGCATCCGCGCGGGCGAGGCCGGCGGCGGGAGGGTCTGCGGCGTGGAGTCGTGATCGGTGTTTCTCGGCGTCGTTGTTCTTGACCTGATCCGTACTGTTCTTCGCGGACTTACCGGACACGAGAGCCTGCCTGTTCATCGGAGTGGTGGACAGCGGTCGCCCCGCCGGAGGCGCCGAGACGCTCCAGGAGGGCTTTGCGGGAGATGAAGTTGTAGATGAGCACGATCGCCGTGGCGAGGATCTTCCCCAGGAAGGGGCTCATGCCGGCGAGGTCGGCGCAGACGTAGAGGATGAGTGTGTTCAAGCCCAGTGCGACGACGTTGAGCAGAACATACAGCGTGAATTCCTTTGAGGACACTGACATTCTCCTGCGCCTCGAAGACGTAGCGCCTGGAGAGGATGTAGTTGAGCACCACCGAGGTGGAGAAGGATGTCGCACTGGCGATGAGGTGGGGCACGCCCAGCCCGTACAGCACGGTGAAGAGGCCGAAGTCAACGCTGAAGGAGATGCCGCCGACGACGAGGAAGCGCCCGAACTGCGCAAGGAGGGGACGCAGTTTCTCCTGGAGGGTGCTCAAGAGGCGTTCCCGCCGGGGCGTTCCTGCGCGGAGGGACCCGTCTGCTCCGACGTCGGGCCGCCCCCGAAGCTCGACGGCCCCTCGGAGGGTCCGAAGTTGAGGCGCTCACCGATGACCACGCGAGGCTTGCTGACGACGCGCCCGTTGATGCTGAGAATGTACTCGCCCAGGATTCCGATGAAGAACAGCTGAATGGAGCCCAGGAAGAACAGGCCCACGGTGCGCGAGGCCTCTCCCACTGGATAGGCGTTCCAGTCGATGAGCTTCTTGACCAGGACGAAGGTGGCCAGGCCCAGGCAGATGATGCCGACGAAGGTGGCCACGAAGGTGGCCATGCGCATCAGCAGCTTGGTGGAGCTGGTGATGCCCTGCATGGCGAAGTCGTAGTTGCGCAGGAAGTTGAAGTTCGACTTCCCCCGGGAGGACTGGGCCTGATCGTACTGGACGATCTCGAGCCCGATCCCGTACTCGGCGACCACCGTCTTGAAGTAGGGCTGAATATCGCCGATCTGGCGCAGAACATCGATGAACTCGACGTCGTAGAGCCCGTATCCGGTGAAGCGCGCGATCTGAGGGGTGTCGGCGAACCAGTCAATGAGCTTGTAGTAGAGGTGACGGCACCCCGTCATGACGAAGCCCTCATCAGAGGATCTCCTCTGCCCGATGACGACCTTGGCCCCGGCCTCCCAGCGGGCCACGAACTCCGGGAGGTTCTCTGGAGGGTCCTGGAGGTCGCCGAAGAGCATGAAGGTGGCGTCCCCCGAACCGTAGGTGAGCGCCGAGAAGACATTCCGGTGAAAACCGAAGTTACGGGCGTTGAAGACGGCCTTCACCCGCTTGTCCTCGCCCGCCAGAGCGCGGATCGCGTCGCGGGTGCCGTCCGTCGAGTAGTCATCGACGAAGATGATCTCGTAGTCGTACTGGGGAAGATGCGTGTGAAATACCGAGTTCAGTCGGTCATACATCAACCTGACGCTTTTTTCCTCATTGTAACTGGGGATGACGACGCTGATCTTCTTCATGGACAGGTCAAAGGTCCTCACGTGACTCATTGATCGAGGCAGGGGCTCCAACAGGGGCTCCAAGGGCATACCCGACCATGCCGGCAGGAGGTGCGGTGAGCACCTCTCGATATGCTAACACCTCACTCAATCCCCCTTGTCTTCCTCCCGATGGCGGCCGACACCGCGCAGACGCCTGCCGGCACTCGTCGCGGCGCGCGCCAGGCCTGAGGCCCCGCCGGTCAGGTAGCGGTAGGCGGGCTTGAGAGCACTGCCCATGTCAGGGTGGTGGACGTCGACGTAGGTGCGCACCCGGGCGCCGACTCCGGCCAGCGGTCCGAACCGGGCCTGGAGGAACCTGACCTGCTCATCGGTGTGGGCCGGAAGGTCCGCGGTGACGACTCGATGCTTGTAGGCCAGGGCCCCGTAGAGCCGCCCGGCCCAGACCGGGGTGAGCACCTCGCGGGGGTGGAAGCCGCTGGACATGGCCGCATAGACGGTCAGCAGCTCGAGCACCTCGGCGGCGCGGGCGCGTCTGAGGCGCTCGGCAGACTGCTCGGCTCCGGCGGCGGCCTGATCGGTCAGCCGCACGAGCTCCTTGGCCCCTTCACTCAGGGTGCGCAGCGCTTCGGGGCGGGCCATGAACATCGCGCCGGGAGGAGCCACGGGGGCGAGCGGATCCAGCTCGACGCTCAGGCCGAGCCGCCGGGACAGCGCCTTGGCGGCGCCGGCCAGCCCGTCCCATGTGGGTCCTGCGTGGGCCTGTCCGATGTGGCCGGCGGCGGGCATGGCCACGCCGAGGCCGGGGTGACGCGCAAAGAGGTCGATGAGGCCGGCCGTGTACCCCGGCGAGTCCAGCAGGCAGTCGAGCGCCTGCCGGTGGGCGACGTCGTCGGCCCGCGTCCTGGGGCCGGGCGCGGGCCCCACGGTGATCCGCAGGACCAGGGGGTCACCGTCGTCGTCCTCGTCACCGTCACCACCGGCGCCCCGGCCGGGATCCCAGAGGTCGTCGCACTGGGTGAGGAAGGCGATCGTGCCCCGCGGGTCGAGGTCGCGCACCAGGCGGAAGGACACATCCCCTTCCCCGTGCGCTGAGTCCTCCTGTGTGTCCTCCTGGGCTGGGACGGCGGCCGGTGACCCGCTCCAGGTCGGCGGCATCCAGAGGTTCGGGCGAGGTGACCACGACCCGCCAGTGCGCCGGCAGGCTCGCCAGGCGCCGGGCAAGCCCGTCGGCCTCGGCGCGCTCCACCGCCTCCCTCCCGGCCGGGACGTGGACGACGACGCAGCCCGAGGGGCCGCTGCGCAGGCGAGCTCGCCTCGACGTCGGTCCCCGCGGCCCCGGGGACGCACCCGGTCACGACCTCGGTGAGGCCGGCGTTGACGATGAGGTCACGGGCGGCCGCGGTGTGGACGACGTCGGACAGGATGAGGTCCTCGCTGTAGCCGGCCTCGACGGCGGCCTCCAGCAGCTCCCCGCCGACGACGGCCTGGCGGTCCTGGTGGAGCGGGTCGTGGAAGAGGGCGCGGCGCTTGAGCAGGGGGCAGCCGTCGGCCAGCAGCGCTGGGGCCTCCTCGATGGCCGGGTTCTCCGAGCGGTAGCGGTCCACGGGGAAGGCGACCTGCCAGGTGTGGCCGAGCTCGGCGAAGTGGCCGGTGAAGCGCGACTCGTGCCACTGGATGGAGTCGCGGTAGGAGGTGACCGGCGGCATCTGCTCCCAGTACTCCCGGAAGGCCGGGTCCGTCAGGAGCCTGCGGCGCACCGCGATCCAGTGGGACTGGAGGTGGCGGGGCAGCTCGCGCCTGGCGAGGAAGGGGTGGGGACGCATGGCGGCGTGCTCGGTCATGCCCCAGAAGGAGATATCGCCCCAGTCGCGGCGCGGGTGAGGACCTCCTCCCAGGGCCGCAGCGGCGCGTAGTAGGTGTGGTTGGTCAGGATGAGCTCGTCGAAGTCGGCGAGCCGTTCCCAGCCCAGGTGCTCCAGGCCGGCTCGGTAGGCGCCGGCGTCGAGCCCCTCATTGGGGCGCTGAAGGATCTCATCGCAGCAGGTCTCCAGGCGGGCGCGGTCGGCGTCACGGATGGGAGAGTTGGAGACCAGCAGGATGTGGTCGGCGTGGGGCCGCAGGGAGCTGAGCGCGGCGACGACGTAGTCGCGGACCTGATGATGAGGATCGAAGTGGAAGTAGACGAGTCCTCGGTTCATGTGGAGGTCCTTCCCGGCAGGTGGTCGATGAAGGCGGCTGGTAAGGAAGCGGTGAGGCGGCCAGTGTCTCATGAGCTGTCTCATGCACTTCTGGCCGCCTCACCGCTCCCCCGGTGCGGGATGTCAGCGGATGGTCACCTTCCCGTTGGGCGCCACGGAGATGCTGCCCTTCTCAAAGGTCTGGGTCGTGGTGCCGTCGGCCTGGCGCACTGCGCGTCCGGTGGGCAGCCCCACCTTGGAGCGTTCCCAGCCGGAGGCCGCCCAGGCGTTGAGGATCGAGCCGTGGATGAAGCTGACCCGGCCCCCGGGGCGCCAGTAGGCGATGCCGCCTTCGAAGATCTGGTGACGGCTGCCACCGACTCCCGCCACGCCACCGCTGCGCGGGTAGCCCATGGACCCGGTCTGATAGCCGTAAGCGCCCCAGGCACTGAGCACCGGCTCACCCACGAACTGCGCACCGGTCGCCGGGCTCCAGTAAGCCACCCCGCGCTCGAAGCGCTGGAACACCCCACCCTTGGTGGAGGCGGTCTCGTTGGAGGTGGGCAGCCCCAGCCAGGAGCGCTCCCAGCCCGCGGCCGCCCAGGCGTTGAGGATCGAGCCGTGGATGAAGCTGACCCGGCCCCCGGGGCGCCAGTAGGCGATGCCGCCTTCGAAGATCTGGTGACGGCTGCCGCCGACTCCTACCACGCCACCGCTGCGCGGGTAGCCCATGGACCCGGTCTGATAGCCGTAAGCGCCCCAGGCACTGAGCACCGGCTCACCCACGAACTGCGCACCGGTCGCCGGGCTCCAGTAGCCCACCCCGTGCTCGAAGCTCTGGAACACCCCACCCTTGGTGGAGGCCTGGACACCGGAGGTGGCCGCTCCGATCCAGCCGTTGGCGCCCAGGGCGCCGCGCAGGGCGACGGCTCCCGGATGGTCCTGGGGCACGGTCGACGACGCACACTGCTTCCCTGCGGGGAGGAGCCCTGCGCCTTCGCGATGGCGCGGATGGCGCCGAGCTTGGAGTAGCCGACGTTGCCGGGGCAGGTGGTGTAGCCGACGTCGCGGTGCCCGAGGATGCGGGGCATGGAGATGGTGGAGCCGGCCTGGTAGCGCTCGGTGGTCCACACGTGCAGGCCCGCCCAGCCGGTGACATCGGAGATGCCGGCTCGTTTGAGGAACCATCCGGCCATCTTGCCCACGGAGCTCAGCTGGGCGTCCGAGGGGGACACCGTGCTGTAGTCCCCCATCATGGAGATGCCCATGGTGCCGGTGTTGACGCCTCGGGCGTGCGCCCCGATGCTCATCCTGCCGGCCGGTGCCGCCACGGAGCCGGAGCGCCCCTCGAAGACGGTGCCGAACTTGTCGACGAGGAAGTTGTAGCCGATGTCGCCCCAGTCCAGGACGACCGCGTGGTAGTAGTAGATGCCCCGCACGATGGAGGCGGACTGGCCTGCTGAGTAGCTGTTGGTGCCTGCGGTGTGGTGGACGACGACGTGGCCGGCTCTCGCGTACTCGGGATCCCAGCTCATGTAGGAGGCATTGGCCCCCCACTCGGCCCGGGTGGTCACCGCGACCGGCAGGCCGTTAGCGGTCGTCGCAGCCGGTGCGACGACAGGCACAGTGGCTGGTGCAGCAACCGATGCTGCGGCCGGCCGGGTGACCGACGCGGGGCTCGCGGGACAGCGTCATGGCGGCCGGATCCACCTGAGTGCCCTGGTTCTCAGTGGCGGAGGCATCCTCGATGACGGGGGTCGGTGCAGCCTCGGTGGTCTTGAGGTCGTCTGCACCGAGGACCTCCTCGCCCTGCGGACGGGAGGGGACCAGGGCCAGCTTGAGCCCGGCGGGAAGCGAGCTGCCGACGACGGAGGCCTGGATCGCGTCGGCCCCGCCGGTGACGAACTCCCCCGTGCCGGGGGTGGCGCGGTCGTCGCGGCCGGAGTCGGCCGCCTCACTCAGGTACCAGGGCGACCAGCTCCCGTTCTCCCGCACGCGCAGGTAGATGCGTACGCCGTCGGGCAGGTCGGCGCCGCCGGTCCAGGTGAAGCCGGCGACGAAGAAGCGGTCGACCTCGAGGGGGTCGGTGAGCAAGGCGGCGTCCGCCTGCGGGTCCGTGGCCGCCGGCAGGATCGACGGGACCGGCGCGCCGGCTGCCCCAGTCGCCTGAGCGAGGGCGGGCACGGTGGCGGTTGCGCCGAGCACCGCCGCCGCACTCGCCGAGGTGGCATCGGCCGAGCCGGAGCTCTGCCCCGTCGAGGCTCGAGCGTCGTCGAGCCCCGACTGCGCAACCTCGGTGGCCTGCCCGCTAGCGGTGGTCAGATCGAGGATCTGCACCGGGGCGGGGGCCTCGCCCTGACCACCGGCGTTGCCGGCGCCCGGAGCGGCACCGGCCACGGGGACCAGGCTGGACAGGAGCAGCGAGGTCAGGGCGATGAGCCCGGCGGAGCGGCACGCGTGTGCGCGGGCGCTGAGACCACCGGCATGGCCACTGAGGCGATGGCCGCCGCGTGGAGCGATGCGGCCAAGAGCGCGAGGGACGTTCATGGGGTTCCTTTGAGGTGATACCGACGGGCGTCCATCAGGCCTCACCATCAGAACCGACGACGCGCTCCCTCGAGAGGCACGAAATCAAATTTCTGAGCAATTTCCAAGAGATTGCTGATAGTTTACTGAATGTCACGGAGGGTCCTTGACGGCGACGGCTGCATCGGCACTCAGAATCCCGGAGACCACCAGCCCACCCCCACCTTTTCTTGAGGCTCCGCGGTTTTACCGGTTCACGGCACGTCTATTGCAATCCGGTCTCACCACACCGGGGTGCTCGGTCAGGCTACGCCGTCCCGGAAGCCGCGCTCTGCAGCCGCCCGTGGGCTCGAGCGCACTCCTGTGGCATGATGGCGTCGGCCATGATGGGCGCTCAGCGCCCGCAGTTCCCACATATCGGAGCGAGTTCTATGCACGTCCTCATCACCGGAGGCGCCGGCTTCATCGGCGCCAACTTCGTCCACCAGACCCTGGTGCGCCACCCCGATGCCACCGTCACCGTCCTGGACAAGCTCACCTACGCGGGGAACAAGGGCTCGCTGGCGGACCTGGGTGACCGCGTCACGCTCGTCGTCGGGGACATCGCCGACGCCGATGTCGTCGACCCGCTCGTGGCCCAGGCCGACGTCGTCGTCCACTTCGCAGCCGAGTCCCACAACGACAACTCGCTGCGCGACCCTTCCCCCTTCATCCAGACCAACCTCGTGGGCACCTTCACCCTGCTGGAGGCGGTGCGCCGCCACAAGGTGCGCTTCCACCACATCTCCACCGATGAGGTCTACGGGGACCTGGAGCTGGACGACCCGGCTAAGTTCGAGCCGACGACGCCCTACAACCCCTCCTCCCCCTACTCCTCGTCCAAGGCCGGAAGCGACCTGCTCGTGCGCGCCTGGGTGCGCTCCTTCGGCGTGGAGGCCACGATCTCCAACTGCTCGAACAACTACGGGCCCTACCAGCACATCGAGAAGTTCATCCCGCGTCAGATCACCAACCTCATCGACGGCGTGCGCCCCAAGCTCTACGGCGCCGGCGAGAACGTGCGCGACTGGATCCACGTCCTGGACCACAACGACGCCGTGTGGGACATCATCGAGAAGGGCCGCATCGGCGAGACCTACCTCATCGGCGCCGACGGCGAGAAGAACAACAAGGAGGTCGTCGAGCTGATCCTGGAGCTCATGGGCCACGCTCCCGACGACTACGAGCACGTCGCCGACCGCCCCGGTCACGACATGCGCTACGCCATCGACAACTCCAAGCTGGTCGAGGAGCTCGGCTGGGCGCCGAGGTTCACCGACTTCCGCTCCGGCCTGCAGGCCACCATCGACTGGTACCGGGACAACGAGGCCTGGTGGCGCCCGCTCAAGGCTGAGGTCGAGGCCAAGTACGCCGCTCAGGGGCAGTGACCGGGCGGCGCCGCCATCGAGCCGCCATCAATGAGTCGTGACGTGTGGGGTCCCTGCGGGGGCCCCACACGCGTCTCCGTCCCTGCCTCCTGTCTCCTGACTCAGGATCGTGGAGCAAGCCCCCTCAGTCGCAGGCGGTGATGCGCCACAGTGAGGTGCTGCCCTGGGAGTCGATGAGCTCGAGCCCCTCGCTGGGGATCCGGGTCAGCGGGGCGTCCCAGCGCAGGGGGGCTGCGCCTGCCACGGAGCCCGCGGCCGTGGCGTCCGAGCTGCTGTAGAAGTAGCGCACGCCCAGCTGGTTGAGGAGCGCGCAGGTCCGCGAGCCCTTCTGCCCCAGGGTGGGCCAGGCAGAGGGCAGGGTCGCACCCGGGGTTCCAGGTGCTGTCTGGTCACGCGTCGGGTAGACGACGTGGACCCCGCCCACGGACCACAGGTGGGCGGCCCCTCGCGATGGCGCTCCGAGGACGACCGCGTCCTGAGGCAGGACGCTCCTCGAGCGCTCAATGAGCGCCAGGGCGTCCTCGGTCAGCAAGGTCCCGTACTTGATGCGCTGCGGGTCGTAGACGGAGGCGACGAGGTTGCGCTCCAGAGGGACCCGTGCCGCCACCGGCAGAAGTGCAAGCGCCGCCAGCATGGCCGCCGCCGCACGCTGCGGCCGGGCCCCGCCGACCCGTGAGGCCAGTCGACGCAGCAGCCCCCACAGTCGTCGTCCCAGGCCGCCCGGCCCCGGCCTGCACCATGAGGACGAGCGCCGGCAGGATGACAAGCGGAAGGATCCGGGCCTTCTGGAGTACCAGGGCGCCCCGAGCTGACGGCCGGCCCACTGGGGTCCCCACGGGGACCACAAGCAGCAGCGACAGGGAGCCACATGACGAGCCAGGGGCGCTGATCCCGCTGTGCACGTGCCGACCATGCCGCCGCCAGGGTGAGTCCGCCGAACACGATCCCGACGGGCACGGGAGGCCCCAGGGACCGCCCCCATACATCGGCAGGTCGATGAGCGCCTGCCCCAGGGTCGCCACGATGCCGCCCACTCCCCGGCCGGGCGCTGATAGCCCAGGACAGAGGCCAGGGAGCGCGCATGACCCAGGCCCCCACGGCCAGGACCAGCACGGACGCGACCGCTCCGGCCACCAGGAGGGCGCGGCCGCCCCGCCTGGTGGCGCTGCGACGCCATCGGGAGACGAGGAGGTTGACCAAGAAGGGTGGGCTCAGGACGGCGAGGTTGAACAGGCCGGTGCCGTGCGCGCCACCACGCCGCCGGCGGCAGCCAGGGGCGAGAGGACCAGTGTCAGACGCAGGCGCCACGAGACGGTTTCCTGACGCAGCAGGTCGTAGAGCACGAGGACGCCGGGAAGCCCCGCAACGCTCAGGGCGTAGGGCCACACTGCCAAGGCCGTCATGGGCAGCAGTGGGAAGCCCACCACTGCGGCGCTGAGCGCGAGCACAACGGCGACCGCGCAGGTCCGTTGCCTGCGGCGGACTCGGTCCGTCTCCGAGGCCCGGGCGGCGTCAAGATCTGTGGCCCGGGCGAACAGCCCCAGCAGGCTCAGCGGCCAGACCACCGCGGTGAGGGCCAGCACCCCCGCGGTACTGACCGGGGCCGGGCTGCCCGGTGCCAGCGCCACCACCCCGTGCCAGACCGTGGGGTAGTAGACGGCGCGGCCGGAGTAGAGGGCGGACAGGCCCCCCAGCATGGAGGCGTTGCCGCCCTCGCGGATGGCCGCCACCGCGTTGAGGTGGAAGGTGGCGTCGAAGGCCTGCGCCGGGTAGCCGGGGCCCCGGCAGGACGGACAGAATCACCCCGGCCGGCAGGGCAACGGCCACGGTCAGGCCTGCAGCCAGGATCGCCCACTCGGCCCGGCCCTGCGACGCCGCTCGTCGCGCACGCTCCGGTGGGGCACCGACGATCAGCCGTGCCATCAACGCCACGACCGCCGTCAGGCCGGCGATCACCGCCCACCCCCAGGGGAGCCAGGGCAACGCGAGGGTGTGGGCGAGGATCTCCGCCGCCGCGATGATCGCCGAGCCGAGCGCGGGAGCCACCGCCAGCGACGGCAGTGCGGCGAGGCGCGCCGCGCGTCCCACGATCCAGCCGGGCACCAGTAGCAGACCCGGCCACGACGAGCGTGGCGGCCGTCAGGATCCAGCCGGAGTCTCCGGACAGCCCGCCGCCACGCTCGCAGTCATTCCTTCTGCCGACCTCAGAGCGCCTCCGGGGTCACTCGCCTCCGCCGATGGTCAGGCGCGGCACACCGGTCCACTTGGTGGCGTCGGTGGCGCGGCGCCCGTCCAGCAGGAGGCGCAGCCCGGGCAGGTCGGTGGCGGAGAGCTCGCCGTACTCGGGGTGGTCGGCCTGGACGATGGCGACGTCGACCTGCTCCCCAGGTGGTAGGGGTCCAGCCGAAGCCGGCCAGCTCCTCGTCGGTGTACATGGGGTCGTGGACGAGGGACCTCGGCGCCGGCCTCGCGCAGGGCCTCCACGGTGGGGAAGACCCCGGAGAAGGCGGTCTCCTTGACCTTGCCGCGGTAGGAGGCCCCCAGCACGACGACGCGCAGGCCCTCGAGCGAGCCGAGCACCTCGGTGGCCCGACCCACCACGTAGGCGGGCATCGTGGCGTTGAAGGTGCGGGCGGTGCGCACCACCGAGGCGTCGGGGTCGGTGGACAGGTACAGGCGCGGGTAGACCGGGATGCAGTGCCCGCCCACCGCGATGCCGGGGCGGTGGATGTGGGAGTAGGGCTGGGAGTTGCAGGCCTCGATGACGCGCTCGATGTCGAAGCCGGCCTTGTCGGCGTAGACGGCGAACTGGTTGGCCAGGCCGATGTTGACGTCGCGGTAGGTGGTCTCGGCGAGCTTGGCCATCTCGGCGGCCTCGGCGGTGCCCATGTCCCACACGCCGTTGGGGCGGGGCAGGTCGTCGCGCTCGTCGAAGTCGAGGACGGACTCGTAGAAGGCGATGCCGGCCTGGGTGCCGGCCTCGTCCAGACCGCCCACGAGCTTGGGGTAGCGGCGCAGGTCGGCGAAGACGCGGCCGGTGAGGACCCGCTCGGGGCTGAAGACGAGGTGGAAGTCGGTCCCCTCCTTCAGGCCGCTGATCTCCTCGATCATGGGCTTGAAGCGGCCCCGCAGCGTGCCCACGGGCAGGGTGGTCTCGTAGGAGATGAGGGTGTTGGGGGTCAGGTGGGCGGCCAGGGAGCGGGTGGCGTCGTCCATCCAGGCGAAGTCCGGCTCCCAGGTGGCGTCGTTGACGAAGAGCGGCACGACCAGGACGATGGCGTCGGCCTCGGGGATGGCCTCAGCGTAGTCGGTGGTGGCGCGCAGGGCGCCGTTGCCGGTGGCGGGGCTCAGGGCGGCGAGCTTCTCGGCCAGGTGGGCCTCGCCGGGGAAGGGCTCGGTTCCGGCGTTGACGGCCTCGACGACGGCGGGGTTGACGTCGACTCCCGATGACCTCGTGGCCCTTGTCTGCGTACTGGACGGCCAGAGGCAGTCCGATCTTGCCCAGGGCGACGACGGCGATGCGCATACGGGTTGGTCCTTCCGACGGATCAGGCTGAGGCTCAGGTTGATGCTCAGGTGGCGGCTCGGGTAGCAGCCCTCCGTATGATACGGCGCTTACCATGTCCACATGCACGACTTGGACCACACGGACCGCACGGACACGTCCCCTTCCGGATACCGCCTTCACCTGACGTCTCCGACGTGGACGCACGGTCCAGCGGGCAATGAGCCCACAGCGTCCCCAGCGCCCCAGTACCACCTGTGGCGACCGCTACCGCCCGGGTCCGGTGACCTGGAGTCCCTGCGGCGCGAGCAGCCCGAGCGGCGCACGGGGGCCTGGACACTCATCGAGGCCGATGACGGTCTCGTGCGCCTGACCACGGACCGCACCCGTTCCCACCACCTGTTGTTCACCCGCGCGGGCGACACCTGGGTCATCAGCGACGACCCTGAGGAGCTGCGCCGCCACGCCCCGACCTGGGTGCGCGACGAGGAGGCCGCCGAGGTCTTCCTGCACGCGGGCTTCACACCGGGGACGCGGACACTGGCCCACGAGGTCTACGCCACCCCGGCCGGCTCGGTGGTGGAGCTGCGCCCGACGGCACCTGGAGCAGCCGCTCGTGGGAGACCTACCGGTACGCCGCCGACCCGATCACCTCCCCAGAGGAGTTTGCGGGCGTCTTCCGCAGCGCGCTCGACACCGCGGTCGAGCGCGTCCTTCAGGAGATCGACGGCCGCCAGATCCTCGTTCCGCTCTCCGGTGGGCTGGACTCCCGCCTGCTGGCCGTCTGGCTCAAGCGCCACGGGGCCCGCGACGTAGTGACCTTCACCTACGGGGTGCCGGGCAGCTCCGAGGTCGCCATCTCCCGAGGCGTGGCCGAGGCGCTCGAGCTGGACTGGTTCACGGTCGACCTGGACCCCGCCGAAGTGGCTCGTACCTGGGCCGGGCCCGACGGCGTCGACTTCCAGAGGCGTACCTGGGGCCTGACCTCCCTGCCACACGTCCAGGACTGGTACGCCCTGCTCCAGATGCGCCGCAAGGCCCTGATCGACACCGATGCGGTGTTCCCTGCCCGGCCACACGATCGTCGGCAACATGCATGACGAGCACCTGCTCGAGGGCAGCCCCTCACGCAGCGAGGTACTCACCGCCGTGGCCCACCACCACTCGCTGCTTCAGGGGACCGAGATGCGTGGCGCCACCTGCCCCTGCTGCGCCGGGCAGTGATGCAGGGGAGCCCAGGAGGTCTCCTTCCCGACCAACCCGGGCGAGGACCTGCCCGGAGGCGGACGCTGCGTCCAGGAGCTCCTGGAGTGGGTCAACCTCCAGGAACGTCAGGCCGAGTACATCAACGAGGTCCTTCAAGGCCTACGAGGGCCTTCGGATACGGCTGGGCGCTGCCGATGCTCGACACCGAGATGTGGCACGCCTGGCTGCGGGGATCGGAGGAGCTGACCGCCACTCGCGACTGGTACGCGCAGTTCACGGCGGAGGTCTACGGCGAGGCGACGGGCACTGCCTCCCAGCTCTTCGAGGCGCCGGCCGCGCGGATCCCGGCTGGACCGCGGCGAGCGCTCATGGCAGCGCTGACCGTCACCGGCACCCTGCACGGCGCTGTCCCGAGCGGTCTCCATGCGCACCATGCTGCACCACCCCATGGCTTTCGAGGCCTTCAACGCCCCCATGCCCTACGCCGAGCAGATCCTGCGCATGGCCAGGGGGGCCGCCTCGACGGGCCTGTGGACGCAGCTGTTCCTGGACGGGACCTGGGGCGCCGAGCCCGTCGCCCCATGAGCTGAGGGCTCGAGAGCTCGTAGGCCCCGATGCGAGCGCCGTCAGAGCGTCAGCAGTCCGTCAGTCGCAGATGTCGATGTGCCACAGCGAGGCCGTGCCGCCGGAGTCGACGAGGGTGAAGCCGCTGGAGGTGTCGACCCCGTAGAGGCCGGGTCGGAACTTGCTGAGCCGGTTGCCGTTGAAGACGATGTCCTTGTCGGCGTAGAAGTACTGGATCCCGTGCCGCTGGAGGAGCTCGCACACGTGGGGGTCGGTGTGAATCCGGTTGAAGTTCTCGCGCAGGTAGATCCCGTCCTGGTCGTCGGCGGCCTGACCGGGGAAGACCCACACGCTGCGCATACCGGTGAGGATGGGGATGTAGCCGGTCCCGGCCACCGGGTCACCGATGACGACGGCGTTGTCCGGCAGCTCGTCGGGCAGGCGGCGGATCATGTCGAGCTCGGCCGTATCCGCGATGAAGCGGGTGTCTCCGTGCACGGGAAGATATCCCTCGCGTACGTCGGTGGCCACGGCCCGGCTCCCGATCAGCATGATGGGCAGGCACACGGCCAGGGCGGCGACGGCGGCCCCCGCCCTGAGCACCGCCGTGCTCACCGAGGCCAGGCCGATACGTCCCAGGGCTGCGCGCAGCGGAGCCGGCCCGCGCTCCCAGCGGGCTGAGCCACGTGCGCAGCGCGTCCAGGGCGACGACGACGAGGAGCACCGCCAGGACGGCGGTCATCGCCTTGATGCGGTGGGGGACCCGGTAGAACAGGCCGGTGATCGATGAGAGCACCGGGATGGGGGCGATGGCGGCCAGGATGAGGGACATGCTGAGGATCCAGCCCACGACGAGTTCCCAGTTGCGCCGCCGCCACAGGCAGATCGCCGCGCCCAGGAGGCTCAGGGTCGCCAGCGGCATCTCGATCCACTC
>BNJU01002679.1_pt1 | contig 123751 bp, 125 predicted proteins | sample 8539281 | NCBI WGS metagenome assembly BNJU01 (sample SAMD00202456, study PRJDB9452) | human saliva metagenome | isolation source: human saliva | place: Japan | reverse complement strand
CATCTGAAATAGGAAAACCAACGGCCCTGTAACATCTCTCAGAGTCAAGAGATGATAACTCATTTTACTTTGATCTTGACCCGTTCCTCCGACGATACGGGCATTGTATATTTTACCGTTGACCATCTCCAGGTCTGTCTCTCTATATACTAATCATGTTTTCCCTAATCTGCTATGTAGGTTTTCCACTCCCAGGATGACGATGAATCTTAAACCCTTTGAAGAGGGTTCATATTTCCTAGGCCTATATTGACCACATGATAGCCTGTCTGAAACTGATAGTCTTGTGTAAATGTTGTCATTATCTTCCTGCAATTGAGGTGTCCGTAGGGATCTAATCGAATAGTGAATTACCATCTGTACGTGTGACGTGATTGTACAAACTTAAAACTCCAAATGAGGGAAACTATTAGGTAAGAAACGCTCATATATTCTCCTTTATTTAGAAATAGGCTGAGACCGAGATGTCCTAAATCCTCCTACTTGTTATATTTCTCACTTACCCGGCCCACTTTGCATATAAGTGACCAATAGTCTGATTAAAGAGGCTGTTGTGTTGCACATTGATATAAACTAGGAGGAAATAGAGCCACACTTAATCCCTCCTCATAATTTGAGTGGCGTGGCTACTACAATTCTCCCGCCAATTGATTGACCCAAACTGTAAACAAACCCATGCAAAAGGTATAGAGAACAATCTGATCATTTTTTAAGAGGTTTGATCATATCATTCAAAAGATAAATCAAGGAACTAGTGAGGTAATGTCTGAGGAGGAAAGAAAGCCGTGTAAAAGGACGACTAAGAACAGCAAAGATGGCTCACTCTACTCCTACTGGCAAAAGAACTGTTTAGCCTTTCCAGTGGTCTGTACAAAATAAGATCAAAATATACAAGTAATGATAAAATGAAGTTTATTGACCAAGGAATGGATAGCAAAATACCAAAAGACATGCAACTAACTAGCCCTGTAAGTATTGAAAACACTATGAATTGCTCATCTTGATATTAGCGAAGGACATCATAACGCCGTCAATGAATAAGACCATCACACTTATGGTAATGCAGCTGAGACTGCTGCGGTGCCATGGATCTCTGTAGTGAAAAATGATGTACAAAACTCTTTTGTCGTAAAATAGATTTAGGTATCTTCTTTCTTTACTGTACTCAACTATCGTATTGATGAGAGGACTAAAACCTCATTATGAGGACTGCTGATTGAAGGAAAGTTGAGCACATGGTCACTCTATGACAGGAGGATGATGCATAAAGCCGTAGTTTCACCTTAGTTGCGAGATTAGTATTGAATAATGGCATTGACCCTAGCCAGGCCATCTGAGTTGATTTTCCAACAGCCCTCTTCCACTTGGATTAAACCAGATAGATTCAAACAGCTGCCAAGAGAGCCCAGAAAGGGACCAAAGACATTGCTGCTGATCGAGGACATGTGAGAAAGGGTAGGATAAAAATGGGATGAACCAAGGCTACAATGGAGCCAAAGATTCCACAAGTAAAATATTGGTTTGAAGCCGCCTTTAGGAGCTAAGAGAATAATCCATATGTCATCCGGCTATGATAGAAGGGAAGACTTTCTGAGAGTGTTATGCAGATACTCAAGTGAGTTGATGATGAGCAAATCAATAACTGGCCCTCAATGCGCCTTTATAGCCTTTTAGAGTATAAACTGAATGGACACAGAACTCCTACTACCACCAATGAGGTTGGTAATAAGAAATACTAATTGGAATTGAGGAGAGGGCCGTTGTTGACTGGGTGAAAATAAGTCCCAAAGGCTGTTGATTTCTTCTCAGTCTGCCTCTTTTATTCTGAACGTAAAACCATATTCTCTTCTGACCATCTTGTATTTGTATTTATAGTGCTGGTTGACTACAAATACCAGCTACCATCACGATGCTGGACTAAAGAGGTAGTTCAAGAGAGCCCACCGTATCTGAATGACGTGATTGCCATAGCTGTAATTCTCTGGCCGAGGTTGACCAAAAGATGAGACTGCATCTACAAGGATCTAACAATCTGTAGGCTGTCTAGTTTTCCGACTGATAAAATCTTGCAAAATCTACATTAAAAGGTTCATGACTAAAAACTGGATTGAGTACGGCATAAGGAGGAAGGGAAGGGCCAGGCCGGGATAAAACCAAGGCCGCAATGGATCCTAGCGAACTCTAACAAGGCAAAATATTGCTTGATATAGTCCCTCTCGAAAGAGGATTGTGTTATTATTAAGCGACAATGATAAAAAATTATTCGTCAAAGGTATGTAAGGAGAATATACCAAGCATTGATGGTAATAAGATTTGAACTAATTGTGCCCAATACCAAAAGCGCTGGTAGCTTTTGACTGCGGTATTTAGATAGAAAAGAAGCAACCACCAAATACAAGCTGGTAGGAAAATACAGAGCCCAAATTGTAAGGGAAGTGATTTTTGTCTAAACAATAAACTTGTGCGTCATTTTTTAGTATCTCTTTAATTTAGACTGTTTGAATCAAGCAATACAAATCTTGTTTCCTATGGCATCATAAACCTCCCAAAGGAAATCTAATTGTCTTCTGTATTGCGCTTGTAGAAAGAGCAGGCATCTCTCTCTCTCAAAAAGGCAAGTAATGGAAATTTCTGACTCGTTGAAAACTTCCTATCCAGCAATTCATATTCAAATACTAATCAATCATATATCATACTTGCAATTATAGCGATTTGCACTCAACACTGCCAATAAGTTGATTGACATGCTACATATCTGCTCTCTTGGATTTTGTACATTTTCTTTAGAGAACAGCCAATCACCAAACTACCTGCGGTGCCTGTGGTCTCTTCTCCTGACCTTTCACCACAGACAAAGTTTTCTATCTTTGACAATCCAGTTTCAACATCAATTATAAAATACAATAGTTTGTCGGTCGAAACAAACTGATAATTTTGACCTGACTGTTCTCCTACAAGATCCGTAAAATTTCACAATATCCTGCAGAAGTGCTCTTGATCAAATGATCTTTTGAGAATGCTAAGCCTGTACCAGTAGATTAAATCAAGCGCTGAATGTCCTTCTCAGCACATTATTATTTACCATTCCAATTTCTACTAATTTTTGCCAAATTCAAGTAAATGTTTCCTTGATAAGGATTTGGTCTGTTTCTTCTCAAGCTTTCCTCGACTTGTTTGACTCCATGTCTCAAACTGATCTTCTTCCTCAGTGGTCTTCCTGAAATATTAGAGTATGTCTGAGGAATATCTGACTTAATCATTTTTAATCCTGCACGTCTTGGGCCGTAGGTACAATCAAATTCAAGACATTCAAGAGAGGCTGAGAATCATTTACGTGACTGGCCAGACTGTTCTGAAGTTCTTCTATATCTGCCAGATTTACTAATTGGAATTCATCGATTTATAGAACAATGAGAAGTTTCAAGATTAGGCGCATGTTGGATTGGTGCATTGTGTACATCGGATAGGGACATCCACCGTTACTGGCCCTCCACCTGTGCGGTTGCGCGTTAATTGCGTTTCCAACTATCACGAACTCACCACCACCTTTCTCTTTTCAAGGCACATAATGTAACTGGCAGTGGTCATCGTGTATCATTTTCCTACCGAAGATCAATCACCTTCTAAGAAATCTTCCAGTGCCATTATCCTTCACTGATTAACTCGGTGTACAAAATCTCCTGTCTGGACCCAAAGTGACGACTGCTCAGTTTTCAGAAGGTAGGCATCACGAGATCGGATTGCCGAACCACCAGAAGGCCACCTCGCCATCCTGTCCGCAATCTGAGTTTCTCACATCCTTACTGATCTTTAAAGAATCGCAAATGGCCCCAATCAAGGTGAGCACATACTGGATGCGCCAGTCCTGACAAGAGATGGATATCCCTAATGGTCTTATCACTCTCAAGGACCAGTTTATCTGTCCTCTGGGTATATGTAAAACCGTATAAGGAAGACCACCGTTATGCGTAGTTTCCTGTGTCTTTATAGGTCAGGTAGGTGGTACAACACAAAAGCAACATATCTTTGTGGTATTTACTATCGAATTTCGTTACTAAAAGATCTACTCTTTGTCTTTTAAGGATAGTCATAGTTTGCATTTGAAAAGTTACTGTACATCTCCAACAAACAGGTATTTGACTACTTTCTCTAAAAGTGGCCATGTCCATCAAAAGCAGCTCATGGTGTTATACCATCAGGCCCCTTTGAAGGAACAAATAGGTTCCTAGCCTAACCAAATGACTGCCAAACGGGTTTGATTGAGGCTTTCACATCTCAAATTAGCTATACGCCTTTTGCAATGTACTAGGATGAGCAACTTCATGTACGTGAGATTCATATATCCGACTCCTCAGTTCTCCGTAATGTCCCCAAAGATTTGGACGTCTTATCAAATTCTTTCCTTACATAACAGCATTCTAGACTAAAAAGTGGTTGCACAGAAGTCCAGCCTTCCTTTGATTGTTTTGATTTGTTTGTTGTCGGGTTGAGTATTCTGCCATGTTGATTCTAATTGTTTTAAGTAGCCCTACCTGACTGCAAGTGGAGGGGATGACGAAATCGAAATTCCCACCACCACTGATCGTCCCACTCTTCTTACAAACAAATGCGTCAGTTTTTGTGTGACTTTTCCAAGCCTCTACTAAATCCTGGGTGCACCAAATCTGTATATGAGTCCCATACGTCCCAAAGCAAGGACATATAGATCATTATAAATCCTGCAAGGTATTGAGTTCTGTTTGGCAAGACCTCTCATTTGCATAGAAACCTACACCGCTAAACTTAGACCACTGACGTACGAGGCCTTTTCAGTGTTGATATCCGGTATGGTTTTCACAACCCTAGGTCCAATTGAGCTTTGGAACGCCAGTAGGCCTTTTACAATATGTATTTGGCATCATAACTAGAAGGCCACATCTTTCACAATCTCAATTGGCAAGGTACTCTTCACATCATATAGTTTCAAGAACCAACTTAATCCTACGCGCATTAACTTTCAGGTTCTATAATATACGTATCGTATTTGGAAGGCCAACTGAGAGTACCAAGCCCTGTCGGTTTCTACCTTGGAAACTCACTTATTTCCAGGCTGATGGCTTTGGTAAAAGACAGATAAGAGAGATTGCTTCAATTCAGCGCAGAATTCTTCGGCCCATCATCACTCCTGTCAGCCAAAAGGAAACTTGGGAATCCCTGCAGACTCCAAGACCTGCTCATCGTGATCTCATCTATACCCAAACACTGGAAGCAGATGCCAGCAGCCGAGCAAGAGGCGGCATTTCAAGACCTCTAAGAACCCTTGAATGGAAACCATCTCTCCCACCGGTCCATGAAGAACTCAAGACTCACTGCCCTTCCTTATAAACCCAGATGAGTTTCTACCTTTAGAGTTCAGTCCACTGTATCGTTAACACAATTTCTATCCGTTTCTTCTTCAAAAAGCCAGGTCTGAGCAAAGTCCTGATCAGTGTAATGCAAAGCAGAATGGAACTGGCACTTAGAATTCACCCAAGTACTACGCTTGCTGAGCACAGATACTCACGCCCGTACCACGTCCACCATACAAGTAGATTAAGTCTTGTTTACTCCAGAAGCTCTCCCTAATTGTCCCTTTGATTTCACTACAGTGGTACCACAAATGATAGCCCTCTGTTAGTCCTTATAATTCTGGTCCTGATCAACCGTGCTCACGGTCCGCAGCACTCGATATCGGCCCAATCCAAAGCAAACCTCCTGTGCCAACGGGTCAGGCTTGATCCTGCTGGCTGGCTACGCGCGAGATATATATAGATGTCAAGCCTCTGCCTGTCGGGCCTGGTCGCAACAATGACCCTGTGACTGTCCACTGGGTTGACTAATCCAAACTCTTTGAGATTTATACTACCGGGTCCCACGCCTGTTCATGTATGAGACTGCCATGCATGTACCGCCATGGTGTCTGCAGGATTTTCCAGGCAGATAACCCGCCACCTCGCACACAGAATGAGGATGATCCGTGCTCATCTCGACAAATTGTAGGTTTCTTCTATCGAAGAATTACAAATACTGTGTAATACACCTGAAGCCACGCTTGGCATTGAGTTTTTAGTGCAATTCATTAACATCACCATACCACGGTAAAAGCCAGACGAGCTGTTGCTTTGATCCTAATTCCTGTAAATCTTCGAATAGCTAATTAATTTTGCAAGAAAGGAGGCTATAGTTTCTCTCAATTCATGGGTGTTTGATTGTATAAATTAATAATGTCATGTAATGGAAACGGGACTAACGTCGCTAGACGGTATTATGTAAACCATCATACTGCAACTTTTGGATTGTTTTGATGGGTGGCAAGCCACCGCTACTGGTATGAATGGCTTGTTTGCCCATCGACTGCGGTGGTTCTGGCCAGCCTGGTCTTGGTACCACAGAGACAATGGCACCTGACTGATGGGTTTTCCCTGCCGTCAACCCACTGTACCCATTGGCAACCCAGAATCCTTTTGCTTGATCAAAGCCATGTCCTCAGTGCAGAGATATGACCTGATTGAGTCTTGGTTCTGATCACTTTTTTCAACTGACCAAGCCTCTGATCATTGGCTGTCATAGATAATTTTGATGACATGAGGACCTACCTCTTCCATCATTTGCAATGTGTCATTGCATACTGGGCCAATTGCATCGGTGTATAGCACAAACTGACCAAAGTATTGGTCAAATATATTCATGGACTGTAGTCTCTTTGAATAAAACTGGTCGATTCATTACAATAATCCTCGTTGACGTTCCTGTGTAATATTCATATTCCTGCAAAAAGTAGAGTGCAGTTTTCATAGTTTATTCAACTGATCCACTGAAGGTCATATTTGGAGTGTAGGCTGGCCCATCATCCTAAGGGCACTTGGGACCATATAGTATAGTATATTCCAATGCTCATAATTACATTGATGGAATTCACTACTGCATTGGGTAAACCAAGAATTGATAGGTGTTGAACTTGCAAAACAATCATTGACTGGTCAGAACTCTGGATTCCCAGAATGGCCCCATTTTCCTAGAAATCCAGTCAAGGTCACCTGACTCACGGATCCGGAAATGAAGATGTGTTGGTCACTGTCTCAGCATCTGCTGAGGATCTTGACTACCAGCCCAGGCGTAATCCTGCCAGCAAGGACCTTCCTCGTATCGGGCTCCAGAGCAGCAGGTACAGACACCTTCGAGTAATGTATTTCCAAGCTTGTAACTCTGCGCCAAAGGCGGAGCGAAGGATATCTTCCACCCCTTTTGGAACCAAATCAATCGAGAGTTTGAGGCCTTTCCTTGGTCTTTGAAAACATCGACACTTTCCATGTTGCCATTTTTATCTATAGAGAATTTTTTCATCAAGTTTGCCTTGAAGGGACATTTTCATCTTTTCCGTAAATAAGAGGTACTAACCCGGTCATTGAGAGAGCATAGCCTTTTGACATAGTCCTCAACCTCTCTGCTGGAAGCCCCAGCCTGGCTCGGTCGATAGCTTGAGGATGTCCAAACCTCAGGTCCCAGCTAACGATGGCACCCCTGTCCTGACTGTCCGCAAGCGATGGTCGTGTAATCTGTTCAGCTCTAGTGCCTGCGTCGTAATGATTCCTGTCGCAAAATTCTACACAGCATTCATCTGGCTATAGAGATAGCTAATCTTTTTCATCATCCAGGCAGCTGAGTTTTGAAGGGCTGATACTATCCGCCGCTTGATAAATCTTGGCTTCCGGCAGGCGGCCGCTAATGGTATCAAATTTCTTTTCTGTGTAGGTGTTCCACGACCTCTGGTAGACTCTGGTATTGCCTAGATAGTAACTACTCTTGACGTTCACATTGAGGATTTTCTATACCATATAATACTGTAAGAGAGTTTCAGCGTCTCTCGCATTTTGGGCCGCTACTTTACGATCACGTAAAGGTAAGGGACTCATTTCCCCATATATCACCAAGGCTTACCAGAAGTAATTGCTAGATTTGCCTCAGTACACTTTGCTCTAATTGCCTTTTCGTAGCTGCTAATTATCCGTAATAGGCTTGGTGAGGATCTGCATATATACAGCCAAGTCGGGCACCGTACTCAAAAAAAGAAGTGGCAATCAAATCTAAACAGCAGGTGGTAGAGTCTGCGTGTAATCGAACATCGTCTCCTGCATTTTCTCTTCATGAAATTTTCTATCCTTCTTTTCAATGAACACTACCTTCCATTTCATTTCATTTTCCAAGAGTATCCAAGAAAAGGAAGAGCCTTTCCTGAATTCTTCTGAGAAGAAAAAGATTGACAGGCCTGTCCAATCTTGAAATTAATACAACTTTTGTAGCATGTACAAACCTTGTAAGGTGGGTTGGAAAAATATTGATTTTAATTTTAGGCTTATCTGCCATATGTTAAAACTTTCCGCCGTGGAGAAAGTTCCCTGAAATATAATCACTTCAGGAACTTGGAGCGAAACTTAGGTTCAAAATTCAAGTCATGGAATCCTAGAAGTCAACATTCAAAATTTCTACCTATACAAGGAAAGTTTCTTTTAAGACTATTTTGTCTTCAATTTGAGACTGACATGCCTGCCCAATTTTCTTTCAATAAGTCACATCATTCTTTTCCTTTATTACCATGAAAAAATATCCAAAACGTTGTCAAGTAGCCTCTTCTTTCCAATCAGCTAGCAACCACTTTCACTTTCCCAATTGTTCTGGAAATTTCAAGCTGAAACTACACCATCCGTAATGATTGGCATTTAGGATTTCATCCCAAATGGACAACGGATCATTTGGACTGTTTCTAATAATGACAGCCTGTTCTCACCCCCTTTTGTAATTGGTACCCGTGAACGCAATTTCAAGGCAATCATTCAGTAGAAAGTCCTCGATCGGCAAGTCGACTAAGCTTCCGTATTTTGATAATGATAGCTATTTGCTATCATCAAGTGCCTATAAAAACGGACATTGCATTGATACCAAGAGTAAGACTCAAAATAGTCCACATCAAGAGAATCATGTTGCATTAAGAAATGGTAATGGAGCCATTAGACTCCTACCAATACTGCCCCGCGAACAAAGTTCCATCTGTCTACTGCAGAATTTAAGGTGCCAGTTTCCTTTCCTGTCAAGTAATGATACTGTAAATTACCAAGGAACTGCCGAGATTTAATTTCTAATCAAATGGCTAAAAATCTATTGTCATTTGTCCACCCAAGGGAAGTTCCACAACTGTTTCATATAGATCCATCTTTCTAATAGGTGTTATCTGGCCAGACCTGTTGATAGCTCGGTAATAAACCTAACCTCTGTGGATCGCCCTATCCGTGGTCGCTTTTTTGGGCATGACAGGACGTCTTCTCTTTTGACATCTAACTCCTCGAGACCTCAACAAAACGCATGAGAACGTTGGAATTGGCTGTTATTAGCCTCATTATTTTGGAAATCATTGGATGCTGATCAAGCATGACTGCAAACTTTAGAGTCAAAATCGAGAGTAATGGATAATCTACGGAATTTGCTAATGCGCTTATCCTGATAGGTTTACCGCAAAAACCAGTCAGCAGAATGAGCAAAACGTAGAGATCCCAATGGTCACCCAATTTCATGACTAATCTGACCTACATATCATGCAAGAGTAAACTCTGTAATGAACCCTTCCAAATGTATCCAAGCTATTATAATGTGGCTCAGAGAGAATCCATGCATTCTAAATCAGAAAATCATTAAATCTTTGTTATAATAAATTATCCATCAAAACAAGAAAAGGGAAACACTGAAACTCATTTCATGGAATATCGACCCGCTTAATGTCGATTAACCAGTGATTCAGTGCGCTAAACTTCTCCTTAAGTCCTCCCAAACCCTACATGAGGATGCGTGATACTACTACATTCAAGAAAACCAAGTTATCCGCCAAAGGACCCACTAAAAACACCTTGAAACTTCTTTGAGGAACTCTTCCTGGCTATGTGAAAACACTCTGCGCCTCTTTCTCAAGAACTGGCTCGTAAGGCTACTGGAACTGTCTCTATAAAGAGCCACACCTGCTGTGACTTTCTCTCAGAGATCGGTTTCCTCTGATCATGGACTCGGGCCATTTGTTTCTGAATTTGATGGCTTTGTACAGCAAGTTCGTTATACTCCTAATGCCGGTGATGACCTCAAACGCCTGGTAGAACGTCTGGCATGGATGTCAGATATGCTGAATATTTCATTGACGTAGACAAAGAAAAACCTGTCCTTACATTGGAGACTACAACGTGGCCTACTAAGGAAATGGACCTTTGCCAACCTACAGCAGCAACGTCGTCTCACCAGGTTTCCACAGATCGAAGAACGTGCAGGCTTTACCAACCTTTAGTAAGCAGCAGGGATGACAGATACCTTCCGCCATGTCCATGGTGGATGTCCCAGAACGCTAGCACTTGGTGGGCACAACGCAGCAAAACCTCTCATCAACAACAGCAGGCTGAGAATCGACGATTGCGCACAGCAACCGTGTAGCAGACAAGGTTACCAAGTGTCGCATGATTGATCTAGTGCACGCCAACACCACACACACCTGATTGTCTTGGAGATTGGAACTTCAGGAGAAAGCCACTGGACTATCAGTTGTCATCCTCGAATTTGTGGTATCCAACATCGAAAAAGCCGCGCCTGCTCCCACCGCGAGACTTCGTTGGGCTTCTGTCGAATGCGAACGCCCTGAGGAAAAATACTTCCTCTCCCTTTTGAAGACTCAGCCAACCCATGTAGAAGAAGGCGACGCAGAAGCAACTAGCCTAGTTTACCCCATCTTTCGCGGTATCACATTTCCTTTGGCATTGAGGAGGATGTTCCTCAGCTCCACCAAAAGCTCACGAAGCCGATTCATCCCATCCATCGCCCCTTTGACCAAAGAATTTCAAAGGCGACTATTATATCTTATCCTGAATCAAAATTCCTGATCCAGATGGCTATTTTCTTAGATTTAGTGAATAAGAAATAGATCACTAGAGTAGAAAAAAGAAATAAGAAAGAGAGAAGGAATCACATTGATTAGCCCTTTGCTTTTTTAAGGATTATTTTATATTCGATCGTGAAGCCCCGGTGATTGTCGGTAGTCAGGCTCAAGGATTTTAATATATCTTCAACCTGACTATGATTGTATTACCTTTAATACCTATACGGCAAAGTACTCCTATCTTTAACTGTTACTTATTAAGAAAGCGTCCTCACCGCAACAGTAGCTTTTACAATTTCTATATCATAGTCTGATTTTGGTGTTTCTGAATGAGCTATGGCAATGGGTTCGCAAGTAACTTCAAGGCCAAAAGGTTTGCCAGCCAAGCGAATAGTATCTTTAGTGCTTGAATCCACACGCATTGTTTTTATTCGCGGATAAATATTGGCGTTTTGCTACTTGAGTATGCATGACCCAACTTTAGGGATATTGATATAACTAAATTTTTCATTTGATATGCTTAGTATCTGCATGGAGATTTCTTTCGGCTCCCAATAATCTCCCAGAGCTGTTTGAGTTGTCATTGCTGGTAATCTGCAGTTTCTTTAGTGACTTCAAAGGTTGTCGCTGTAGTTTCGTTTTGTTCTTTTCTATTTCAGTACGCCGCTAGTATAAAAGATAGTGGTCATATATCCTAATAAGATTTTGTTTTCATGTCGCTTAACTCCAAGTGGTTGGACTTGCAAACATTTTATCATTCCTTTAGAGTTTACGAATAGGAAATGTTTCATGAAAAGAAAAGCAACAAAAGAGAACTCCTTGTTGGGCGACCATTATCTATCCCTGAATTTGCAGTCTGATCCAGATGGCTATTTCAAGATTTATAGTTGAAATGATGATCACTCTGTCTATAGTTGGTGAGGCCAGCCAAGTCCTAGCCTCTTTAACTGCTTTTGATCAAGGAGGCATGCAGTGTTGATCTATCTTTCATCTAAAGAACAGATGACGCACATTCGATACGAAAACCGGGAACCCTCATACAGAAGGTTCCGACTTTTTATCTCATTGATGGAACAATGATTGATTTATTTTTCTTTCTGATGTGATCTTGAGATCTCTTGAGCTTTTATTGATTCTGCTTTTTTCTTCAACCATTTTCTTGGCCTTGTTAAAGTCTCCTCCTCCTCCCTCTCCTTTCAAGATAACATCTTTGAGACTTCAAGGTATTTGTAGAAGGTTCCTGTCTTTGTACCAACCCATGAGCAAGATGGCTGTAAGGTACAGTCCGTTGTTAATTATACCACTATTTGAGACAGCTAGCGTAATCGAGCTATCATCTGTCATCCAAGTTTGCGTCACGTATATTTTCTATAGCGCTTTCGATCCAATAATTCAGCATCGGCGTCTTCAACATGTTAGCGTATTGATCCAAACCAACTGTGTAATTATTGAATGTTTGAACCCGTAATTAACACACAGATAGTAGAAGAGACCAGCCTACTGGCTGGTACTTGAGGCAAGTCGATGGGGTCTTGTAAATAGAGCCCAACCACCCGCCTGAGATATCGTAATCTCTCGCAAACGCTGTATCACGCCAAGTAGGTAAGGTTTGGAAATCATCATCCGACCTTCTTTGGGTCCACACGATTGTTGTCTTTACCAAGTATTGACTTTAGTGATTGTTTGAAGATAGTTTACACACCATGCTGTTGTCCATCACACAATGTAGTCCAAATGAATTGGGAACTGAATCTCGTTTTTGGTAATCCAGCTTATTTGCAAATGAAGCCTTGGCTTCTTCTGGCCAGTTAAAGGCTCACTTGACTACTCAACAGACTCCACACCCTCCATTGATCCCTATGTAGTAACCAATTGCTCTTCAACGACCTTACCAAAATCTTCCATTGACTTCTGATATAGTTGGTGTACCAAAAGCACGAAGGTATTTCTTGAGCCGACCAGATCCGATACTTGAAGCGATATGATTTGCGGTCAAACCAAGTTCACTCGCTTGACGAAGTCCTTGTTCAGGATTGCTTTGGTAAGTTTTGGTTCATCCGGTTCTTGGCAGGTGCTGGTCATACTTTCTTTACGTCCAAGTTGAATCCAAGAGTAGTAGGATGTCTGAATTAAAACTGTAGACAATGTTGTCGCTAAAAGTTTTTCCAGGATATCTTTATAAGTCGAGCTTCGTTTGGGTAAAAGTAAATAGATGTAAAAAGGAATATTAATTTTTCTAAAGTTCTAATGAGTAGAATCTGGGCCTTGATCCATCGTTAAAGGTCAATTGACATTATCGATAAGGAAATATTTTCGCATCGTAATAGTCTTTGGTTCTTGACTAATCAATCTTCAGATTTTGGGAAGTCAATGATTCAAGTAGAAATGGACTATTGTATAAGATACGCTAGGTTTCAATGAACCAAAATCTTTCCCTTTGGAGACTTAAGAACCCGTACTGATTGGGAAAAGAACACTGAGGCTGCTTTTTGAGTCCAGAAGCTTCTGGACGAACTAAAGTATATTGAAGGCGTGGTCTGGCTATTTTGACTTAAATCAGCAAGCCCTTGGTTTCTTTTATGGTGTATCCAAACTTTACCGAATTTTAACTGGCACTTCATTTGACTCAACTGGTGTGTTTGATCCTTGTAAAAGTCTTGAGCTGTTACAGTCTATATTCTTCCTTCACCTGTGTATATACTATCGGCATCCCATGAAGTTTGAAGATAGGTTAACCCATCTTCAGAGACAGGTCCAATCTTCATAGACTTGGCAATAAAAGCTCTGGTGGGATCAGTCGCCTTTCAAGTAAAGACCATCCATAAGCGTTACTTGTGATGATCTGAAGTCGTTAATGAGTTGCGCTGATGTAATCCATGCATTTGGATCTGCTGAATAGATGAATTAGTATGTTGCTTGATTGCTACTTACCACCGCTATGTCATGAAAGAAAGGCACCCGCAATAAAATTCTGCAAGAGTTGGAAGTTTTTTTGCTTTCTATCACTATCTCTTTGTTAAGTTAGATTTTCTACCATTATACATCATTTTAAAAAAACCAACGATTTTAAAGTCTGTTTTTCTGAATGGAACAGTAATAAGATAGAAAAGCATCTTGAAACTGATTCAAAGTAGTTTTGGATAGGGGGTGCCCAGGTACCCCAACAATTAGATCCAACAAAGATATCACTCTTCAATCTTACAAATATATTGCCTCATTATTGAAGAACTCTGCTCTTTGAGTAGAGGAACTGATTCCTAATCAAAATGAGAGTTGTAAAATGGGTCAAGATCAGATTGATGGTGATGGCCTGTCCAAAATAAATCATATTTGATGGGCAATGAAATATTCGCTCATAGAAACATCTATGACCCGCTTTTCATCTCCAATGTATGTTTGATTTCTTTGACGATATCATGGAAGCTATAAATCCGCTCCAGTATGGGTATCGATAAAAAGCTGAATACCAAAACCACACCTATGACAACATTTGCTGTCCTTGCGCCCTACTCCTGCTAGATTTCTAACTCTTCACGAGTCTGAGGCACTTTGCCCAATAAAGTTGTCTAGTAACTGTTACACATTTTTGAGAACTTAATACTATCTTTATTCTGAGTGGAGGCCAATTAGAAATATGCTTGGCATCATTTACTTTGGTCACGCAGTGGTCTATGGGGTTAAAGTTTAAACAAACCGAGGTGCTGCTTGTTATTAAAATGTGACGGTCGTCTGAGCTGAGAGCATGACTACTACTAGTAATTCAAAATGATTACGAAAATCCAGACTTGGCTTGGCATCTGGAGCAGGGCGATAATTTCTGACTGGCATGACGCCTGCCGTTTCTTTGATAAAACCATATTTTCCTCTTTGGTATTTTTACTATTCATTATAGCATGTCTCATTTCTGAAAGATTCGATTTCAAAGTGACTAGTCCTTAATGTCCTTTCTGCAACTAGTCTATAAAATGAGTATGCTTGGTAACTGTGACCTTGATATTTAACTAGAATATAGATACTAAAATGTAATGATGGTAAAAAGAACCACCCATTTGATCCAATTTAAATAATCATAGCCAAAGCACAAAATACTGAGATGACCATCAACTACGTACGCTTGACCTTCCAGTTATATATATACGCATATCACCTCAAGGAGCACAACCTGTGTCAATACTGTAATGAAGGTTGGTTAATAAAATATAGCCAAGATAGGAAATAGGCTCCATCAAAATAATGATCGCCGGGATACATGTTCAATTTCCTATATTTTTACACCAACTTTCAAGAAAGTACCAGTTTATAGATGTTCACCAGTTCTACGATAAATTCATCAAAGAGACATTAGTCATGTGATCTGCCGTATCACCTATCTGAATGACCATGAAAGGATGCCTACTGCAGATGAGTAATGGAAGTAAGAAATGCCTTCCATCCTTCTTCAACTGCCAATACTCTGGGAAATGTTCTGGAATTGTCATGCGACCTTTTCTCTACCTGCGATAAAGCTATCTCCTGTTGTAATCAAGCCAACATGTGTGGTTGCAGCTTCTTCTTCCTAGAACTCATTCTGATACAGATAGTGGCTGGATTCAGTGATAAGCGGTTGACTCCGCTATTTGACTACATATTATAATCTAAAGGCCGCTTCACATCCACATCATGATAGGCCAATCGGTCGGCAAGGACGATATCCCAACGGCCATCCCTGCAACGCACCTGCAAGAACCTGTGTATTGATAATGCTTCCTACCCTTTACTCATTGCCAAGATCACACACTCATAGCAGACGATGACACTTTCGCCGATACCACTTTCCACCAAGACCACCCTCATATGATCCAGTCAGATCCTGTATAGTAGACTCTTTCCTAAGACGAAGATGCTTTTCCTCGTATTTCTGGCGGGGCTTCCACGCAAGATCTTTCAACTCGCATGCGCATATGAGCATCCACCCCTATAATCACCTCTGTAGACGACCTTATAAAGCGCCAACATTGCAAGAATCAGATCAAAGGCAATGAGGAGCAGTGCGACCCAGAAATAAAAATCCAAGTGTCGAGTTTGTCTTGACCACACTCATCCTTTGCGTTCTTCAACGTCCGACGCTCGTCACTGTGGGCTCCATCTGGATCGCACATGGTATCCCTGAGGATAGGAGGTTCGTCCACCATCTGACGTTCCCATGACGCTCAGCCGTCTCATGCGCCAAAGCCTCTGGTCCTGTCGCACTTGTCGTCCTCTGCATCGACCATGTAGGATCGTGATCTCCTCACGGTCGCCCTTGCTCGATCAATCATTTCATGCTAGCACAGCGCTCTGCCCATCGGTCCCCTCTCATTCTTTCATTTGATGCAGGTGTTTCCCAGTATTGAATTGCCAGAAGATGGTCTGCATCAGCAGATATCTTGCCAGCTTCTGACTCAGCCTCAGCTTCAAGCAAAGTCACCTCACAGCTCCCAAGCCATCTGCATCTTTGAGGGCGAGGATTTTCCACTTTTCATTGGTCACGATAGAGTTTGATCCGCCTAGTATGCAAAAGCGCAAATGGCAGAATAAAATCACACAACAACTCTAGATCCGCCATGTGTAGCCAATTTTTCTTCCAATTCACGCAGAGCAGCGCTTTAGGATCTGTATTTCTACTTTTCCAACTCCCTGCTCGCAAGCTCTCCACAGAGGTCCTTTCGATCGCCTCAGGTACCGCTTGACCAAGATCGCTGCATCATCAGACTCGCAAAACCGCTACCGCTCCGTTAAGAAAGATCAAATCATCGCTGTGCTTGGCCTTTTCCCATCGGGTGAAGTTCCACTCGGATCAGTGCACCACCTGGAAAATCGACCTCGATAAACTTCTCTCTGCGCTTAAAATCACCGGTCTCCAAACTCCGCACGAGAATCTCCCGGTATCTATTCTCAGGATGGTGAGCGCAGGCGAGTCGCACTATTCTCTCTTTATCTGACTTGACGGTCACGAACAATCGTGCGTAACTCGCATCAGCTGGGCATATCCTGCAATGGCTGGATCCAGCACCGACTGAAGGAATTGCCGCCCACCCACTCAACTGGCGCAGTCAATCGTCGAATTTAGAGCCGACGAGCATTGCTGCCACAAGCGTCGTTTGTAACATGTCTTCGCCATCATGATGCTACCCGTGAGCGGTTCCTGCACCAAAGTTGATCGTGCTCACCGACCTGGCAGTTGCCACTGATGAGCCAATGACCCGCTTTAGCATTTCTCGCCACAGACGAATCCTTGACTCTGACAAAGTTTCCGATATGGACATCTTTATGCAAAGGCTAGAACCTCGACGAATATGGGCGTACAGGTCCTACCGTTACGCTGCCATCGGCTACCGTGCCTCTCTTCAATCATAGAGTTGGTGATGACAGCACCGCACAATTTCACTGTCCACGACAGAGAGCACACTGGTTAAAACGGTCCTCGCCCCAATCTTTGTGTGTGTGCGCCCTTTTTATAGGGTAACATCGCTCGATTTGCACTCTGCGCGATCCCACATGACGACATCGATATAGGCCGCATCCGGATTGACAGCCCACCCACTGGACCATGGGCTTTACACGACGACGCATGGACATGCCTTCTGCTTGCCGCAAGGGCCACGCGGTCGTTAACCGAGACTCTCATCACCAAAATCTTTGGAGCGCATAGGCTCCAACTTTCTTTTCACCAGCTTCACGTAAAACACCGAGGAGCATCCAAGCGAGTTATAGTGCCCACCCCGGCATTGTTGGTGTTGATATTTTTCACCGCTTCAGTAGCGCGCACTTTACAAAGATAAGCTCCCGGTATTGATTTCTTTGATTTGCTTTTTCTTAAAATCTGTCGCATCTTTTGTGCTCAACACGAAAGCACTCTCCGCATTGTCACTATGCGACAATCCGACCACAGCCAAATGGATCACGTTTGCCTGGCAGAATCGTTGCCATGCATTCTTGTGGCTGATATGGAAAGCCTGATCAAGTGATTTGAGGCTTCTACCCGTCAATCAAAGGAGTATCCCCGCACGACAAGAGTAGCACTTCAAGACCTTCACATCAGATTTGCATCACACGACCGTGCAAGGACCAGTTCCTCGCACTGCTCGGTCATGCTTAACAAACAGTTTGTCCAGCCAAGACTATGCCACCAATTCCGCTCAGGCCCATACATAAACGCTTACATTCTTTCAGGTGAGATATTCTCACCATGCAGACATGTCTAAACATAGAAACCTCAAAACCTTGGGGTGGAGAACCTTAGTGGATCTGATTTCGTTATTGCATCTTCCCACGCCAGCCAGGTACACCTGGGTGTTACTTCTTCACACACTGCTTACATTATACCCATTTTGTTCTTTTGAAAATAAGACCTAAAACAAAAACCTCCTATATGGGAAGCCGAATGTAGACAAACTACTTTTAGTAAGATAAGTAATGCTACTAACAAATAAGCATAATAATAGTTTTGAATTTTAAAAAATTCAATCAAAATATACTAAAACTTTCCTATTAGAGAAAGTGCCTGAAATATGACTGGCCTCAAGCACCCGGAGTGACCTAGGCTCAAACTAGCCGCGGAACTCTGAGGAAGTCTATTGACGTCCGGTACTCACCCAAGGAAAGTTTCTAAACGACCTGTCTTCACGGGACTTCCTAAATGGAGAGCGTACTTCCATGGATAAATCTAGGAAATTCTTCTAAAACCACTACATTGTGTGTGCAGTTAACGCTTCCTCCTAAATAGTCAGTCTGTGGGAAAAGTCTTCATGAACCTGACGCCAAGCTAGAGCTTTAGACATCTCCCTCACCTTCCTTTTGTAGGTGTGCGATCAGCTGAAACGTGTTTTCCAGCGGCTGAACAGAAACTCTTTGTAACTTTGCGGGCCAATGCAGACAGCCTGATTCCGACTGTCTAAAATGATATCATCACGTCCTCTCTGGAAGGTGGCCTGTCCCACGCGTAGGAGGTCGTAAGTTTTCTGAGGCTGTTGCCAAGCGTCGCCTTTTAAAGACCAGTCTCCAAGCTAAAAGGTCTGTCCCGCTCTAAAAGCCCAGGCGTCTATCTCATTCTGATAGAGGTTGATTTGCTTGTAGGCATTCCAAGCATTTCTTGAGGTGCCGCGGTTCTCCTTGTACCTCTTACTTTCTTCCTTTTATATGTCTAAGATGGTCTGATGGTCAATTTCAAATCAAAATCTCTGAATAGAGCTCGTAATGGAGAATACATCTGATACCCATCTGATCTCATTTGAAAGGAAAGAAGTATTCAGATAGCCTGCTACAGCAAAATCAATCTTGTTCTTCCTTTTGCTTTTATCCTGCATCTGTCTCAACATATCTAACATAATTGACTTTTCCATATCATGCCATTGACTATTTTCTCAGCGTCGCACAAAAGAAGTCAAATCATCCATTCACCACAATCTTTGAAATACCAGTTTCCAGTATCCTGTCCAAGTCAAAATAAGCTGACGTAATTAATCATTGTTCCAACTTTTCCAGTAAACCATGCTGGCGCAATACTGTAATAGCTTGTTTTAATTGTTCGGGCATCATTGACAAAAGGAAAAATAACAGACAGATTGGGATCACTTCGAAAACTTGGTAACAACATTTGTCTCAGCCTGAAATTACCTCGACACGCCAACAAACGCTCTGATACCTCTGTATCCAAAATAAGGGTGGTGTCTGTCAAAACATCTTTAGTCCTGGTCTAGAATATTTGCTTGCATTTGTTAACCCTGAAAAGCGATACCAGACTTTCTATCTGAGTACAAAATGACAAATAGTGTCTAGATAATCTTTCACAAATTGCTGACAATTTGCAAGGGTATGTTTTGGTTTTAGTTTTCAACAAGTATTCCCCACGAATCAAGCTCGACGTGGTGCAAATAAATGGGGATAAACTCAACAATCGCCACTAAGACTTAGTTGATCTTTGCATGTTCATTCACCTCGTCTTAAAAGATACAATATCAGATATCACTATATGATACGACTTTCCTCTAGTTCAAAAGCCTCATAGGTTCAACTAATTGTATCCTCAAAATTCTGCTACTTTTCTTTAGAAGCCTGTTATAGCATCCCAAAAGTGGGAAACATTTCTCTATTTAAAGCCTCTAGAATCATTGCAGCACCAAGTTTTAGCAACCCATTTCCTTTTGTCTGTTTGGTCTAGTTGCAACTTCCACTTCAACTGCTCCTTGGTAAACTAACCCCTGAGGAAACCTAGCAATCAGCCCTCTTTATTTTTAAGAATCACAAAGCCAACCCACCATTTAAAGCGAAAAACCTGGTAGGGATCGAAAACTTCTGTAAATTTGTGACCATTCTTTCCTCAGAAAGGCAGTTATAAATATGATTATCAATAGGTACAATATTGCAACCTTCTAACTGACTAACTAGATCATTTAGAAATTCAACTTGAAAATTCTGCTTTTATCCTTAAAAGAATAGAAGAGTAAAAGAAAATTAACCCAACTTGCTGATGCAGAAAAATCTTGCATCTAGTTTCTGTCTTCGAAATAATAATCTTATAATCTAAACCATTTCTAACAAAAATCTTCCCAAAATCTAGAATCTAGCTCTGCAAGGAATAAAAAATTCAAACATCATAAAACTTGTTGTCCTATCACTGTTTCTAGAGAAGTTCGATTTTAGATTTAAGACCATAGAGAAACCATATTTTCTTCCATGTTTTAAATAGTTCCATTATCCCCATCTTCACCCTTCCACTATAGCTTGGTCCGTTCTAATTCTGAAACTTCCCTAACTCTGCCTTCACTTTTAATACTAAGTCGAGGTATTTTCTTCGGTCATCTGCTCAAGAGGAAGCCAAATGGTATCGGCTGAATCATTTCCACTCAAAAACTCTCATGAGGAAGGGATTTTGAGAGCTCGAAATCGAGTACGATATCATAAAAGGCCATGATATGGTGTACGGCGGAAAGTCTTTCCCTCTTCTTGAACCATCACAACGTCATACAAACCCCAGGATTTGAGTACTATTAATTGTATATCCTGTCTCTTCCAGAACTTTCTCTTGAGGGTCTTGTCAACCTCATCGAGTTCCTGACTACCAGCCGGTAGATCAAAATGATTTTTGATAAGGTCCTCTGTTTTTCAATGCAAGCAGTTTCCCATTCATAGCAGACGCCAGACACCAAAGTGTTTTTGATTTACATTCTACTCTTTCTAAAAGTCCAAGATCTGTAGCCCATCTATCCCTTAAAAGGAAAGAGTATAGATTTATGTTCCTTGATATACTCTCAGTATTCCATATTCTCTTCGATTTTTGTCTGGATATTCTGTCTCTTCACAAGGTTGACCTGTAATAAAGAGGCGAAATATCTGCAAGAGCAGACGACGTTCCATTTCCGATCCAGGACCTGAAGTTGCTCTGATTTTTGCAAGCTGCTTCCCAAGCTATCACCATTCAAAAATTGATGAACCTCCTTCTTATGTTTTGGAGGGATTCTCCTTGCTCTAATCGGGAGACAAAGGAGTTTTTATAGGCAGACAGCTCTGTTTTCTCTTCCATATAGGCCAATAAAACCGAGAGCTCGCAACAGGTCCAAGTGTTATAATTCTTCAAATGACTCTGTATGATCCTATTCTAATAACTTCTTAGTATTTCCTCCTGACCATCCAGATAAAGTAAATAGGCTAGATGATTCAGCGATTCTGAGATAGCTAGCAGTTTTCTTATCTTTTGGGAACCTGGTTTAAATACGAGATGAACTCAGCATCATTTTCAACTTCGATTAGTTCTTTCACTTCTACTTTTCTCCCACCCACTCTTTCTTGTCAGACATTGACTGTAAACCCACCTCTCACCCGCCCTAATAAGTCGTTTTGATCCACTTTCTCCCGAACAAATATAGGCTAAAAGAAGCTTTTTAGGAATAGAGGCAACTTAGTGCAATGGATAGCTCATAGTTTGCAAAACCCTAGCCAGCTTTTTGTAGAACTGATCGAATCATAATACTCAACATCAATCTGCATAAGTTCACTTTTGGTGATAGAGAATTGTTCTAATCAACCAATCCTTATCAGATCCTTCTCGATCTATGCTCATACGGTAGATAGGATGAATACTGAGCAGTAAAATCGATGGCCTCTTGGACAGCTTTTTCCAATTCAGCTTTGATCCGGCCCATTTTTATGATTGATAGAACCTAATCGGTCCGTAAAGCACAATCCACTTCTTCTAACAGTCCCACTCCAGAAAAGAGGGGATGAAGGCCAACATTCATAAAATAGGCACTACCATCTGATTTTCGTTGAAAAATAGATGACTGTGTAAAAATCAGCATCGACTTTTATAATAGTTATGGGTTCTGCTTTTAGTCGCAGAAAAGCCATTTTACGAAGAGTTCTTTGGCTCTCTTTCATTTCTTTTACCTCTTCTAACAGGATGTGGAGAGTTCCTCATTGCACTTTTACTAGAATCTAAATGGATATAGTGATTCCTATAATTCCTTGCAGTGATTGTACGGGTTATTGACGGTCTCCATCTATTCTACACAATCCAGTCTAAGATCGTTCCTAGAATCATCTGGACATTTTGTTTGGATAGCTGAAAAGTTATCCATGAAATAGCAGTAGTCATCACAAGGGATGCCTAGCCGTCGTCGATTGGGAGGCCTCTTTTTCTGACGTTCTTTTAATAAAACCAAGATTTCAATTGGGAAATATTGCCAAAGTAAGGTATTGAAATCTACTAAATGACTATCTCTGGTGTTCGCTAAATGATAATCACACATGGATAAAATTGTTTCTCTAAAAACATCAACTTCCTCTGAAAAAATAGTTTCCATAACCTGTTTATAGGCATCATTCACATTCTGATAAGGATTCGTGTCAAAGGGTTGATATTTGGCATCACAAGCATTCTCCAGTAGGTTAGCAAGCCGATCACCCTCCCCATTTCCATAAAGAAAAACGACTAAAGGCAATAAACTCTTGGCTGAAAAGAAAATAATTTTTTTCCCTTTCTCAACTTGGGCTTCTTTAAAATAGGCTAATTTATCAATTAAAAACTCTACATAAGTATTATCTAAATAGGCAAGGGCAAATAAGATATTCAAACAAATATCTGTATCAAAGTTTGAGCCCCCTTTAGCCAAATATTTAGCAGAAGCCATATCTGCCATTACAGAACAAAAACAGCCATTCAATAATAACTTGTAGTTTTCAGATGTTTTACTTTCTATAAAATTAGAGACTAGAGGATACGGACTTATAGAATCAATCATATCTATATGATCATACAGATATGATTGATTCTCACCATTTTCTTCATAGTTAATTTTAACGCTTTTCTTATCAGATTTTAGAGCTGTTAAAATGGCTTCAGTATTAGATAGGTTTTCTGCCTCTAAGTGAAAATCTCTTGCCTTCAGTATTTTATTTTTTATAGCAGTTAATTTTCTTTTTTGATTTGAAAGTGTTTTATTCATATTGACCTCTAACATTTCATTACTTACACTTGTCATTGCCTAATCCAACTACCACTGTTTTTTGAAGTACATCTTTTCCTGCATTCCTATACTATCCAGTATATCACAAGGAAGAATTGATCCACTTCCCATCATCAAGCCATTCTTTCTTATCAATCCACCATTTCCCCTTTTGAAATACCATTCGAAAACGATAGAGAGTTTCTAAACCAGAACGATTCTCCTTGATATAGAAGTAAGTTTGATTCCCGTCATGCTCTTCAGCAATGATGGGATGCGTTTCTAATTTATACTCAAATGGAAATCGGACAGACAAAGTTACTTCCCTTGCTCTGAGTGTTGTTTTAGATTTACAAAACTGATTAAAAATAGTAGCTAATTCATCCTTCAACATCTCTTTATCGGCTTGGTTTCTTAGGCTCCTAGTGGTTTTTCTCTCCCAAGAATACATAGCCTGCATAAACTGGAGGAAGGTTTCTTTTGCTAGATTCGTATGGCTCATATTTCCTCCTGCTTAAACAATGGGACTAATAGTTCGTTTATTCTGAAAACATAGGTCATAAAAAGCTGTATTGAAGTCATTTTTTAACCCTCTCGCATGCAAACATGTGGTAACTCGCTTCTAAGAAGATCCCTTTGCTTTTGATTTGTTCTTCCCGTTGTTAAAAAACGAAGATGTTTCAGACTCTTCAGGTAGCTAACTGTTGATGCGTAGTTAAAAATAGACGTGTCAACAAAATCTAAAAAACGGAGCTCACTAGATGGATGGATAAAATCCAATTCTGGTAATATTTTATTTGACGTAAATGAAAGATAGAGCAACTGATTTAAATCTCTAATAAAAGAAAAGTTTGGCAACTGTACACTATAATCAAAGTGCAGATAACGCATGCCTTTATGAAAAGAAATGTTCTCTATCGTTTCCAAATTTGTCATAGAAGAAATCCCTAGAGCTTTCACACAATCATTTTGGGGTAAGATGATTTTTCTTACTTTTCTAGCCCCAACTAATAAAATTTTTTCTAATTGTTCGTATGTTGAAAAGTCTAGCACGTCAGATTTACTTCCCATCAAGTAAATCACTCTCGTATTGCTAGGTAAAGAAAGCTGATTAAAATCCACATCTTTCAGCATATCCTCTGGGTTTTCGACAATGTACTTTTGTCTTAATAAGCGATTGATATCGATGAATTCATTATAAGTCAATTTTTCATCCAATAATGGTGCAATCTCTTCAATAGAATGCAGAGGCTCCATTGCCATTAGATTCTCTCTTTCGGAAAATCCTTTTTTAATGATCTCTAAATATTTATCTAAACTGGTCATTATTCACCTCTTTTCATGAATAAAATGCTTCGTTTTCTATTTTCAACCTAAATCATTTTACAATGACACCCTGACTAGAAGACTAAATCATCGCTTGTCGCCAAAAGGTTAAAATCACGAATCTTCAGAGTATTTTTTCTAAATAAACTATATCCTGCTTGCTCAATCTCGATCAAAAATGACCTTGACTCTGGCTCTACCCGAAGCGTCTAGATATTGCTCTAGTTTCGTAATAGACTCCTCTGAATCAGACAATTGAACAAACAAATCCCCATTGATGGTCATGACATCCTTTGTCGGTAAAAGCATAAGATTCTCAACGCTTGGATCATTCACAATCATTAAGGAAGGGGAATAAATACAGCTTGTGGAGAGGTCTAGATTTCCGAATCGTTCCCTTGCAGAAACAAAAATAGATTCCATCCCACCCTGGGCTTTCAGAACAAATTCTCTCTCAAAAAATGCTTCAAAACTGTCGTAGATCTCGATGACATCCATCGTAATCCCATCTAAATAATAAACTTGATGACTTTGAATGTTCCCATCCTTCAATCTATAAGCGAATTGATCTCCAATAGCAGACATACCAAAAAAATAGTAGTCTGATACATAATCTCTCCAGACATCTTTCCACAGCTCATCCGAATTCCAGGAATCTAGCGTAATAGATTGAGTAGAATCCGTCCCAAACAAGCGATAATAGCCACCATAAAATTCCAAGCCATTGGTTATGGAGAGCAAATCTAGGTGAGCTTGCGGAAACTTTTTATCTTTGAGTTTTTCTAGTTCAAAAGCTGAGGCCCCATTTTCTTGTATGACCAGATCCTCACAACATTTTAAAAAATTCTTCATTTTCATTTGCTTCTCATCTCTTCATCTTTGGCTTTAGCCAAGCATAAATTCAATAAAGTCTTTTCGATAGGCTTCAGGAAGTTGCTCCTCGATAATAGCCATGATTCCTGTTAAAAAACCTTCTTTATAGTCCGACAAGTCCTCATCAATGTAGATGTCATTCTCAAACTTGGTGATTTCTAGCTTTTTCATCTGACTATAAGTAGACAAGAAAGTAGATAAAGAGGGGCTTAAGCAATAGAGCTTGGAATTCCCAGGAATCTTGCCAAATACAGGACTAAGCTCGCTAGTTAGATCACAAAAAATTGGCTCATCCCCCATCATGTGAGCAAAAACCACATAACTCTCTTTCCAGCTAGTATCCTGCCATCCTTCTGATGCAGCTTCACATAGAGGGAGAGGAATTAGAGCAAGATCATAGGGAGCTCCTCTAAAATAAGCTTCTTCCTCAAAGCTCAAATGTTGGTAGAACTCTTTCAATTGACCAGACAAATCTCGCTTTTCGACATGGAGACAGTCACTAGTAAATACAAGCTCTCCTAAGCCCTTGTTTCTATGATAGACTTCTACAAATTCCTTTAACAAATTGAGCATCATTATTAGACTCCTCTCACATTTTTGGGATTATATTTGGCTATTTTCAACTGACGATTACGTATCATTCTGACCGCTAGCCACAGCCTGAGCCCAAATTCGTTCAAATTCCTCTTGACTAATCTTGATGGAGTCTGATAGATCCAACTCATCTTTTCGACCATCATAGAGTAGAAACCCTACTTCTGGAACATAATCCTGTAGGCAAGAGGAAGCATAAGAGTGCCCATTCAAAACGTTAATTTGTCGACTTGCACGCTGACCAGTAAACTCTGTATAAATAATTCCTAGGCCTGTCATAAACTCACTATTGCCATAATAATAATATTCTTTTTCACACATTAGAATCTTCCTTTACCATTTGTCTCTCCAAGAATGGCATACTTTCCTCTCTGTCTCTTTCATCGACTAATTCTATGTTCATTTTCAATTTATAGAATTTACCGGTTCTTAGCCTTATTCTCCAAGACTCTCACTTCTACTTTATCCTCCGCTAAATGGAGATCCAGTACTTTTTCCTGGTCTTGAAAGAAAAGTATCAGGTCTCTGGTAGAAAATTCACTAAAATAAGAAGGCAAAAAGTCATCCAAAGACTCCATTTGAAACAAGACGTAAACTGGTAAAAACTCCCAAAAAACTAGGATAAACCGACTGCTATTGCCAACAAGACTTTGAATTGACCTACTTAGATCTTTAGTAGTGTGGGCAAGAGGAAACTCATAAAGGCAAGGAATCGGAGAGTCTATAGGATTCAACTCACCGGAATACCAAGCAATTTCTTTCGGTTTAGTGGTCAGAAAATGGACATCCTTTATCCCCTTCAAACTCTTGATTCGTCTTTCCACTTTTAATAAGGATAATTTCTTTTTTACGTCACTCATTGTTCTTGCTCCATCATTCTGAAACAGAAATTTTGCTCACAATCTCATTCTGTTTATCCAACAAATAAAGGAAGTTCCCTTTTGCTTCCAGTTTACCAAGTTTGGCCCCATAGTCCATCTCGTGAGCAGGGCAGGATTGAATCAACTGACGGATGCTCTTGTCCTTGTACTCTATCTCCCAAAACAAATCCACCTTATCCAGCTGATGCTCCACTTGAATGGAATAGGTCATGGATCGGATCTTCTTCCTTTTCCACTCCCAACTATTTTCGTAATCGTTTTTCTCTATTTCATTGACTACATCCTCTATCAAGGAGCATGGAATAGAGAGTTCCTGAAACACGCGCTTCACCCCTTTTAGCAAGGCTTCCAAGAGCATCTTTTTCTGATCCAATGGGCTTAAGGTTTCATAGCTAGAAAAATCAAATAAGACCTGGACAGTATAGGCACCAAGTAGGTTCATGATAGCTGGATTGCTAATCGTATCTACACACTCTACGATGATTTTCCAACAATCCTTGGTCACAACTGGTTTGAAGAGGCGCTCTACCATAGAGGTCATACATTTGGATTTATATACGAACTCTCTTTGCAGGTCTTTCCAATTCTGTCGGTAGTCCTCAACTCTAGCTTCCTCGTATGTTAGTGTAGCTGAGTCCATTAGCTCCTCAATCCTCTGACGATTTTCCACATAGGGCCTATCTAGTTCAAAATATTGTAACTTCATATTTGTGATCTCGCAGTGTTTTTCTTGTATAAAGGTCCATCCTTAAGTCAAGGTCCAATGTTTGTACTCTTTTAAATAAGTAATAGTTTTTTCCTTTAAATAGACTTTAAAAGAGACTAATCCTCCTGCCGTCCTTTCCTTTGGATACATCATCAATGATTGTATTTATATGTACTTCATTAAATTGACGAGAAAAGTCTACAATTTTCTGGCGATTCTGTTCTGGATATAGATAAGATGCAGCCAAAATGAACATAAAAGGAGCGATTGTTCCTCTTATATTTTCCAAATAAACATCCTTGGTGATAAAGGTCATGATCTTCTCAAAATCGTCATCTTTCAACACAATCTTTCTCATATAGAGTGCTGCACAAGCGCCAGCAGCTTGCAAAGAGTTATTCGATTCCAAGGACTCATAAACAAAAGACAAGTTCTCTGTTTCTGAATTTTCTAGATAAGCAATCGCTACTGCTAGAGAGCGATAGGTTACAGGGGTTGGAATATCTCTCAGCAGCAATGACTTTAGATAGGGGACTTCTTCTGTGCAATCCGTTGCGGCCATAGCGTAGAGCAAGTACATTTGTGATTCCCATGATTTAGGCTTTTCCATCTCGCCCTCCAAGGCCTGATGCAAGAATGGTCCATATCCTTTTAGTCTGCCCTTTAAAATTTTTTTCGCAGCTTTTTTTACCAAGGGCGTACGTCCTGAAGTTAACTCATCTACATAGTCCATCTCAAACTCCTTTATTTCATTTGCTTGTCCAGTTCTTCTTCCAATATTCTGTTATAAACTATACTTCCGACACAGGCTTCCCAGTCCAGCTCCTCAACTTCTTCCCTAGAAAAAATCTTAGGTTCCCGCCTACCATCTAGCCAGACCTTCCCAAATTGAGGACCATTTGGGTCTCCCCACTTAAAGGCTAAATCCTTAAAAGGGCTTGGATCAAAATCCGCTTGGTGACCAATTATCTGCCAAGACCATACTGGACTTCGATCAAATAAGGTGTAGGAGTCTACAATGATGGGCTTACCTATAAATTGAGCACGACTTAGCTCCTCAACTGTTATAGTAGGACTTACTTGAAAGATATCGAAAAATTGAATGACATGACCAACATTCACTTTTCCAAGGATTTGACCAAATACAAACATTTCCTCCGAAAATTGATAGCAAAAAATATCACCAATTTTAATAAATCGAAGTTTTATTCTTGGCTTTTCATTCCACTCACGAATCTTTATCTGGGTCAATTTTTTCTCCATCATTAATTTAATTCTATTCCTACTGTTCTTTATTTAAGATATGAAAGAGATCATCTCTTAGAACGATTCCATCGTCTTCTATCAAATAGGCCATGTGCTCCCAGAAGGGCAATTCTTGTTCAAGGGGCTTTTCCAAGGCAAGCACTTGATTCTTCAAGTTTACTGCAATCTCTTCGACTTCAACTTGCTCAATCTCATAAAACTTTGCTTTCAAAAGAAAGATACTTGATAGAAAGAGCGAATAAGAGGAAACAAAAGCTTGTAAGGAAGAATTGACATAAACCCTCGCTTCTTGAAAAACTTCCCTTCCTTCTTGATTGCAAAGTAAAAAGATTTGCTCCTCTTCTCCAATCACAAAAGCTCCTAAAAAACACTGGCCAAAAAGCCTATAACTCTCTTGCTCTTTCCTTAGTTTTACTAGATCAGTAGCTACTTTGACAAAAGAAAATCTCATTTTAGAATAATCCTCTAAATATGCCAAAAGGTTGAAACGAATTTCGTCAAGAGTGAGTGATTTCTCCTCTGTAGGCACCACACAAAAACCTTGCTCCTTCACTAATTCATTGATATTGACTGTCATTTCTCTCCTCATCACTATCTTTCCTCCTTTCGGATACTATTTCTCTAATCGGCCTAGCTAAGCATCAAATGGCATAAAGCTATCATGCTGCTGATAATAATTCAAAGCCTCGACCAAGTCTTGGTGACTAGCCTCTGGTTTTTCTTCAAGTGCAACCGAAAGAACATCAATCAACTGCTCTCCATAGTAAACTAGCTGCAGATCTCGCTCCGTCACTTCTGTCGGGTAGACATCAGAGTCTTCCACGACATCCGGATAATCGGATACCCAATAGAGTCTAGCTAGTGCCAGTTCTCCATCCTCCTTGCCATAGAGGCAAAAATCATCTGATACTAATTGATCTACGCGCACCTGCTCAATTATCTGCTCTAGTGAAAGTTCTTGGTGTTTTCGCATCCCGTCTCCTTTTGAGTCTCTCTTCCCAGAGGCTTTTTTTATTTGACCTCCATATTACAGGTCCCTTTTAGGCTATCATACCATAAGATTTCCTTTCCATAAAGCTAAAATAGAAATGAGTCCAGCTGTTCAACTAGACTCATTTCATTCTTATCTTTTATGCTTATCTCAGCCCTTACTTCAAACTCCAGCCACCATCAATGGTCAGGATTTGCCCCTGCATGGCAGAGGCCTTCCCACTGGCCAAAAAGAGGCTGACTTCTGCCACTTCTTCTGGCTCTATCCAGCGTTTAATAGGGGTCTCACTAGCCACCCAGTCTGCTAGGCCTCCTGGTTCAAAGTCCGCTGCAGTCATGCCTGTTTTGACGGCTCCAGGAGCAATGCCAAAGACTTGAATGCCAGATTCTGCATAATCCAGGGCCAACTGCTTGGTAAAGCCCGCTAGGGCATGCTTGGAGGAGGTATAAGCGTGACCGCCTCCACCAGCTAGGCTAGAAGCAATGGAGCACATGTTGATGACGGTCCCTTGCTTCTTCTCCAACATCTGAGTCAGATAATGCCGTGTCAGCTCTACCGGAGTCACATAGTTGATCTCAAAAATCTCCTGAATCTCCTGGGCGCTTTGCTCAAGAAGTGGTTTGTAGTCATCCAAGACCCCAGCCGTATTGCACAAGACATCTACCTGGGGACACCAGTCAAAAATCGGCGCCAAATCCAGGGTCAAGTCCCGCTGCAAGAAGTGAAAATCACCCGTCAACTGGGGATCCGCTCCCTGGTCCACTCCATAGACCTGGTAGCCCTTTTCTAGAAAGAGGCGAGCTTGAGCCAGACCAATTCCGGAACTCACGCCTGTAATCAAGACCTGCTTAGTCATGGACTTCCACCCAATCTTTCGCTAAGACATCACAAGGGGTTGGACTCCACATAGAGAAGCCTTCACCCTCACCAGAAACGTTAATGAGGAAATAAGGGGTCACTTCCAGAGCCACTCCATTTTGCTCGATGGTATCAAAGAGTTGGACATAGTTCTCAGCACCACCCCAACCAGTACGTACATATTTCTTTTTAGCCTTTAGTCCAGGCAAGATTTCTTCAAATGTCATAATCTTCTCCTTTGATTCATACTCCCTTTCATTATAACAAAAATCAAGCTTTCTCGTTGTTTTTCAACAGCAAAAAGGAGGAGCTTCCTCCCCCCCCTTTTCACTCTATTCACCATTTTCTGTCTTGTTCTTTTTCAAGGCGCGAATCGTGAACCAATAGTAAATCATCAATCCGATAACGATGATCACCGTCGGCAAAATGATGGTCATGCTGGAATTCTGAATCCCTTGGGCCAAAGTCCAACGATGCAAGAATCCCACTACTAAGAAGGACAGAATAGGAAAGATGAAGGCACGAGCAAACTCTTCTTTCCACTGCCAGAGGATAAGTCCTGCACTAGCCCCTGTCATGATGAAGGTATCCCATGGACTAGGTACCGTCAACCAACCTAGAGTTGGCAAGAAACGGACCCCTACTATTTCACTGATGAAATAGATCCCAAGGACGAGAACGACTGCAACATAGATTGCTTTTTTTGACTTCTCTTCTGCAAAAATGAGGCGACGAAGGAGATAGAATAGTAATCCAACAGCTAAAATACCCATAACACTATCCGTTAGATAGACCAGGGGTTTAAGAACCAGGACTGCTTGAGAGGCAAAATCACTTAAGAGGCGATAAAAAATGACAATTCCCGAGACAATCGCCCCATATTTTAGAACGGAGCGCGTGGATTCTTTAGGCATATTTTCGATGATTTGGTCTGCCATTCCCTTGGGATCCTGTCCAAAATAGTCCTTGGCTGTCAATCCATCACCGCTTGCTTGCGAAATCTAGCGCTAGATTATAGACCTGCTCTCTTAATGCTTTCTCCTCATATAAGAAGCCGGCAAAATTGAAATAATCCCAGAGATCTTGGAAATAAGCTTGGTCCTCCTGGCTAAAGGTTTGAACCAAAGCCTGCGTTTCTTCATAATAAATAGCTGATGTCATGATGTTTCCCACTTTCTTTGGAGACGAAATACAATGAAGGACAAGACTAGTCCTATTAGAGGGAGTAGCCAGCGTAATACATTAGCAGTTCCTGGATTCACAAAGCGAACACAGCATCCAGTTACAAAGAAAGTCACCCCCATGACCAGTAGGCTAACAGCAAGCCGTCCTTGATTTCTATAGGTCATGATCGTAAATCCAAGAAGAACCAGAAAAGCCAGAACAATCGCCCAACCATCTGGCAAAAGGATACTTCGATTCAGACTCAAATGGTCAGAAAACACGCGCTCTATCCTAGGAGACAGGATCAAGCTAATCACACTGATAACAAGAGCCCAAGGCCACTTGATTTCCCCATAGCTCTGCTTGGACCAAAGCCACATCATAAATTGACTGTACACAAAGAAAATAAGTAGATCTAGCAGGTATGTTAAGGGAGCAATCACTAGTGGCAGCATCCAGGCAAAATCCATTACAAACCGCATGCCAACGAAAATCGTTCCAAGAATCAAGAATAACCCCACACAAGAACCTAGCCTGCGTCTAGGTAACTCCGAGAGAACTTGGTCCATCATGGCCCTTGGATCCTTTCCAAAATAATCCACTGCCCGAATGCCTTCTTTCTCAGCAACTTTTAAGTCGCAAACCATATTGTAGAGTTGTTCACCGAGTGCTTCATCATCATAAAAATATACCTTTGCCCCAATATAGGCTATCATTTTTTTCATATAGGCTTGATTGTCCTTATTTAGGTGCAACAATTCAGCTGACATTTTTTCTGTATAATCTTCGATCATGTTTCCCCCTCCTTTTTCACACGTTCTACTTTAATGACCAGATCCTGCCACTGGTTCCAAAATTCCTCTAAGCGCTCTCTTCCTTCCTTGGTTAGAGAGAAATATTTGCGATCAGGTCCATCCGGAGAGGGCCTCATCTCTCCTACTATGACTCCCTGCTTCTCTAACTTCTGAAGCAAGGGATAAACGGTCCCCGCAACGATCTTATCGAAGCCGGTTTCCTTGAGACTTTGGATCAATTCATAGCCATAAATAGATTTCTTTGAAATAATTTCTAGAACACAACCTTCCAGGACACCCTTGAGCAATTGGGACTCTTTCATCCTTCTCCCCCCTTTCTATACACCCTTCTTTTTAACTAGTTTGTTTTACATACTAGTTATTTCACTATTAGTATACTTCATCCAAACTAGTTTGTAAAGCATAATAGTGATAATCTTGAATAAAACGCAATAAATCCGAACAATATGACTAAATATACAAAATTTTTATAAAATTAGTTGCTTTTTATAAAAAAAGGTGTATAATGATACAAAAATATTTATTAAAGGAGATAAGTGATGAAAAAAATCTAAACTAGCTTTCCTTGCAGGTATCACGGTTGCTTCAGCCCTGTTCCTTGCTTCATGTGGATCATCTTCAAAATCTTCTCAGACAAACACATACTCATACGTGTTTAGCACTGATCCAGATTCTTTGAATTACCTCCTTTCAAACCGTTCTACAACAAGTGACGTTACAACTAACTTGGTTGATGGATTGTTTGAAAATGACCAATATGGTAATCTCGTCCCTGCACTAGCGGAAGATTGGTCTGTTTCTAAAGACGGACTAACCTACACTTATAAACTCCGTAAAGATGCAAAATGGTATGACTCAGAAGGAAATGAATACGCTGACGTCACTGCAAATGATTTCGTGACATCTCTGAAATATGTAGCCGATAAAAAATCCGATGCTCTTTACTTAGTTCAAAACTCAGTAGCCGGCCTGGATGACTATGTCACTGGTAAAAATACGGACTTCTCTAAAGTTGGTGTTAAAGCCGTTGATGACCATACTCTCCAATACACTTTGGCTCAACCTGAGTCCTTCTGGAATTCTAAATTGACAACTTCGACCATGATGCCCGTCAATGAAAAATTCTTGGAATCAGCAGGGAAAGATTTCGGTAGCGTGAAACCAAATGGTATCCTCTACAACGGGGCCTATATTTTGAAGTCATTCACTTCAAAATCACAAATCGAGTTGGAAAAGAACCCTGAATACTACGATAAGAAAAATGTTCACATCGATACTGTTAAATTAACGTACTTCGATGGATCTGACCAAGACTATCTTGCTCGTAACTTCTCAGATGGTAACCTATCTACTGCTCGTCTCTTTCCAACTAGCTCAACCTACAGTACGATTGAGAAGAAATTCAAGGATAACATCGTTTATACCCCACAAGACTCTACTGTTTACTACGCTTACTTCAACGTCAACCGTCAAAACTACGGTCATACTAAGAAGACATCTGATGAGCAAAAGAACAGCACCAAGACAGCCCTTCAAAACAAAAACTTCCGTCAAGCTTTGAACTTTGCTTTAGATAGAACTTCCTACAGTGCTCAAGTTAACGGGAAAGACGGAGCAACAAAAACTCTTCGTACCCTTCTAGTTCCACCGACATTTGTGCAAGCAAACGGGAAAGACTTCGGTACTCTCGTTGAAGAAAAACTTGCCGCAACAGGAGATGAGTGGAACGGTGTTAGCTTCGCAGATGCTCAAGATAGCTTGCACAATGCAGATAAAGCCAAAGCAGAACTTGAAAAAGCTAAGGCTGAATTGCAATCGCAAGGTGTTCAATTCCCAATCCATATCGACTATGTTGTAGACCAATCTTCTAATGCTCTTGTCCAACAAGCAGACTCTATGAAGAACTCAATCGAAGCGTCCCTTGGTAAAGACAATGTCGTGATTGATGTCCAAAAATTGTCTACAGACGATGCTGATAACGCTACTTACTTTGCCCAATCACCAGACCAAAAAGACTTTGATATGGATATCACTGGTTGGGGACCTGACTTCCAAGACCCGTCTACTTACTTGGATATCTTAAACCCAACAGATGGTTCAACCTTGACTGGTATGGGACTTGATCCTAAGAAAGACCAAGCGCTCATCGAGAAAATTGGTTTGAACGAATACAAAGCCTTGCTAGATGCTGCCAATGATGAAAAATTGGATACCAATGCACGTTATGAAAAATACGCTGCTGCCCAAGCTTGGTTGACAGAAAATGCTATGGTTCTTCCAATCTACTCTAAGGGTGGAGTTCCATCTATCACCAAGGTCACACCATTCTCAGCAGCAAATTCTGCAATTGGTATTAAAGGTGAAACAAGCTTCTTCAAATACCAAAAAGTGCAAGACAAGACAGTCACAACTGCTGACTACGAAAAAGCTTATAAGAATTGGTTGAAAGAAAAAGAAGAATCAAACAAAAAAGCGCAAGAAGAACTTGCAAAACACGTGAAATAATCACGATAAAAACACCGAGGTTGAACCTCGGTGTTTTCTTGTTCAGCAACTTGTCGCCTTTTTCATTTCATTTCTCAAGCCTTAATAGTCTTACATACTATCGCACGACAATCTTCCGATAACTTCTAGAAGTTAGAAGAAAGACGAGGACATAAGAGATGAAAAAGACAGCGCAGATGGAAAGAGTTGTTTGAAGGACCAGTCCCGCATTGGTCGCTCCTAAGATGGCAACGATCTTTGCAATCATCTTGTAGGCCACTCCTAGGTATAGGAAGGAGAAGAATAATGGAAGGAAGAAGACAGTGAGAATCTGTTTGCGAATGGTGGTGCCGGTTTGCTTTTGGTCCAATCCTACTTGTTGCAAGATCACAAAATTATCCCGATCCTCATGACCCTCTGAAATCTGTTTGTAGTAAATGACGAGTACTGTAGCTAATAGAAAGATGACCGATAGGAAAATCCCAATAAAGAGGAGAGTCCCTGCTGTTTCACGCCACTCCTTCTCTATGCTGTATCGTTCAAATCCACCAAAGAAAGTCGCACCATATTGACTCATTTTGTCTGTCGAATAAAGGTCTTTGATCAAGCCACTGATGAAATCTTGATTCTCTTTATCTTTTGCAGTAATAGCGAATTCCAAATTTTTATCAACTTTTAGTCCCAATTGGTTCAAATCAGGGAGGACAAGGTACAAGCCCATTTGGTGTTGAAACAGGGCGTTTTGTGGGATCTTCCCTTGGATAAAATTGGAATCTAGTTTTTGTTTAATCGTGAAGGTCTTCCCATTGATTTCTAACTGCGAGTCTAATCTTCCTGGATACTGATACCCATAAGCTAAGATTTCATTTTCTCCAAGCTCAACTTTTTGACCCGTCAGTTGCTCGTAAGTCGCCTGATCAAAAAAGTAGACTGTTCCCTCTGTCTTCATCTCCTGACCAGCTTGTTCATAAACCTCTAAGCTCCTTCCATCAATCTTTCGAATTTCAGCCGACCAGTATGTTGTCTGTGCCACCTGATAATCTGATAGATTTGTCGCATCGGCTGTTTTCTTAATTTGAGCTTGAACATCCTTGATAACTGGTTCTGTCTCAGCATCTGAAGGCATATGCCCCACACTAATCATGTAATCAGAAGGGTAAACAGTATCTAGGTAGTTCTGCCCTCCAATAAAGATATTGAGCGACCCGGTTAAGGTTACCAAGACCATGGTGGATAGAATACTAATGGTCGCAAGGCCCGCTGCATTTTTTCGCATCCGAGCTATTAAGTTAGAGACGGATATAAAATTCTCTGGCTTGTAATAGTAGGATTTCCGACCTTTGAGAAATCTTAAGAAGGTAATCGAGCCTGCGTTGAATAAGAGATAAGTCGCTAGAATGACCAAGATGACGGCAATAAAGAATCCTTGGACAGCTGCAACTGGCCTCTCAACGGTTAGCGCTATATAAAAAGCAATTCCTAAGAGCCCTAGTCCTAACAGAGTTTGAACCAGCAAGAAGCGTCCCTTCTTCTCCCCCGCCTTTTTCTGTTGCATGAGGTGGAGGGAACTGTAGCGCAAGAGGCGGAAAGAATTCAACAAAAGAATGAGGCCAAAAGCTAAGGCTAACCCAAGTAAAGTGTTAAGAACAGCCTCTATCTGGAAGGTTGATTGAATGACGACTGGTAGCCCCATACATTTTAGGAGCAAGGCAAAAATCAAGCGATCAAACAAGAGTCCCAAGCCCAGTCCTACTCCAACTGTGAGAACATAGAAGGAGAGCAATTCCCATAAGGTCATGACGAGAAGGTGCTTCTTCTCCATTCCCAGTACACTGTACAGTCCCAGTTCTTTGGAACGATTTTTCATGACGTAGCCATTGGCATAAGCCACTAAAATGATGACGACTAATTGGACAACGAAACTACCAAAACCAAGAACAGTTCTCGTCGCTCCCCCTCCGTAAGAATCCTCTAAATGAGGGGTCGATGACAAGGCGATAAAACTATAAAGGATCATAGTCGTTAAAATAACAGCCAAGGCAAAGGGATAATAGAGCTTGCGATTTTGTTTGAGGTTGGAAAGAGCTAATTTACTTGTTAATTTAAACATCACGATCCTCCTTTCCCGCCATGACCGTCAAGTTATCTGAGATTTCTTGGAACATCTGACGCTCTGTTTTTTCCCCACGGAAAATCTGGTTGTAAAGAATCCCGTCCTTGATAAAGAGCACGCGCTTGGCCCGAGCTGCTGCTGCGGTTGAGTGGGTCACCATGAGAATAGTTTGCCCCATGCTATTGATGTCTTCAAAGACGTCGAGCAACGCAGCAGATGATTTGGAATCTAGCGCCCCTGTTGGCTCATCCGCAAGGAGGATTTCTGGCGAGGTGATGATAGCCCGTGCTACGGCTACCCGTTGTTTTTGCCCACCAGAGATTTCGTAGGGATATTTTTCAAGCAGTTGGTGGATGCCCAATTCCCGACTGACGCTATCGACCTTACTCATCATTTCCTTGACCGGTCTGCGAGAAAGGACCAGAGGGAGAAGGATATTGTCCTTGACAGACAAGGTATCAAGCAAATTGAAATCTTGAAAGACAAAGCCTAGTTTTTCCCTACGGAAGCTCGACGCGTCCTTGTTCTTGATGGTCGAGGTGTCCATGCCATTGAGGTAGACCCGTCCTTCGGTCGGCTGATCCAGCATGGCTAGGATATTGAGAAGGGTCGATTTACCGGATCCTGATTCCCCCATGATAGCGACATACTCCCCCTTCTCCACGGTAAAATGGATATCCTTTAAGGCTTCAACCTGAGTTCCTTGAAAGCGGGTTTTGTAAATTTTTTTCACATGTTGTACATCTAATAAGGCCATTTTCATTCTCCATTTCTATCCGGTTATATGATTGACATCCATAAAACTTTTTTACACCTCTATTGTAACGATTTGGAGAGAGATCTACAATAAGCTAACCTTTCATTTTGAGCCTGATTTCTTACATTTCTGTAAGGTATAAAAAAACTAGCTTCCTTGCGGGAGCTAGTTCCTTCTTATAAAGCTGTGATGGCTGTGATCAAACCAAAGATGATCCCTGGTGCATTGGCTGCAGCAAGTGGGATATCACGTTCTTTTTTAAAGAGTCCGTAATAGACCCAAAGGCTACAGTTGATAGCGGCAACTAAAGGTTGAACAAAGTTTCCTTTGTGACCTGAGAGGTTATCCATGATTTGTGGGAAGTAAGATACATACATCATGACAGACATAAAGGTCGCAACCCAACCAAGAATTTTCATTTGTTTATCATTCATTTTGAAACTACCATTTCCTTTTCTTTTTTAAAGTATGCACTATTCTAGCGCTTGCCCTCTTAAAATTCAAGTGCTTTTTTCAAATGTTACCGAACTGTAAAGTGTCACAATCTTGTGATTTTGCAGGAAGATGGATTTCTCTTCGAGAGAGTCTTCTCTCTAGTAATTATTTTAGACACTTTGTCTAATTTTTTTGCAAATATAATCATTTTCATCTTGAATAGCATGCAAATTAATTGCATTATCTTTCTATTTATGCTATTTTGATACACAGAGGTAAAATTTTATGAATAAACAAAAAATCAACCAAATCGTTGGCTCGATCGGTGCCTTTATTGGGATTATCGTTTTCATTGCCTACATCCCACAAATTATTGCTAATTTACAGGAAATAAGGCCCAACCTTTCCAACCCTTGTCAGCTGCTATTTCTTGCTTGATCTGGGTTATTTATGGTTGGACAAAGGAACCTAAAAAAGACTGGATTTTGATTATTCCGAATTCGGCAGGTGTCATCCTAGGGGGATTGACTTTCCTTACATCACTTTAATAGAAAGCGAACAAAGACTGAACTCTACGGGTTCAGTCTTTTTTGTGTATCCCTTTGAAAAACAAAAACAATCGCAGTCGGTTTTCGTACAAAAAAGCCCGCTATGAGCAAGCTAAAAAAATTGACAATTCTTTTCTTTGAATAACCTATGCTGGATTATTGTGCAAAAATATCCAAATAATATCTGATTATTATTAGAGTATATTGAAACTTTCCGCTGTGAGAAAAGTGCCTGAAATAATCATGTTTCAGGCACTCGGAATTATTGAGACTTTAGGCTCAATAATTAGTCATGGAACTTCTTCGAAGTTCGCTGACGTCCGTACTCACCTAAGGAAAGTTTCTAATTTAATTTGAGCTTCTCTTTTCTTATATCTGAACAATCTTACGATAGCTCCGAGAGGTGATCCAAAAGACGATCAGGTAGGTGATGAGAAAGACAGCACAGACACTGAGGGTCACGACGAGGACTTGGCCACTATTGATGACACCGAGCGCTTTGAGAATGAGGCGGATCATATGGTAGGCAAAGGCCAGGTGGATAAAAGCAAAGATGAGGGGAAGGAAGAAGACGGTCCGCACTTGGCGGTTGATGGTCCGTTTGACTTCATCTTCATCAAGTCCCACCTGTTGGAGGATAACGAAGCGGTCACGGTCTTCATAGCCTTCTGAGATTTGCTTGTAGTAGATGACGATGACTGTTCCGACCATAAAGATCAATGACAAGAAAATACCAATAAAGAAGATACCACCAAAGAGGCTATTCATTTCTCTCACATTATATGCTCGATTGCCTCCATAGACAAAAGTTCCTTGTCCCTGTTGGCTACTCAGTTCATCGATCATCTTGTCATAACTAGCTGCCAGCTTGAGTTGCTGGTCTTCGTCAACATTGACATTGAAACCACCATAGATTTGGGTAACGACAGCAAGGTTCGGAAACTGAGCGACAAAGGCTGAAAGGTCAGGCACGATCAGGTAATTGAAATCCTCTGTCAGCATATTGAAGATATTTGGAACATGATCGGTGATAAAATCCTTGGTCACTTCTTCCTTGACTTGGAAGTCTTGCCCATTGATGGTAAACTGCTTTTGCCCTTTCAGAGCCTTATTGTGGGCAAAGAGGATGACTTGGTTGCCGGTCAGATCGACGTGTTCTCCTGTCATCTGCTCATAGCTAGCTGCATCAAAGACCAGAAAGACTGTTCTCGGTCTGACATCGTGTTCATCATCAGGATAGACCGTGAAGTCTGTGCCCTTTTGTGATTCGACCCCAAAGGTGGCATAGTTCATCAGGTCACGATTTTTGATCTCAAGCTGGTGCTCAGATGCAAATTCATCAAATTTTTGATTGATTAGCTCCAAATCCACGCCTTTTCCTTGAATGGAGAAATCATGTGGATTCATGATTTTCTTGATCATTTCACCACCGATATAGATGTTGGTTGCAGAAGAGATGGTCACCAATACCATGGTTGAGAGGATGGCTATGGTCGCAAGGCCCACTGCATTTTTCTTCATGCGATAGATGAGGTTAGAGACCGAAATCATGTTGTTGGGTTGGTAATAATACCCCTTCTTTCTTAAGCAGGTGCAAGAAGACGGTGATCCCAGCATTAAAGAGTAAGTAGGTCCCAATCATAACCAAGACAACTGCTAGAAAGAAGGTTACAATCGCAAACATGGGGTCTTTGACTGATAGCGCTAGGTAGTAGCCAAAACCGAGAGAGGCTAGGCCCAGGATGGTTTGGGGCCACAAGAAGCGAGCTTTCTTTTCACCACTCGCTTTCTCACGTGTCAGTTGCAGAGCATTCAAACGGAGAATGCGCCAAGCGTTGAGAAGAACCAAGAGGGCAAAGATGAGACCAAAGGTGACAAAGACCAAGACTACAATCACAGGTTGGAAGGTAGATACTAGCTGGACCTTCATCTTCATCAGTTTCAAGAGAAAGGCAAAGATCAGCTTGTCAAAGAGGGCTCCAATCAAAACACCAACTGAGACAGTCACAAAACCAAAAATCAAGAGCTCCTTGAAGGTCATGCTAATGAGATGGCGTTTTTCAAGGCCTAGCATGCTATAAATCCCCAGCTCCTTGGAGCGGTTTTTCATGACAAAGCTATTGGCATAGAGCACGATGATAGCTCCCGCAGCATTTACCACGAACAGTCCCAAGACCAGAGTAAAGATTATGGAAGAGCCCCCTCGAAGATCTTGAATATGAGGATTAAAGGTCAGGGAGTCAAAGAGGTAGGCGATGGTCACTGCAAGAATGACAGCAATCGCAAAGGGATAATAGAGCTTGCGGTTCTTGATGAGATTGGAGCAAGCTAATTTAGTGGTTAACCGAAACATCTACTCCACCTCACTTGCCATGACCGTCAGGGTATCCGAGATTTCTTGGAACATCTGACGCTCTGTCTTTTCCCCACGGAAGATCTGGTTGTAAAGAATCCCATCCTTGATAAAGAGCACGCGCTTGGCCCGAGCTGCCGCTGCGGTTGAATGGGTCACCATGAGGATGGTTTGCCCCATGGTATTGATATCTTCAAAGACATCTAGTAACGCAGCTGAAGACTTGGAATCCAGCGCCCCTGTTGGCTCATCCGCAAGTAGGATTTCAGGTGAGGTGATAATAGCACGCGCTACGGCTACCCGTTGTTTTTGTCCACCAGAGATCTCGTAGGGATATTTTTCTAAGAGCTGGTGAATGCCCAACTCCCGACTGACGCTCTCCACCTTGCTCATCATCTCCTTGACTGGTCTACGAGAGAGGACCAAGGGCAGAAGGATATTGTCCTTGACAGACAAGGTATCCAACAAATTGAAATCTTGAAAGACAAAGCCTAGTTTTTCCCGACGGAAACTGGAGGCATCCTTGTTCTTGATGGTTGAGGTGTCTATGTTATTTAGGTAGACCCGCCCTTCGGTTGGCTGATCCAGCATGGCTAGGATGTTGAGAAGGGTGGATTTCCCGGATCCTGATTCCCCCATGATGGCGACGTATTCCCCTTTTTCCACGGTGAAGTGAATGTCCTTTAAGGCTTCGACTTGCGTTCCTTGAAAGCGGGTTTTGTAGATTTTTTTGATATGTTGAACGTCTAGTAATGACATGTTTTTCTCCTTTAACTAGTAGATCAAGAAAAATTCTTGGGTTTGTTGCAAGACTTTGCGACCAAATTCTACCTTTTCCAGATCAGTTTGGTTATTTGGTTTCTTAATCTTTTTGGGTTGTTTCATCCATTTCAAGAGTTTCATTTTCTTGACCTCCTTTATTTGATGAGACTATTGTATAAAAAATAAAAGGTGGTCACCATAACCTAACCTTTCATTTTTAAAATCTAACCTTACATTTTTGTCATTTTCAAATAAAAGAGAACCTTAGGGAGAGAATCATTAGTATAGGCGAGTTCCCCTAATCCATCACCAATTTCTTCTCCTCAAAACGTATGGCAACAGTCGTCCCTTGGCCAACTTGTGAGGTCATTTGGAGTTGATGCCCTAGCTGGTCTGCAATCTTTTTAGACAGATAGAGGCCTAGTCCCGAAGATTGCTGGGTCAAATGCCCATTGTAGCCGGAGAATCCCCGCTCAAAGACACGGAGTATGTCGCTATCCTTGATTCCAATCCCACTATCTTTCATATAAAGCGTCTGGTCTTTGAAATAGATCTCAATCCCACCAGTGCTGGTATACTTGAGGCTATTAGACAGCAATTGCTCGATGATGACCAAGAGCCACTTGCGATCGGTGATGACCCTAGCATCTAAATCATGCAGATCCACCGTTAAGCCCTTCTGGATAAAGAAGATGGCATACTTTCGCACGACTTCTTTGACCAAGTCCTCTAGTGACACGCGCTTCAAGACCAGATCATCGTGAAAGCTTTCGAGTCTCAGATACTGGAGGACCACGTTGGCATAAGAGTCGATCTTAAAGAGTTCCTGCTCCATTTGCTTTCTCAGGTCGCTGTCTTTTATATTTTGAACCAAGAGTTGGCTGGCCGCAATGGGGGTCTTAATCTGGTGGACCCAGAGGGTATAGTAATCCATCAGATCATTGTAGGTCTCAATACTCACTGTCGTCTGCTCCCGCTGGGCTTGCTGACTGGCTGCTAGCTTTTGACTCAAGACCTTTTCTAGAGGAGTCTCAGCTACCCCCTCTCCATAGAGCACTTCCTTCTGATAAGCCTGATACTTAGCAACCGTATCCCAAATAATAAGGAGAAGAGTCAAGAAAGCCAAAATTCCCGTCAGGTAAAGGAGGAAATGGCGGTAGCCTTCGAAATATAGGCAAACAAGAGGAGGGAAGAAAGGAGTAATCCCAACAAATAGAGATAACGACGATGAGCAAGCAGATAGTGCTTAACAAAAAAGAATCGATTACCCATTGCTCAACCCGTATCCTATCCCTTTTTTCGTTTCAATAAAATGTTCCAGTCCTGCTTCTTCTAGTTTCTTCCGGAGTCTAGCTACATTGACCGAAAGGGTATTGTCATCAATGAAGAAATCACTGTTCCACAATTCCTTCATCAGGTCATCTCGAGCCACTACACTTCCAGCCTTCTCAAACAGAATGCGAAGGATTTGAAATTCATTCTTGGTTAGATTGACCACTTCTCCCTCGTAGACCAGATCCATGGATTTGAGATTGAGGATAGCACCCCGGTGTTCTAACAAATCTTGATCAGTCCCAAACTCATAAGAGCGGCGAAGGAGTCCCTGAATTTTCGCCAGGAGGACATTGGGATCAAATGGCTTGGTCACATAGTCATCTCCTCCCATATTGATAGCCATAACGATATCCATGGCTTGATCGCGTGAGGATAAAAACATGATCGGCACTTTGGACACCTTGCGGATCTCCTGGCACCAATGATAGCCATTATAAAGAGGAAGGCCGATATCCATCAGAATCAAATGAGGATTGGTCTGGACAAAGGTACCCAGTACATCCATAAAGTCATCAACTGCAATGACTTCAAAGCCCCACTGCTCCATGATGATCTTCACTTGTTGGCGAATGGTTTCATCATCTTCGACAAGAAGAATTTTATGCATGCTCTTTCCTGCTCTTTCTTACTAGAATGTTACCCTTTCATTATATCAAATTATCCAAGAAGCATACATATTTTTCGACAGCATTGCATAGAGGTCATCAATTTCCTATTTTTATTGAGGGGCTTTTCAGGTATTTTATGCTATACTGAACATACAGATACAAAGGAGAATCCCATGTCCACGATTTTTGATTATCTAGACCATGTCAGCTATGATTCTATTTACGATCGCCCCTTTAAGGAACTCGATGTTCTGGCTCTGACGGAGCTGACCTATCTTCCTTTTGATCGGATCGTGCCCCAAGGAGATACGACCAATATTGAAGTCCGCTTGTCTGATGCGACAGAGCTGGTCGATCAGACCACCGATTTTATCGTGACGGACCAGCACTTGCAGTTAGTTGATAAGCTGGCTACATCGAAACGCTTTAAGAATATCAAACTGCTCAACTATGTCGATGAATATGACCTTGATGTTCAGAAACAGTTTGCGGCCATGACTTATCGTCTCACCATGGATGTTTATTTGGTTGTCTTCAGAGGGACGGATGATACCTTGATTGGTTGGAAGGAAGACTTCCACATGACCTACATGGACCATATCCCAGCTCAGAGACGTGCAGCCAGCTACCTACAACATGTCATGAAGGAGTTCCCAAAAGGACACTTCATGGTAGCCGGACACTCCAAAGGGGGCAATCTCGCAGCCTACGCCTGCTCCTACCTTCCTGATCAGCTGTTCAAACAAGTCGATGCCATCTACTGTTACGACGCTCCAGGTCTCAACAAGTCCATTATCAAAACAGAGGGCTACCAACGAATCGCACACCTCATTCATCGCTATGTCCCACAAGGATCCATCGTCGGCATGATGCTGGAAGTTCCTGAGCCTGCTACGATCGTCAAAAGTCGAGCTTTTGGTGGCTTTGCCCAGCATGACGCCTTTACTTGGATGGTTGAAAAGGATGGATTTGTGACACTGGATCAAACTAGTCCCGATAGCCAGCAGATGGTCCAAACCTTAAAACAGTGGGTACAAGAAGTGCCTGACAGCCAACTCAAGAAATTTTTCGATACCTTCTTTGGCCTCTTCTTGGATGCAGGAATTACTTCAATAAACGATTTGATGAACTTGAAAAATTTCTCCAAGATCAAAGATATCTTTCAAAACACTCAGGAACTAGACCCCACCGAGCGGGAAATGCTGGAACGTCTAGCTAAGCAACTCATCGATACCCGTGTCCAAGCATGGAAAAAATGGCAAACAGTTCCTCGTATCCTGGTTCAAATGGCTGCATTTTTCAAACGAAAACAAGCAGTCGAAACCACCTCCCCACTGCTCCTTGAGCATAAAGAGTAAGTTTAAAGAGACAGGTTGAAGTAAGAAATAATCAACTCCTTCAGCACCTAGTGATAAACAATTGAACCAAAACAAAACCCAGGAAATTGAATTTCCTGGGTTTTTTGATTCTTATTGACGATAGAAGTATTGATCTGCTGGATAGTTTCCAGCTGATTGGGTAACAACTAAGCGAGGTTTGCTCTTATCTGACTGGTCTCCATCAGGATTTTCAAAACCAATCTTAAAGAGGCCAACTGCCACTCCTGTTTCTCCCACACGTAGATCTACATAAGGGACTTTACTTGTCTTATCCGAGTTCGGCACTGCTTTTAATCTTCCTTGGCCCTTTACAGTTCCATCTTCTTGGATGACCATCTCTTGTCCTTTGGCATTGCGCCATGTCCCTGCCAGACTTGAGAAATCTCCATTATTGATGGCCGCAATATCGAGGTCTGCTTCCTTCTTCGGCTCTGGGTAAGCTTCCCACCACTTGTCCTGGTAGGCATGGAAGGAGGCTTGATGGTAGAAGATACGTCTCAACGGTGAAACGACGCCATCAGGACCTTGAACATTTTCAGGAATCAAGGTGACAATCAATTCTTGACCAGGACTTGCTCCGGTTGTCCCAGCTTGGACAAAGTAAACCTGATAGGTCGCGCCTGCTTTCTTAGGTTTCTTATCTTTATTGAGGACAAATTGGACATTGGTGGCTCCACTCCAGAAGCTCCATCCCTTATCCTGATCAGAGTAGATAGAAGGGAAGACAGTAGTCCGATGATTATAATAATCTTCTGGACTATAGCCATACAACTTAAAGCCAGAATCTGCGATCTGCTTTTCAATCGATTCATTGGAATAACTTCCTGAGAAGGTTGTCAAATCTCCATCCAGTACTGCGTCATCTGGATTCGTCGACTTGAAGAAATCCTTCCGATTGGCAAGACCATTTCGTGATCAGGATCTTTGTCTGACATGGTGACCGTAATGAGAGGATCTTTATCTGATTGGTATTTAAAGATACGAACAGTGATGGTAAAATCAGTATTTCCATCTGACTTTTTCATCTGACTAGTAGAAACTTTATTGGCCCCTTCTACTTTGAAATCAGTTGAGAAAGTTGCTGATACAGGACCATCTTCTGTCTCATAATCAATCTTCCAAGATTTCCCATCTTTTTGAATCTTGGCCTTATCACGCGCACTAGAGACATACTCACCAGACAGATCAATGACTTTTTCCTTAGATGAGGACGAGGTCTTCGAGGTCTGGTTGAACTCTTTTTGATGATCCGGTTGGATATTGGAGCTAGAGTAGAGATAGACTCCTCCAATTAGAATCACTGCACTCACAAAAGCGATGATCATCCAAAGATATTTCTTATCTAACTTTTTGATCATTTCAATACCTCCTTGAAATGGTAGTTACCTATTAGTATACCTTAAATTCTATTTAAAGCAAACTTTGACCGAATTTCATAAATTTTTTATCGTTTTTCGATACTTTTTTATTGACTTATTTATTATAAAGAGTATACTATAAGTAAATAATAAATAAACTTTAAGGAGGCTTGCGATGAAAAAAACTCAAAAAAACCTTAAAAAAATGTTATTGAAGTCTTAACGGCTTTCATTTACTTCTGTGGCTTTTATGACCGTGGCAAGACTGGTCATCCACCTGCTTTCACGGATGGGTGTGTTTAAGGATCTCGTTCAATCTGGGCGCTTGTCCTTTGAGGTGAATGGCATCCAGCTTTTCCCAAAAACATCTGCAACCCCTATGGCAGTTGCTCTTCCCACTAGCCTCAAGTGCTATTTATATTCTTCTTCTCATCACCATTCGTAGCTTCCTCCAAAATCTCTACCAAGAAAAAATCTTTTCTCACTCCAACATTGATCTTTGCAACCGAGCTTGGAAGATCTTATTGGTCTTGTCCTTTATGTCTGGTACACTTGAAACCAGTGGCGACGTTTATCTCCTTCCCTTTACCTTCCAATTGACCTTTAATACGGGACTCCTCCTCGCTGTCCCAATTGTCTGGGTCCTTGGCAAGATTTTTGAGAGAGGAATTGCGATCGCCGAAGAAAATGAGCTGACCATTTAAGGAGGGGACCATGATTATCGTCAATCTAGATGTCATGCTGGCCAAGCGAAAGATGAAATCCAATGAGCTAGCTGACAAAATCGGCATCACTACCGCCAACCTCTCCATCCTTAAGACAGGCAAGGCCAAAGCTATCCGCTTCACCACCCTTGAAGCTATCTGCAAAGAACTGGACTGCCAGCCCGGAGATATCCTGGAATACAGGCCAGATGAATAGGAAATATCTTAAGAAAAGTAATTGGAGACTTTCCTTAGGTGAGGACGGACGGTAGCGAATCCTCTGGGATTCCATACCTAAGATTTGAGCCTACTGTCTCAAATCTTCCGAGAGTCTGAAACGAAACTGTTTCAGACTCTTTTCTCACTGCGGAAGTCTCCATTAACATTCATGACTAATGGGACGCATCTAACATCCTTGTAATACTCAATGATGAAAACTCTATTGATACAACAAAAGCACTCCCGCGGGAGTGCTTTTAGTATACAATCATCAGTTTAGCCAATGATGCTTCCATTTGGAATAGATGAATCAACGGTCAAGACCGTTAATTGATCCCCATGTTCTGCAGAAAGAATCATGCCTTGGCTGACATATTTCTTCATCATCTTACGTGGTTTAAGGTTAGCCACGATTTGGACTTTCTTGCCGACCAATTCTTGTTCATTTGGATAGAATTTTGCGATACCAGAGAGGATTTGACGGTCTTCGCCATCTCCTGCATCTAGGCGGAAGCGAAGCAATTTGTCAGATCCTTCGACGCGTTCAACTTCTTTGACCTCTGCTACACGGATTTCGACCTTGTCAAAGTCTTCAAATTTAATCTCATCTTTTTCAGACTTGAGTTCCACTTCTTCTGGAATCCATTCTTTTTCTTCTGTTTTACCAGCAGTCATTTGAGATTGGATGTAGGCAATTTCTTCATCCATATCCAGACGAGGGAAGATTGGCGTTCCTTTGGCAACCACTGTGACATTTTCAGGGAAGCCTGCTAGGGTCAAGTTTTCAAGATCGAAGTCCAAGCCCAAGCCAAGTTGTTCCATGATGGCGTTTGACGTGTTCATCATGAATGGTTGGATGAGGTGAGCTACGACACGAAGGCTAGCTGCCAAGTGAGCCATGACCGCTGCCAATTGTTCCTTGTCACCATCTTCTTTAGCAAGGACCCATGGAGCTGTCTCGTCGATGTATTTATTGGTGCGAGAGATGATATTCCACACTGCTTCCAAAGCGCGTGGGTAATCAACCGCATTCATTTGCTTATGGTATTCAGCAATGTTTTCTTCAACTACCTTAGCCAAATCTGCATCAAACGCAGTGACATTTTCGACATAGGCTGGAACTTGACCACCAAAGTACTTGTTGATCATCGCTACCGTCCGGTTAAGGAGGTTACCAAGGTCATTGGCCAATTCATAGTTGATGCGGGCTACATAGTCTTCTGGTGTGAAGGTACCATCTGAACCAACTGGCAGACTACGCATGAGGTAGTAACGGAGCGGATCCAAGCCAAAGCGTTCTACCAACATTTCTGGGTAGATGACATTTCCTTTAGACTTAGACATCTTACCGTCTTTCATGACAAACCAACCATGGGCAATCAAGCGGTCTGGCAATTTGATATCGAGCATCATGAGAAGGATTGGCCAGTAGATAGAGTGGAAACGAAGAATGTCTTTTCCAACCATGTGGAAGACCGTTCCGTTCCAGAACTTGTCAAAGTTGCCATGCTCATCTTGGCCATAACCAAGTGCCGTCACATAGTTGAGAAGGGCGTCAATCCATACATAGACCACGTGTTTTGGATTGGATGGAACTGGGACTCCCCAGGTAAAGGTTGTCCGAGATACCGCCAAGTCTTCCAAACCTGGCTCGATGAAGTTTTTCAACATTTCGTTCAGACGGCCATCTGGAGTGATGAAGTCTGGTTGGGATTTGAAAAACTCAACCAAGCGGTCTTGGTATTTGCTGAGGCGAAGGAAATAAGATTCTTCAGAAACCCATTCTACTTCGTGGCCTGATGGGGCTACCCCACCGATGACCTTGCCATTCTCATCACGGTAGACCTCAGCCAATTGGCTTTCTGTAAAGAACTCTTCATCAGATACTGAATACCAACCAGAGTATTCACCCAGGTAGATGTCGTCTTGCGCAAGCAAGCGTTCAAGATCTGGGCCACCACTTTTTCATGGTAATCGTCTGTCGTACGGATGAATTTATCATATGAGATATCGAGTAATTGCCAGAGTTCTTTCACTCCAACGGCCATCCCATCTACATAAGCTTGCGGCGTGATCCCAGCTTCTTCTGCTTTCTGCTGGATCTTTTGACCGTGCTCATCAAGACCAGTCAGGTAGAACACATCGTAGTTCATCATACGTTTGTAACGCGCCAAAACGTCACAGGCGATCGTAGTATAAGCTGAACCAATATGCAATTTACCAGATGGGTAATAGATAGGGGTTGTGATGTAGAATGATTTTGTCATTTTCTTTTCCTTTCAAGGCTAATGAAACCTTATGTACTAACACTTCATTATATCATTTTTAGGAGGCCCTGAAAACCAAAAAAGCGCTAGGGGACTAGACAAGATAAACAAAAAAGCTGACCTAAGTCAGCTTTCTATTATTGATAACGAATCCTGCTATCTTACTTACCAAGATAGTATTCAGAAACTACGTTCAATTTTTCGTCAAATTCGAATACCAATGGTGGAAAGTTAGGGATTTCCACATCCATGATTTCATCGTCTGACAATTGTTTGATGTGTTTTACAAGGGCACGGATTGAGTTACCGTGTGCTCCTACGAATACGTTCTTACCGTCTTTAAGAGCTGGAGCGATTTTATCTTCCCAGAATGGAAGCGCACGTTCCAAGGTCACTTTCAAGTTTTCAGCATCTGGAATTACTGAATCGTCAAGTGAAGCGTAACGACGGTCAGTGTGAGCTGAGTGCTCATCATCACGATCCATGTTTGGAGGCAATACATCGTATGAACGACGCCAGATGTGAACTTGCTCATCACCAAATTGTTCAGCAGCTTCAGCTTTGTTTTTACCAGTCAATCCACCGTAGTGACGTTCGTTCAAGCGCCATGATTTTTCAACTGGAACCCACAATTGGTCAGAAGCTTCAAGAGCCAAGTTAGTTGTTTTGATCGCACGTTTCAATACTGAAGTATAAGCTTGGTCAAATTCGATACCAGCTTCTTTGATCAATTTACCAGCGTCGATCGCTTGTTGTGTACCTTTTTCAGACAAATCAACATCAGCCCAACCAGTGAAAAGGTTAGCTTTGTTCCATTCAGACTCACCGTGGCGAGCAAAAACCAATTTTACCATTAGATGGATCTCCTTTTTATTCTCCGAGGTTTCCCCCGTTTATCTATTTTATTCTACTAGATTTTCAGTAAAAAATCTAGTGGCGACCACAGAAAAGTGCAATTTCTCACAAAAAAGAGCCTGAACGGATATTTCATGAAATATTTATCAATTCTTCTTCATGGACATTTACATTTCTCTCTCATCAGCTTCTAAATTTTTCCTCTCTATCTTTTTCCACAAACTATACCAAAAAAACCTCTGAAAAGAGGTTTGCTTACAATTGCTTCTTCTGGCACTCTGGACAAAGACCATAGACAGTGGTTTGGCACTTGGTAATGACGTAACCACTTTTTTCCTCTCGCTTCTGCTCTCACGTCTGGAACTTCGATGTCAATATCATCAATCTTCCCACAAGACTCGCAAATCAGATTCAAATGATCGTGTCCCATAAAGTCAAAGTAGGTCGTGGTGTCATTGCGTACTTTTATCTCAGAGACAAAGCCTTCTTCAATGAGAACCTTAAGATTGTTATAAACGGTTGCCAGACTCATATTGGGAAAGGCTGGTTTCAAGTCCTGATAGATGACATCCGCACTTGGATGTTCCTGGCTTTTGACAAGATAGGAAAGGACAGCCCGACGCGTCTCTGTAATCCGTACAGATTTTTCACGCAGGTGTTGCAATACATCTTCCACTTTTTCTTGTTGAACGGAATCGAGTCTTAAACAAGCTAGCATGGTCTTTCCCCTTTCTGTCTCTTCTTTAAAACTATTATATCACGAATGCCAAATTTTGCCTAATTAGAATGTTTGTAAATAAGAAAAGAGGCTTGGACAAAAGTCCTAGCCTCTCAATTATCTTTGGATTGTCGAGCAAGACGCAGTGGTTGAGTAGCTCTACTACGCTGATTTCATCAGCTTTTACAGCCCTACTCAACTGTGCGGAGGTGGGACGACGAAATCGAATTCTAACGAATGACCGATTTCTGTCCCACTCTCTTTTGTATTCTATTCTTAACTTCCCCAATTAAGGATCCATCTCATAGTTCCTAGTAAAACTTTGACAAAAAGGAACATAAAGAAGAGTTCCGCAATAAACCAGAGACCTTTCAATAGATAAATAATTGGTTTAATCATGAGTAGAACAAAGATTCCAAAAATCCATCTCATGACCCACCCTCCATTTCTCACTTTTTTCTATTATACTACTATTTATAGGCCCTGTCTAGAAAGGACTCCAATACAAAAAGTTCCCTCTAGCAAGCTAGAAGGAACCTTCGTAATCACAATTATTTAACTGCGTCTTTAAGAGCTTTACCAGCTTTGAATGCTGGAACTTTAGAAGCAGCGATTTTGATTTCTTTACCAGTTTGTGGGTTGCGACCTTTACGAGCTGCACGTTCACGAACTTCGAAGTTACCGAAACCGATCAATTGAACTTTTTCACCTTTTGAAAGGTATTCTGAAACAGCTGCAAATACAGCGTCAACTGCTGCTGCTGAGTCTTTTTTAGTCAATTCTGTAGCTTCTGCCACTTTTGCGATCAAATCTTGTTTGTTAGCCATTTAACAAATCCTCCAAATTTTTTTAGGTTTTACCCTTAACATCTCTATCATATCTAAAAAATGCTTTTAGGTCAAGTACTAAACCTATTTTTATAAACTTTTATGTAGGAATAAATTCCTTTAGTGACGGGCTTCTATGCAAATCGGACAAGAACTGCCCAAGCATCTTCACCAGTATGGGTTTGAATGATCGAACCTGTTTCCAAAACAGAGATTGGAGTTGCAACCAAAGGCTGTAATTGCGCCTTCATTTCGTTAGCAAAGTCAGGTCCACCGGCATAGGAAATTCCTATCTCAGCGATTTCTTTACCTGATAAGTCTTGCATCAACTCGTCCAACCATTTTTTAAAGGTTTTCTGTCCGCGTCCTTTGACAATCGGTTGCAGTTCATCGTTCTTCATTTCCATGACGACCCGAATATTCAAAAGTGAACTCAATAAACCAGTTACGCGTCCAATCCGGCCTCCTTTAACCAGGTTTTCCAGAGTAGAAACCCCAATATAGAGTCTAGAATTTTGCTTGACCTCTTCAATGCGAGCTACAATTTCCTCTACGCTAGCACCTTCTTGAGCCAGTTTCGTCGCTTCGACCACTTGGAATTTCATGGCTTGGTCCGTAAAGCTACTATCGATAACTGTTACATCTGCATTGGCTAAGGTAGCTCCTTGACGTGCAGCTTCCACTGTACCAGATAAGGCATGGGACATATGGATTGCAATAATTTGCGCTCCTTCTTGAGCCAATCCTTCGAATATTTCCGCAAACACACCTACTGGAGGTTGACTAGTCTTTGGAAGGTTTTTACTGGATTTCATCAACTGAAGGAATTCTCCTTCGGTTAATTCCGCATCTGAGTAGAGGACACCATCCACCATAACAGAGAGGGGAACGATGGTAATTCCGTATTTTTCAACAACTTCAGGCTCAATCGTTACGGATGAGTCTGTAACAATTTTTACTTGTGACATAACATTCCTACAATCTTTTCTTAGATATATCCATTCTATTATATCAAATTTTCTAGGCTTTTGTGGGACAAAGTCATTTTTGCTTAATCATCGATGGCTGCAAATCCATCATTAACCAAAGCAACATCGGCCCTCATTCCACTTTCATCAAAGAGAATACCATGGAGGACACCACCATAAACAGCTCCACCATCCATGCCAATCTTCCCATCTTCGGTCACCCAGAGTTCTTTGGTTCCAATCTTTTGATCCAAGAGATAGTGGACAGGGGTATGGCCAAAAACAATGGTCTTTCCTGTCTGATTGCTTGCTTCATGGAAGGGCTGGCGAATCCAGACTTTTTGGTAATCTGTCGTTTCATGCCAATCCGTTAGAGTCAAGTCAATCCCAGCATGCACGAAAATATAGTGTTCTGTTTCATAAACAAAAGGAAGCGAACGGATGAAAGTGACGAGGTCCCCACAAGTCTCTTGCACGCGCCGAGCATCCTCTACTCCATCTACTGGAGCCGTGAGGGGACGACCAAGCAGAGAGTTGATCGTGGTATCACCACCATTTCGTCGGTAATGGTCGTAGCGTTCGGTCGGGTTATCAATCCAGGCTAAAAACATGTATTCGTGGTTCCCAGAAAGACAGATTGCCCCTTGCTGTTCGACAAAATCTTTGACCAGTTCGATCACTCTACGACTATCTTCTCCACGGTCTATCAGATCTCCGAGAAAAACCAACTGGGACTGACCATCCCAATGAGTCATCAGTTCCTCCAGCATACCTGCTTTTCCATGAATGTCTCCCACTACGAAATAGCTTCCCATATCAGTTCCTTTCTTTTTAGGACGGCCGTTTTAGCAATTGTTCTGCCTGCATGCAGGCTGCTTCTGTCACATCTTCACCAGCTAGCATCTTGGCTACTTCTTCGACCCGCTCTTCATGACTGAGCAAACGAACGGTCGAAACCGTTGAAAATTCATCACTTACTTTTTCGATAAAGAACTGGTAATCGGCTACTGCAATCACCTGAGGCAAATGAGAGATGGCTAGCACCTGTCCATAACGCCCAATCTTATAAATCTTCGAAGCAATGGCTTGAGCGACCCGACCAGATACCCCTGTATCCACCTCGTCAAAGACGATACTGGTCTTGCCTTCTTTGCGGGAAAAGGCTGACTTGATGGCCAACATGAGACGGGACAATTCCCCACCTGATGCTACTTTTACCAAAGGCTTAAAGTCCTCCCCAGGGTTGGTCGAAATATAAAACTCAACCGTTTCGTTCCCTTCACGGTTAAATTTAGATGGAGTAAAACGCACTTGGAAACGGGCTTTTTCCATGTAGAGATCCGCTAGTTCCTGCTGGATCTCTGCTTCCAGCTGTTGGGCCAAGTCATGACGCCCTTGACTCAGTTCTTTAGCCAAGCCAACCAGCTGACCTTCCATGGACTTGAGTTCTTTCTCTAAGTCTTCAGAGGAGGTTCCCCCTCCTGTTAATAGGCTATATTCCTTGCTGATTTGCTCCAGATAATCAAGAACATCCTTTACCTGACCGCCGTACTTACGAGTGATCGAGTGGATTAGTCTAATCGAGCTTCTACCTGCATCAAGCGGTTGCCGTCAAAGTCCAAGCCATCTACCAGATCCTCCAAGCGTTTGGTCAGATCTTCCAGAGTATAGTAGGTCTCAGCCAGTTGGTCAGACAAGGTCTTGTATTCTGGATCATACTCTTCGATACCTTGCAGATCATTCATGGCCGATCGAACATTGCTAAGACTGGAGAAGTCTTCTGCATCCAGCATAGCGTAGGCATTGCTTAGGGTATCCGCAATCATCTTATGATTGAGTAGGCGTTGCCGTTCTTGCTCTAACTGGACATCTTCATCCAGGGACAAGGCGGCCGCCTCGATTTCTGAAATTTGGTATTCCAGCATTTCGATGCGAGCTTGGTTTTCCTGGTTATTTTTTTGGATCTGCAAGACCTGCTTGCGCAAGGACTTGTAATTCTCAAAGGTCTCTCTATAGGCCTTCTTCGTCGCAAAAAAAACATCTTCCCCAAAGCTATCCAGCATAGCGATATGCAATGGAGCCCGCATCAGTTCTTCCTGATCGTGCTGGCCATGAATATCTACCAAATGCTGGCCAACCGCCTTGAGAACAGAGAGGTTAACCATCTGCCCATTGATGCGACTGACACTCCGACCATTCTGGAAAATCTCTCTGCGAATAATCAACTCCTCTGCCCATTCTAAGCCCTGCTCCTCAAATAACTGCTGAAGAGCACGGTTTTCGTCAATCGCAAAGAGGCCTTCAATCTCAGCCTTAGGAGCCCCGTGGCGGATCACATCTGTCGTTGCCCGGCTGCCTAGCATCATATTCATGGCATCGATAATGATGGATTTTCCTGCACCAGTTTCACCGGTTAAAACCGTCATCCCCGTTTCAAAATTCAGAGCGATTTCTTCAATGATGGCAAAGTTCTTAATTGAAATTTCTAATAGCATCTCTCTCCTACCATTCCATCAATCGTTGTTCGATAAACTGAGCCTTTTCTTCCGAGCGGGCCACAATAAAAATACTATTGTCATCTGAAATCATACTAAAGATGATGTCATCGAAATCTTCCTGCAGATGCCGCTTGACTAAATAGGCTGTCCCTGGGACTAGCTTGAGGGTTAGAAAACTCCCCATGCGTTCAAAAGATTGAAGATTATTTTCTGCTAATTTTCCACTATGTTGGACGCGTGGCAATTCATAGACATAGGCTGAACCTTTTAATGGTGTTTTAATAATCCCTAGCTCTTTAATATCACGGGAAACAGTCGCTTGTGTCGCAGAAATCCCTGCTTCTTTCAAATGCTCAACAATTGCATCCTGAGTACCGACCTTATTTTCACGAATAAAGCGGCGTATTTTTTCTAATCGGTTTTGTTTACTATTCATGTTTAAAATCAGTATGGGCTTTGTCGACGACATCTGCAAACTCCTGCTGATCGAGACAATTTTGCCCGGTATTTTTTTCTAAATAAAGTAAAAATTCAATATTGCCATGGCCCCCTTGAATCGGTGAATAATCCACTCCCAAGACAGAGAAGCCATGTTCTAACGCAAAGCCTTGAACCTGTTCCAAAACGGACAGATGGACCTTGGCATCCTTGATAATCCCATTTTTCCCAATCTGCTCCCGACCAGCTTCGAACTGGGGTTTGACAAGAGCGACCACCTGGCCTCCTTCTTGTAAAATCCCATGAAGGGCAGGTAAGATGAGATTGAGGGAAATAAAACTAACATCAATGCTAGCAAAACTTGGTCTATGCTCAAAATCCTCAGACGTCGCATAGCGAAAGTTGAACTGCTCCATCGATATGACACGAGGATCCTGCCGGAGTTTCCAAGCCAACTGATTGGTCCCTACATCCACTGCATAGACCAAGGCGGCTCCATTTTGGAGCATGACATCCGTAAAGCCCCCTGTTGAGGCACCAATATCTAGCGTGACCTTGTCCTGCAAGTTAATCTCAAAAAGGTCCAAGGCCTTTTCTAACTTGAGACCACCGCGACTGACATATTTGAGTTTTTCACCCTTGAGTTTTAGTTCAGTCGCTTCATCAATTTTTTCACCTGGTTTATCGAAGCGCTCGCCATTATGGACCGCAATGACCAAACCGGCCATCACACCGCGTTTGGCCTGCTCCCGGGTTTCAAATAGTCCCTGCTTGTAGGCCAGTACGTCAACTCTTTCCTTGACCATGAATTCTAAGTCTTTCTATTATGTTCTTGATTCCAGTCCCTTCAAAGGAAACTTGATTAGAAATGCGATCGAGCAAGTCCTCACAGGCATCCAACTCCCGATCCAAATAAGCCTGCGCTCCATCTAGACCAAGTAGTGCTGGATAGGTTGATTTTTCAGCCTGCAGGTCCTTCTGAGGGGTTTTTCCTAAAGAGGCAAAATCGGCTGTCACATCCAAAATATCATCCCGAATCTGGAAGGCCAACCCTAAATGGAGGCCAATTTCCTCTAAGAGAGTCGCAACAGCTGGCTCAAGCTCTAAGAGGATTCCCGCAGCTTGGAAAGGATATGCTAGCAGTCGTCCCGTCTTATTGGCATGGATGACTTGCAACTGGTCCAAGGTCAGGCTCGCTCCTTCCCCCTTCCATATCCAAGACTTGGCCTGCTACCATCCCAGCTGTCCCAGAAGCATCCGATAATAAGGCAATCAGTTGCACCCGGATAGAAGCTGGAAGATCCGCTTCTGCCACACAGCCAAAGGCATCCAAGAAGAGCGAGTCTCCTGCTAAGATGGCTAGGTCTTCACCGTATTTTTTGTGGTTGGTCAGTTGACCACGACGATAATCATCATTATCCATCGCTGGTAGATCATCATGGATCAAGCTTCCCGTATGGATCATTTCAAGAGCGGCAGCCACCTGAAAATGAGCCTCAAGGATTGGAGCATGAAAGGCCTCTAGTAATTCCAATAAGAGCAAAGGCCGAATCCGTTTGCCCCCTGCATGGACTGAATAAAGGATGGATTCTACCAAGCGGGGAGCGATTTGTTTGGTCTCGTAGAAATCTTCAATCGCTTTTTCAACCCCTTGCAGTTTTTCTTCTAAAATCATACCAGTTCCGTTTCTGATCCATCTGCTTGCATAACCTTGACCAAGGTCTTTTCAGCCTGATCAAGCGTTTCTTGCAAGTCTTTTGATAGCTTCATTCCTTTCTGAAACTCTGAGATGGCCTCTTCGAGGGGCACTTGCCCACTTTCCAATTTTTGGACAATAGCTTCTAAATCAGCTAAATTTTCTTCAAATTTCTTTTCTTTCGACATGCTTTACCTCTACTTCTACTTGCCCATCCCGCATGACTAGCGTCAAGGCATCCTTTTCTTTGATCGTATCTACACTATCTAGAACCTGATCACCTGCTTGGACCAAGGCGTAACCTCTAGCCACGATGCGACTGGTATCCAACATCAAGAGAGCTTCTGATAGGCGCTTGGCATCTGCTGCTTTTGTCTGGTAGAGCTCCTTGATTTTCAAGGTCATCAATCGCTCCATTTGGAGAATCTGGTCTCGATAGCGCTCTAGCTGATGCTGGGGCGCTTGGGAAGCCAATCGATGGCGGAGTTCTTGTAACTGACGGCTATTTCTAGTAACTGACTCTGATACAGCCTGTTTCAGTCGCAATTGAATCTGATCTAATTTTTGCAGATAAGAATCATACAGCCGCTCTGGTTGACGGAAGATAACCGATTGGCTCAGTTTTTGCAGTCGCTCCCGATTATATACTAGGCGGTTGCGCATAGCGGTTGCCATCCGCCCTTCCTGCTTCTGCAAATGATTGAGTAGGTCCAACTTGGTCACAGGCGTTGCCAGCTCAGCCGCAGCTGTTGGAGTGGCTGCCCGGCGATCTGCTACAAAGTCTGCCAAAGTGGTGTCTGTCTCATGTCCCACACTGGAAATAATAGGGATTCTGGACTCAAAAATAGCTCGCACAACCGGCTCTTCATTAAAGGCCCACAGGTCCTCAATAGACCCACCACCACGACCGATGATCAAGACATCTAGGTCCGTCCGAGCATTGGCCTTCTGGATATTGGCGACAATTTCTTGAGCTGCCCCCTCTCCTTGTACCTTGGTTGGAAAAAGGAGAATCTCCACGCCAGGAAAACGCCGAGTGACAGTCGTAATAATATCGCGAATAACAGCTCCACTCTGACTGGTAATAACCCCAATTTTATTGGAGAACTGGGGAATGGCCTGTTTGAACTTCTCTTGAAAAAGACCTTCTTCCTGAAGTTTCTTTTTCAACTGCTCGAACTGAATGGCTAAAGCGCCCACACCATCTGGCTCCGCCTTTTCGATGACAATGGAATAACTACCACTTGGCTCATAAAGTTGGATCCGACCAATAACATTGATCTTCATGCCTTCTTCTAGCTCAAAACCAAAACTCTTATAGATTCCAGCCCAAACAGTCGCCTGAATCACAGCCTTTTCATCCTTTAGAGAGAAATACTGGTGATTGGGACGCTTCCGAAAATTCGAAACCTGACCCGTCAAATAGACCCGCTCCAGATAGGGGTCCTTATCAAATTTCAACTTGAGGTATTTGGTCAGACTGGATACCGATAAATACTCTGACATGGTTCCCCTTTCACACGGAAAATTCTAGTATAAATTATACCAAAAATAAGCGGAAAAATCTGATTCTACCTACGGAAAAAGCCCCAGATTTCATCATCTGAGACTTGATTTTTTATTGGCAGTTGGAAAGGCAAATTTCCCTCATCCATTTGGGAATTTCTTTACTAATCGCTGTCGGCAAAACCACGTAGACTTCCTCGCTCAAGTCTTCAGAAATAGCCGAATGAAGGTGAGTAGCCACCACCACGCGCTCATAGAGTCCAACCTGTGGAAATTGGCCTGCAAATCCTGCAATCATGCCTGCCAAGGTATCGCCCATACCTCCAGTTGCCTGGTAAGGTCCCCCAACTGTTAGTTGGTAATAGTCTGGTTGTCCTTGTTGCCAAATCTTGGTCTGAGGTCCCTTTTGAACTAAGATAGATCCTTCTGGAAGTTTTCCCACAGCCATTTGTGTCCTATCTTCTCCTTGTTCCCCAATTGCTAGACCTGACATCGCCTCCCATTCTTTCTGATGAGGAGTAAAAACCAACTGAGCTTGAGGAAGAGGCAACGCTAAGCGAGTATAGATACTAATTGCTCCGCCATCTAGAATCAACACTTGGTGAGACTGAACCCTGTCAAAAACTAACTGTACAAGGTGTGTCCCTAGATCATTGTCCTTGAGGCCTGGCCCCAATAAAATAACGCCTGCTTTTGCGATTTGATCAGCCAATAATTCTTGGTCAGTCACAGCAAATGCCATGGCTTCGGGTAGCTGACTATGGAGTGCATAGATGTTCTCCTGATCTGTCGCAACCGTTACCAGACCCGCTCCACTCTCCACAGCTGCCAAAGCAGACATCATAATCGCTCCCCCATATGGGTAGTTCCTCCAATCAAGAGAAGACGACCATAGTCACCCTTGTAGGAGTCTGACTGACGACTAACAATAACTTGTTGCAGCAATGTTTGGTCAACTCTTAACATAAGCTTTCCTTCTTTCTTCCTCTATTTTATCACGTTTAGACTAAAAAAAGGCAGGAAAGTAAGTTCCAACCTTCAAAATTTTTTCTAATCTGTCTATCGCTCCAAACACTGTCCCGACTTCATCCAAGCTGGTTTATTTTTTCAAAGCCCGAACAGCTGCTTCATAGGTCTGAGTCATAAGCATGGTAATGGTCATAGGACCCACTCCACCAGGAACAGGCGTAATATGGCTAGCAAGTGGTGCCACGGTATCGTAGTCGACATCTCCACAGAGCTTCCCATTTTCATCGCGATTCATACCAACATCAATGACGACAGCTCCCTCTTTGACAAAGTCAGCTGTGACAAATTTGGCACGGCCGATAGCCACCACCAGGATATCTGCCTTTCTTGCAATCTTTGCTAGATGATGGGTCCGTGAATGGGTCAAGGTTACCGTAGCATTCTTAGCTAATAGAAGCTGGGCCATGGGTTTTCCAACAATATTGGAGCGACCAATAACGACTGCACTTTTTCCCTCAACATCGATATCGTATTCCCGGAACATTTCCATAATCCCCGCAGGAGTTGAGGGAACCATGACTGGATTTCCCGCCCAAAGATGGCCCATATTAAGGGGGTGGAAGCCGTCGACATCCTTATTGGGATCAATGGCTAGCAAGACAGCCTCATCGTCGATATGTGCTGGTAGAGGCAACTGGACCAAAATTCCATGCCAGAGCGGTTCCTGATTGTAGCGGTCAATAAGTGCCAAGAGTTCCTCTTGTGTAGTAGCCTCTGGTAAGCGGACCACCTCGCTACGAAAACCAGCAGCAAGAGCAGAGCGTTCTTTATTTCGTACGTAGACCTGACTAGCTGGGTTTTCTCCCACTAAAATCACAACTAAACCAGGTACCTCCCCTGTTTCCTCTTTTAAACGTGCTGTCTTTTCAGCTAATTCTCCCTGTAATTTTACTGCCAAGGCCTTCCCATCAATCACATGTGTCATCTCAATCTCTTTTCTATTCAATATCTTCTCTATTATATCAGATTTGTGAACCTGCTCCTAACACTTCTTGATTAGACAAGGTTATAGGAAGAAACTATAACAGTTTTATTCCAACAAAAAAGAGAGTGGGACAGAAATCGGTCATTCGTTAGAATTCGATTTCGTCGTCCCACCTCCGCACAGTTGAGTAGGGCTATAAAAGCTGATGAAATTAGCGTAGTAGAGCCCACTCAACCACTGCGTCTTGCTCGACAATCCAAAGACAATTTAGAGGCTAGGACTTTTGTCCCAGCCTCTTGATTGATACTTCTTAGTACAACAATTCGTAGATTTCCATTGCGATTAAGTCAATGCTATCGAATGTATAGGTCTCACGAGCTTCTACATCACGAAGAGTAAATACTGATCCATTTTCTTCATCATAGTTGTAAGCTACTTCAGCAACTACAACCCCTTCACGTTCAAAATTACGTTTTAAGTTTCCACCGTCTTTCGTCATCGCTTCCAAACGGCTGATAATTCGTACCAAATGTGATTCCATTTTGATTCTCCTATTTACTTTCTACTCTCCTATTTTATCATAAAAGAAGGAGGAAATTCCAATAAAAATCAACTTTTCCGCTTTTTTCCTCTTTATTCCATGCCTAAAACCGAACTCCATACTAAATTCTTGCAAACTTTTAGAATACTGTTATAATGAAACTATAAAAGTTTGACTATTTCTGACCAATAGTTTCTACACTTTTTACCCTAGAGAAAGAGGTAAGAGAATGCTTTGTCAAAACTGTAAAATCAACGATTCAACCATTCATCTTTATACGAATGTGAATGGTCACCAACAACAAGTAGACCTTTGCCAGAACTGCTATCAAATTATGAAAACCGATCCTAACAATAGTCTCCTAGCGGGATTAAACCAACAAAATCGCGGAGGGCGGGATCCTTTTGAAGATTTCTTCAATCAACTGGGCAACTTCCAAGCTCCCCAAGAACCTCAAACGCCACCGACCCAATCAGGAGGAGGCTACGGGGGTGGAAATGGCTACGGTTCAAATGGGAACGGTCGAGCTACTGGACCAAATAGACCTCAAGCCAAACAACAACCGAAAGGACTCCTAGAAGAGTTTGGAATTAATGTTACTGAAATCGCTCGCCGTGGGGACATTGATCCAGTCATTGGCCGTGACGACGAAATTCTCCGAGTGATTGAAATTTTAAACCGCCGAACCAAAAACAACCCTGTTCTGATTGGAGAACCTGGTGTCGGAAAAACAGCTGTCGTAGAGGGCCTGGCCCAGAAGATTGTCGATGGCGATGTCCCTTATAAATTACAAGACAAGGAAGTTATTCGGTTAGACGTTGTTAGCCTGGTTCAAGGGACTGGGATTCGTGGACAATTTGAAGAACGGATGCAACAATTAATGGAAGAAATCCGTCGCCGTGAAGATGTCATTTTGTTTATCGATGAAATCCATGAAATTGTAGGAGCAGGATCTGCAGGTGATGGCAACATGGATGCAGGAAATATCCTCAAACCGGCTCTCGCTCGTGGTGAATTGCAATTAGTTGGTGCCACAACACTCAATGAGTATCGTATTATCGAAAAAGATGCTGCTCTTGAACGCCGGATGCAACCCGTCAAGGTGGATGAACCAACGGTTGAAGAAACCATTACCATCCTTAAAGGCATTCAAAAGAAATACGAAGACTACCACCACGTCCACTACACAGATGGTGCTATTGAAGCTGCAGCTCTCCTCTCCAATCGCTATATCCAAGACCGCTTCTTGCCCGACAAAGCCATTGACCTCTTGGACGAAGCAGGCTCTAAGATGAATTTGACTCTCAATTTTGTTGATCCCAAAGTCATTGACCAGCGCTTAATTGAAGCCGAAAATCTCAAAGCCCAAGCGACGCGGGATGAAGACTTCGAAAAAGCAGCCTACTTCCGTGACCAAATCGCTAAGTACAAAGAAATGCAAGGGCAACAGGTCACCGACCAAGATACGCCCGTCATTAGCGAAAAGACCATTGAGCACATCGTTGAACAAAAGACCAATATTCCAGTTGGAGATTTGAAAGAAAAAGAACAGTCTCAATTGATTAATTTGGCTGCTGATTTAAAAGCTCATGTCATCGGCCAAGATGAGGCTGTTGAAAAAATTGCTAAGGCTATCCGTCGTAATCGGGTAGGACTTGGAACGCCAAACCGTCCAATCGGTAGCTTCCTCTTTGTTGGACCAACTGGTGTCGGGAAGACCGAGTTGTCCAAGCAATTGGCCATCGAACTCTTCGGTTCTGCTGATAGTATGATTCGCTTTGATATGAGCGAATACATGGAGAAACACGCCGTTGCCAAATTGGTCGGTGCCCCTCCGGGTTATGTCGGCTATGAAGAAGCTGGCCAGCTGACTGAAAAGGTACGTCGCAACCCATACTCTCTCATTCTCTTGGACGAGGTAGAAAAGGCCCATCCTGATGTCATGCATATGTTCCTCCAAGTCTTAGATGATGGTCGCTTGACAGATGGACAAGGCAGAACGGTGAGTTTCAAGGATACCATTATCATCATGACTTCCAATGCGGGAACTGGAAAAGCGGAGGCTAACGTCGGTTTTGGGGCAGCTCGTGAAGGTCGTACCAATTCGATCCTAGGTGAACTGGGGAACTTCTTTAGTCCAGAATTCATGAACCGCTTTGACGGCATCATTGAATTCAAAGCCTTGTCTAAGGAAAACCTCCTTCAAATCGTCACTCTCATGCTCGATGATGTCAATCAACGCCTGGCCCACAATGATATCCACCTCGATGTTACCGATAAGGTCAAGGAAAAATTGGTTGATTTGGGCTACGATCCGAAAATGGGAGCTCGTCCTCTTCGACGCACCATTCAAGACTATATCGAAGATGCCATTACAGATTACTACCTAGAAAATCCTAGTGAAAAAGATCTGAAGGCTGTCATGACCAGCAATGGGAAGATTTGCATCAAAGGAAAGAGCAAACCTGCGAACGAAGCAGAAAAAGTAACTGAATAATCGCAATCCACAGAGAGATTCCTAGTAGCTACCAGGAATCTCTCTTATTTTCATCTCCTACTGCTTTTTATGTCCATCTATGTTATAATGATAAAAAAATAAGAAGCGAGTATCATTATGACTGTTGCAACTTTTGGAACAAAAGAAGAAAATGTTGACTATGTCAATCGTTATGGAGTCTATGCGGTGATTCCAAATTCAGCAAAGGATAAAATCATCCTGGTCCAAGCTCCAAATGGAGCTTGGTTCCTACCAGGTGGTGAGATCGAGGCAGGAGAAGATCATTTATTGGCACTCGAGCGCGAACTGATCGAAGAGCTGGGCTTCACTGCGACCATCGGCGAGTATTATGGACAAGCAGATGAGTACTTCTACTCCAGTCACCGCGACACTCACTACTACAATCCTGCTTATATCTATGAAGTAACTGACTTTGTAGAAGCTCAAAAACCTCTAGAGGATTTCAATAACATTGCCTGGTTCCCCATTGACGAAGCCATTGAAAAGTTAAAAAGAGGAAGCCATAAATGGGGAATCAAAATGTGGAAATCTGCCCAAAAATTGTAAGCGACTTCTTTCACAAAATAAAAAAAAGTGCTATAATAAATGGAGAAAGAGCTTAGGAGGATCTCACATGAAGCTTATGAATACAACAAATAGTCATGCTAATTTGGTCAAAAGTCAATTAGAAAGTACCGATGCTACCCTTGTTGAGGTCTATTCAGCTGGTAACACCGATGTTATCTTTACCAAAGCTCCTACTCATTACGAATTGTTGATTAGTAACAAACACCGTGCCATTCGTGAAACAGAAGTTGAAAAAATTCGTGAGTTCTTTTTAAAACGCAAGATTGATCTCAAAATCATCGACCAATCCACTATTAAAACGCTCTACTCCGATAAACTGATCGAAATTTCTTTCCCAATTATTTAGTAAGGCTATTCTGCCTTACTTTTTTATTGCCTTGACGATGAACACGATACACTATTTTAGCCACCAAAAAAGAAGTTCCTTTATGGAACTTCTTTTGATTTCTTTTATTTGGCTTCAAAGCCTTCTGCAACTGCGTCTGCAAAGTTTTCTTCAACGATGCTTGCACAGTGATCACAGATGGTTGCGTGGTAGTCACGTTCTGCTGTAGTTGGGTCGATACGACGGCAACGGTCACAAACTTCACCAGCAGCCCGTTCAACTGTGAAAGCTACATCTTCAAAGGCCACTGCACCTTCTGGAGCAGGTCCTTCAGCGATGGTCAATTCAGAAACAATCAAGAGTTGGGCAACATTGCTATCAACAGCTCCAAGAAGTGTTTTCACAACTTCGTTTGGATAAACAGTCAAATGAGCTTCAAGTGATTTACCAATCACTTTTTCATTCCGCGCTTCTTCCAAGGCTTTTTGAGCTTGGCCACGGAAGTCCATGAAGGCTGACCAGGTATCCAAGATTTCCTCTTGGTTGGCGAAAGTCTGAGCTTCTGGTAATTCTGACAATTGAACAAAATCTTCGGCTTCAAACTCTAGATATGACCAGATTTCCTCTGCTGTGTGAGGAAGGATCGGTGTCAAGAGTTTAGTGATTTTTACAAGGATATCATAGAAGACCGTTTGCATTTGACGGCGTTCAAGTGACTTAGCTCCTTCAATGTAGACAACATCTTTAGCGAAGTCAAGGTAGAAGGCAGACAAATCAACGTTGATAAAGTTAACAAGTGCTTTATAGATTGTCAAGAATTCAAAGTCAGCATAAGCATCACGAATGGTCTTGGCAAGCTGGTTAAAACGAATGGTCATGTACTTGTCAACGGAACGAAGTTCTTCGTAAGCTACTGCATCCTCAGCTGGGTTAAAGTCAGAAGTATTGGCGATCAAGAAACGAAGAGTATTACGGATCTTGCGGTAAGTTTCAGAAACTTGGCTCAAGATATCCATTGAGATACGCACGTCGTTGCTTGAGTCTACACTGGTAACCCAGAGACGCAAGATTTCTGCACCAAATTGTTTTTCAACGTCACTTGGAGCAATGGTATTTCCAAGAGATTTAGACATCTTCTCACCTTTACCATCTAAAGCAAACCTTGTGACAAGATTTGTTTGTATGGTGCGACACCATGGTTAGCTACAGAGGTGATCAGTGATGAGTTGAACCAACCACGGTATTGGTCTGAACCTTCAAGATAAAGATCTGCTGGATATTTGAGTTCTGGACGGTTGACTACAACTCCATTCCAAGATGAACCTGAGTCGAACCAAACGTCCATGATATCTGTTTCTTTCTTGAACTCACCATTTGGTGAACCCGGATGGGTAAATCCTTCAGGCAAGAGGTCCTTGGCATCCCGTTCCCACCAGATGATGGAACCATGCTCTTCAAAGAGTTGAGCTACATGCTCGATGGTTTCAGCTGTCATGATTGGTGTGCCATCTTCTGCGTAGAAGATTGGAAGCGGAACTCCCCAAGCACGTTGACGAGAGATAACCCAGTCGCCACGGTCACGGATCATGTTGTACAGACGGACTTTACCCCACTCTGAGTGGAACTTGACTTTTTCAATTTCATCCAAGATTTCTTGACGGAATTTAGATACAGAAGCAAACCATTGAGGCACAGCACGCCAGATGATTGGTTTTTTCGTACGCCAGTCAAATGGGTAGGAGTGAGAGATTTCTTCTTGAGCAAGGAGCAAATCACCAAGTTTTTCAATAACCGTTGGTACAACCTTGTCGTAGAATTGACCTTCAAACTCTGCACCAGCATTGGCCATCATGATCCCGCGTTCGTTGACAGTTACAGCAACTTCGAGACCATTAGCAACACCGACATTGTAGTCATCTTCACCAAAACCAGGGGCTGTATGGACGATACCTGTACCGGAGTCTGTTGTAACGTGGTCACCAAGGATAACAAGTTCATCTACTGCTGTGTCCCATGGGTGCTCTGTCACGATATGGTTCAATTCTTGACCACGGTAAGTCGCCAAAACTTGAACATCCGCCCAACCAAATTTTTCAGATAAGCTGTTCAACAATTCAGCAGCAACCACAAACTTACGAGCTTCACCAGCAGGTTGAACCAAAACGTAATCAATATCCGCACCAACAGTCAAACCACGAGAAGCAGTGATAGTAAATGGAGTTGTTGTCCAAACAACGATATAAGTATCAGTGTCTAGGACACCTTTGCCATCTTTAACCTTGTTGGCATAATAAAGTGATGTTGATACCAAGTCATGGTATTCAATTTCCGCTTCAGCAAGCGCTGACTCAGAAGACCATGACCAGTAAACTGGCTTAGCTCCACGGTAGATATAGCCTTTGTTAGCCATTTCACCGAAGACACGGATTTGCGCCGCTTCATAATCAGGCGTCAAGGTCACATAAGGATTTTCCCAGTCGCCTGAAACACCCAAGCGTTTGAAGTCTTCGCGTTGTTTATCTACTTGAGAAAGAGCGTAGTCACGGCAAAGTTTCAAGTACTCAACCAAGTCCATCTCTTTGCGTTTGACACCTTGTTTAGCCAAGACTTGCTCGATTGGCAAACCGTGTGTATCCCAACCTGGGATGTACGGTGCATAAAAACCTGACATAGACTTAGAACGAACAATGATATCTTTTGAGATCTTGTTCATGGCATGTCCTACGTGGATATTTCCGTTGGCATAGGGAGGGCCATCATGCAAGGTGAAATGTGGTTTTCCTTGGTTCAATTCTTGACGACGTTGGTAAAGCTTTGCTTCTTCCCATTCTTTTTGCCAAACTGGCTCTTTTGTAGGCAGACCAGCCCGCATCGGGAACTCTGTCTTCCCTAAATTCAGTGTTTCTTTGAGTTTCATGGTGTCTCCTCTAAAAAAATAATTCTACAAAATAAAAGACCACGACCCCGCCAAAAAGGACGACAAGTCGTGGTACCACCTTCATTTAAGAAAGAGAGTACTCTCTTTCTCCTCTTTTGCCGCTAACGCTGACCAGCGTTAGTGGTTACTCATTTCACCACTAAGATTCGTAAAAGGATCAACCTTAACAAAGGAAGTGCAAGTCTTCCACCATCACCTGCTCGCTAAAACTATTTGATAAGGTCACTGTTTTTACAGATTATAAGATTGAAACAGATTCACGTTGTCCTTCTTCTGGAGCATCGATATCATCAGCTTCAGGAGTTTCTAAGACAACATCAATAGAATCTTGATCTTCATGATTTTTTTCTGCTTCTTCCAATGCTTCTTTCACTTTTTCATTCAATCCTTGAAAAGCTTGAGTTGCGCCTAACTCTAAGTTAGCTGCCTCAATACGTTTTTGCAATTCTTCAATTTCAGCTGAAGTAAATTGACGTGTCAAATCAATGTTAGCATCTTCTGAATGATGATGAACAGATTCACCCAAAGCTTTCTCAACAATTTCACGAAATGCTTCATCACTTGTTTGAATATACATAGCAGTTGGGCGAAGAATTTCATCCCATTCTGGTGTATCAATAATGCTCAATTGACTTTCAATAGTTGATTTCAAACGTTGATGGAAGACGCGTGTCTTATTCTTCAATTCTTCCGTTTCTACAGCAACTTTTTGGCATTGTCTGTAGCATGACGGAGAATTTCATTTGCTTTTGCTTTTGCTTCTTCAACTAAATGGTGAGCATCTTGCTCCGCTTGACGAACAATTGTTTCTGAGCGTTCATTTGCCGCATGTTTCACACGTTCTGCTGTATCTTGGGCGATCAATACTGATTGACTCAAGGAGTCTTTCATTTCGTCAAAGTAGTTCAAGCGTTCTTCCAACGCACTAATTTTTGTTTCCAATTCATGATTTTCACGAACTAATTTTTCATAGTCTCGGTAGACCATGTCTTGAAACTCTTCAACTTCTTTAGCATCGTAGCCTCTAAATTTTACATAAAAGCGTTTATCTTTGATTTCTAAAGCTGTAAGTGCCATAGTTCCTCCTTATTTTCTACTGGAAAATACTTCAACCGTTAATTTGTATTTTCCACTTTTTGATAGGCCATTTTCTGATAGTATTTTAAATCGGCCATACTTTCGAACACTAATTAAATCTGCTACTTGGATCATCCGACTAGGATTATCAATAGTGGCATAGTTTACCTTTACCTGGCCCGACTGAACTAATTGAACAGCTACAGACCGAGCAAGCTTAAAGGTAGAAGCTACTAGTTTATCAAGTCGAACACTAGTAACCAATAGGTCTTTGAGTTTGGATGGTTCGTCTACGCTGATCCGTTCTCGACAGTCAACCTCACGAATCTTGACAGATGCTTTTGCGATCTTCTTAAGATTCTCTTTGAAATAGGAGGAGAAACGTTCATCCACATAGATATGAATTTTCCCTTGTCCAACTAGAATATCTCCAAAAGACTTTCTTTCTATGCCTAATTGATGGAGAAGCGAACCCAAAACTTGAGAGTGACTTAACCGATAAAACTTATCCGGATAGAGAACTTCTAACAGACTCATTTCAAAATCAGATGCCTCTAACTGATAGTAACTGGGAGCAAGAATCACTCGTGCATATTCTGTGGGATAGATTTCTGCACTTGAAAACACCTGCAAACCGTGGTAGGCACCAATTTGTCGTAAAATATCAACCTGATGTGGATTTAAAAAGGAAGTCAGTTCAAAACTATACTGTTGCTCCACTCGAGCTACTAATTCTAGAACTCGATCGATAAAGACGTGGTCTTCTGGACTATAGTGTTGATAAAATCCCTTGGTCATATGAACTGCACCAAAAATTGAAGGACAAATCGTTCCACTACGGATAGAGCAAGTAAGGCAAACATGACTGTAAAGTCTAACCCACCAAATTGCAAAGGAATCTTTCTAAATAGGCTCAAAAATGGTTCGACGATCCGTTGAACCATTTTAGCTAAAGCCGATTCTGATGCATTTGGAAACCAACTAAGCAAAGCATAGATGATTAGTACTAGCTCAAAAAAACCTGAAAGAAATTTCTAACTAATTGTAGGACAAACATATTAACGATTTCGTTTCATATCAAAGTCGTACTCAGCAACTTCGACATCATTTGGAAGGCGAATATCTTCAATATTCACAACGACATTGATTGGTGTTAATAAGTACATAGTACTCGCAACACGACGTAGATTCCCGGCTAATACATAGCGAGCACCATCCAAATAATCCAAACATCTTCTTGCTTGAACTTCTGTCATGTATTGGAAATCGATAAGAATACTTTCGTTTGCCAACAACAAGTCAACAATCTCAGTTGCTTCTTCATATTTACGAGGGTAGCGTACATCAATCGTAATCTTCTCATCTGCAGCAGAACGATTTTTTGCCAACTCTTGTTGGCGTTGATGAAGTCGAGTAATATTTTCAGAAGATGATTTTTGAGATGAAGCTGATTCAACCACTGCTGTAGAAGCTACTTGTGGACGACTAGCTACAACAGGAGTAGGTTTCTGCTCCTTGGCAGCTACCACAGCTTTTTGACGTGGTTTTGATGATGGTTGTACTGGTTTAGGGGATGCTACAGGTTGGCTAGCTCCGACTGCTTGAGCAGGCGCTTCTTGCACATCGTACTCATCTCCATCTTCAGTAAAATAATCAATCAATCGATCAAATCTATCTTTAAATGACATAATTCTTTCCTATTTGAAAAACGAGGTCCCAATTCGCACAAAAGTCGCACCGTTAGCAATCGCCACATCATAATCACGACTCATTCCCATGCTTAACTCTGTAAAGGGCATATTTTTCAACTGTTTCTTTTGTAATTCTTTTTGAAGTTGGTGAGTTGCTGCAAATATAGCTTGCAACTCGTCCTGACTTGCCTCAAAAGGAGCCATCGTCATTAAGCCAACAATTTGTAGGTTATTCAAGCCTTCTAGTTCAGGAAGAATCGCATCGAGCTCCTCAGGAGCAAATCCATGCTTGCTTTCCTCTCCAGAAATATTGACTTGTATAAAACATTTAATTGGGTGACTCGCCCTTTTTTGAATTTCTTGGGCAAGCTTCATAGAATCTAAAGCATGGAAGTAATCTACATAATTGATAACTTCTTTTACTTTACGACGTTGGAGACTACCGATCAAATGCCAGGTCAGTCCCTCATCTTTTAGAGCTTGGTATTTTTCTAGAAATTTATCAACACGGTTTTCACCGATATGACAGACTCCTGTATCAACCAAAGCCTTGGCTTGGTCGATACCAACATACTTAGTAACAGCAATCACATTAACCTGATCCGTGCGGTTTACTGTTTTCATTGCTTGTGCAACCTGCGAGAATATTCGCTCTTTATTTTCAATCAGATTCATTCTTAACGATTACGGAAAAATGGTGGTGTTTCCAACTCATCATCTTCTGAAGAAGAATCCACATAGCGTTCAACTTGACGACCAGCGCTAGTATCAGACTGACGTACAATGTTTTCACGACGAATGTCCCAATCTCCAAACGCAGATCCACGAGGTGTTTCTTGTTTGGCACGTGATTGAGGAGTAGGCATTTCGATCTCTTCCTTCAAATCGAAGTCACGATCAAACTGTGGATTTTGTGGACGTTGTTCACGTGGTCCAGTTTGATAGTAACGTGCTGAACTTGGTGCATGAGATGCAATTCCACTAACTCTTTCAACTTTGTCCTGACGAACACCAGTTGCGACAACCGTTACGCGGATTTCATCTTTCATTGATTCATCAATAGATGTACCAAGCCAAATGTTTACGCCATGACCAGCTGCTTGGTTAACAATTTCAGAAAAGCTTCTTCTGCTTCAATCAAGGTCATATCCAAACCACCAGTAACGTTGACGATCACGTCTTCAGCACCGTCAATGGTTGTTTCAAGGAGTGGTGAGTAGATAGCTTTACGAGCTGCTTCAATGACACGCTCTTCACCATTACCTACACCAATACCCATCAAGGCATTTCCTTTATTTTCCATAACAGTCTTCACGTCAGCGAAGTCAAGGTTAATCAAGCCTGGGCTTGTGATCAAGTCAGTGATCCCTTGAACCCCTTGTCGAAGGACATTATCTGCTTCACTCAATGCTTCAAGAAGTGGTGTTTTCTTATCTACAATTTCTAACAAGTTGTTGTTAGAAATGATCAACAAAGTATCCACATGCTCGCGAAGTTCATTGATCCCTTCGATCGCAAAGTTTCCGCGTTTAGTTCCTTCAAATCCAAAAGGACGTGTCACAACGGCTACTGTCAAAGCACCAACAGCTTTAGCAATACGAGCGATAACTGGTGCAGCACCTGTACCAGATCCTCCACCCATTCCTGCAGTGATAAAGACCATGTCTGCACCTTGCAAAGCTTCTGTCAATACTTCTTCACTTTCTTCTGCGGCTTTGCGACCAACCTCAGGTTGACCTCCAGCACCCAAACCACGAGTCAATTTAGGACCCAATTGGATAACTGTTTCTGCTTTTGCACTTGAAAGTGCTTGTACGTCTGTGTTTGCTGCGATGAATTCTACACCAGCAACTCCTTCGTCAATCATGCGGTTGATGGCATTACCGCCACCGCCACCGACACCGATTACTTTAATAACTGCACCTTGTGCCGCTGCTGTGTCAAATGAAAATGTCATAAATACTTACACTCCTTAATCAAACATATTACCGATTAAATTCTTCATTCGGTCTGTAAAGGTAGTTTTTCTTCTTGTTTTTGTTCTTCAACTGGATGTTGTTGTTCGACGTTAACTACAGGCTCAATTTCTTCCGGTACATATGTTGGAACAACCGGTTGCTGTACTGGTCGTTCAAACTGAACTGGTTGCTGACGAAGACGTTGGTCTCCATGTACAGCAGCCTGAGCAAGAATATCTACATCTGTGAGATTTCCAGCATATTCAGACAAGCTAATCACGTGGGCAAAAGCTGGATTGCGGATTCCAATTTGATTTGGAACGTACAATTTCACATTTACACCAAAGACTTCTTGCGCCAATTCTTCAATGCCAGGGAGAATAGCACCACCACCGATGATGACAATTCCTCCAGGCAAATCAAGCAAATGTCTTCTTTCAAGATCTTGTTTGATTTGGTCGAAGATGTGTTTGATCCGAGCTGAAATAATCTCTGCCAAATATTTTTCAGATACTTGGACAGGTTCTACTTCACCAATCACCTCAACGTGGAAGACTTCATCACCAACTGATGGAACATAAGCTTCTCCATAGTTGAACTTCAAGCCTTCTGCTAATTTTTGAGAAGTTTTCAATACTTTAGAAATATCTTTGGTAACGTAATCGCCACCCTCTTGATAGATATTTGTAAATTGAAGTTCTTGATTTCGAACAGAAGCTACTGTCGTTTGTCCTCCACCTAAATCAATGACGGTCGCACCAAACTCACGTTCTCCTTCGTTCAATACAGACTTAATCATTGCAAGTGGTGAAATAATGATGTTCTCAACTTGCAAACCAGCACGTTCAACTGTTTTCCGTAAATTATGGAGGACAGTTCTAGGACCAGTATACAAGAGACCACGCATTTCCAAACGGATTCCCATCATTCCACGTGGATCGCGGATTCCTTGGAAACCGTCAACTGTGAACTCTTCTGGAATAAAGGTAATGACTTCACGGTCTGGAGTCATACTCTTTGTCAAAGCAGATCTGACAACATTTTCAACGTCTGCATCCGTAATTTCTTTTGAATCACTGGTTACAGGAATCATTCCTTGAGTTGCTTCAATTTGAAGAAGGTTCGCTGGCAACCCAACGTTCACAAGATTGATTGAAATTCCTGCTTTTTCTTCTGCTTGGCTTACTGCACTTTTAATCGCATTAGAAGCAGCCTCAATATCAACAATAATTCCATCTTTGACACCAGCACTTTTTGCATTGCTGACTCCAATTACATTCATTTCTCCATTGACATGTTCCGCCACCAATACTTTTATTGAACTAGTACCGATATCTAAACCTGTAAAAAAAGCCGTTTCTAGCCATTACACCAGTCCTCTCTCTTTTGTTTTCCTATACGTCAATTAATAGCTCCATTTTAGTTAGAACTATCCAAATTTCATTATAACACAAAAAAATGCCCATAGTGGGCATATTTTTCTTTATTTATTTCAGATAATTTATGAGGGTTTACTCAGCAGGGAACTTCTTCGTGTTGCTCGGTTACAACTGCACTCTCATCAGAATCTGTCGCGTTAGCATCAGCTTCTTCTGTTTTGTTCCCTTCCCTTCTTCTTTTTCTTTCTTTTCCTGAGCTAAAGTGGCCATTGTTTCTGCATTGTAACTATATATCCCTGCTTCCATGTCAATGACACTGTCATCTTCAATCAGCTTGCGAATTTGATTGTAATATGGCAATTTACGCTTGATTTGAGATACCGGTACTAGGACCCTAGTGCCATCCTTCATGGTCAGCGTCACCAAATCCTTAGTCACCTTGCTCGGTGTCAAGTCCACTGACTCAATTTTATCGCGCACAGAAGATGGTATTTTCCCCAATTGTTTGACGAATTGTCGGACCAATTCTCGATCAGAAAAACGAACGGCTAGGTAAGTCTTAGGAAGCTGATCCGCAGCAACTGGTGTCTCTACCACTTCCCCATTCTCTAATATAGGATAGTGATCTTCCTCCGTCACATAGTAACCAAAGACCTGGTATTCCTCAACCTGAACCTTAAACGTCGTAGGGAAGGCATAAGTCATCGAAATATCTTTGACCCATGGACTTGCCGCCTTCATATTGGCAAGATAGCGATCCCGATTTAAAAAGGTTGTCAAGGTATAATCCCGATCTTGGATCTGACTCTTTTCAAACAACAAGGTCTGATCCGCATTTTTATTCCCTGAAAATTCGATGATTTTTTGCTTAGCTAAGGGTGTTAAACGGTAGGCAGAAAAGACTGCAATCAAGGTACTGATCACCAAAACAGGAATAGCTCTGTAGATGTGACGTCTCGCAATCTGACCTTCCTTTTTGGCCTTCTTCGCTAGTTCCTCTTCTTCGAACATTTCTTCTGAAGGCTCTGTTAGGTAGATGATTTTTTCTTCTTCATCCTCTTCATCTGTTTCGTCAGGAAGTGTTTCTTGCACTTCCTCCTCAGCTAGATCAGCTACGTTCTCATCTTCCTCTACTTCTGCAGACTCGCCATCTTGCCCATCTGCTTCTCGATCTTCAGAGGGAGCGTTTTGATTCAGAAGTTCCTGTCTTTCCTTCTCTTCTTGTGCCTTCTTTTCTTTTTCTTCTTGCTCTTCTAATTGTTTCTTTTTTTGATACTCCTGGTTTCGTCTCTGCCATTCAGAGAGCTTTGTGACTTCTTTAGGAGTTTTTTGGTTCTTCTTATCCGTCATTTTTTCCTTTTATTAATTTCTTGATGGACTAGACTGTAAAATTCATCCAAGGAAAGCAATTCATTCGAAGCCTTCATCGCTTGATGGTAGCTTTCTGCCCCTTGGAACATTTTATCCATCGTTTCTTGCAACCGATCCATGCTCAATTCTGGCTCGGCGATGGTTTCTGCATAGCCTTTTTCCACAAAGTATTGAGCATTTTCAATCTGATCTCCCCGACTAGCTTCTTTCCCTAGGGGAACGATGATATGGAGCTTATTCATGGCCAAGAGTTCAAAAATCGTATTGGCACCACCACGAGTCACTACTAGGTCTGCCTTTTGGAGCAAAGGAAGATAGTGATCCGTCACGTAATCCACGCGATAAAGATGAGGTGCTTGTTCATTCAAAGAGGAGTCCCCTGTCAAATTAATGACATTGTAGCTTGCTAGCAAGGCTTCTCGATTTTTTGTGACAAACTCATTGAACACTCGTGCACCAGCAGAGCCACCCACAAAGAGGAGGGTTGGCAACTGTGGATCAAATTGAGCAAATACTGCTTCCAATTCTACTGGGGTTGGAAGGGCTTCCTGATGAACCTTGGTCACAGCTCCCACATGTTGAGCTTTCACTAGGCTTTTCGGTTGCTCAAAGGTTGTGAACATTTTTGTCGCAAATTTATAGGCAATTTTATTGGCCAAGCCCATGGAACGGTCGGATTCGTGGACCAATACAGGAACGAAACAAAGTCTCGCAGCCACTACCGGAGGAACTGAAACGAAGCCTCCTTTAGAAAACAAAACCTGTGGCCGTACACGAAGCATGATCCAAATCGATTGGAGAATTCCCCAGAAGACCTTGAAAATATCCAACATATTTTGCCAAGAAAAATAACGGCGCAACTTTCCTGTCGCAATCGAATGGAAATGGATGTCCAAATCAGACTTCAAAATCTCTTGGTGTTCAATCCCTTTCTTGTCTCCAATATAATGAACTTCCCAACCGTCCTCGATGAAGCGAGGGATGAGGAGAAGGTTCAAGGTCACATGCCCAACTGTACCTCCCCCTGTAAATACTATTTTTTTCATATTATTTTTTCAACTCTTCTACTGTTTTAAGGAACTCATCGCCCCGTACTTCGAAATTCGCGTACATATCCCAGCTGGCATTGGCTGGACTAAGCAAGACGATATCACCTGGCTCAGCTATTTCAAAGGCTTTGCGCGTTGCATCTGCCACATCCGTCGCATCTAGATAAGCCACACCCGCTTGATCCGCTGCTCGTTTCACCCGTTCAGCAGACTCTCCAAGAATGACCATCTTTTTAAGACCAGTAATATCTGGCACCAATTCGTCAAACTCATTGCCTCGGTCCAAGCCACCAGCGATTAAGATGACATGAGCGTTATCAAAGCCAGACAAGGCTTTTTGGGTTGCTAAGATGTTGGTAGACTTACTATCATTGTAGAATTTCACCCCTTCAATCTCAGCTACATACTGCAAGCGGTGCTTCACCCCGCCAAAGGCTGATAAGATTTCTTGGATAGTTTGATTGTCAACACCACGAAGTTTGGCCACTGCAATGGTAGCTAAAGCATTTTCTACATTGTGGTGCCTGGTACTCAATTTGGTCTGCTCGCATGACGGCTTCACCTCGGAAGTAAAGGACACCGTCCTCTAAATATGCTCCGTCTACCTTTTCTTGGGTTGAAAATGGCACCACAGTAGCCTCTGTTTGCTGCGCCAAGTCTTTGGCTAGATCTTGGTTAAAGTTTAGTACCACAAAATCCTTGGCAGTCATATTCTTTTGGATTGCCCATTTTGCAGCTACATAGCCTTCGAAAGATCCATGGTAATCCAAGTGGGTCGGCATCAGATTGGTAATGACTGCAATTTCTGGATGGAAGGCTTCAATCCCCATCAATTGGAAAGAAGACAATTCCATCACCAATGTGTCTTTAGCTGTCGCTGTTTGAGCGACTTGACTAGCTGGAAAAACCAATATTTCCAGACAAGAGACCGTTTTGTCCAGCGGCAGTTAATACTTCTCCAATCATGGTAGTGGTGGTTGTTTTTCCGTTAGAACCTGTGATTCCGATAATGGGCGCTTCTGAAATGAGGTAGGCCAATTCAACTTCGGTCAAAACAGGGATGCCTTTTTCAAGGGCCCGTTCAACCATAGGATTCGTGTAAGGAATTCCAGGGTTCTTCACCATCACCGCAAAGTCTTCATCCAAGAGTTCCAGAGGATGTCCTCCTGTCACAACTTTGATTCCTTCTTCTAGCAAACTTTGGGCTGCAGGATTTTTCTTCAAAAGGCTTTTGCCATCATTCACCGTTACGATAGCTCCTAGGCGATCGAGTAGTCGCGCTGCAGATTCTCCAGACTTAGCCAATCCTAAAACAAGGACTTTTTTATTTTTAAATGTTTCAATGATGTTCATAGCTTTTTTCTCTCCAATTTGTTCACCTTCTATTTTACCCTTTTTTAGACAAATTAAAAAGCCTTAAGACAGCAAAAGAAGCAACACTTATAAAAATGACCGCTTCAGCATCTGTCATAAAAAAGAGTCGCCATGATTTTCTATCACAACAACTCTATTTTATGGAGACAAGCTCTCCAGTTTATTCTGATTTATCCAAGCGTTTAGAAGACTTGGTCGGCAATCGCGAAATATCAACGAGGGCCAGGTAGCCTACAAAAGCAAGGAAGGAGCCCACAAAAAATTCTGATGGCAATTGGAAGATTTGGAAAATTGCTAAGCAAAGTAGAATGACCAAAGCGACCAACAATACGACTAGGGTTACTACATTCAGAGTTCCTCTGATGCTCTTTGGAGCTGCAAAAAGGTAAAAAAGGAGGATCAAAATACCTATAATTAAATAAACCATTTTGTCACTCCTTTCTTATTTCTTATTCAGATGCGGCTGATTTTTTCTTTTTATTTGCTTTTTCGCGTTCTGCTTTATTCAAGATTTGTTTACGTAGACGGATTGATTCCGGTGTTACTTCCATGTATTCATCATCGTTCAAGAACTCAAGTGATTCTTCAAGCGTCAAGATACGAGGAGTTTTGATAACCGCTGTTTGGTCCTTAGTAGCAGAACGAACGTTGGTCATTTGTTTCGCCTTGGTGATGTTAACAGTCAAGTCATTTTCACGAGAGTTTTCACCGATGATCATTCCTTCGTAAACCTCAGTACCAGGGTTGACAAAGATAGTACCACGTTCTTCGATAGACATGATAGAGTAGGTTGTTGCCTTACCAGCATCGATAGAAACAAGGGCACCACGGTGACGACCGCCAATTTCTCCTGGAATCAATGGCAAGTATTGGTCGAAGGTATGGTTCATGATCCCGTATCCACGAGTCATTGACAAGAATTCAGTTGAATATCCAATCAAACCACGCGCAGGAACTAGGAAGACCAAACGAGTTTGACCATTACCTGTTGCAATCATATCCAACATTTCACCCTTACGTTCAGAAAGGCTTTGGATGACAGACCCTTGGTATTCTTCCGGAGTATCGATTTGCACACGCTCAAACGGCTCGCACTTCACACCATCAATTTCTTTTACGATAACTTCTGGACGAGATACTTGAAGCTCATAGCCTTCACGGCGCATGGTTTCGATAAGTATTGACAAGTGCAATTCCCCACGTCCTGAAACGGTCCATTTATCTGGTGAGTCCGTTGGATCTACACGAAGAGATACGTCTGTTTGCAACTCAGCTTGCAAACGTTCTTCAACCTTACGAGAAGTCACCCATTTCCCTTCGCGACCAGCAAAAGGTGAGTTGTTAACCAAGAAGGTCATTTGAAGAGTTGGTTCATCGATGTGAAGAACTGGAAGAGCTTCAACTGCATCTGTTGGAGTAATGGTTTCCCCAACGAAGATGTCTTCCATACCTGATACGGCAATCAAATCACCAGCCTTGGCTTCTTGGATTTCACGACGTTCCAAACCAAAGAAACCGAAGAGTTTTGTGACACGGAAGTTCTTGGTTGTACCGTCAAGTTTAGAAAGGGTAACTTGGTCTCCAACCTTGACTGTACCACGGAAGACACGTCCGATACCGATACGACCAACGAAGTCATTGTAATCCAAGAGTGACACTTGGAATTGAAGGGGCTCATCTGAGTTATCAACTGGAGCTGGGATGTGGTCGATAATGGTGTCAAAGATTGGCGCCATGGTCTTTTCTTGATCTGCTGGATCATCTGACAAGGAAGATGTTCCGTTGATCGCTGACGCATAAACAACTGGGAAGTCAAGTTGGTCATCATCCGCACCAAGCTCGATGAAGAGTTCCAAGACTTCGTCTACTACTTCTGCTGGACGAGCAGATGGCTTATCGATTTTGTTAACTACAACGATCGGCACAAGGTCTTGTTCCAAGGCTTTTTTCAATACGAAACGAGTCTGTGGCATGGTTCCTTCGTAGGCATCTACGACCAAAACAACACCGTCAACCATTTTCATGATCCGCTCAACTTCTCCACCGAAGTCCGCGTGTCCTGGTGTGTCCATGATGTTGATACGAGTTCCGTTGTAGGCAACGGCTGTATTTTTCGCAAGGATGGTGATTCCACGCTCTTTCGATATCGTTTGAGTCCATTGCACGCTCTGCCAACTCTGTACGCGCGTCAAGAGTTTCAGATTGTTTCAACAATTCGTCAACGAGGGTTGTTTTACCGTGGTCGACGTGGGCGATAATCGCGATATTACGGATATCTTCTCTTAATTTTGTCATGATTTCCTCTATTGTATTCAAAAATTTATTTTCTAACTGAACGATTATACCACAATTTTAAGCAAATGGCATAACTCAGACAAGTGTAAATGTTTTCATGCTTTCTTTCGAAAATCTTCTTTCTCATTCCCACTCCTAACCACTCTATTCATGAAAATCTTTCACCTCTTTATCCCTTTTCTTCATCCTTTTTCCGAATACTTGTGCTTCTCTCCATTTCATGCTATCCTGTCTTTTATGAGATTAGATCAATTACTGGCCCACTACCAAATTCCCCGCAAAGAAATCAAACAGAGCCTAGCTAAAAAGCAGATCCTAGTCGACGGACTTGCTGCAACAAAATTATCCCAAAATGTGGATACAGGTCTCCAAGAAGTTCGCTGGAAGGATCGGATCCTTACCGACTGTTCCCATCACTATTTTCTTCTTCACAAACCTCAAGGACTAGTGACGGCTACCAAGGATGCCCAACATCCTACAGTGTTGGATCTCCTCCGAGCAGAAGACCGGACCCCCAAGACCTATCCTATCGGTCGACTGGATCGGGATACGACCGGACTCCTCCTGCTCACAGACAATGGACCTCTAGGTTTCCAACTCCTTCATCCCCAATACCATATTGAAAAAGAATACGCGGTAACAGTCAACGGCCCTCTTGAACCCGCTCATATAGAGGAATTTCAAGAAGGAATCACCTTCTTAGACGGGACCAGGTGTAAGCCGGCCAAACTAAAAATCCTTAACTCCAACCTTACCGAAAGTCAGGCCCTAGTCACCCTGTCTGAAGGGAAATTTCATCAGGTGAAAAAGATGTTTCTATCCATTGGGGTCAAAGTCACTACTTTAAAACGAGTTCGCTTTGGGCCTTTTACTTTAGAGGATGAGCTGAAAGAGGGGCAGTATCGCCCCCTCACATCAGTTGAATGTGATGCGATTCGCTCTTTTCTAGAAGAAACCCGCTAAAAAACTCCAGAAGCTTATACTTCTGGAGTTTTGATCTTAGTTCGTCTTGACTTTTCCATCCCATGAATCCAAACCATAGGACAAGATATAGATATCTTTATAGCCCTGTTTTTTCAAGAAGAGAGCCGCATTGGTCACACGAGAACCACGACTGTTCTCATAGAGCAAGACTGGTTTATCTTTGCGAAGAGCAGCCAGGCTCACTTTTAACTGGTTGGAAGGAATATTCCGAGCTCCCAAAATATGCTTAGCGTGGAATTCATTCGGATCACGCAAGTCCACTAATTGCCCTTTGCGAATCAATTCTTCAAACTCTGCATTGTCCACAATTTTTGCAGCCCGACGGATACGGAAGTAATTGTAGCCCATCCAGCCAAACATCCCTAAAACAATCAACCATACTAAAATATTTGTTAAACTCACTTTTCTTTTTCCTCTTCTAAATAACGTAATTCCTGTGCGTGTTCTCTACGTAAGACGGCTTCTGCTTCTAGATAATCCAATTTTTCCATCAGCCCAGCGTCATAGATCCTTTTTAATTCAATCTTCATCAATTCGATGTCGTAAAGTCGTTTTCCGACATAAATGATGATTCCAAATTTTTTCAGAAATTGTTGAACATCGTACAGGGTTTTCATGTGCTTATTCTATCAAATCTTTCAAGTATTTTCAAGATGGCCCCTATTTTATTTACAGGAAAAATCTCATCCAAACAAAAATGAGCCTCCCAAGCAAGGAAGGCTCGTTTGTTTATTTTCAGATTACAAACCTGGTGCTTGGCCCAATTCAGCGGCAATCATCCAGATATGTTTTTCCAATTCAGCTTTTGCACCAACAAAGATATCGTTGGTCACGTCGTCTCCTTCAGCATCTGTGATATCCAAGGCTTTTTGATAAAGACTTACCAAGTAGCGGAAGATAGAAAGAACATGTCCCAAATTTTCTTCCATAGAGCGTTCGAATGAACTTTTTCTTCTTGGATGTTGCTGTGTTCCAAGAACTCAACCATGCTAGCATAAGGAGCACCACCCAAGGTAATCAAGCGTTCACTGACTTCATCAAGAGTCGCATCCAAGCTTTCCATGTACTCATCCATTTTTGGATGCCATACGAGGAAGCCACGACCACGCATATACCAGTGTACTTGGTGCAAGGCAATATGAGCGACATAAAGGTCTGCCACCACTTGATTCAAAACCGCTTTTGTATCGGTTAAGCTCTTGCTTACTTCGCTAATAGTTGCAAATGTTGCTACGTCTTTTGCTGCTTCTTTTTTAATTGTTGTCATAACTAAATTCTCCTTTTTTAGAATTATTCTAATTTATTTATATTATAATCCTTCTAATTAAGAAATGCAAGAAAAAATGCTTAAATAAGAAAAAGTTAGAAAAATTGTTTCAGTTCTAATCGTTATTAGTCATCTTTTTTACGAATTATATAAGTATGATTAACTTTTATTTTTTTACAGTCGGTGCCTGCATCGCCTCCTTTTTAGGGCTTGTGATCGACCGCTTTCCAGAAAGCTCCATCATCTGTCCGAGAAGCCACTGCGATCATTGCCAACAGACCTTAAGACCTCTGGACCTGATTCCCATTCTCTCACAAGTACTTTTTCGATTCCGTTGTCGCTACTGCCAGAGTCCTCTTCCTTATTGGTATGCCCTTTTTGAAGGCTGGAGTGGCCTCCTTTTTTTGCTATGCTATCAGGGCTTTCTTCCCATTCCTCATCTCCTGCTTCTGCTTGGCAGTTGTGTTTTGGCTATCTATGATTTGCGCTCCATGGAGTACCCTCTCCTTCTCTGGCTAATACTCCACACTCTTTGCCTACTTTGCACCGGTCCTACCCTCTTAATGGGAGTCTTTCTCTTCTTAGGAATTCTATCTTGTCTTTACTCCATTGGCATTGGAGCAGGGGACTTTCTCTTACTGGCTACTTTTTCTTTGACCCTCTCAGCTACCCAAGTCCTCCTAGTCATGCAAGGGGCTTCCCTCATTGGTCTCCTGGTCTTTCTCTTTAAAAAAGAAAAAGACCGGATTCCTTTCGTTCCATGTCTTTTTCTGAGTTATCATGCTTTACTCTTTTTACAATTTTTAGCAGATAAGATTGTTTAGTTTGTAGCTTTCGCTTCTAGATAATCTGCAATAGCAGCTACGTCCTTATCCCCACGTCCTGAAACATTGATGATGATAATCTTGTCTTTGTCCAATTGTGGAGCGCGTTTAACTGCTTCTGCAATCGCATGGGAACTTTCAATAGCTGGGAGGATCCCTTCTGTCTTACTGAGAAGAAGAAGAGCTTGAACTGCTTCATCATCTGTCGCAGCTACATATTCGACACGACCAGAGTCTTTAAAGAAAGCATGCTCTGGACCAACCCCTGGGTAGTCCAAACCAGCAGAGATTGAGTACACTGGCGCTACTTTTCCATCTTCTCCAAAGACAGCATAGGTCTTCATGCCATCGACAACTCCAACAGTCCCCTTGGTCATGGTCGCTGCGTGCTGATCTGTATCCAAACCATGGCCTGCCGCTTCAACACCGACCAATTTGACTTCTTCATCACCTACATATTGGGAGAAGGCACCAATAGCATTGGATCCTCCACCGACACAGGCAATCACATAATCCGGCAAACGACCTTCTTTTTCCAAGATTTGGCGTTTAGATTCTTCACTGATCACTTTTTGGAATTCATGGACAATGGTTGGGTAAGGATGAGGTCCAACAGCAGAACCCAAGACATAAAAAGCATCCAGATCTGCCATCCATGCTCCAAAAGCAGCATCAACAGCGTCTTTTAAGGTCTTCGTTCCTGTTTCAACCGCATGGACGGTTGCCCCCATCATTTCCATGCGGAAGACATTGAGGCGTTGACGCTCCACATCTTCTGCTCCCATGTAGACATCACAGGCCATACCGAACTTAGCTGCTGCGGCCGCTGTAGCCACACCGTGTTGACCGGCTCCTGTTTCAGCAATCACGCGCGTTTTGCCCATGCGTTTGGCCAAGAGGATTTGCCCCAAGACGTTATTTAATTTGTGCGAACCTAGGTGATTCAAATCTTCACGCTTCAAATAAATTTTTGCCCCACCTAAATGCTCTGTCAAACTTTCCGCAAAGTAAAGCGGTGTTTCCCGTCCAGAATAATCTTTCAAATAATGTTTGTATTCTGCGATAAATTCTGGGTCATTTTTGTATTGTTCAAAAGTTGCCTCTAATTGATCCAGCAAGTTTTGAATAGGTTCTGGTACGAAAGATCCACCAAATTGTCCGAAATAGCCTTTAGTTTCTGTCATGATTGTGTCCTCTTTTCTATATTTTCAATCCTGTTTATGATTTTTTCTCTCGCCGGCCCTTTGAGCTGCAGTCTCACTGGATTCCTTTGAAATACAAAAAACCTCACACAGAAAAATCTGTGTGAGGACGATTCGATACCGCGGTGCCACCTCAATTGTAGGAAGACATTCTTTCTCCTACATCTCTGACCTGTCTAACAACAGGGTGCACGATAAGGTGTGCTCACCGAATTTTTATTGTTTCAAATTCATCATCATAAACGCATCAGCCCATTTCAAGATTCACCACTGCTTGTTCGCAATCACCACAAGCTCCCTGGAAGTGAGAAAAACCTCTACTTTTCTGATGTCTTGAAGCTATTATAGCTCCCGCTTCTGACTTTGTCAACCCAAAATTTGAAATCGTATTCAATCGTTCGGATTTTAGTCCAAACTAAGATAGATTATCCTTACCCATAGAAGCTTGCACCCATTTAAAACACAGATAGGCTAGGTAGCCTCCCAGAGTATTGGTCCACAAATCATCTATCTCAAACACCCGATTGAAATCAGACAAGAGGTCTAGCACAATCTGACTAAGCTCGATCCACACACTCATCCCTAGACTAAAGCAAAGGACGCGTTTCCGAGTGCCTAGCCAAGGCCAGAGCCACAGCAGTTGAAAAACCAAAGGGAACAAGAGAAAGATATTGGCTATATTTTGTACAAACACCTTAATCAGCTGGAGCAGACTGGTCACTTGACCTAGGTTGATGAGAGAATTAAAGGGAATCAGTAATACGACTACACGACCAAAATGCTGAATCCCAGGTGTTTCCATCCCTGGTTCAGGCCGCTGGGGAAGAAAAACACAGGAGACAGAGCAGGACAAAAATAGAAGAAACTGCTACCTAGTAGCAGTTGTCTTCCTTTTTTTGTTAATTGCCCTTCTTCTATCAGCCTGTTGTTACGGTTGAGCTTCTTCAACAATGGCTTTCTCCCGGTCTCTCTTCATCGTATTAGAACGCAATTGTCCACAAGCAGCATCGATATCTGTTCCATGCTCTTGACGAACCACGCAGTTGACTCCGTTTTTTTCTTCAAGGTGTCATAGAAGGCCATCACGCGCTCTCTTGGACTCCGACTATATTGGTCATGCTCACTAACTGGGTTGTATGGGATCAAGTTGACATAAGATAGCTTCTTGATCTTTTTGAGGAGTTCTGCCAATTCCAAAGGCTTGCTCGACACCATCATTGACTTCGTTAAGCATGATGTACTCGAAGGTCACTCGACGGTTGGTCGTTTCGATATAGTACTCAATGGCCGCAAACAATTTCTCAATCAGGGAAGGCCCGGTTGATTTTCATGATGCTAGAACGCAAGTCATTGTTTGGAGCATGAAGTGATACTGCCAAATTGACCTGAACCCCTTCATTGGCGAAGTCACGAATCTTATGAGCCAAGCCAGATGTTGAAACGGTAATGTGGCGGGCACCGATAGCTAGCCCCTTGTCATCATTGACCGTACGGACAAAGCTCAAGACATTCTTGTAGTTGTCAAACGGCTCACCAATTCCCATCACAACGATATGGCTGACACGTTCATCTTGTCCACGTTCGTCAAAGTATTTTTGAACCAACATGATTTGGGCAACGATTTCCCCGCTGTTCAAATCGCGTTGCTTCTTGATCAAACCAGATGCACAGAAGGTACAGCCGATGTTGCACCCTACCTGAGTGGTGACACAGACTGACAAGCCATAATGTTGACGCATCAAAACTGTCTCGATCAACATGCCATCTGGCAATTCAAAGAGGTATTTAACAGTCCCATCTGCCGACTCTTGAACGATTCGTTGTTTCAAAGGATTAATCACGAACTGGTCGTTCAAGGTTTCAATCAAGTCCTTCGATAGGTTGGTCATTTCTTCAAATGACTGGACGCGTTTGCGATAGAGCCATTCCCAGATTTGGGTCGCTCGAAATTTCTTTTCACCATTTTCTTCTGCCCACTCGATCAGTTCTTGTCGAGTCAAGCCATAAATTGAAGGTTTCATCTTATCTCTTTTCTCTCTTTACTTTTGACGGATGACAAAGTGGCGTTCTTGCTCACCCTGTGCATCTTTTTTTCTAGACCGCTGACGGTTCTTTTTCTTTGGTTGAGAAGTCTTTTGTTTTTGCTCTTGTTCACGTTCCCGTGGCTGATTTTTGGAGCGATTCCGGCGATTTTGACGACCGCCACGCTTAGCAGAACGATTCCCCTCTTCCTGTTGTTTAGGAGAAGATTTCTTGTCAAAGGATGCTCGACGGGGTTCTGCATTTTCTAGGACAAAATAAGCACAGCCATAGCTACAGTATTCTAATAAATAATCTTCCAGACGGCTGATTTTCTCTGCATCTGTGACAGGGCGATCATCTTTATAGAAGCCACGTAGACGCAACTGTTCATTGCTCCAATCACCGACAATGTAATCAAATTTGGTCAAAACCTCTGAAACGCTGACCAAAGACCGTCGCATCAAAGGCATCATTTTGATTCTCAACCAGCTCAAATGTCAATTGTTCTGCTAGCACTTGACTGCCAACCAGACGAAATTCCGGTCCAGGATATTTATTGTAATTAAATAATTCAGGGGATATTTCTTTGCGCATAGCCTTCCTTTATTCATACCTTTAGTTGTAACACTTTATTTTATCATAAATCCCTATCTTTAGATAGAATTTCAACGGAAAAGAGAAAATCTGTAAAAAGTCTGACGATTTAATGTACTTCTTCTTCCTGTTTCATTATAAAAAGCAGGCTTTGAAAAAAGCCTGCTCAGATGGAAGATAAAGTCTTCTATCTAACTAAAACAAAGAAGGCAATCTTTGTCTCTATACATGTTCATCAGATGATGAAAGGGGCAAAAAAAGAGTAATTTTGGTATAGCTATTGGCCTTAGAATCAATCTCCATATGATAGGCTTCGCCAAATTGAAGATGCAATCGTTGGTCCACATTTTTCAAGCCAACACCTCCTAAACGAAGAAGGGTTTGGTCTGTTGACTCTGATCGGTCAAACCCTCGTCCATTGTCAAAAATCGATACGCAGGCGGAGTCTCCACTGACTTCAGTCGTCACTCGAATGAGACCGGGCCGATCGATCTCTTTAATGCCATGGTAAATCGCATTTTCCACTAAGGGTTGAAGCACTAATTTGGGGAGCTGATAGTCGCCCAACCGTTCATCTTCTAGAATTTCATAATTGAGCTTTTCACCATAACGTTGCTTCTGAATGAAAAGATACTGGCGGACATGGTCCATTTCATCTCTCAGTAGGATTTGTTCCTGGCCTTGGTTGAGAGCCAGTCGAAAATATTGAGCCAGAGACTTAGTGATGTTGACCACGCGCCGACTATCGTTAAACTCCGCCATCCAGACAATCGTATCCAAGGTATTGTAGAGAAAATGCGGATTAATCTGAGCCGAAAGTGCCCGCAACTCGTAACGCCGTGCGTTCTGCTCCTCTTCCTTAACCTGTTGCATGAGGTTATCGATTTGGTCCAACATGGCATTAAAAGTTTGAGCGAGGTCCACCAATTCTGGAGATCCTTTGGCTGCAGCTCTCACGTGAGCATCTCCTGCTCCAATCCTCAAAATGATAGTCTGAAGGTCTCGTAAGGGTTTGATCCACAAACGCAGAACAAAGCCAATCCCTATCAAACACATGATCAAAGCTAGTAATCCTAGGCCAATAAAAGAGTACAGGAGTTGTGACTGAAGCATCTGAAGTCCTTCAAGTGAAGCCACTCCAATCAAGGTCCAATCACTATTTGGAATCGGAACCTGATAGATAAAATTCTGCCCTCCTTTTGCATAACCATCTTTCACAGCAATATAGGGCTGCATGGCCTGCATTTCTTGGCTGGAGGAATAGACTGCCTTTTTAGGATGGTAGACAAACTCATGCTTTTGATTAATGATAAAACTAAAGCCTTGCTTCCCTAGTTGAAGGTGATCCAAGTAAGCCTGAAGGCTATCGTAGCCAATATCCAAGCGTACTACTCCGAGATTTTGTCCAGTCTGATCGACCACTTCTTGGGTAATAGAAACCACCCATTTTTCTTTTTCCGAGGTCAAGGATTCCTTTCGAGCTGGCGTCAAGACCGGCATGGCTCTTTCCTTAATCGCCTCTTGATACCAACTTTCATTCATCATATCTGAAGAAGTCTGCATGCTGATTTGGTATCTGTCGCTACCAGACGTCCGTCCTTAGTCACCAGGACTGCTGAGACCAGGTCCGGATCCGTTTCAATCATCGTTCGCATCAAGTGCTGAACCGTTTCTTGATCCGCACTCTTGTCTTGGGCAAATTGGCGAACAGCCTGTTCCTTGCTAAGCACTGTTGTGGTCTGCTTTAATTTTTTTAGATAAGAGGTTATAAACTGACTGCTTTGATCGATACTATTTCTTGTCGTCCGCTCCGTTAGCTGGCGGATCGTCCCTGAGCTCGTTTGATAATAGAGGCTACCGATAAGACCAAACAGCAAGAGAATGAAGAGAAAAAAGTAGAGGACCAGCTGGATCAGCAAAGGATATCGTTTCATTCATGCTCTCCTTTTTTGTACTGCCTTGGCGTCACCCCAACAACCTGCTTAAAGCGTTGAGAAAAATAGTTCATATCTTCAAAACCAACCTGATCGGCGATCTCATAAATCTTTAAATCTGTCGTGAGAAGCAAGAGCCGAGCCTTCTTCATTCGCTCCTGGATAAGGTATTCTTGAAAGGGAAGTCCCAATTTTTTCTTGATCAATACACTTAGATAAGAGGGACTGAAACCAAGTTGATAGGCCAAATCCTTCAGGGTTAACTGGGAATCTGCTAAACGAGCATGAATAGCTTCTTCCAAGTCTGTCGAATAACCATGACTGACCAAATCTTCGACTTGTGCCTTTTTTCGCTCTTGATCGAGTTTTCCTTTCACCTTTGCTAACATCTCTTCAATATCATCTTTTGAAAAAGGCTTCAGCAAATAATCATCTGCACCTAACTTGATGGCTTTCCTTGCAAACTCAAAGTCATCATAACCTGTCAAAAAAATGATATGACAAGACGGAGACTGCTCTTTGACGAGATGGGCCAGATCCAAGCCATTCATTTGTGGCATATTGATATCGGTTAGAAGGATATCAGCTGGTTGATCTTGAAACTTCTCCCAGGCCTCACGGCCATTTTCTGCCTGGTTGATGACGGTCATTCCAAACTGTTCATAATCCACTAAGGAAGTCAGTCCCTGCCGGATAAGCTCTTCATCTTCCACAATCATGATCGCATACATGTCTTTCACCTACTTGTCTTTGCTATGCTTATTATAGCAAATTGTAGTTCCAAATGTCTCAGACATAGTCTAATAAATAACCGTAGCCCTTTTCCACCATCTCTGCTTTAGGGATGAATTTGATTGACAAGCTATTGATGCAATAGCGAAGGCCGCCTTTTTCCTTGGGACCGTCGGTAAAAACATGGCCCAGATGGGAATTTCCCACACGGCTCCGAACTTCTGTCCGAGTCATATTGAAACTCTTATCCTCCTTATAGATTGCCACATCAGGACTAATAGGACGACTGAAACTTGGCCAACCACAACCAGAATCAAATTTATCCTTAGAGGAAAAGAGCGGCTCACCGGTCACGACATCTACATAGATGCCCGCTTCAAACTTATCCCAATAGCGATTAGAAAAAGCACGCTCTGTATCATTCTCTTGCGTCACTGCATATTCTTCGGGCGATAACTTCTTCTTGATCTCTTCATCGCTCGGTTTTGGATAGCGACTAGCGTCAATAACTGGATAAGAAGCTTGATTCACATCAATGTGACAATAGCCATTCGGATGTTTCTGTAGATAGTCCTGATGGTAGTCTTCCGCCTTGATGAAATTGGTCAGTGGCTCTTTTTCCACTGCTAACGGTTTGTCGTATTTTTTTGCTACCTCTTCAAAGACTTGGTTAATAGTTGGAAGATCCTCTTGAGAGACATAATAGACACCTGTTCGGTATTGAGTCCCTTGATCATTTCCTTGTCGATTTTTCGACGTTGGGTCGATAATCCGGAAATAATGCAGAAGCAACTCTTTCAGAGATACCTGCTTGACATTGTAAGTGATATGAACTGTTTCAGCATGGCCTGTTTGAGGGACTAATTCATACTTGGTGGTATCCCCTTTTCCATTGGCATAACCTGATTCGGCATCAATGACACCCGGAACACGGGAAAAATACTCTTCCACACCCCAGAAGCAACCACCAGCTAGATAGATTTCTCGTTGGTCTTCTGGATTGACTTTTTCTTCCTGCTTTTTGTTTGCTACTGGTGTCTGACTCATGGACGCTTTTTTGATCTGCTCAGTCGTCGCATCTGATGTATCCAAGGCCATGGATCCTTTGACAAGGAAAAAGATTCCAAAAACAAAAATAGCCCCACTAAAAGAATGGAAATGAGTTTCCATTTTGTTTCCATTTTATGTCCTCCTTACTTCATTTCTTTTAGAGTCTGGACGATGTCTTCCTTGCTCATATAACCGATATGGGTCTTAGCGAGAGTTCCATCGCTTGCAATAAAGAGTGCCGATGGATAAGAACGAATCCCATACTCTTTTAGCAGTTCCCCTTTACTATCTAGCAAGACTGGGAAATCCTTGTAATCCAAAGACTGGTACCAGTTTTTGAAATCTGCTTCTGATTTTTCACCATTAAAAGTTGGAGCTACAACGGATAAGACCACATAATCCTTACCCGCCTCTTCTTTTGCCAACTCATTGGTATCCTCTAATGTCGATAGGCAAATAGAGCACCAGGAAGCCCAAAATTTGAGGTAAACTTTCTTTCCCTTGTAATCAGATAAGTGGTAGGTCTTACCGTCTACTCCTTGCAGGCTAAAGTCTTGAACCTTCTTTCCAGCTTGCTCTGAAGATCCCGTTGTGGATGTCTGCTTAGTCTCACTTTTGTTGGATGATTCCATTCCTTGGTTAGAGCAAGCCCCCAAAAGTCCAGTACACAAGAATCCTACAGCTACTAAAGCTAATTTCTTCATCATTATTACCTCTTTAAACAAGGAGAAAGTCATCCTCAGATGACCTCTCCCTTCTTTCATTAGTTGTCTGATTTCATATCAGATGATTCACTCTTTTCATCTTTCATTTCTGAATCGCTAGATTTCATCTCATCTTTTTTCATATCGTCCTTCATTTCAGAACTGCTGTCAGACATCATAGATGAATCTTTCATGTCTTCTTTTTTCATTTTATCATCGGACATGGACGAATCCTTCATGTCATCCTTCTTCATATCATCCTTCTTCATATCGTCCTTCTTCATATCGTCCTTCTTCATCATACTACTATCGTCCGTTTTTTTCATGTCTGAATCTGATTTCTGTCCAGAACAAGCTGCTAAAGTGACGATGCTAAGTGTAGCAATAGAAAGTGCAAGAATTTTTTTCATGATTTTTCTCCTTTAATCATTCAAGATTAGTGAAACAGGGATGCGAGGCTATTAAGATTTCCTAGCATCAGCAAGATGCCCATCAAGATGATGAGGGCACCACCAATTTTTTTCAAGGTTCCCATATGGGGCTTGAGTTTAGCAAAATGTTGTAGAACCCAGCTAGAAGCCAAGGCCAAAAGCAAGAAAGGCAGAGCCAAGCCTAATGTATAGACCAGCATCAGGAGAGCGCCTTGCAATGCACCATCTCCTCCAGAAGCTGCAATGGCTAAAACAGAGCTCAAAACTGGTCCGACACAAGGGGTCCAACCAAAACTGAAGGTGGCCCCTATCAGAAAAGCATTGAAGAATTCATTGCGTTTTTTTCATCCTTCTTCAGTTGGATACTCTTTTGTTTTTGGAGTTGCTGAAGATTGATGAGGCCCATCTGATGGATTCCCAATAAGATGACAATCCCTCCTAGTAGGTAACGGAACCAGGGGGCATAAAGCACCTGGCCAAGGGCCCCTGCACCGTATCCTAGAATCAGGAAAACAGTTGATAGACCTGCGATAAAACAAAGAGTCTTCACCAGGCCATACCAAGAAATGTCTCTTCCAAAAAAATACGCACCGTTTTTTTCATGCTCAGAATCAATAGAATCCCTACATAGACTGGCATCAGTGGCAAAATACACGGGGAGAAAAAGGATAGAACTCCCGCTAAGAATACTGAAATGGAAAACAAACTGGTTTGAATCATTTCACTACCTCCCTTTCTTTCTGACACCAGTATAAAGAAAAAATCCCTCTAAAAATAGAGAGATTGATAAGCAAAAACTTGAATTTAATTAGAAGGTGAATGTTCCCCTCTGCTAACACGATGTCATACGTGCAAGTACGAAATTTGTCAAACAAGCTACTTTAATTCTTTTTCAAATAGTCAATGGCATCCTGCAAGGTTTTGACAGGAACAATTTTCATCTTGGTTTTAATTTTCTTAGCTGTTTCTACCGCTTCGTCGTAGTTGCTCTTGGCATTCGGATTGTTCTTTTTGACTTCTTCTGTCACTGGATTGTCAGGGGCAAAGAAGATTTCAGCACCAGCTCGATCTGCCGCCACGACTTTTTTATCCACTCCACCGATATCTCCGACAGTCCCATCATGGTTAATGGTCCCTGTCCCCGCGATATGGCGTCCTTGACGAAGGTCTGGATCTGCTACTTGGGTATAGATGGACAAACTAAACATCATCCCGGCACTTGGACCACCGATGCCAGCTGTCGCAAACTCAATCGGTACATCACTCTTCACTTCTGTCCGGTCAATCAAGCTAATCCCAATCCCATTCTTGCCATTGACCAACTTAATAATCTTTCCTTCAGCGGTCTTGGTCTGGCCATCTTCTGTGTAGGTCACTGAGACCTTGTCCCCAATTTTTTGGGAACCAACATACTCGATGAGCTCTTTTGAGCTCTTGAAGGTCTTGTCATTGACAGCCGTAACTGTGTCCGCAATATTTAAAACGCCTTTGAAGGTAGAGTCTTCTGCTACTTGCATGACATAAACACCGAGGAATTCCATCTCTGTATCTTTTCCAGCCGTTTTCAGTCCTTGGTATTTGGCAGTATTTTGAGAGGTTTCCATATAAAATTGATTGATCCGGAAAAATTCCTCACTGGAACTGCCACCTGTCATTTCTTTTTCAGAGTAGATATCTGTAAAAGGAGTCACCCAGGCATAGACTATATCCGAGAAGGTCGCTTGCTTGACGGCAACAGTGACAAAATCATACGAACCGGATGCTTCATCATTTTTCTGGTTGACGCGCATCACTTGGCGAATATCTTCTGAACTCCCAGGCATTTCCAGATAATAGGGTAGGGGAACAAAGAAAGCTAGCAAGGCCAAAATCAGAAGCAGGGTCCCAATCATCGGCCAACGATAAGTTCTCCACACACTATCTTTTTTGCGCACAGGTTCAAATGGGCTTTCTGGTAGCTGAGCCCTTGGTTTCTCAAATTCTTTCATTCGTTTTATTTCATCTCCTTTATAACACTCTCTGGGACATAGGCACTGACATCCTGCTGGAAGGTCAGCAACTCGCGAATTCTCGTCGAGCTCAAGGCCTGGTACTGGGGCTGGGCACAGAGATAGATGGTCTCAAGCTCTGGAGCCAGCTGGTGATTGAAGTAGTCCATATTGCTTTCATAGAGGAAGTCCTGGCTATTGCGTAACCCTCGGACCAAACTGGTCACCCCATACCGTCTAGCCACCTCTACTGCCAACTCTGCCTCTGCGGTGATGACTCTTACATTGGGCAAATGAGCCACTGCTTCTGTCACCATGGTTTCCCTTTGCTCAATGGTAAAATAGCCCTTCTTCTCATGATTAAAGAAGATGCCGACATACAAGTGATCAAACAAGCGACTAGCCCGCTCTATCAAATCCAAGTGTCCCAAGGTCATTGGGTCAAATGAACCTGTAAATAATCCGATTTTATCTGACATAAACCGTCACCTTACTAATTCCGTAGATTTTTTCTTTCCAGATTCCTAGACAAGCAATTTCCTCAGGCAAGTCCACTACCTTGTCTGTCTCACAGACGACCATGACTTCTTCTCCCAGCAGGTCTCGTTCAGCCAGGGCCTCAATATCAGCTACGATCTGCTCTTTTGCATAGGGAGGATCCAGGAAAATAAGATCAAAGGTCCCCTGCAATTGATTGAGAGCTTGGTGAGCCTCCATCTTCAGCAATTGAAACTTGTGGCTTTCCTTGGTCATTTGGATATTACTGGCAATGATCCCTTGGGCTCTGCGGTCTTTCTCAACCAAGACAGCCTGCTCCATCCCCCGAGATACCGCCTCGATGGACAGACCGCCTGAGCCAGCATATAAATCCAAGACCCGCCCCCCATCAAAATAAGGACCGATCATATTAAACATAGCCCCTCTGACTTTATCTGAAGTGGGCCTTGTTGTCTTTCCTTCGAGCGTCTTAAGAAGACGCCCTCCATAGGTACCTGATACAATCTTCATAGAGATTATTATATCAAAATTTGGATAAAAGATACAAAAACACCCACCTCTCCCATCTGAGATCCGCTTAAGTTAAATCCCTTTCACTCCTAAAGAAAAATCCTCTCACTTTTCTCTTGAAGTCCGAATTATTTTTTGCTATACTATACGTAACTTTTAAAACGTTACATAGGAGAATGCAGATGTTTGATGCAAAAAAATTAAAAGACCGGCGACTTGAGCTGGGCCTGACCCAAGCCCAGGTCTACGAATCCTTAGAGATTAGTCGCAAGACCTACTCTAGTTGGGAGAATGGCTTAGCAGAGCCACACGATAAAAATCTCAGGAGGTTGGCCAAGCGCCTCTCCGTTAAAGAGGACTACTTTGTCGACAAGAGCTCAGCGCTTTTCACCTACCCTTTACTAACGCCACCCCATCAGAAGAAGGTCGATCTCTTGGCTAGCCAACTCTTAGCAGAGCAAGAAAAAGTGGTTTCACTGATCCCTTACCGTGTCCTCTCTATCGACTTGGCAGCTGGGCATGGTCATACCTTTTATGACAATGAGACTGACTACGAGACCGTTTATTTTGACCAAGAGATCCAACACGACTTTGCCTCTTGGGTGTCTGGAGATTCTATGGAACCAAGCTATCCAAACGGTTCCGTTGCCTTGATGAAACAGACCGGATTTGACTATGATGGAGCGGTCTACGCCCTCATGTGGAACGGGAAGACCTATATCAAAAAAGTCTATCGAGAAGACGAGGGCCTCCGCCTAGAATCCATCAACCCAGCCTATGATGACCTCTTTGCCCCCTACGAAGATGAACCAAATCGTCGGTATCGTGGTCGGCCACTTCCTCCCTCTGGAGGTTTAGACATGCTTTTTGATTATTCACGTGAGCCTCGGTCTGATATTGCTTTTGTGGATATGAAAAGTTTCTATGCCAGCTGTGAATGCGTCCGTCTCGGCCTCAATCCCTTGACTACTTCTCTTTGTGTCATGAGTCGGAGCGACAATTCTGCTGGCCTCATCTTAGCCAGTTCCCCCGTTTTCAAGCAGATCTTTGGGAAGAAAAATGTCGGGCGGAGCTATGATCTGCCCTTCGATCTCAAGACGAGGAAATTCAATTACTACCTGGCCCGTAAGCAAGGTCTGCCGACGGATCCATCCTTTGTACACTATATCGAAAGTTGGGCCAAGCGCACCTTTATCGTGCCCCCTCGCATGAATGCCTATATCCAGGTCAACATGGAGATCCAGCAAGTCTTTCAAGAATTTGCTGCTCCAGATGACATCTACCCCTATTCCATTGATGAGGGATTTATCGATTTGACCAGCTCTCTCAACTACTTTATTCCCGATCCTCAGCTGGACCGACGCTCCAAGCTGGATCTTCTTTCTGCTCGGATCCAAAAGCGCATTTGGCAAAAAACTGGGATCTACGCTACTGTCGGGATGAGCAATGCCAATCCCCTACTGGCCAAACTAGCTCTGGACAACGAAGCCAAGCACCAGAAAACCATGCGGGCTAACTGGTCTTACGAAGACGTCCCCAGTCGAGTCTGGCAGATAAAAAAACTGACCGATTTTTGGGGGATCGGCCAGCGAACAGAAAAACGCCTGAACAAACTAGGCATTCACTCCATCTATGAACTGGCCCAGGCCAATCCAGACCAGCTCAAAAAAGAATTTGGAGTCATGGGCGTCCAGCTCTGGTTTCATGCCCATGGGATCGATGAAAGCAATGTCCATCGCCCCTATCGACCAAAGTCTCACGGTCTAGGAAATTCGCAAATCCTTCCCCATGACTACCACTGCCAAAACGATATTGAACTGGTCTTTCGAGAGATGGCTGAGCAAGTCGCTATCCGCTTGCGTCGGGAAAAGAAAAAGACACAATTGGTCTCCATCCACGCCAGCTACTCCAAACAGGAACAGCTTCCCTCCATCCACTGCCAGCGAAAGATTGAGCCGACTAACTCTACCGCTCAATTAGCCAAGGAAGTCATCCAGCTCTTTCGCTCCCACTACCAGGGAGGAGCCATCCGGCAGATCGGTGTCTTTTATGGGAAGCTCGTAGAAGAGAGCTTCCAGCTGATCTCCCTATTTGATGACCCTGAGCAAACCCAAAGAGAAGAAGCCCTCCAAGAGACCATTGACCATATCCGTGACCGATTTGGCTTTGCTTCTCTACAGAAGGGATCTGCCCTATTAGAAATTCGCGCGCTCTGGCTCGAAGCAAACTGACCGGAGGCCACTCTGCAGGAGGTTTAGATGGCTTAGCATGATTGATCGTTCTTATCTCCCCTATCAGTCGGCACGCGACTTCCAAGACCGGGGCATGGCCAAGTGGGCCGGCTTCTTCCTCTCTGAGCATTCGACGGCCTTACAAACAAACCAGCTCTCTCTCGAAGAGCTTCGCCTCCTCTCAAACCAAGAAATCCGTCACCTCCTCGAGCAGGCCTACCAGCAAGAGACTCCTATCTCCCTCTCTACCCTCCAGGAAAATCAAGTCGCCGTCTACTACGGTCAGGTTTATACCTTAAGCCCTTCCGAGGTCCTCATAAAAAATGGCCACCACTATCACTCTCTCCTTCTTTCGACTATTTTTTCTATTGAACCAGGAGATTCTAGCTATGAAACCAGCCCTGAATAAACACGAACTCCAATTCGATTATTTTTCAGACAATTACCAGCAGTTCGAGCACGATTTTTACCGATTGGCAACGACTGCGACCCCCTTGGTCTTTTTAGAAGATGACCTGCTGAGATCCATGTCGACAGGCCAGCGCAACTATTTCAGACTCCACCATACCCAGAGTCGCGACCACTGTGACCACTACTTTCACTTTCGCGTCTCCACCCATCCCCAATCTCCACTGACACGGATTTATACCTACCTAGGCCACAGTCCTACCACAGAATACAAAGCAACCTCCTAGAAAAACTAGGAGGTTCTTTTATCATGTGGATGAAGAAGCTTTTGCAACCCAACCAATCGCATCTGCAGGAGGATTGTCCACATCGATCCAGATGAAGTCAATGCCGATTTCACCGTTTTTGAATTTGGAAAGACGGATACCATTGATTTCTAGCTGAGACAGTTTCTTACCCGTTAAGATCTCTCTGTCTTTTAACTGAAAGACACCACGAAGAATCCAATTGCCAAGGATTTCTTGCTTATCAGTTGATTGAATGGCCTTCCCGGCTTCTTGGTTGATATAGGCCGTAATCACATCACCTGATGATAAAAATCGTAGCTTAAAGGTCCGTTCTTCTTTCGGGAGTGCAAGTTTACTCGTACCTGGCTCAAACCTTCCAATCCCTTTACCAAAAAAGTCTGGACGCTCCTCATGGAAATGTTTGGAGTCTGGAAGAGGGATATACACTTCACTGACTGGGCGATACACCAGCTGTTCAATTTCTTTGATTAGTTTTTCATTCCCCGTCTCGTGTACAAAACGAATCAAGTCGTCACGAATGGACTTCATCTTAGCTTTTTCTTCCTTGCTAGACCATTTTTTCAAGAGGATTTCTTCTAAAGCAAAGGTCACAAAAGCTAGTTCTTCTGGAGCGAGACTATCTTTAAATTTGTCCTGAATCTTTAAAATCCGTGGCAAGCGATCCTTCTTGGCCAACTTTGAACCACCATTAAAAGCATTAAAGCCAGAATTTTCTTCTACATTTCCATGTTTGTCTGTAATTGCCCACGACACCGTCTCAAGAATCTCCGAATCACTTTTTTCCGAAGTCAATAAATGAAGGTGTTCAAAAAGATAAAAGGGATCTTCGACATAATTCACATCCCAGGTGTCAACTACAATCTCCTTATTCCTAAAGGTCATATGGAGCTGACTATCTGCAGCCGTGTATTTATAATCATGATGGCCATCTGTAAAACGGAAATTTGTCGGATTGTTCTTGGTTGTCGAGCCTAAAATCTTGAGATGGTCTAGGTCAACCGGCAGATAAGTCGTCTCTCCCACATGGATCTGAGGTTTGTGACCTTTCGAGGTCGGCATCAAGACATGATACACAGCTTCTATGTGACTAGCGTCAGAATGTAATCCCTTTATGAGTGCTTTGGATGATTCAATCCGTTGATTTCGCAAGGTCGCAATCTCACGGGCCAGTTTTTCATAGCGAGCACGATTTTCGTTATCAGCGGTTTCCTTGTCTGGTGAAATATCAGCCTGAAATCGAATTTCACTCAACAGCTCATTCCAAGACTGTGAATCTTTCTTGAACTGAGCAATCTTTTGATCCCCTGAGTCCAAACCAAAGGATTTAATCCCAACCAAATACTTATGTTGCTCATCAACGACAACCGAAGCATCATAGGAGGTATTAGCAATATCCTCACCAACCGCATGAAAAGCTTTTTGGAAAACAGTCTCTTGGAATTTTGAATTGACAATCGGAGCAACATAGCTTTCTCGATCATCAGAATCTTCACCTTCTGCTTTTTGAGAAAATGCTTCACTCAGACTAGCAAAATTGGTAATGAGCGTCTTGTATTTATCCTTTTGTTCTTGTTTTAGGTGTTCCCACATCATTCAATCCTCACTTCTTATTTAAGTATATCAAAAGAAGACTAGTTTTTCACTAGTCCCCTTACTTATATAATTCGTTAAATAATGCTGTAAAACTCAAAATTCCCACGTTTTTTTACCAATCTGAAATAATCTTCATCCGATAAATTGCAAGCCCATCCTCATAGGAGGCAATCTTCTTCTCTGCTTCCTCATAAGTGGAGACAAAATCTTTCACATAAGACTGACCTTCAAATTGACCATTCATCTTGGTGTAGATAATGGCAAATTTTCCTGAACGATCCAGTTGAGACGGCCCATTGCTCTCATTAAGGGCAAAAGCAATCCGCTCTGCAATGCGTTTAATCACAGGAACAACCACACTGTTTCCAGCTTGTTTGTAGAGCTGACCATTGGAAACTCCCTCAGGCAACTTAAAGGTCTTTGGATAACCTTGTACATTGAAGGTTTCCTTCGGTGTTAACTTACGAATCTCCCCACTATCTGTCAGGATTAGAGGGACATTGTGCCCACCTGTTCCCATATTGGCCGTTAGGGTTGGAACAACACCGTTTTTATTCTCACGAACGTATTGACGACGCCACTGGTAGACCGTATCTTGACTGGTCACATTGGCCTTGAGATCAGCGTAGAAATTCTGCTTCCCTTCTCGATAATAGTAGGCCTCATCAGGCTTGGCACCAAAATCAATAACATCACTCAAAGTAGTTGTCAACTTGATTTCCTCTGGGAATTCAAACAAGTCATAAGCTTCTTTGGTATCAAAGCCGACAATGTAGATCCGCTCACGGTTTTGCGGGATATTTCCATAGTCTTTCCCGTTGAGAACCTTCCACTTGATAAAGTAGTTGTTCTCAGTCAAGGCTTCACGAATGACCTTGAAGGTATTGCCATGGTCATGACCGACCATGTTCTTGACGTTTTCGATGAAAATGGCACGGGGTTTACGCCCCTCGATCATGCGAAGCAATTCGAAGAAAAGATCGCCACGATCATCATCAAAGCCCTTGCGGTAACCCGCAATACTAAGGCCTGACAAGGGAACCCTCCCATAATCACATCCACGCGCTCAGCCGGAATTTCTTCCGGCTGCACCGCATGAATATCACGACTATCCAAATGCGTATTTGGATAATTTAAACGATAAGTCTGACGCGCATACTTATCAAATTCATTGGCATACACCACTCTGAACTCGTTGGTCTGTTCAAATCCCAACTCAATTCCCCCAACACCTGAGAAGAAGGCTGCAATGTTGTACTTCTCAGAGCAGTTCGAACTTACAGAATTTGTCATGTTTGCTCCTTTACTAAATATAATTAAATAGATAAAATCTGGGTTATAGGGATTCGGCTTTCGTGTTCTACAATATTTTTCAAAATTTTCATAGCATCAAGCAAATCGAGCCTACCAATTCGTTGAATATTTTTTAATTTGAAGCCGATTAATTTGGGATCGTCTGAAAATATCGGTTCACATTCAATTGGTAATTCATCAAAAGTGAACTTAATAATTTTTTCAACTATTTCTTTAGAACTTTCTTCACCGATTCTAGTAATCAACTCGTTAAACTTATAGTCGAAATATTTCTGAGTTGCATATCTTATCTCATGAGAGTTAGATATATTTTCTTGAGAAAGAATTATATCACCTTCTTCATTTTTGTCTTAGAAGTAAAGCATCTAACCAAATACATTCAATAGAATATATTTTAGATTTTGATTCTTCTATAAAAATCATGTTTAAAAATAAAAGCTCTTTTTATTTGTTCAGTCCCCAAATGCTTTTTAGAAGATTGAGGATCAAAAAGATTGCTAATAATACTCAGAGGTATGCCATGCTTTTCTAAAATTTTTACTAGTAAAAAGTATTATAAACATCACACTTTTTTTGTTCAAATCTTTCAATTTATTATGGAGGATTTCTCAGTAATAGGTTCTATATTCTCTTTAATCTCAACCAATTGGAAATTAGAAAGCGTCCTATTACCATCATCTCTAATTGTTATATCACAACCTTGACTTATTAGTAAAAAAATTTCTTCGTACCAATTTTTTTATAACGTCTCCAAAAAGATATATCTGTACTAGATGATATTTTTATTAATCTATCATTAAAAAGTTGTTGCTAAATCTAAGTCTTTTTAAAAAAAGCGAAGTATTTCACCGTCTTGAATAGATTGAACGCTACGTTGCATTGATCTTCTTATTGGATTAATTAGTTCCTTATGATTATTTACTTCATTAAAAAGTATCTGAATAAACTTGTTTAAATTTAGTTAAAAAAAGTCTCGTAAATGATGTTATCTACATGTTGACCTTCGTTAATATAATCATAATAAAAATAACACTTGATTTTGATTCAACTGCCAAAAGTCGCTCAGTTAATTTACTATATGATTCTTCAAATATTTTTTTGTATTCACTGATATAATTAGCTTTCTGAGATTTCAATATATTATCAAAGAAGTCACTAGACAATGCTTCTGTCTTTTGAACATAATTAAAATGAAGAACTAATTGTTCAGCAACACTTTCGTCTAATCCTAGACTTCTTAAATATTCTTTAGCACCTTCAAAACTATTTAATTCTTCTGGTGTGTCATCATTGCTGTAAATTAGAAGTAATAAATTTTTTTCTCTAATCTTACTGTGTATAAACTTTAAAACGTCAATAAAAAGATTATCAATTATTGCTCCTCCGGCATCCTCCTGAAGTGTTCTATCAAGAAGTATCAAATGTTTCCGAGATTTATCTCTTCCATCAATACCTTCAATAGTTTCTTTAATTTGTTCAAGATTAGCACTTATTGCTTTAAAAGTAATGTCAGTTGGTTTAAAACATGAATATTTATCTCGCGCATTTATCTCAATGCTTAACTTGTGCTTAAAATCAGAATCTACTTTTTCAGAATACTCTTTGACTGTGTATTTAGAAAATTCATTAGAGCGATAATCTGTTAAAAACTCTATTGTATCTTCAGAAAAATCCGAGAGCAAATCATCATCCTTAATTTCACGAAAATCATCATCAATTGCAATAATCGTTGACACGCCATAATCTTTAAATTTATCACTCATCAAATTATACCTCTTCATCCGGGAAAGTGATTATAAACTTATATAGATTGCCATATTGATTCCTTTCATCGTCCAAAGTAATTGTTGCCCCAAATTCATTTAGCAATGTAGTTACAATATACAATCCCATACCTCTACCATCATTGTCAGGTTTATTCGTTACAAATTCTTCGAATAGATGATTTTCAACAGATTTATCTATTCCAATACCATTATCAAACACAAATAATTTTTCCTAAATCATTATCAAGTTTAAAAAGTTAATAAGGAATCACTGATATTCATCTTATCCAGCCAATACGTCGAATTTATAACTAAATTTTTCAATGATAATTTTAAAGCTATCATTAATAATTTTTTTGCTTTAAAAATCATTCCCAGTAATTTTAACATTCACAGTTGTCTTTCCGTAAGTCAATAATGGAGTATTTTTTTTAAAAATCTCTTTAAGCTTTTCCTTTATGGATTCTACAGAATAGCGTCTTCTTCTAGAATATGAATTTACATCTAGTAATGAGGCATAACGCACTAAAAAAACTTATTACTAGAATCTAACCGATCTAGATTCAAAATAGCCTCTTCTTTATTATCGTTAAGAATTGCATTTCTGGCTTTTGAGGAGCTATATTTTATACTATTTGAAAGTCTGATTATTTCATGAGATAAAGTCTCTGCTATAATGGTAGCTCCCAGAATTGGTGCGAACTTATCTATATGAGTTCCTAGTTCTTCTACTTGTTTTTCTTTTAGGCTAACTGCACTTCGTAAATTTTTTTGGTAGATTCTTGAAGAGAAATTAATTCATTTTTCCTTTCATTATCATCCATATTGTCAAACTCATTAATCAAGCGCACCACTTTATTCTCAGCTTGAACAATATCATTAGAGCGTTTTCTGAAAGAAATTCCTGCAATTTCTATAATCTGTCCTGAATGCAGTTCCTTGATCTTTTTTCTATTAAAACTAAAAAAATTTTAGAGAAGTCACTATCTTTTTAGCTATCGTCTTATAAATGAGCTCTTTTTGCAATGAGAATAAAATTTGTGCCAAAGTTATCTAGTACTAATCCCTGCCTATTAGTTAGCTCTTTTTAAAAAGCTCTAAATTTTGTTCCCCATCTATATTAAAAAAACCGGTCGAAGTATGTTGCTTGAAAAACAACACCTTTATTTCTTTGATTATAGTCGGACATCCCTAACCAGTCATTATTTTGCACTACCGTAAGGAAAAAAATCCTAAAATTGTTTCTATATATTTTTACGCCCTTAATTTCATCTAAAACTTTTTCTAAAAATTTTTTTAGAGATAGGACTATTTGCAGATAGGTCAAAAAGCATAGATTGATCCTCTAAAATCACCTGGCAAGAAAAAAATTTCTCTATCAGCTTCGTATCTTTCTGTTTTTTTCATCTTTAACTTCTTCAAAATAAGTTAGGAACTTATCAAATTTAACATTAGGCAAAGAAATATTTGCTTGTTTCAAGCTTGATAAGTCAATTTTTATTATTTCTTTCTCCCATTTGTTATAATATTCTTTAAATGGAATTACACTCTCTTTCTCAAGTTCCCAGTTTTTTTAAGTCTGAAATTAATTGTTCAACTTTATAATCTATATTTTTTTACTTCTACTTATATTCAGATTTATTAATTTCTTATTTGAATCAAAAGTAAAATCTACTTTTGAAAGAAAATTATTTTTCTATATAAGAAATATCATAATTATTGCTTGTAAAAAAATTCTACTATCTAAGTTTATCTTTACATAAAAAAATTATACCTTTTTATCTAGATAAGGATTTAAAAATTCTAAAACATCTTGTTCAATTTCTTTCTGCGTTTGAGTACTTTTTCCAAAAAAATCAATTCCTTTCAGGCCTAACACTTCTATTCTAGTTCCGTGATTTTTTTTATGATTAAAAAGTAAACTCATTAAATGGTAATGCTTGCAAATCAAGCTTAACATTTTCAATTGATTCATTACTTCTGCTATAACGTTCCCAGTCGATTTCAATATGATAATAATAAAAATCATTATCATTTAAGAAATCATTTTCTGTATCATAACCTAGAACAGTTTGTAATTCCTCTGTCGAAAAAAATACTTGGGGAGTTCCAAATCAACCTTAGTATCAACAGAAATAAATTTACCTAATTGATTCAGGGACAATCGACCAATCCCTTTATTCCCTTGCGCTTGTCTTTTGAATTTAGGAGAAACCTTTTGATGATTTGATTTAAAAAGAAGTAGCTATTTTTTTAAAAAAAGCATTCTCAATAATATATGGAGTCATGCCATTGCCATCATCTTCAATAATAATGCGTCCCTGACCATGCTCAGAGTGATAAAGAGTATCAATTTCAATATTACAATAATTAGCATCAGCATCTGATGCGTTTTTAATTAATTCTAGTAAGGCTATTTTTTTCATTATCGATTAAGGCTTCACCCAAATGGCTAATAATTCTAGAATCAATAGTTAAATTTACTTCTTTTTTTATTCATTAAATTACCTATTTTCTACCTTTTTTAGGATTAGAACGTATTCCTGATTCATGGACTCTACAGAATTGCCATCAACCTTTGAAACTTTTCTTGGCATTCTTTTTTTAGGAATATTTCTAGTAATAGCTTTTTCTAAAAATAAATCCATTAGATTTCAGATATTCCGTTGTAATAGTTGATAGGGGGACCACTTGATTATCTACTCTTCGATCTCCAAGAGTCAAAACCATATATTTTCCTACCTTTAAGACACGTACAAGTTCAGACATTACATTTAGGTAATCTAGCACAAAATTTTTCACTTTATTTTGTTTTTTTTCATCTATTCTAGGTAAAAAATCATGTAGAATAGAAGATTCAAAGCCATTTCTGACTCTTTGGTTTCCACCTAAACTATTCGAATCGATACTAGAATAATTTGCAATGAGCTGTTCATCAAATTTTCCTAAATCCGACTTATCAATCCAATATAGAGGAAGTATCGAATACTGACCGTAAGTTACTGTAGTTGAATTATCTCCATACGGTGGTGATGTACAAATTAAATCAACTGTCCCGTCTGTAAATTCCGATAATATGTCTTCAGCTTTTCCTATATAAAGATTTTTTTATCATACTGAACAAATTTTTGGAAGAAAAAAACATACGATTTCTCAATGTTTTTTTATAAAAATCTTCAATGATATCATTAGACATCGAATCAATATCTTCTTGTGTTTTTACATGTAGTTTAAAAAGTAGAGCTACGCGTGTTACTATATTTTTTTAAAAACATTTATCAGACAAACCCAGTAATACTGTCTTATATTTTTTTGTATCTTTCTTTTTGAATCGCTACCCTAATTTTTACTAAAAAGTCTCAATAAAATCTTCTCTATACCATTTATTAATATTATAGAAATCATGAATTTCAAACTCGAATGATTCTTTTGCGTAACAGTTTAATTATTCTATTATTAGAGAGTTTGATTTGATTTTTTTACTGACACCTTGTAATTTTACTAAAGTAATTAAATTAGCTAAAAGGATTGATATCAATTCCTATTGGAGTTAAATCATTCTTCATCCCTTCAACTAGAGTTACTCCCGATCCGTGAAACGGATCTAATATATTTTGAACCGATTTATCTTCACTTTTGATTAATTTAATTAATTCGTTTTTGCATATCTGGAACCATAGTAGCTGGATAGACACTAATTTTATGAATTCCAGAAGAAACAACATCTGAAAAATCCCAATAATTTAGTTCTTTTTTGTTGATTTTATCTACTAAGGACATTGCTTCTCCATTTCTTAATAAAAGTATACTTAACTACCATTATACCAAAAAAACACGGCATTCCGCCGTGTTTCTGTGTTTATTTCACCAACTTCTTCATCTCATCAATACGTGCGACGGTCGCGTCGTATTTGGCTTGGTAGTCGGCTTGTTTGTCGCGTTCTTTTTGAACGACTTCTGGTTTGGCATTGGCTACGAAGCGTTCGTTAGAGAGCTTCTTACCAACCATATCCAGTTCTTTTTGCCATTTAGCGAGTTCCTTGTCGAGGCGAGCCAATTCTTCTTCTACATTGAGAAGGTCAGCGAGTGGCAAGTAGATTTCTGCTCCTGTGATGACGCTTGACATAGCAAGTTCAGGTGCAGGGATGTTTGATGCGATTTCCAAGTGTTCTGGATTTGTGAAGCGTTTGATGTAGTTGACATTGCTGTTAAAGAAGGCTTCCAAGTCGCTATCGCTTGTCTTAACAAGGATGGTGATTGGCTTGCTTGGTGCAACATTTACTTCCGCACGCGCATTACGAACAGCACGGATCAAGTCTTTGAGGCTTTCCACGCCAGTGTGAGCCGCAAGGTCTTCAAAGGCTGGGTTGACAGTTGGGTATTCTGCTGTAACGATAGAACCTTCTGAGATTTGTCCAAAGATTTCCTCTGTCACGAATGGCATGATTGGGTGAAGGAGACGAAGGATCTTGTCCAAAGTATAAAGGAGAACAGAACGTGTGATGACTTTCTCTTCTTCGTTATCGCTATAAAGGACTTCCTTGGTCAACTCAACGTACCAGTCCGCAAACTCATCCCAGATGAAGTTGTAGAGGATGTGTCCAGCTACACCAAACTCAAACTTGTCAAAGTTGGCAGTTGCTTTTCCGATGGTTTCGTTGAGGTTGTGGAGGATCCAGCGGTCAGTGACATTTCCAGCTTCCTTGTTAACAACTTTTTCGACATTAGCAGTTGCTTGTTCGAGAGTCAATCCTTCATTATTCATGAGGATGTAGCGAGAGATGTTCCAGATCTTGTTGATGAAGTTCCATGAAGCATCCATTTTCTCGTAAGAGAAGCGCACGTCTTGACCTGGTGCAGAACCATTTGAAAGGAACCAACGAAGGGCATCAGCACCGTATTTCTCAATAACATCCATTGGGTCAATCCCGTTACCGAGAGATTTAGACATCTTATGTCCTTGCTCGTCACGGATAAGACCGTGGATAAGCACGTTTTGGAACGGCTGACGACCAGTGAATTCCCAAGGATTGGAAGATCATACGAGACACCCAGAAGAAGATGATGTCGTACCCTGTTACCAAGGTTGACGTTGGGAAGTAGCGTTTGAAGTCTTCAGAGTCGACATCCGGCCAGCCCATAGTTGAGAATGGCCAAAGAGCAGAACTAAACCACGTATCCAAGACATCTTCGTCCTGAGTCCATCCGTCACCTTCGGGAGCTTCTTCGCCGACGTACATTTCACCCTCGGCATTGTACCAAGCAGGGATTTGGTGACCCCACCAGAGCTGACGAGAGATTACCCAGTCATGGACATTTTCCATCCATTGGAGGAAGGTATCGTTGAAACGAGGTGGGTAGAATTCTACCTTATCATCTGTGTCTTGGTTGGCAATGGCATTCTTAGCCAATTGGTCCATCTTGACGAACCATTGAGTAGATAAGCGTGGCTCAACCACAACACCTGTACGCTCTGAGTGACCAACACTGTGGACACGTTTTTCGATTTTAACAAGGGCACCGATTTCTTCCAATTTAGCAACGACTGCCTTACGAGCTTCAAAACGGTCCATGCCTGCAAATTCGAAAGCCAAGTCGTTCATAGTTCCGTCGTCGTTCATGACGTTAACTTGTGGCAAGTTATGGCGTTGACCAACCAAGAAGTCGTTTGGATCGTGGGCAGGTGTGATTTTTACGACACCAGTACCAAATTCAGGATCTGCGTGTTCGTCCCCAACGATTGGGATGAGTTTATTAGCGATTGGAAGGATGACGTTTTTACCAATCAAGTCCTTGTAGCGTGGGTCTTCTGGATTGACCGCAACGGCAACGTCTCCAAACATAGTCTCAGGACGAGTTGTTGCAACTTCAAGGGCGCGAGATCCGTCTTCCAGCATGTAATTCATGTGGTAGAAGGCACCTTCAACGTCCTTGTGGATTACCTCGATATCAGAAAGGGCTGTGCGAGCTGCTGGGTCCCAGTTGATGATAAACTCACCACGGTAGATCCAACCTTTCTTGTATAGGTCCACAAAGACCTTACGAACGGCTTTTGACAAACCTTCGTCAAGAGTGAAACGCTCACGAGAGTAATCTACAGAGAGCCCCATCTTGCCCCATTGTTCCTTGATGGTAGTGGCATACTCGTCTTTCCATTCCCAGACTTTCTCGAGGAATTTTTCACGACCGAGATCATAACGGCTGATGCCTTCGCCACGCAAACGCTCCTCAACCTTAGCCTGAGTGGCAATCCCCGCGTGGTCCATACCTGGAAGCCAAAGGGTGTCAAAACCTTGCATACGTTTTTGACGGATAATGATATCCTGCAAAGTCGTATCCCAAGCGTGACCAAGGTGGAGTTTACCAGTTACATTTGGTGGTGGAATCACGATTGAATAAGGCTTGGCTTTTTTATCGCCTGAAGGCTTGAAAACATCCGCATCAAGCCATTTTTGGTAACGACCAGCCTCAACCTCGGCTGGATTGTATTTAGGTGAAAGTTCTTTAGACATGTGTGTGTCCTTTCTCTATTGTTTTCATTTTTTCTTGAATCTGCTGTGCAACTTCTTCTGCGGACAGATTCGTATTATCAATTTTAAGGTAGTGGTGAAGACCACTCGGTCGCTTTTGAGAATTAAGTTGATTCGTTTTATCAGTCTCTATAATCTCTCTTTCAGATACCTCAACATACCGTTTCAAGGGTTTGTATTTCAACCGATTCTCCATCCGATTTCGACGTAACCGCTCCTCCAGAGACGTTTCTAATTCAACAAAAAGAATCTGCTGATGATACTCATTTAACAAATCTTGAATGTCCTTCAAATACATCAAATTGTATTGATTTGAAAAATCAATTACGCCTGTTAAAATCACAGACCGATGATGCCTGGCGCTTGTTCCAAGAAAAGAAAAGTTAACACTACGAACAAATTCCCACATTTCTTCCGTAAAATCCTGATAGATTTCGAGTGCGAAATCAATTGATTGATGGTTGAAAAAGAGAGTCGTGCCGGTGAGTTTCGAAAGTTCCTGACCAATGGTCATTTTCCCTGAGGCTGGAGCTCCAATGATGAAAACATGCATCAATCCACCTCCCACTCACTCTTCAGCAATCCATATATCAGACTGTCACAACGCTTGCCTTGGGCATCTTTGCGGTCTCGGATGCGAGCTTCAAGGGTAAAGCCAAGTTTTTCTGCGACTCGTTGACTTTGGACATTGTATCCAAAGCAGACCAGTTCTATCTTGTGAAGACCCAAATTTTTAAAGCCTAGGTCAATCAAAGTTCGCGCTGCTTCTGGTACATAACCTCGTCCCCAATAGTCTGGGTGCAAGGTATAGCCAATCTCCAGTACATCGTCTTCATGGCGATGGTTGAAGTCAACAGAGCCAATGATTATATCGGTTCCTTTGACAACAATTCCATAACCAGCTGGGAGATTGTCCTTTTCATTGCGCTCAGGAAGGATATGCTCTAGATAATAAATCTCATCTTCCAAGTTCTTGACGGGTGGAAAACCTGCTAGGTAGGAGACTTCTGGAAGACTAGCGTAAGCATATATGTCCTCTGCATCAGCCACTGTTCGGACTCGTAAGACTAGACGCTCCGTTTCGATTCGTTCTGGCAACTCTGCTCTTGTCATTTTCCTCCCTCGCTTTCTACAAAAATCGTCCCTGTCATCAATCTGACAGGGACGAATATGTTTATCCGCGGTACCACCCAATTTCGGGCAACGCCCGCAACTCTCGTCTTTTAAACAAAAAGATATTTTTATTTCAATTTTTCATCCATTAGCTACCAGTTTTGACACATTTGTGGACTTCTCAGCACCGCCACTTTCTGTATAATGTGGGACTCAAAACACCTCTAACAGCTTCATTTTATCAAGTTTTCCTGGAAATAGCAAGAAATCACAAAAGTGATTATTTAAACTTGACACCAAGTTCTTGCAATTTTTTGATAGTAGCTGGGCCGATTCCTTTAAGGGCCAACAACTCTTTCTCTGTCCAGTTTGCAAAGTCCGCAACAGAGCGAATACCTTCATCATAGAATGTTTGCGCACGATCTAGTGCTACACCTTCCAAGCTTGCAGCGAATTCTTCTACTGAAGAAGCTGCTTGTTTCACTTCTTTCGCTACTGCTTTTGCTGCTTTTTCAACTTTCTTAGGTGCTTCTTTAACAGCTGCTCCTACAGTTTCGACAGCTTTTTTCAAAAGATGTCTATTTTGATGTTTGTATTGTTTCGCACGGTTAACGTTCTTCTTTGCCATTTTTCCTCCTACGTATCCAGTGATCAATCCCTAAGGCAACAAGGTTTCATCACCAATATTACTTTCGATAATTCGTTGATGTGTGTTCAACTTTTTTATTGTAACACAATCCCTCGAAAAATCAAGTCATTGCACTATTTTCAGCCCAATCCAGCCAGTAAAAGGCCTTCACAAAGAGCTTTTAATAGGTTCTCTCTCCAAACAAGCCATCTGGAAGATCGTGGAACCCTTTCCCCTCGTGGTAGTTAGCAAACTTCCCTTGAAGGAATTGATAGGCATCCAAGCGACTCTCGTAGCGGATCATAGCTTCCTTGGCCCGCTCGTCCTGATCTTCTTCATAGACCTTCTTGCTTTCTGTCAGGGCCATCTCATTGATCATGACCTGGGTCTTGATCCAGGCCTCAAATTCTTTCATAAATTCTTTTTCGTAGCTCATTCTTACTCCAATCCTCTATAAAATTCACTATCAATCTCCCGATAGGGTTGGATATCCTGGACATATTCCAAGACACCTTGAAATTCTCCAGCGTCATCGCGCACCGCTGCATAGGTCACATGGACAAATTTCCCACGTGATTCGGATTTGAACCACATTTCGTACTTGTCTTTTTTCCCTTCTCGAAGCCCCTGCATGATGGCTTTGACCTTCTCCAAATATTTTGGCGGGTGACACAATTCGACATTGCGTCCTACCTGCGACGGCGTCCTTTTGAAGATCATCTCCTCAAAGGGCGCTGCATCATTGTAATACTGAAAGATATCATCCTTATTGACAAAGGTGATCTCCATCGGTAGATGGTTCAAGATCAAATTCGCCTGCTCCACCGATAAAAATCCATGGCCAAAAGCTTGTGGTTGCTGGCGGTCGGAGCTCTCTTCTTTTTTCTTAGGCGTGAAGGTTATGGTCAATTGTCCCTCAGGAGTCTCAATGACCTGACAGTGCTCATCTCCATTTGAAGAAGGAAGTGCTTCAGTTGAACCTTCTGACTCTCTTGCTCCTTCTTCCTTGAAGTCCACGCGTTTCGGCACCCATTTCTCACTCGGAATGATAATAGCATAACCATATGCATCGCTTTCTTCCGCAATGGAGAGCCAATCATCCTGGCTAAAAGCCTCCAGCAAAATCATCAAGAGGATCGATTCTTCCTTGAAGATCATAGCCTCAAACTCTTGCGCAAAGGCTTCAAAGCGCTCTTTGACTTCAGAAATACCAGAATCCTGTAGTTTCTTGGCTGCGTCCATAGCTTTCGCAAAGAGTTCTCGAATCTGGTCATCCACTCCCCACATGACTTTAGGGGGGGAATCATGCCCATAGCGCTCCATAATGGGGAACATCAACTCTTCCTTGCGACGGTAATGCCGATCAAATTGACCCACCAAGCCCAACTGACGCAAGAGGCCTTTGTGAATCTCCTGGATCATCTCAGGATCCTCCGTCGTCTCATAATTATCCAGCAAGCGACGGACCCGCATCATAGCGGCCCGAAGGGCTAGATTCTCCTGTTTAAAAATCTGAACCGGATGACCTGGATGATCGGTATCTGTTACTTCAACCCCTTGTACAGCGTTCTTAAAGAGATTAGCATGGACATCGCACAGCTCCATGACATCCTCAAAGGTGATACCTGCATCGGAATTCATCAGTTCATGTTCCATGAGGGAAATCTCAATCGCAGACACCCCGCTAAAGGTCGCATCAAAGCGTTCCTGAACCGACTCAGGAGAAGCTCCATGATGAAGGTCTAATAAGATATCTCTTAAGACATGAATTCGTTCATCACTCATTAGTCTAGCCCCACTACTTCATAGCCATTGGCCTCTAGTGTTCGTACAATCTTCTCCATAGGAGTGCCTTCTAATTTTGATCCTTGTTTCAAGGAAACCTTGCGCCCAACTGTATTGCGCATGATCGGATTGGCTAAGGGTTTAAAGCCCAACTCCACCAACAATTCCAATACTTCCGGATGTTGATCAATGACTTGAGCAACGGGAATCGATACATCAATTTTATTGTCCATCTTTCACACTCACATTCTTCTCTCATCTAAGATCTTTGGAATCTAACGCTCCTCCTGGGAGAGCTCCTTGGCCCTCTGATTGGCCTTTTCATACATGATTTGCCAAATATCCACTGTTGATCCCTATTTGATTAAGCTTTCTTGACCAATTTCACAACAGCCTCTGTCCGAGCTGTATGGGGAAACATATCCACTGACTGGATGTAGACGACATCATAGACCTTGGTCAAGTCCACAAGATCCCGCGCCAGGGTGGAAACATTGCAAGAAACGTAAACCATCTTTTGAGGGGCATAGCGCAACAAGGTGTCAATCAATTGAACCCCCAGTCCTGTACGTGGTGGATCCACAATGACTGCATCTGCCCGATAGCCTTCCTTGTACCAACGAGGAATAATTTCCTCAGCCGTCCCAGCTTCATAGTGGGTATTAGCAAACCCCATCTGCTTAGCATTGTACTTGGCATCCTCAATCGCTTCAGGGATAATGTCCATCCCCCGGACACTCTTGACCTTGTCCGCAAAGGCAAAACCAATGGTCCCAACCCCGCAGTAGGCATCAATCAAATGATCCTCTGGGGATACATCCAAGGCCTTGACAGCTTCACTATAGAGGACTTCTGTCTGCTCAGGATTTAACTGATAAAAGGCCCGAGGAGACAAGGAAAATTCATAATCCAAGACCCCTTCTCGAATGGTCTCCTGTCCCCAAATAATCTGTGTCTTCTCTCCATAGATCTCGCTGGATTTAGAGGTATTCAGATTGACTGCCACCGTCACAATTTCAGGGTGTTTTGCTACTAGATCTGCCACCAAGTCTGTTAAATTAATCTGCCGACTCGTCACCACGATCATTTGGACCTGTCCAGTCTTACGAGCCCGGCGCACCATGATGGTTCGAACTCCCAATTGCTTCCGATCATCTGAAATCGGAATCTGGTAGTAGGTCAATAACTCCGCTACATGGTTAGCGATTTCCTGAATGACCGGATCCTGGACCAGACAGTCCCTTAATTCCACCAAATAATGGGAATTTTGGGCGTACAAACCAGCCTTGACCTGCCCCTTAAATTTACGCGTCTGAAATTGAAGTTTGGCCCGATAATACTGTGGTTTTTCCATCCCAAGCGTCGGACGGATCAGATAATTTTCATACCCCTTAGGAGCATATTTTTTCAAGGCCTGCTGCAGCAAGTCCGTTTTGAACTCCAACTGCTTGCTGTACTTCAGATGCATGATCTGGCAGCCCCCACAGGTCTCATAGATATCACAGGTTGGCGTTACCCGATACTTGGAAGCCTTGTTGACAGACAAGAGCTTGGCTTCTGCAAAGTTCTTTCGAATCGCAGTAATTTGGCAAAAGACATCTTCGCCCTTTAAAGCCCCAGGCACAAAGACTAAGGTCTTCTTGTAAAAGCCAATCCCTTCTCCATTAATTCCCATTCGCTTGATTTTCAAAGGAATTCTTTGTTTAACTTTTAGATTCATATGTCTATTATACCATGTAGTTTCTCATTCGTTTAGAATATGATAGAATTGAAAAGAAAAACAAGGAATTACAGACCATTTCTCAATAATAATACGAATAATATAGAGAGAAAGATTGATCATAACCAAAAATAAAATCGAAACGAAACAGGAATCCTATGAAAATCACCAAATTAGAAAAGAAAAAACGTCTCTACCTTCTAGAGCTGGATCAAGCCGAATCCCCTCTACATTACAGAAGACACCATCGTCCGCTTCATGCTCTCACGAGACAAGGAAATTAGCCAGGAAGAACTCAAGGAAATCCAAACCTTTGCCCAGCTTTCCAATGCTAAGAATTTAGCCCTTTATCACCTTTCTTTTAAAGCCCGTACAGCTCGAGAAGTTCGCGACTACTTAGCCAAGCATGAAATCGACGAATCCACTATTGAAACTGTCATTAACACCCTAAAAGAGGACAAATGGATCGATGACTTAGCCTATACTCGGGCTATCTTTCAATCCAATCACGTCTCAGGTGACAAGGGACCCTATCTCCTCAAGCAAAAGCTCATTCAAAAAGGAGTCTCTTCCCACTATATTGATCAAGTCACCTCAGAATTTGATTTTTCCGAGGTAGCTCAACGAACAGCCCAAAAATTAGCCAAACAATACGCTAAAAAACTTCCACCAAGAGCCTTAAAAGATAAAATCACACAAAATCTTATCAATAAAGGCTTCAGTTATGAAGTTGCCAAGCAAGCCTATCACCAGTTGGATATCGAGCCAGATGAAGAACAAACACTCGACCTAATTATGAAGGAACTGGAAAAACAGCACCAGAAATACTCACGAAAATATGAGGGCTACGAACTCAAACAACGCCTCACCCAAGCTCTTGCTCGCAAAGGCTATGACTACTCTGACATTTCTACAGCTCTTCGCGAATTCCTTTAAATAAAAATTCACATGAAAATCCCTTATTTTCATGAAAATATGATACAATATAGAGGATATACTTAGATTGTAGAAAGTTGGTAAGTTATGAAAACTACCTAAAGAAGGCGACTTTATTACAATTCAAAGTTATAAACATGATGGAAGTCTCCACCGAACGTGGCGGGACACCATGGTACTAAAAACTACGGAAAACGCACTGATCGGCGTCAATGATCATACTCTCGTTACAGAGAGCGATGGTAGAAGATGGATTACCAGAGAGCCAGCAATCGTCTACTTTCATAAGAAGTATTGGTTCAATATCATCGCTATGATCCGAGATAATGAAGTGTCCTACTATTGTAATCTAGCCAGTCCATTTTATATGGATCAAGAGGCACTAAAGTATATTGATTATGATCTTGATGTCAAGGTGTTTCCTGGTGGTGATAAGAAACTGCTGGACGTAGAAGAATACGAACAGCATAAACGCAAAATGAACTATTCAGATGACATTGACTTTATCCTAAAAGAAAATGTCAAAATCCTTGTAGATTGGATCAACAATCAATTAGGTCCTTTCTCTGAGGAATACATCAAAATTTGGTACAACCGTTATGTTGAACTGCGAAATAAATAAAGTTGAAAAGAGCGAAAGCTCTTTTTTTCGAACTTAATACTTGCAATATCCACCTAAAACAAGTACTATGTACTTAATAAAAAGAGGAAGGGAGATACTATGGCGTTTACAAATACTCGAGGTCGCTATGCTAGTTTTGGGGTTATGACCAGTTTACCAGACGATATTATTGATAGTTTCTGGTATGTCATTGACAACTACCTCAAACATGTCTATCCCTTAAACTCAGTTCTAAAATTTGAACTTATCAATCGAAAAGGAAAAACAACATTGCGGTTCAGTCAAAAAGACTTCCCCTTAGAAGTTGCAGTTGATTTCCTAATTCCCTTCGACCCCTATTATCCAAGACAAGTCAGAATTGTCGATAATAAGGGACGAGAAACCATCATGCTGATTGACGAATATCAATTATTATAAAAAAAGGCCACACGGCCTTTTTTCGTTACAAACAAAATAAAAAAGGTCATCTGACCTTTCTACTCTATCGGGAAGACAGGATTCGAACCTGCGACACCTTGGTCCCAAACCAAGTACTCTACCAAGCTGAGCTACTTCCCGAACTAAAGCTTACGCTTTATGCACCCTAGAGGAGTCGAACCTCTAACCGCCTGATTCGTAGTCAGGTACTCTATCCAGTTGAGCTAAGGGTGCTCGTTTCTATTCAATTGCTACATAGTCTTGCGACCATGCACCCTAGAGGAGTCGAACCTCTAACCGCCTGATTCGTAGTCAGGTACTCTATCCAGTTGAGCTAAGGGTGCTTCTTCTCCAACCTAAGTCTATGCCGAGGACCGGAATCGAACCGGTACGATCGTTACCAATCGCAGGATTTTAAGTCCTGTGCGTCTGCCAGTTCCGCCACCCCGGCCTCCTCAAGCGAACGACGGGATTCGAACCCGCGACCCCCACCTTGGCAAGGTGGTGTTCTACCACTGAACTACGTTCGCATCTGTTTCTTTATATAAAAAAATGCCGGCTACATGACTTGAACACGCGACCCTCTGATTACAAATCAGATGCTCTACCAACTGAGCTAAGCCGGCTCATTATTATTCTTTTATGCGGGTTAAGGGACTTGAACCCCCACGCCGTAAAGCGCCAGATCCTAAATCTGGTGCGTCTGCCAATTCCGCCAAACCCGCTATAATGACCCGTACTGGGCTCGAACCAGTGACCCATTGATTAAAAGTCAATTGCTCTACCAACTGAGCTAACGAGTCGTATCATTATCTGCTAGAAACTAAGTTTCTACGGTCCCGACGGGAATCGAACCCGCGATCTTCGCCGTGACAGGGCGACGTGATAACCGCTACACTACGGGACCTATGGGAGTTAACGGGATCGAACCGCTGACCCTCTGCTTGTAAGGCAGATGCTCTCCCAGCTGAGCTAAACTCCCAAATGGTCGTTTAACTCAGCCAACGGTGAGAAACTACGTTTCTCTTATCCGCCGATTGGAATCTCGATTGCCTCTCAATTCCAACTAAGCTAAACTCCCAAATGAGCCTAGTTTCCACTAGACTCAACCTTGCTAAGCGACTACCATATCTCACAGGGGGCAACCCCCAACTACTTCCGGCGTTCTAGGGCTTAACTTCTGTGTTCGGCATGGGTACAGGTGTATCTCCTAGGCTATCGTCACTTAACTCTGAATGATGAACATTCAAAATTGAATACCTATATTCTAACAAAAATCTAACCAGCTGTAAATATCCTCAGTTACTTTTTGGATAAGTCCTCGAGCTATTAGTATTAGTCCGCTCCATTGCTCACACAACTTCCACTCCTAACCTATCTACCTGATCTTCTCTCAGGGCTCTTACTAACATATAGTTATGGGAAATCTCATCTTGAGGTGGGTTTCACACTTAGATGCTTTCAGCGTTTATCCCTTCCCTACATAGCTACCCAGCGATGCCTCTGGCGAGACAACTGGTACACCAGCGGTAAGTCCACTCTGGTCCTCTCGTACTAGGAGCAGATCCTCTCAAATTTCCTACGCCCGCGACGGATAGGGACCGAACTGTCTCACGACGTTCTGAACCCAGCTCGCGTGCTCGCTTTTAATGGGCGAACAGCCCAACCCTTGGGACCGACTACAGCCCCAGGATGCGACGAGCCGACATCGAGGTGCCAAACCTCCCCGTCGATGTGAACTCTTGGGGGAGATAAGCCTGTTATCCCCAGGGTAGCTTTTATCCGTTGAGCGATGGCCCTTCCATACGGAACCACCGGATCACTAAGCCCGACTTTTCGTCCCTGCTCGAGTTGTAGCTCTCGCAGTCAAGCTCCCTTATACCTTTTACACTCTGCGAATGATTTCCAACCATTCTGAGGGAACCTTTGGGCGCCTCCGTTACCTTTTAGGAGGCGACCGCCCCAGTCAAACTGCCCGTCAGACACTGTCTCCGATAGGGATCACCTATCCGGGTTAGAGTGGCCATAACACAAGGGTAGTATCCCAACATCGCCTCCATCGAAACTGGCGTCCCGATCTCTATGGCTCCTACCTATCCTGTACATGTGGCACAGACACTCAATATCAAACTGCAGTAAAAGCTCCATGGGGTCTTTCCGTCCTGTCGCGGGTAACCTGCATCTTCACAGGTACTAAAAATTTCACCGAGTCTCTCGTTGAGACAGTGCCCAAATCATTACGCCTTTTCGTGCGGGTCGGAACTTACCCGACAAGGAATTTCGCTACCTTAGGACCGTTATAGTTACGGCCGCCGTTTACTGGGGCTTCAATTCATACCTTCGCTTACGCTAAGCACTCCTCTTAACCTTCCAGCACCGGGCAGGCGTCACCCCCTATACATCATCTTACGATTTAGCAGAGAGCTGTGTTTTTGATAAACAGTTGCTTGGGCCTATTCACTGCGGCTGACATAAGTCAGCACCCCTTCTCCCGAAGTTACGGGGTCATTTTGCCGAGTTCCTTAACGAGAGTTCTCTCGCTCACCTGAGGCTACTCGCCTCGACTACCTGTGTCGGTTTGCGGTACGGGTAGAGTATGCTTAACGCTAGAAGCTTTTCTTGGCAGTGTGACATCACTAACTTCGCTACTAAACTTCGCTCCCCATCACAGCTCAATGTTATAGAACTAAGCATTTAACTCAATTCACACCTCACTGCTTAGACGTGCACTTCCAATCGCACGCTTAAGTTAGCCTACTGCGTCCCTCCATCACTACATACTCTAGTACAGGAATATCAACCTGTTGTCCATCGGATACACCTTTCGGTCTCTCCTTAGGTCCCGACTAACCCAGGGCGGACGAGCCTTCCCCTGGAAACCTTAGTCTTACGGTGGACAGGATTCTCACCTGTCTTTCGCTACTCATACCGGCATTCTCACTTCTATGCGTTCCAGCACTCCTCACGGTATACCTTCTTCACACATAGAACGCTCTCCTACCATACCATTAAAGGTATCCACAGCTTCGGTAAATTGTTTTTAGCCCCTGGTACATTTTTCGGCGCAGGGTCACTCGACTAGTGAGCTATTACGCACTCTTTGAATGAATAGTCGCTTCTAAGCTAACATCCTAGTTGTCTGTGCAACCCCACATCCTTTTCCACTTAACAATTATTTTGGGACCTTAGCTGGTGGTCTGGGCTGTTTCCCTTTCGACTACGGATCTTAGCACTCGCAGTCTGACTGCCGACCATAATTCATTGGCATTCGGAGTTTATCTGAGATTGGTAATCCGGGATGGACCCCTCACCCAAACAGTGCTCTACCTCCAAGAATCTTAATGTCGACGCTAGCCCTAAAGCTATTTCGGAGAGAACCAGCTATCTCCAAGTTCGTTTGGAATTTCTCCGCTACCCACAAGTCATCCAAGCACTTTTTCAACGTGCCCTGGTTCGGTCCTCCAGTGCGTTTTACCGCACCTTCAACCTGCTCATGGGTAGGTCACATGGTTTCGGGTCTACGACATAATACTAAGACGCCCTATTCAGACTCGGTTTCCCTACGGCTCCGTCTCTTCAACTTAACCTCGCATCATATCGTAACTCGCCGGTTCATTCTACAAAAGGGCACGCTCTCACCCATTAACGGGCTCGAACTTGTTGTAGGCACACGGTTTCAGGTTCTATTTCACTCCCTCCCGGGGTGCTTTTTCACCTTTCCCTCACGGTACTGGTTCACTATCGGTCACTAGGGAGTATTTAGGGTTGGGAGATGGTCCTCCCAGATTCCGACGAGATTCCACGTGTCTCGCCGTACTCAGGATACTGCTAGGTATAAAGACTATTTTAAATACGAGGCTATTACTCTCTTTGGCCTACCTTCCCAGGTAGTTCTTCTATAATCTTTAAGTCCACATTGCAGTCCTACAACCCCGAAGAGTAAACTCTTCGGTTTGCCCTCCTGCCGTTTCGCTCGCCGCTACTAAGGCAATCGCTTTTGCTTTCTCTTCCTGCAGCTACTTAGATGTTTCAGTTCACTGCGTCTTCCTCCTCATATCCTTAACAGATATGGGTAACAGGTATCACCTGCTGGGTTCCCCCATTCGGACATCCCCGGATCTAAGCTTACTTACAGCTCCCCGAGGCATTTCGTCGTTTGTCACGTCCTTCTTCGGCTCCTAGTGCCAAGGCATCCACCGTGCGCCCTTATTAACTTAACCTTATTAACCTAATTTCTTAAAAAATTAGAAAACTCATTAAATATTCACAGCGTTTTCGGTTTATTTTCTTGTTACTATTTGATATAGATATTCAATTTTCAATGTTCATCCTTGGTGATCTCTCACCAATGGAGCCTAGCGGGATCGAACCGCTGACCTCCTGCGTGCAAAGCAGGCGCTCTCCCAGCTGAGCTAAGGCCCCACAAGACCTCTCAAAACTAAACAAGACGAACGTGCAGGTTTCCTTATCCTTAGAAAGGAGGTGATCCAGCCGCACCTTCCGATACGGCTACCTTGTTACGACTTCACCCCAATCATCTATCCCACCTTAGGCGGCTGGCTCCTAAAAGGTTACCTCACCGACTTCGGGTGTTACAAACTCTCGTGGTGTGACGGGCGGTGTGTACAAGGCCCGGGAACGTATTCACCGCGGCGTGCTGATCCGCGATTACTAGCGATTCCGACTTCATGTAGGCGAGTTGCAGCCTACAATCCGAACTGAGACTGGCTTTTAAGAGATTAGCTTGCCGTCACCGACTTGCGACTCGTTGTACCAGCCATTGTAGCACGTGTGTAGCCCAGGTCATAAGGGGCATGATGATTTGACGTCATCCCCACCTTCCTCCGGTTTATTACCGGCAGTCTCGCTAGAGTGCCCAACTGAATGATGGCAACTAACAATAGGGGTTGCGCTCGTTGCGGGACTTAACCCAACATCTCACGACACGAGCTGACGACAACCATGCACCACCTGTCACCTCTGTCCCGAAGGAAAAACTCTATCTCTAGAGCGGTCAGAGGGATGTCAAGACCTGGTAAGGTTCTTCGCGTTGCTTCGAATTAAACCACATGCTCCACCGCTTGTGCGGGCCCCCGTCAATTCCTTTTGAGTTTCAACCTTGCGGTCGTACTCCCCAGGCGGAGTGCTTAATGCGTTAGCTGCAGCACTGAGTCCCGGAAAGGACCCAACACCTAGCACTCATCGTTTACGGCGTGGACTACCAGGGTATCTAATCCTGTTTGCTCCCCACGCTTTCGAGCCTCAGCGTCAGTTACAAGCCAGAGTAGCTTTCGCCACCGGTGTTCCTCCATATATCTACGCATTTCACCGCTACACATGGAATTCCACTCTCCCTCTTGCACTCAAGTTAAACAGTTTCCAAAGCGTACTATGGTTAAGCCACAGCCTTTAACTTCAGACTTATCTAACCGCCTGCGCTCGCTTTTACGCCCAATAAATCCGGATAACGCTCGGGACCTACGTATTACCGCGGTACGCTGGCACGTAGTTAGCCGTCCCTTTCTGGTAAGATACCGTCACAGTGTGAACTTTCCACTCACACTCGTTCTTCTCTTACAACAGAGCTTTACGATCCGAAAAACCTTCTTCACTCACGCAGCGTTGCTCGGTCAGACTTCCGTCCATTGCCGAAGATTCCCTACTGCCGCCTCCCGTAGGAGTCTGGGCCGTGTCTCAGTCCCAGTGTGGCCGATCACCCTCTCAGGTCGGCTATGTATCGTCGCCTTGGTGAGCCGTTACCTCACCAACTAGCTAATACAACGCAGGTCCATCTGGTAGTGATGCAATTGCACCTTTCAAGTAGATGTCATGCAACATCTACTGTTATGCGGTATTAGCTATCGTTTCCAATAGTTATCCCCCGCTACCAGGCAGGTTACCTACGCGTTACTCACCCGTTCGCAACTCATCCGGAAAGAGCAAGCTCCTCCTTCAGCGTTCTACTTGCATGTATTAGGCACGCCGCCAGCGTTCATCCTGAGCCAGGATCAAACTCTCATTAAAATAATTGTTTGTCTTAAACTCATTCTGTCACTGACAGATTTATTGTTTTTTTCATTGTTCAGTACTATAACCTTAGTTATAGTGCCCTGCACATTGGTTCGTCTTGTTCAGTTTTCAAAGGTCTTTGTCGCTCTCGCGCGACAACTATATTAGTATATCACGTCCATATGTCCTTGTCAATATCTTTTTTCTATTTTTTTAAATTTTTTGTTGTTTTTTTATTTAGAAACTTTATCTTCCTTTAACATAGGAAAGCTCCTGTATGTTCTACAGGAGCTTTCTTAGTGTATTAGCTTATTTTTCTTTGACTTCAAGAAGTCCTACATCTCCATCTTCGCGACGATAAATAACATTTGTTGTATTATCTTCCACATCTTTGTAGATGAAGAAATCATGTCCCAATAGTTCCATTTGTAGAATGGCTTCATCTAGTTCCATTGGTTCAATGTCAATCGTTTTTGTGCGGACAACTTTTTCAAGAGCAACGCTTTCCTCAACCAGAGCGTCTGTAAAGATTTTGCTGGTTGCAGATTTGCTACGATTTTTCTTTTCAATTTTTGTTTTATTCTTTCGAATTTGACGTTCAATCTTATCAACTACCAAGTCGATTGATCCATACATATCTTGAGAAACATCTTCTGCACGAAGTGTAATGGAACCAAGTGGAATCGTGACCTCAACTTTTGCAGTTTTTTCACGATAAACTTTTAGGTTTACGCGGGCATCCAATTCTTGCTCTGCTTGAAAATATTTTTCAATTTTTTCGAGTTTAGAAACGACGTAGTCGTGAATGGCTTCTGTTACTTCTAGGTTTTCACCACGGATACTATATTTAATCATATAAGTACCTTCTTTCTAAACGTTTTTCTTTTTATATCTATATTATAACGCTTTC
>BNJU01005585.1_pt1 | contig 123848 bp, 157 predicted proteins | sample 8539281 | NCBI WGS metagenome assembly BNJU01 (sample SAMD00202456, study PRJDB9452) | human saliva metagenome | isolation source: human saliva | place: Japan | reverse complement strand
GGGCCACCCCACATCTCAGCCCCAGTGTTCACAGATTAGATCATGTTCTGTCTGCACCATCACAGACTTTAGATACCTCATCAACCAGGACAATCACACAGCTATCATATATTAACTTTTACATTATCTTCTTCTCCAAGATCAATATAGACTTTATTATTAAGATTAGTACATCACTGAAACTATCTTCCAAAACTTTAGTTCACCTGTATAAAGATTATCATAGCTAAAAGTTTTAATAATCTTTCGTTTTTCTTCATATATATCATCTCTAATTTTTCCTAATTTTAAAGCCTATATTTTCTTTCTTTAGATTTTCATTCTGCACAAAATTCATAGGATCAAATCTTTTATTCCAACAGCTCTGTTAGCATTATAAACTTTACTTTTGAACTGCTAAAGCAACTTTATCTACTTGATCTTTTAACTGAATAATAATCTATTAAAAATTAATACTATTACTATTATACATTCAATATGAGCAGAAGAATTTTAAAGTTTACTTTTCTTTTATCTTTTTCATTATATTCTCCTTGTAAAACTAATATTATCCCATTTTAAAATAATGATTTACTTTAATAATTATATTATATTGTGTTATTTTTGTAAAGCAATTAATGAAATCTATATTATTTTTGATTAAATAAAATGACAAAACAGTCATCTTTTCACTGTTTTATCATTTATTTAAATGGATATTTATGACAGACAAATTTAAAATTTATAATATTTTCTACAATATTATCTGATTTTATATTTAAAATATTTTCATTTATATTAGAGTCATAAGTTCGTTAATTAATTCTTCAACAGAAACTAATTATTTACTCTATAACCATTTTCACCTGAGAAGAATAATCCAGTGTCAGCTTTTACCATTGTAAGAATCACTTTAAACAATTCTACACGAGAAACCAACTTTTCTAGCCCTTCCAAGATTACATGGAGCAACACAATTACTAACATTTTACAGTTTGATCATCAGCTACTAAGCTTTTTAATTAAGTTAGTTTTTATAGCACGTCCTGGATAACTACAGGAGATTTTACTATAACTATTCTTTCTTTTTAGCATTGATTAAAATATTTTTAAATACATCACTAGCATCACATTCATAAGTTCTTATAAATCTTGTTCCTAGTTGTACTGCATCTGCACCAAGAGCCATAATTTTTGAATATCATCATATCCCAAATCTCCTGCAGCAATTAGTAGAAATCTCCCATCTATTCTTTTTCACTTCCAGGAACAACACTTATTGATGTTCTGCAAGAAATAAGTCTTCAGCTAGCACCTTTTGTCTCTCACTCATAGGTCCTTCAACTATACCGCATCTGGTAATCTTCCAGCAGCCCATTTTTACAAATAATTTTAAAAGTTTTGCTGATGGAACAATAGGAACTATTGCAACATCTGGATGATTTTCATCAAGTTTAGGTAATTCTAGAGGAAGTCCTCACCTGTAACTATAATATATAGTTCAGCTTCTATTGCGAAATTCAACAACTTTTCATAGTCATTCATCGCATGTAAAATATTACAAACAGAGGGTGACTCAAATTTTTCTAGCATTCTAAAATTTCATCATAGCTTTAGAATTTAGAGCATCTGCTCTACTGGTCTACCATTAACAACCTTTTTACAATATTTTGAGTTATCGTAGTAAGCTGCAAATTCCACTTATTACCTAAAGACCATTTTTAGAAACAGTTCCTGCTAGATTATTCCAACTAACTCTATCCATTCCACCTGAACTATTGGTTTTTCTATATCATTTTTCCTATTTTTATACCTTTTCATTTATCCTCCTTAAAATTTCAAATTTATGATCTAAACATAAATCGAAAATTATAAGGGCAGAGTTTTCAATCTTTTATTTAAATTAATTGAAGTATAATTTATACATCAGAGTAATCTATAAAAATATTTTGTAAACTTAATAATTTTTGAATTTTTCAACTCTCTCTAAATTACTCACAGGTTCAATATACTAGCTTCATAAAATTTTTCTAGCTTTTCAACTATCTCATCTATATTATCTATTTAGTTTTTCTAAAAAGATAAATCTAAATTGAATTTTTAAATTAATATTTAGGATTGATATTTGGAAAAGTACTTATTTAGTGTCGCTAATAAATTTTTCTTTCTTATCCAAAAGTATGTTTTCTCATAAAAAGAAAGTGAGCTTTCAAGAGTAACAAATTTATTTTGCTTTTTAAAATCTCTTCTTTTGTGACATTCATACTTTCAACAAATTGTGCAAAATTTTTCTAATTCTTGAAAACTCATAATAAAACCTCATACTAAAAATGTATTAAAATATATTTAATACACTAGAATATTACTATCAACGAGTATATTTTCAATACTTTGTATCTACTCTTAGTTCCTTGTACTCTATATCATAAATTCCCGACTACTCGGTGACATAGATTTTTAACGTGTATTTGTAGCCTTCTCCTTTTTATTTTAAAAATATCTATGCTATTACTTTTATATACTTGTGCTTTTTCAAGATTTATATTGATGATAATCTTCATCTATTTCTAAAACCACTAATTACAACACTTATAAATCATCATTAAGTTTTAAATCTTTTTAATTTCTCACAAGAACAAGTTTTACTACTTGGATAGAATGTATCTACTAACCTTGATTCTATATTTCTTTCCTTACATTTATTTATAAGTTTAGTTCTTATCTATAGAAATTCTGTTCTTGTATAGCTTTTTGAAAGATGTTATTTCTTTCGCCATATTAGATACTTTTTAAATTTTCAATATAAAGTGTATTTTAACTTGGCTCTTGTTATTTTATCTACTATTTTTATTATAATATCTCTAATACAATTTAGTCTATAAAATAATTTTTGTACTTTTCAACTTTTTCTTATTAAAATTTACATTCTTTTTATTTTATCTTTTAGATTTAGAATATTCTATACTTCTTGACATCTTTCTTTGTTCTCTTGTTTTCCTTTTTAACTATTTAGTTTTGATTTATATTTTTAACACCTTACCATTAGAACATATAGCTGTATCTTTTATACCTAAATCTCTCCTAACTTTTACTACTTGATATTACTTGCTTTTACAATATCTTCAACTCCATAATAGTGATAGAAAATATCTATCAGCTATTTTAGTTATAGCACCACCTTTTTAATAATCGCATAGGTGATACATCCTATTTTTCACTCTGCAAATTTCAATGTAGGTATTTTTATTTTATGTCTATAAAACTCAAAATCAGTTTTATTATTCTTAACAAAATATGCTCTCAACTCATTCTTATTTTTCAAAAACAGGAAAGCACCTAAACCTTTCAAAAAGTTTTTAAAAAGCCTTTTTCTGTAAATCATGCAGCTTGTTTAACTGACTTAGAAGATACATCTTTATCCATTTTATCAGGATTATTAGTGATAGACATTGTTATATATTTAGAAAAATCATTAGCACTACAAATTATTACCTAGTTCATATTGTTCTTTTATTGTATTTAATATACCCATTATATATAAACCCTTTCTGTTCAATAGTCTGACATACTGTATCTTCTGTGCTACTGTTAGTTTTAATTCTATCTTTCAGTGCTTTATACATCTTTATTTTCCTTTACAGTTATAACTCTGATACTATATATCCCTTTGCATTAGCATAATCTCTAAAAATTTAATTTGATTTTCTAATCATGATTATTATTAGAAACTCTTGCATATATAATAACTTCATATACTTGATTTTGAGTTACCTCAATTCCCGTAATTTTATTATAATTTTCAGGTATTTTATTAAATATTTTTATCTACTTTTTATAAAATAACATATGTTATATTATAGCAGAATATTTGCAGCAAGAAATATTTATTTAGTAATATTACATAAAACAAATACGAAAATAATGATATAAAATATAATAAGTTTTGTATATGAGTATAAAAATGAAAATTTTGCACTATTTATTTATTTTATTTGATATAAAAGAAATTTTTCATTCTTTATTAAGTTATTTTTGTTTTTATTGATGTAGTTAGCTATTATAGGTTTAATTGTTTACAAAAGTATTGAGGAGAAACCGCAGGTAGTTATAAAAAGATAATGCTTATGTTGTTATAGATTTGAAATAATAGTTATAAAGAAAGATTATTATCTTAGTTTATTTGAAGATGATTCAATTAATTTTCTATAATCTATTAACAAATATTAAAAATCTTTCATTTGATGATAAGGTATCTGGTGTAGTTTTTAAAATTAAATAGTAATAGTTTAAGCTTATGCCCAAAGTGAAGAATTGGCACAGAACTATCTATGTTAAGAGAGCAGATGAAAAAGTAAATAGCGTATTTTGAAAATGTAAATAGAAAAATTACTATCTGGCTTTGCATATGCTGATGAAAATATATGCCAAGTGCTAATTCAACAAGTGTAAATATTTATCCATATTTTAGAGAAGAATTTTATATGAAAAATTAAGGATAAATTTGGAGTACTCACATTATTCATGTTGGAGGATTATAAGAGTTATCAAGAAAATCTTGCAAAAGATACTATGTCGTAAAAGAAGCTTGAGAAGATAGCACAGAATTTTTAAATTTAAATTATGAGAAATTTTCTTTAGATATAGTTTCATTAAATAGAAAACTAAACAGAGATGAGTTTAGATAAGATTATTAAAAGATGCAGACCTGGTAGCTGCTTCATCAATAGATTTGTTTAGTAATAAATTGATTGACAAGTATTCATATGGGATAACCTTGTAAACTCTTTTCAGGTGGTAAAGATAAACTAATTAGTATTCAAGATTATGCTAAAAATTATTATCAAGCTACTTTAGATGATTCTGACAATATAGTTTATGTAATTCCTTTAGAAGGAGACATAAGTGAAGCTCAAACTGAAATATTCTCAGGAGAAGCTATATCAATGTAAACTGAAACTATTGCAAAATTAAATACAGCTAAAGAAAATAAGAAAATAAAAGCTGTGGTATTGAGAGTAAAACTCACAGGTGGTTCAGCTTTTAACATCAGATATCATCGCTGAAAAAGTTAAGGAACTTGCCAGTAGAAAAACCTGTATATGTTTCATGTCTAGTGTTTGCAGCTTCCAGGAGATACTATATCTCAGCTAATGCTAACAAGATATGTGAGATAGAAACACTGTAACAGGTTCTGTTGGAGTGGTGAGTGTTTTTAGTTGATTACTCAAGTTTGATTAAAAGACAATGGAGTAAATGTGAGAAAATATCTGAAGGAGAATACTCAGATCTTTATTCTGCAGATACTTTCTACAGAGAAAAATATAATAAAATATATAATTCAAATCTAAAAGGTTTATGAAGATTTCTAAACGTTGTATCAAAGGTAGAAAGATAGATAAAGAAAGATTAAAAAGAACTTTGCTGAGGTAGAGTTTGGACAGGGACTGAGGCAGTTAAAAATGGTTTAGTGATGAAATAGGAGGACATATTCTACATTTATGCTAACTGGAGGATAATAATAGATGACTATACTGTTGTTTTTAGCTAAAGGATAAGGTTGAAATAGAGTATATAGAAATATTCTAGATATATTAAGATGGATAAAAAGATTTAATTAGACAACTGTCTTTAAAGATTACTTATATAATAAAGTCTAAACATACCTACCTTTATGATATTTTAGATTAGAAATATTTATGCTAATAAATATTTTTGTTTCATAATTATATTGTATAATTTAGTAAATTATTTAGGACGGTGAGAAATATGATTATTAATATTAGAATAGCAGCGTAGCTTTAATAGCTTGTACAGATACAAAAGTTCCATTTTTGTCATCTAAATCTAGCAACACCTAATTCTAGTTCTTCTTCATCATCAACTGAATTTTTGCAAATTAAAGAACAATTAAATGGTAGAGAATTTATTATAGTTATTGAAGGATATATAGTAAAAACAAGTATTGGTTTCAAAGGAGATAGAGTTTATGGCTTTTCAGTGGAATAAACAGATACTTTGGAACTTATCAAAGTAAGTGGAGGAAAATTTGTTTTGGAGAATTTGGTCTAACTAGAATGGCATAGCGAAAGCGAAATGACTCTAGAATTAAAATTCCTTGATATCTTAAAAATAAATAAAAGTGTTAAATATCAGAGATACTTTAACTTTAACATCTACTGAGGAATAGAATTAGTTTTTAAAAGATCCTCAGCAGCAGCAACACAAAGTAAATAATAGTAAAACTTTGAAAGAGAGGGAGCTTATTATGGGACTATTTGATATATTTAAAAAGAAAGAAAAGACAGTTGTTACTATATATTCACCTATGAATGGAAAAGTAATAGAACTTAAAGATGTACCAGATGAGCTTTTGCACAAAAATGGTAGGACGTTTGTAAAGCATAGAACCAGATAAAGGAGTTATATGTCGCCCGTAGATGGGCAACTTATGAATATTTTTCCAACTAATCATGCACTTTATTTTTGAAAACAGTTGATGGTTTAGGAAATGATAGCACTTTGGAATAGATACTGTTAAATTAGATGGAAAAAGATCCACTAAGAAAAGCAGGGACTATAAAAATTGGGGATGAGATTATAAAACATGATCTAGACCAAATTTCAAGCGGAGTACCTTCTACATAATTCCTATTATAATAAATAATATGGAAAAAGTTGAAAAATTGAAGTTCTATCTCTATCTAAGATAGTAAAAATTGACGAACCTATTATGAAAGTAACTCTTAAGTAAAGTAATGAAGTGATAATATGCAGTTTTTAAAAAATATTTATGCTGTTGTTCTATTTTGTACTATCTTCAGTAGTTTTTGCAGATTTTACAACTATAGAATTGCAAGTGATTTCTCATCAGTTATAAAAAGATTTTTCAGAAAAAGAAATCAGAAATATGTACTATGATTTAAAATTAAATGATAAAGGTAAGTTTTACTTTGTTTTAATAATGCAGTTTCAGGTTTTAGATATCTTATGCTACTAATGAACTTCTGGTTTTAGTAGACTATACTAAACCTTCAACTGAAGAAAGATTATTTGTTGTTGATTTTAAGCAGATTGTTTTCTTTCTTGTTTCTCATGGAAAAGGGAAATGACTATAGTACAACAACATTTACTGACAGAAATAACTCTTATGCAAGTTCTTCAGGGATTTTTATTTGACAGGAAATATTTATGGTAAACATGGAAGATCTCTTGTTCTATATGGTTTAGAGGAAGGAATGACAATGCTGAAAGAAGAACTATAGTTATGCATTCAGCTGATTATGTGGAGGAAGAATTTATTCAAAAATGGAAGTCTTGAAGAAGTAAATGTCTTGTATTGCCAGTGGAATTAAATGCTAAGATTATAGATTTGATTCATGATGGAGTTGTCATCTATGTTCACACAAATTTTTGATGAAAAATAATGAATATGATTTTTCAAACTTTCATCAAATAGAATTTAAAAATAAACTGCTACATTTTGTAGCAGTTTTTATTTTCAATAGAAAAATATAAAAAGTTGTTAGATAAATAGAGAATAATACTTTTAAAATAAAGTCAAAATTAAATATTTTGTATAATAAATATATTGACATTTAAAAATGTTTGCTATATATATGATGCATGATAAATTATACAGATAGCTAAAATGTTTTTAGGGGTGAAGTAAATGAAAAGATGTTTTAAATCTTGTTTGCTTTTTATTCTTGTGATTTGGTTTTGTTTTTCATTATCTTCTATAGATATTGAAGCAGCGGAAAAGAAAAACATATAATAGCTTAAAAAGATGTGGCTAAGGACATGAATATTGAATTTCAAGCTGCTAAAAATTCATTGAAGAAGGAAATAATGATGAGGCATACAATACAATGGAATAGAGCTTACTTTGGTTATTATGAAGTTCAAGGTCTGAAAAGAAAATGTAATGGTAAATATTGCAGCTAGAGAGTAAGTGAAATAGAAGCAACTTTCCGTAGAATTAAACATACTTTAAAAAGGAAATATTCAAAGGAAATGTGATTGAACTTGATAAAGAAATTGATACTCTTGCAATGAAGGTATATATGATGCTATGGTACTGATGGAGTAGCATCTAAAAGATGATCCTGATGAACTAGGAACATGAAAGTATTTTCAAATGAAGTAGTAAGTGTTGGTGATGAGACAGCTATATCAAATTAAAAATCATTTGGAGCTTCATTTGGGTTACTATTGAGAGAGGACTTGACAATATTAGTTGTTGTTGCGTACACTGTTATTTAGTAAAAACAGGAAATCAAAAACTATGTAAACAAGTATATATAGGAATGGGATTTGGAGTTATTTGTTCTTTTCATCCTAAAGCTATTTAAGGATATTCTACTAGGTGGAGTTGGACAAGAATTACTGGAAGGAAATCTACAATGTTCCTTGCAGTTGCAGTTCTATTCTGGGTAAGTAACTCGATTTATCTCGTCTCAGAAGAACAAGCTTGTCAAGATATATAAAATCACAAGTTCAAAAATCTATAGATCAAAATAGTGGAAGAGCTTTTAATCTCTCTCAGCTTTCTTTGCAGTTTTAAGAGAAGGGCAGAGTTAGTTTTATTCTACAAGGCTATGTTAACAGGTGGTCAAACAAATAAACTGTTTGCTTTTTATGGATTTTAGTAGGAACAGTAGTCTTTAGTAATAATATATCTAATATTTAGATATTCAACGAGTAAGATTACCATTAAAACCATTCTTTACATTTACAAGTATACTTTTATTCTTGTTATGTATTTCATTTTATGGGGAAAGTGTAGTAGAACTTACTGACAGGAGTAATATCAGGAAGCACCTATTCCAGCTATGAATGGTTACCAAAATACTTAGCTTAATATCTATGATAGAGCCAGAAACTTTTAATACCACAAAATTATGTTAGTAATCGCTTCTGTTTGGATGCTTTAAATAACTATTTAAAAGAAAGAAAAATGAAAAAGAAGCAGTAGAAGAAAAGTAATTTTTAATACTAAACCAAATAAACTAAATTTTTCAGGAGGAATTTTATTATGAAAAATTTTAAATTATTATTAGGAGCTTTACTTGTTTTAGGTCTTGTAGCTTGTGGAGAAAAAGAAAGAAGAAGCTAAACCAGCTGAACAATCCAGCTGCAACCACTGAAGAAAGCAAAGAAGAAGCTAAAAGCAGAAGCACCAGCAAGAAAACTAGGAGAATCTGATTCATAGTACCTATAGATGAAACAGTTGTAGGACCTTACTCAAGTAGCAGCAGTTTATTTCCAAGCTGTTGATATGATACCAGAAGAAAACAACCTTCAGCTGCTGAATCAGATATGCACTTAAAGCTGACATCCAGCTCATGATGCTGCTAAGAAATATGGATTTCGGAGACGGAGAAGATGTTGTGGCTAGCTTAACAGTAAACTATAAAGTATTATCTGAAGATGGAAAAAACTGAAATAACTTCAGGAACATTTATGCCTAATGAACGCTGATGATGGAGCTCACTATGGTATAAACGTTAAAAAGGATTAATTCAATTGGAAAAATATAAATTACAATTAGAAATTAAAAGACCTACTGATTACTTATTACACGTAGACAGTGAAACAGAGAGTACTAGCTGCTAAAAGATGGAGGAGTGTCTGCTGCTGAAAGAATTCTTCAAAAACTCAAACAGTTGAAATTCGATTGACTTATACTGGAACAATTACAAAATAAATAATTGTTAGATTAAAAGAAAGCTTGTTACTTTTGTAACAAAGCTTTTTATTTATAATATTTAAATATTTTCTAACATATAATATAAAAGTATATAATATTATAAAAACGAAGAGAGATAATCAAATAGGAAAAATAAAATTTTTAAGTTCTTATTAGGATTAGAGTCTTATTTAGTGAAGTAGAGTTGATATTTCAAGAGGTTTTGCCTATGTTCTCAATAGTTGGTATGGGAGATACTGCCATACTTGAGAGTAAATTTAGAGTTAAAGCAGCTCTTAAAAATTCTGAATTATGAAGTAAGACCTCAAAAGATAGTGGTTAATTTATCTCCTGCAGGTATAAAGAAGGAGCTCAGTTGACTTACCATAGCTATAGAATAATTCTAGAGATGAAACTTTTAAAGGGATTTAAGAGAAATGAGTTAAGATTATCTATTCATAGGAGAATTATCATTAGATGGAAAGTTAAAGGAGTTACAGGAACAATAAACACTGTCATACTAGCTAAAAAGAAAAAGGTTTCAAAGGGAGTTATACTTCCTTATGAAAATAGAATGAAGCTAGTTTAATAGATGGAATAGATATAGTGGTAGTTAAGAATATAACTGATGTTGTAAAACTTCATAGAAAATGGAGTAAAAATACCTTTTGAAAAATAAAAATAGAAAAAGATGAAAATAATGTAGATTTTTCTGATGTAAAGGACAATATTTTGCAAAAAGAGCAATGAAATTTCGAGCAGGGAGGGCATAATATTCTTTGATTGGAAGTCCAGGTTCAGGTAAGTCGATGCTTGCCAAAAGAATGATAGGAATACTTCCTGAGATGTCTGAAAATGAAATTACAGAAAGTACTAAAATATACAGTGTTGCAGGAGAATTATCTGAAAAATCCTATCATATCTAAAAGACCAGTTAGAATGCCACACCATAGTAGTACACTTCCAGCTATGGTAGGTGGAGGGAGCCATACCAGGTGAAATAAGCTGGCAAGTAATGGAATACTAGTTTTAGATGAAATGAGTGAGTTTAAACACAGTGTTTTTAGAAGCATTGAGACAACCTTTGGAGATGGCTTGAGAGTATAACTAGAGCTATGTATAGGTGGAATTTGAAGACAAATTTTCTTTAGTTGGAACAAGCAATCCTTGTCCTTGTGGAATGCTGTATGAAGAAATTGTAAATGCTCTAATATTGAGATTGAAAGATATACAAAATTATCAGGTCCCTATTTTAGATGAATAGATTTGATAGTACAGATAAAAAGATTGAATGAAGAAGAGTTGGTACAACAGGTAAAAAGGAGAAAAGCTCAAACGAAAATAAAGAAAGAGTTATAAGCTGAGAAATTCAACATAAAAGATTTAAAGAAATTAGAACTAACTCAACAATGACTCAAGAAGAATTAAAAATACTGTGATATCAAGATGAAGATAAAATTTTTAATATCAGCTTTTAGAAAATCTAAAAATTTCTGCTAGAGTTTATGACAAAAATTTTTAAAAATAGCGAGAACAATAGCTGACTTAGAAGGAAAAGATGATTTAGAAAGAAAACATCTCTAGAAGCCTTTCTTTTATAGACTTTCTACATATTGAAAAATTTCATTTTGTGCTAAAATAAGTAGAGAGAAAACTAAATTGAATTAAGGTGGTAAAAATGAATAAAGTAAATATTGTCTATTACGGTTTTACAGGTAATACTTTTTAAGAATGGTAAAAGCATTTGAAAAAGGACTTCAAGAAGCAGGAGTTCCTTTTAAATCTTATAGTGTAGTTGAATTATGATGATGAGGCTGATTGTGAAATTTTAGCTCTTGCTTCTCCAGCTAATCAAACAGAAGCTACAGAAAAGAGTATTTTCAACCTTTCATGAAAAGAAATGCTGAAAGATTTAAAGATATTTATCTTTTCGAACTTTAGTTGGGGTACAGGCATGTATATGAGCCATTGGATAAAGAAAGTTGAAGAATTGGGTGCTAAAATAGTTGAATTACCTATGAAGCTGCAAAGGTAGTCCAAACTCTGAAAACATAGAGAAAAACTACAAGGACTAGCAAAAAGATTGCTACTATGTAAAAACTAAATGAGCTGTTGTAAGTTAGTGAATTTCCATCATTAATCTATGACAGCTTTTTATTGTAATTTTTCTTCAATTTGTGCTTTTATCAAGAGTATTGATAAAATTATAAAAATGTGATAGATTAAAAAGAGATGACATTTTTAAATCATAATATATTAATTTTATTTATAAATTGATTTAAAATATAAAAAGGGAGAGATTTTAAATGAAGAAATTATTCTATTTTTATTAGTAGTTTCAGTTATACTCATGTTTGTTTTAACTCTAGTTATAAAAGAATCCTCATTTATCTAGAGATTAATGATGATGTAAGTATAGCAAAAATGAAAATTAAAGAAAATCTTATTTTGATGATTCCGAAGTTGAAGAAAAATATATGGTGATGAAGAAGAGAAAATTATTAGATGATATTTTACATATAAAATATGATGACTTACCAATATATCAAATTATAGTTTATATCAGAACAACTAATACTTCATGTGAATTTATTATAGATCTACATGAGAGTATAAATCAGGAGATGTTGAGTTTTTGTATGGGAAACCAAAGAAAAGAAGTTAGTTTCGAGATTCCTATAACAAAGAAAACAGAAATATTGTATATTATGGAATTATCTGGATTAACTTCATCTACTATGAATAGTATAGATGAGGATGAAGAACTTACTTCAGAAGAGAAAGAGTCTAAAAGCAAAAACATATAGAAAGCATGGAGTCCAGATTTGTTTATATAGATTTAATGAGAAGGTAATTTTTACTTTAGAAGCTATAAAATCTTTTAGATGAAATTAGAGTTGAGTTGGATCTTCGATCAAAAATAGTGATATATGTTGAAAAAATATATGGAGACTTTGCTGAGGGGTAATTACGAAATATCAGGTATGCTTCGCTGAATTTTTGGCAGAAATAATGAAAGCAAATAAAAGTCATGCTCTACCATTTGTATATACAGGAGAACTATCTATAGAGTTTAACAGACGCTATATATTCTAATCTTGGTGCTGATAGAGCAATTATAGATGGAGCTGCTGGAAATAAGATAGTGCATATTTATCTGTAACATATTACAAAAACGATAAACAATTAGCTGTTTTTATACTTCATGTTAGATGAAGAACTAGTTGGAACCCCAGATATTAGACTTGAATTTTTCTAATGGAAAAAGAATTGAAAGAGTTGGGACGTTATAAATTATATACAAAAATAAAGAAAGCTCTTAAATCTTTAAAGAATAAAGCTAGTACAAATATAAAAATTAGGCTGTTTCAAAATTAAAATTTCAAACCTAAAGTAAAAATAAGAGAGTTACATTATAAGTTTTATTATTAAAATTTTTCTTTGGATTAAATAATTAATAGTTTTCAATAAGATTATCATGACGTCCATTATTGTTGAGAGAGCCTTTGTGGAGCTCTCAGAAACACTAATAACAGGAAAGTAATCGATATATATAACTAAATTTTATTATTATCTTTCAAAGAAAATTTTCTAAATTTACTCAGTAACGAACTATTTTTGACTTTTACTAATTTGCAACAGCTATTTTACTATGTCTTTAAAGACTTTTTAATTCTATTTCTGTTTCTTCGTATTCTTGATATTTTTCATAATATTTTATTATCAAGATTATCTAATTCTTCTTGTAAAGACATAGTTTATCTACATCATCTCCAGCAATGATATTTCTTATCACTTCTACTTTTCTTCTTCAATTTTTGTAGACTTCTTCAAGTCTTACAAGTTTCTTTTTCTAGCCAGTCTATTTTAGCTCTGCTCTTCATAAGATTTTACAGCTTCTTCATTCTTCACTTTATTGTTCTCTCTTGTTTATAGGACTCATAATCTCCATCAAAAGTTTCAACTCCATCAGTTTTTGTGCTCATAGATTTTGGAGTTTACAGTAGTTCTAAGAGGTGCTATCATGAGATACAGCTAAGATAGTTCCAGGATAATCCTTCAAGTGCATCCAGCAATTTCTCTTGAATAGATATCCAAGTGGTTAGTGGGTTCGTCAAGTATTAAGAAATTAGGTTTCGCAAAGCATAAGTTTCATAAAAAGCAACCTAACTCTCCACCACTTAAAGAAGAAATCTTTTGTAAATATCATCTTCTCTAAATAAAAATGCACCACAGAATCTTCTAGCCTCTTCTTCGGATAAAAGTGAAATAGTACACTAAGTTCTTCTATAATATATTGTTTAAACCTAGTCCTTGATGATTTTTTGGTCATGCTAATAGCCAGAAATCCTTTTCGCTCTTTAAATTCATCAACTTAGACCTTTTTCTAAATTATTGATAATCTTTAAAAGAAAGTAGATTTTCCTGTCATTTTTCCAATGGACCTATTCTTTCCCAGATAAACTTTTAAATTCAAATCTTTTAAATAATAATTTATCTTCAAAAAGTTTTTGATAATTTTTAATATCTAAAACTAGGTCAACACTTTGTGCTTTTTATATCAAATTTTAATTTTATCTTTTGAGCTACAACAGGATTTTCCATTTTTCCATTCTATTATAGAATCTTTTCTACCTCAGCCTGTTTAGATTTTACTCCTGCCTTTGTATCTTCTGATAAAATTCTTCATTTTAATTTTATCTTGTTTCTTTTTCATGGCTTTAACTTCTCACTTAAATAGCCTCTTTTTGAATTAGAAATCAGTGTAATTCCTTTTGTAATCTTTTTAATCTCCTTCAATTTCGAAAACTCTATTGACTACTTATCTAAAAATATACGTCGTGTGATATTAAAATTATAGCTTTGTTATAGGTCCTTTTTAAAATCTTTTTCAAACCATTCGATAGATGTTAAGTCCAAATGGTTAGTAGGTTCGTCAAGTATCAGCATCAGGGTTCTGCAACAAGATTTTAGCAAAGACAACTCTTGAATTTTTGTCCACCTGATAGATTTCAATCTTTACATATCCAAAAGATTTTCAGGAATATTTAAAACCATTTAAAATCTGCTTGATTTTATATTCTATTGAATATCCTTCATCTCTTTCATATCTTTCAGAAACTTCCAAGTTCTTCATCAACTTATCAAAAATTATCTAAATCAACGGTTAATAGAAAATTTATTTCTTGCATTCTATTATATGGTCTTCTAAAAGAGATTATTAAATACAGTCATAAAGCTCATTGAAAACATTGTATTTTCTTTATTAAGTTGTGTTTTTGCAAGAGTATCCACTTTTAATTACTTTTCTTAGAGATGGTTCCTCTCTCATTTGTACGGATTGATTTCAGAGTTTCTAAACCTAAACAACAATTTTATCAGAGTTGTTTTCCTACATCACCATTCACTATAATTCTATTTTATCTTTCTCTATAACAGAGAAAGATATTTCTAAAAGAGTTCCCAGAAAAACCCTATATATATCATTTTACTTGTAATATGCCATTATTCCACCCATATTTATTTTTAGTACTTCATTTTAATGTTTGATTCTATCATGAAAATATTTTACAAAGTATACCGAACATAATGTAATCTAATATCTTGATGTACTCGGAGCTTTTATATATTTTTAGATATATGAATTAAGTTTGGATACAATAAAAGCTTCTTTTGTAATTAATTGACTGTATTCTGATTGAGAAATAAAAGCAGTTTTATTTTTGAATTATATATTTCAAATCTTGCAATAATCAGCGTTTTAGATAAATCAAGTCCCTTTTTGTTTTTCTTTGTCTGTAAATATAGCATACTGATGTTTTTGACATGATGTCTATAGTATTGCAAAAATAAAGGTCTTTATTTTTAATAGACAAAACTGTTGCATAAGGTCTATTATTTTTCTTTTCAGATTTCTTCACAATCTTTTATACAATTCAAAAAGTTATTAGTTAGAAAATAAAATTTCACTTTATATCCTCCAATTATAGTCCCTAATGATATTATCAGGACTTTTAATCTTCTATTTTGATATTTCTTTTTATTATCCTGTTCGCTATCCTTTGAACATATCTTCTTAGTCAGTATTTCTTTTTATTACCCTGTTCGCTACTGTGAGTATATCTTCTATATATTTTATACTATATTTTTGAGTTTATGTCAATATACTTCTTTATTTCTTTTTGCTTTTTATCAAAATAAGCAACTATAAAGTGTTGATATTATACATAAAAATCTTATTACATCTAAGAAATCAAATGTTACACCTAAAATAATATAGCACAGATAGTTGCAGCCACAGGTCTAATACAAGCGATTATACTTGCTTTTGTTGGTCCTATTATATTTACTCCTGTCAAATAAAGAATAAATGCAATTATTGTTCCAAATACTATTATTAACATTAACACAGAGGAAAGTTATAAAATCAAAGTTTACACTGATATTCCAAGGTTTTTGTTACAGACAATAAATATTCCACCTATCATACTCTAGCCAACTACCATTAGAGGCTCCATATTTCTTTAAAGACTTTTCAGGTTGCACAGTATAAAATACAACAGATAAGGCAGATAATATACCCCAAACAAGAGCTTTAAAAGATATTTAGTAACTTGTGATATCTCCATGTGTTGCTAGGAAAAAACTCCAAAACTTGATCAGACAAATTAAACAATCTCTCATATTTCAAAGGTCTCTTAAACATATAAATCAGAACTAAGAGTAGGTCCAAAATATAAGCACTGTTGCTATGGCATATTTGAAAACTGAATAGCGAGAAATATGTATATTATGTACTAATATTCCAATAAGTCCAAATAGTACAATTTGAAGTAAATCTAGGATTTTTAAAATATCAAAAAATCTTAGATTCTTTTTATAGTATAGATAACCTAGTAGATGAAAACCTGCTAGTATCAATCTGTATGGTATAAGCCAAGGAGTGGTAACATTTTTGATGAAGAAACAAGTAGTTTCCCATAATCGTTTACACACCCAGAGGTCTCTCCTACAAAAGGTGCTTAACATTCCAGTATTATCATTCTTTTCCATAGTCTCTCCTAATTTAACTTTCTATTATTAATGTATAAGATTTTTCTTTATATCATTATCTCGAATACAATTAATATTTCTTTTCCTAAAATTCCTTCAAATTTCTAGTTAAATCCATTTTCTGATATATCTTTAATTTTATATCTGATTTAATGTACTCTTTTAGTAGATAATCAAACTCTGTGTCATAGACTAAAGTAAGTTTTAATTTTTATATCTATCTTTCATAGTTAAAGAACGAAGCATCTAGCTCAATTTCCTTATTCTTTTCCATAACTCCATTGAAAATTTTGATATTTTCATTCATAAAATATGATAAAATTTCAGTTACTAGGAATTCCATATCCTATTTCTTCTACAGATAAGTTTTATCCGTATTTTGGCCGAATGAATAATCAAAAGCTTTTAAAAGTATGGGATTGAAGTCAGAAATCTTTAAAAGAATGCTTACATATATTTTGATAGAATTATTGTGGCAGAGTAGTGAAATTCTTGCATGTGGCAACAGCACCTGTGCCTGATGAAGCAACATTTTCATTTCTAGAGAGATGAATTCAAACCCTTCATTATCAACTCTCGCTATCTACTGCACATATAGATCCTCACCATAACCAGCTATGTCGGGAAGCTTAATAAGTCCCTGAGGTCCCACAAACCTGCTCTGCTGTGGTTCGAGCATAACCTTCAGTGGTTATTGAACCAAATTTACAGGGTGAATAATGGCGAGTCTGAACCATGGTAAGTTTTCCTTTTGGAGATTGTTTCATAAAGTTTTACCGCATTGCCAGCAGATTTAAAAATCTGAAAACTCCACCAGTGTAAATGATCTAAAACTACTCCAAAATCTGAGAGAGTATCTTCTTCTACTACCAATCTAACACTCAAAGATAGAATTCAAATTTTTAACTCTTTTACCTAATTTTCTTCTGTGTAAAGCGATATAATAGAGTCATCTTCTTTCTGTGTTGTGTGCAGATAGAACAGTAGCATCTAAAAGAGTAGAAAGGCTCATTCTACCTCTCTCTGTTTTCTGAGTTTATCTCCATATGAGAGCTATACAAGGAAACAAATGATCCATGTGTTGTACTTGTCTCGTCCCTTAGTCCTATGTATGGTCACTTTTTATCGAGGATCTAAATGTTTTATGGGCTACTACCATTGTCTAGACTCCCAAAGTTTACATAATCTTTGACTTTTCGTCAGGATGACTGCAGGGATTTCTCCATCTTCGTACTTCAGATTTGCAAGAGGCAGAATATGTAGAAACAGGCTCAATATGTTTAATATAGTTTGAAGCCTTCTCTTGTAATATCATGAGTAAAGTTGACTGACGATATCAAGTCAGTTTTATACCTTGAGATCGTAAAGTATTCCTGTTTTGCTGTATAGTACCGTAGTCTACTAAAGATACTAAAATCTTTTCTCTTGATATCAATTAAACTAACTTTTATAATTTGAGTTTACATCATCTTCTTTCGCTCATCTCGCTTTCATACCTCTAAATTTTTAATTGTGCGTTATATTATATCATAGATTTTCAGGATATAATAAAAGAGCAGGAACAACTGTGCAGGTTGTTCCCATATCGATGAGACATTCTCTTAATTATATTTTAGTAAGTTACCTGACGATTTTCCATGGTCATATTCTGCTGGGAATAGATCGAAATAATATCATATCTCCATTTCTTTTAATCTTTTGTTTCTAGCCGATTTCGGTATCTTTATCAATAACTGCAAGTACTATGTGTTTGTGCTGTGCCATCAGTTTATAATACGGATGCTTAGGAGTTTTCTTCGTCTTGTAAAACAACTATCAGTTTGTCCATTTGTTCCAACACGAGCTCTAACTTTTGATACTACTACGTTCCAAAGCTAGTGCGTAATTTAAGCTATATCATGGAGCAGTAATCACTGCTACCGACAAAGCCTCAGCATCTAATACTCCCTTTTTGCCATGAGGATTACAGGTTGTCCATCTAAATACTGAATATTACACTGTTGGTTTTAATAGCCATTTTTAGAAGAAAGGAACTATGATTGTCCATATCCTTACGAGACAATAAGTGAAGTACAGTTATATTAGGGCATATGTAATGCCCTTCCGACAATTCCCCTAGAACATAGTTTGACGACTGATCCATGGTTGGATGAGGTGCAAGATTTCCTTTTCACGATATATTTATAACTAAGACTGAAGAAAGAAGTCCCATAATCAATTTAATAGCAATGTTTAAATATGGTAATTCCATTGTTGATTCCACCTCGATTAATTCTACTTTTGGATTTTCTAAATCAATTTTTTACGGCAAAGATAATTTTCCATACCCTCCACCTTAACTCACAAATAAAGGTTCAATTCTCACTAATCCATCTATTGAAACAGAAGTATTTATGTAGATGTTTTTCTTTATCGGTTCAAATCCTCTGCTATAACTTCAGTAGAATGAACCGCCTGTCTAGATTGTCATTGCTATGTGATTTTTGATACTGGAGTTATCTTAATACTTACTAACAACAATAATAGTAAAGAGTAAAATAATAGCCAGTTCCCTAAATTTACTGTCTTTATGTCCTTTGTTGTATTTAAAAAGTATCTGAACCAATAGTAAAATAATAAATGCTGCTCCCCTCGTCAAACTTAATTGCTCAAACAAATAGTTGTAAGAATAAAATCTCATTTATTAATCTCCTTTTAAAATATATATTTTGAACTTTATATTTGGCAGTTACATTTTAAAACTGTGCAATACATTTTAGTATGTTTGCCAACTGAAAATCGGTAAAATACTATCTATGTGGGTGTTTTAGCCCTAATGATCTGTTTCAGTAAGTTACTACAGTAATTTGCTTTCCATTGTCATGTTCTGCAGATATATCAGAAATGTTATCAACGCCCATTTTCTTTTAATACTGTTTCTAGCCATTCAGTATCACTATCAATAGCAACTTCATTTTATTTGTTTTGTACTGTATATCAATTTATAATAGGATACTTAGGTTTCTTCATCTTGTAAAACAACTATCAGTTGGCCATTTGTTCAACACAGCTCTTTTAACTTTTTGATACTATAAATTCATTAGTACGTAATTTGAAAAGCTATATCATAGGCTATTAATCCTGCTCTACGACAAGCTCAATAAACTCCCTTTTTGCAAAGTTACAGGTTGTCCATCTAAAAATAGTTTTGGAATGTACACTAATGGTTTTAGCCATTTGGAAACTGGGTTGTCCACATCTGGGATGATAAATATTGAAGTACAGTTATACGGGTTATATATAATGCCTCGACCATTCCCCCTAGTTATAGTTTAAAACTTGGTCCATAGCTGATGAAGATTTTAAGTTCCTTTTCCTGATATATTTATAACTAAGACTAAAGAAAAGAAGTCCGCCATTAATTTAATAACAATGTCTAAATATGATAATCCATTTTCTCCTCAATTGAACACATGGATTTCAATCAATTTTTCAATAGATAATTTTCACCATTGTCTCCACTAATAACTCTGAAATAAGGTTTAATTCTTACCTAAGGCTCCATCTATTGAAGCCGAAGTATTTATAGATATTTTCCTTATCGGTTTTCAATCCTCTGCTACTTCAATGAAATGAACAGCCCTGTCTACTGTGATTATCATTGTTCCATGATTCTTGACCACTGAGTAATCTTAATGCCCATAACCGTAATAATAGCCAGGTAAAATAATATTGAGTTCGATTGCTTTCTTGTATTCCTTTGTTGTATTTATTAAAAGAAGTGAAAATAAGACAAATAATTAAAATAATTATAAATGCTGCTCCCCACCAATCCAAACTTAGCAATTTGCTCATGGAAATAGTTAACCAAGAATAAAATCTCATTTGTGTCTCCTTTTTAAAATATATATTTTTAAACTTTATATTTTATTAGTTACATTTGAACACTATTATATTATATTTCTAGAATGTTTGCAAGTGAAAATAGAAAGAGTAAAAATAGTATTGTATAAAAATAAAATGTGTGCTATTATATCAAATATAAAGAAAATTAAATAGCGGCTCGTTCTAAGAGGTCAATAAATTGACAGGAAAAGGATATTGAGCCTTGACCTTTTGACCCTGATTTGCGTTAATGCCAACGTAGGAGTAAAGTTTGTTTTAAATTACAAGCATATACAAGTGGGTGCTGCTTTTTATTATTATTCTTGGAGGAAAGAAAATATGAAGAATGTTTTATCAACATGCAGGTTCAGATTGTAGTGCCGAGCACGGGATACAAGCTGATTTAGCTTTGGCTTGCCAAATGGAGTTTATGGAATGACTGTTATATCACAAGCTTAACAGCCCCAAGAATCCACAGAAAGTAAAGATGGTTGAAGATGTTTCCAATAGAATGTTATCAACTTCGAAGCAATATTAGATGTATAGAAGTTTCAGCTGTAAAGATTGGAATGATAAATAGTAAAGAAAATGCTGAGACTTGATATATGATACCTTATTGAAATACAAAGTTAAAAATATAGTTCTCGACCTAATGATTATCTACAAGTGGAAAATCTTTAATAAAAGGTAAGAAACAAAAGATTTTTAGTAAATGAGTCCTTTAGTTAGTGGATATAATAACACCTAAATTTAGATGGAAACAAAAGAAATAGTAAAAATGATTTTAAATAGTGAAAATATAGAGAATATAGATAGTGCTATGCAAAAGCTATGGAAAGATTGTTTGCTGATTTTGTGCTCAAAGGTGGGTACTTTGTTGAAAGTGGACATCTTTCAAATAATGCAGTGGATATTCTTTTAAATAGTGATGAAACATATATTTTAGAAGGAGAAAATTCCTAATAATAAGACTCATGGAACGGGTTGTGCAGCCTATCTTCAGCCATAGCCTCAAACTTAGCTGAGGTTAGTGCTCTATGTTGGATTCAGTTAAAGCTAAAATTTTTGTCCTGTGTTTCAATAAAAATTCAATAGATTTTGGAGACATGGGGTGGAACGAGTGAATCAAATAGGAGAAATATATATATATAGATATAGAAAAGCTATATTAGGGAGGAATTTATGGACTTAGACTTGCAAAATTCTTTAGTAACTCATGAGCTTGTTTAGGAAAAGATGTGCTTGCTATGAGCTATTAAAAGGTGGATTAAGATAGTTCAGTTAAGAGATATATATCGTCAAAGATTTCTATGAGAGGCTTTGAGGTCAAAAAGGAAATTTGTAAAAACTATGGAGCCTTATTCATTTATAAATGACAGAGTTGGATATAGCACAAGCTGTTGGAGCAGATGGAGTTCATCTAGGACAATCTGACAGTGCCATAGAAAGCAAAGGAGATAAAGGATAAATTCTTGAGTGGAGCAACGGCAAGAGATGTGGAAGCTAAAGAGCAGAACTCTTAGGAGCAGACTATATGGGAAGTGGAGCTATCTACGGAACAGACACAAGGATGTATAACTATTGGAGATGGAAGAGTTAGATGGTTGCGCCAGTACAGTAAAATTCCAGTTTTGCTATAGGTGGAATAAATATCAGCAATGTAGAAGTAGTTTATATATAGGTTTTACAGGGTATATGTGCAGTCTCAGGGACATTATCAGAAAAAGATTGTAGCAGTAGATATAATGCTGAAAAATTTTAATTAATTGAGAGATGATATTATGTATAAACACAGATGGAAGCTGCTAAAAAGGAATCTCAACAAAGGAAATGAAAGCATTGCAGATGAAGCTATATGGACAGATAATGCAAAAGGGTAGCAAGTGGAGAAATTTGCTATACCAGCTAATAAAATCATAGTTCTCTTGTGGCAAAAGGAGTTGGGTCAGGACTATCAACAGAGATAAATGTAAAGCTTAGGAATGTCTAAGGACGACCTGATGTGCATAGATAGAGTGGAGTAAAAGTTGCCATAGATATGTGAAGCCAGATGCAATAATGGATTTGAGTTCATTTGGCAAGACGATAGAAAAATTTGAGATTAATTGCTGTGATCAAACAGCTATGATTGGAGACTGGTTCCTGTCTATGATGCTGTGGTTTCTACGATAAGGAATTAAAAGATGTTAAGGCAGAAGAATAGATGTGGTGAGAAAACATGCAGAAGATCGGGTGGACTTTGTCACTATACATGCAGGAGTTAAATAGAGAAGCAGTACGAACTTTTCAAAAGAAATGAAAAGAATAACTAATATTGTTTTCAAGAGAGAGCTCTCAGATGCTATGCTTGGATGGAGCTTAACAATGCAGAGCTTTCTATGAAAACTTCGATAAACTTTTGAGACATCTGTGGAAAATATGATGTGACAATAAGTTTGGGAGATGCGTGAGACCAGGTTGCTTAAATGATGCAACAGATGCCTGCAAATAAAAAGGAAGCTTCTGACATTAGGAGAATTGACTAAAGAGCTTGGAAAAAGAAATGTACAAATAATAATTGAAGGACCAGGACATATAGCAATAGAATGGGGTAGAAGCAAATGTGAAGTTAGAGAAGAAACTTTGCCCACAATGCACCTTTCTATGTGTGAGGACCATTGGTAAACAGATATTGCGCGGTTGTGACCTTATATCACGCTCAGCCATTGGTGGAGCAATAGCAGCTGCTGCGAGTTGACTTCCCTATGTTATGTTACCAACCAGCTGAACATTTAAAGATTACCAAACTTAAGATGATATGAAGAGGAATAATAGCTTCTCGTGTTGCTGCTACATGCTGCTGATATCTAGATACAGTTCCAAAGGCTGGGTGGATTGGGATAATAGAATGGCAATATAGAGCCAACATAAAGATCAGGAAGGAATGTTTGCGAGAAAGCAATGAGATGAAAGAAAAAGCTAGAAGATGCAGAAAAGCATACTCCTGAAAATGAAGATAACTTGTACTATGTGTGGAAAATGTGTTCTATGAGAGACTATGAAAAGAAAATAATGTCGGGTGAAAGTTTAAATATCTTGAAGTAGGAGTATAAAATGGCAATAGCAAATGTGGAAAATATGAAGAGATAAATAATGTGTAATTTACTCGATTATCTAATAGAAAATAAGTATAGGTGGATAGAGTTGTTGTTGACTACAATGGAGATATGTAATAAGCAGATTTCTCAAAGAATTAATATATATATACAGATGAGATAGAAATGTATGTTTTGTTGGTGGAGGCTAGGATATGGACTTAAAGAAAGAGGTTACTTTGCCAAAGAAATGTAAAAAGGTATATCTGATTAAAAAGGCAAAGGAGTCTATTTTAGGCTTGGTGGTTTGGGTTCCAAATGCTGGCTGTTTTACTTGCAGAGCAGGCATAGGTTATTTAAAATTGGTGGACTTTGACGATATAGTTGAAGCAAAGTAATTTCAAATGAGACAACAATATAGAGATATCTCATATAGGAATGAAGAAAACGAGGCTATAAGAACTATTATAAAAGAAATAAATCCTTTTGTAGAGATTGGGCCTTGGGTATGTAAAAAGTGAGATACGAAAATATAGTATCTATGAGTTGGAGATAGTGAAATTAGTTTGTGAGAGCCTTTGATAGTGCTGGAAACGAGGCTATGGCTATAGAAATTATTGACAAATGGAAATAAGATGCTTGTATCTGCCTCAGAGATGGCTTGAGATTAGGTTCCAGCAAATGAAATTAATACAAGAGATTAGAGATAATTTCTATTTAGAGGAATAATTATTCTGACTATGAAGAATATTCAGAGATTTATGTCAACTAGAGTTATGATTTGTGCGCCCACCAAGCCAATGTTGTTTTAAGATTAATATTAGAAGAAAATGAAAAGATAATTTTAAACTTGGATAAAAGAATTTAATTCAAGATTTATCCTTGGTTCAGGAAAGTATTCAAATGAATTAATAAATGCTGCTGTAATTGTGCAGGAGCAGAGATAGGACTGTTGCAATGAAGAGCTATCAGTGGAGTTCAAGAAAATAGCTTGATTATATTCCCAAGAATATAACTTTACTCCTAACACTTCTGGTCAAGAAATGCCGAAGAAGCAGTGAAGATAACAAGGCTTGCAAGAGAATGTACTCAAGGAGATTTCATTGAATTGAGTGATAAAGATAGTAAATATCTCTTTTACCTGATAACTATAAAACTATAAAAGCAACTGAAATATTAAGTAAAAGAAAGGCTATTGTTATGTATATATATTAGATTCAGATGTTGCGAGAACTTTAAAAGATGTAGAGACAAGTTGTATTATGCCACTTACTAGCACCAATAGGTTCTAATAGAGTCTAATAACTAGGGACTTTATCAAGATTTTAATAGATGAAATAGATTTGCCTCATAATAGTTGATGCAGTATAGGAAAGCCCTCTCACAAGCTTTTCTTGTGAAGCAATGGAAATGGGAGTGACTGCTATTATGGCTAATACTATGACATAGCAACTGCAAGTGATATTCCAAGAATGGCATAATAAGTATGCAATACAAGCAGGAGAGGATGCTTTATCTTGCTGAAACTAGGTAGAGTTTTGTGAAAATGGAGCCTCTGCCTCTTCACCACTTACAGGCTTTTTAAATGGGGAGGACTAATGAAACTAGAAATATCAACTCAGATATTATGGATAGAGTGTAAGTGAAATGAATAATATGATACAATTCATTTTACAGATGAAGATATAGGAGCTTTGAATAAAGATTATTTATCTGTAAGAGATTTTCAAGTACTTTTTATCCCTAAGACTAGAATTATCTTGAAAGGAAATAGCAAGGAAAGCTAAAGAATGCAGAAAGATATTTTTGCAAATTCTGTCATATCTTTACCCTCTATATATTTCAAATTACTGTGATAATTACTGTGTCTATTGTGGTTTCATTTAACTATAATAAGATAAAAAGAGCTAGACTAGATTTTGAGCAAAATAGAACAAGAGTTAAAAGAGATAGCAAAAACGAGGTTTGGAAGAAAGTCCTTATACTTACAGGAGAAAGTGAAAAGATATTCAATGATTGAGTATATAGGAAGCTGTAAACTAGCTAGAAAAATATTTTTAACAATGTAGAATTGAAATATATCCTGTAAATGTAGAGGACTATAAGTATCTAAATTCTTGTGGAGTGGACTATGTAACTATTTTCAAGAAACATATAACAATGAAAAGTATAAAAACTACATTTAGAGGGGCATAAAAAGTTTTCTCCTATAGATTTAATTCTGAAGAGCTTTTGATGGAGAATATGAGAGGATTGCCTTTGGTGCCTTATTAGGACTGGATGAGTAGAAAAGATGCCTTTTCAACAGGCTACCATGCTTATCTTTTACAGAAAAATATCCTCATGCTGAAATTTCTATTTCTTGTCAAGATTAAGACCCGTTATCAATAATATAAAATAGAAGAAGAGTTTGTCAGCGAAAAGAGCTATTTCAAATTATATGTGCATATAGATTATTTTTACCCTTTGCAAATATAACGATATCAACAAGAGAAATCCCAAGTTTAGAGAATATGTAATAAGAATAGCTGCGACTAAAAATATCAGCAGGAGTGGATACAGGAATAGGAGCTCACAGTGAATATTCAAATAAAAAGGTGATGAACAGTTTGAAATAGCTGATAGAAGAACAGTGTCAGAGACATTTGGAAAATAAAAACAGAGAGCTTACAACCCGTGATGAATGATTATATCTATTTAAAGGACTAAGTATGCTAGATGAAAATACAAAATTACATTACTAGTAGGGAAAATTATGAGAATGAAAAATCTTTGAAAGACAAATTGATCCAGCTTATGAAAAGATAATTTTATTTTTGACATTGTTGCACCTCACTTTTAAGAGAGAGATGAAATAAAAATGAATATTTAAAGTTGATAGAAAAAGTCTCATCCTATCTGTCAAAAATATAAGATAAATTTAATCTACATCAAAATTATGATTTAAACTTAGATGATAAATATAAGATTGATGGAATTCATTTAAGTTATAATATTTTTAAGTCTTTAAATGAAAATATTAAAGCAGAACTTATAAAGAAATATAAAAGAATAGGGTGTCTATTCTAGCCTTAATGAAGCTAAAGAAGTAGGAGTCTAGGAGCAAGCTATGTAGTTCAGGGGCATATAGTTTGAGACAGATTGCAAGAAAGGTTTAGAACCAAGAGGTTTAAAATTTATTGAAGATTTATCATCTGCACTAACTATTCAATATTTGCAATAGTTGAATAGATGATTCTCTATCTGTTATAAATAATGGAGCTTTTTCAATATGTATGATGTCAACTTTAATGAAATATTAAAAGAAAAATAAAAACAGATGACTTACATTATAAGTTTTATTATTAAAAATTTTCTTTGAACTAATAATTAAGTTTAGACAAGATTACTGCGACGTCCATTATTGTCTGAGGGACCTTTTGTGGAGCTCTGAAACACTAATGTAGCAAGTAATCGTTATATATCATTAGAAATTATTAAGTTTTTACAAAATAAGAACTACTCAGTAAGAAACTGTTTATTTTATTATATGTATTATATTAGGAAAATAATACTATAGATGTATAAGCTAAAAATAAAATTTTTAGTTTAATTTTTATAATAGAGTATAATATAAATATAAAGGGGTATATAAAAAATTTATGGAGGTGATGAAAAGTGGCTACTGATGCTATACTAAAAGTTAAAGATGCAGAATTAAAGGGCAAAGAAATAATTGAAAAGGCAAATCAAGAAATTGTGCTCTTTAAAGAAGAGACTGAGAACAAATCATTTCAGAAGGATGCTATAGAAACAGCTATAAAAGGATGCAGAGATGCTTAAAACAAGTATAAAAACTGAGGGAGAAGCTATCGCTCAGTCCGATTTTTGAAAGGCTGAACAAAAAGTTTTAGCTATTAAAGATGTTGAGAGGATAAACTAGAATCTGTGAAGTTGAATTAATTGTAGAAAGGATAGTGAATTCAAATGGCAATAGTTAAAAATGAAAAATTTAAATTATTTGCTCTTGAAAAGACAGAAAAATCTTTATTAAAAGAACTACAAAAATTTCTCTTATGTTCATTTTGTTAAAACTAAAGAAGATGATGAGAGTTTAAAAGGAGATTGAACTTAACGTAAGATATGACTATAATTAAAGAAAAAGTCAAAAAGTTAAGTGGATGTTAGATACTTTTCAAAACTTTTTCCAAAGGATGCAAAAAGAAATAGATGAAAGTTCCAATTAGAGGAAACTTTTACTGTTTTGTACTGAGTAGAGCAACAAGCAAGTCCATGCGGATTTTAGTAGCGACTATCAGAATTTATGCAAATATAGAGTGGAGATTGATAGCAATAAAGAAGAAATTGCTAATCTTGAAACTTATAGAAAAGATTATCTAAAGTGACCCAATATAGGAGAGTCTCTTGGTACATTTAAAGGCTTTTAAGACAGCAAAATTCTGTCATCTGCTAAAGGTGCAGGTTCGGTTTTCTGTGTGTTTGGGCATCACCATTTTGGTTTGTGGGGACCATTTGTGAAGCCTATATCACTATCTAAAATGGACATTTATGGATATGTGATGTTTTCATGGTATTTAACTTTGGCAGTTCATTCTACTTGTCTTGCGGAAAATTAAGTTACTTTCTCTTACCAAAATATACTTCTAGCTTGTACACTTGATGGATAGGAATAGTCGCTTTTGGAGCAAGAGATGCGAAACTATAGTGGAAGAAATAGGTGGGAGGACTTATTCACTGTATGGAATTACTTATATAAGAACTTTTGTTTCATACCTAAGACTATGGCATTAGGTTTGGCAGGAGGCTTCCGCAGTTGCAATAAATATTATTATGAAAATGTTGATAAGTGGAGGAATACTAGGAATTATACTAGAGAACAGTGTGTTTGCATTTGGGCAATCATTTAATATATTCTTGAGTTTCCTATCAACATGTTTTATGCCCAAGACTTATGTATGTTGAATTTTTCTCTAAGTTATGAAGGTGGAGAAAGCATTTAAAATTCAGGAGTATAGCTAAAAATAGTTCATTACTAGAAAGCCAAATTTCTTAACGATAAAATTAACGTTTCGCTGTAAATTTGACCAACTCGCTAACAGTTAAGCCAGGCATACAAGTTACTCAGCTCACTGCTTTAATTTTTTTCTAAAATTTAATCATAATTCACTATTTTAACAATCAAAATAAGGAAGAGGAAGAAAATGGAAAATATAATGTTGGAAGGCAAAATGAGTGGAGTAGTATTTGGAATGTGGAGTGCAACACTGTAGTTTTATTATCAGAGTGCTGGTTCAACCCAAAGGGGTTGGATTAGCTGGAAGCAGCAGCGGGTCTTATTATAGATGAACCTGAAAAATTTAGTGAGACTCATAGTACTAACTTTTACCAGGAACACAAGGACTTTGGTTTTGTCATTGGACTTTTTATCATGTTTGAAACTTTCTCAGATACTAAGTAATAGAAAGGACTATCTACTTATAGCGGGACTTCCAGTTGGTTTTGTTGGATTGAATCAGCTCTATATCAAGACAAGTTGCAGTTGCAGGTGACTGTCTTCTAGCTAAAGAAGCAAACTGCAAACAAAGGAATAATCCTTGCAGTAATGGTTGAAACTTATGCAATCTTAGCATTGCTGTCTTTCTTACTACTAAATCAGTGAAGTTTTAAAAAGGATGTGATAGAGATGTCCAATTTAGATAAGCTGGTTGCAGAGATTTTGCAACGAAGGCACAAAAGCGAACAAGATGTTAACTAAAGGCAAAACAGAGAGGTGGAATTCTCTGAAAGAAAATAAAAAATACAAAAAGAGTTGACGCTATAAGTATTAAGGCACAAGAAGAAGCTCAAGCCTTTAAGAAAGAAAGAATGATATCTAATGCCAATTTGACAAAGTATGATATTATAGCTAAGGAAGAATTGGCTGATGACATTTTAGAAAGGTTTAGAAAGACTTAAAAATATTGATAGCATCTCCAAAGTTTGGTGAGCTTTTTAAAAAACTTGAATCTTTCTAAAATGTCAGAAGTTATGGTTAGTAAAGATATGAAATTGGCAACAGAATAAGATATTAGACCACAAAATATCTGATAAGCAACAGATCGGTTTGCAGTATATAAGGTAATCTTTGTAATGATTCTAATCTTCCTAGAGTTTAATACAGTGAAAAGTACAGTAATTTTGCTGAATGGAGGTTTCATGGATGGAAAAAAGATTTGACGATCAGAATAAAATCTTGAAACTCTGTAAAGACAGTTTGATTATGACTGTTTGAGCTGTTAAGACATTTGAATGAACAGCCTATTCAGATTTAGCAAAATGGAGTAGGCAGTTTCAAATAAACTCTTTCAAATTCGCGATAAGAACAGTTTTAAACCTGTTCAGTTAAAGAACTTGTAGATGTTTTAACCCACGGGACACACTTTTATAATATAATTAACATTCATTTTAGTTGCTCAAGTTCATTATGATTTTCATTAGAGAAACAGTTTGAAACAGAAAAAGGTGAAAAAGGGACTTGGTATGAAGATATGTTAAGCCTATAAGGTTTTGGTAGGATCAGAAAAGTGGTTACATGATAAAGATATTTGAAATTTAAGTTCAAAAACTTGGGACTACGTTTAATTGAGATAACAATGTGATTTTCCCAATATCATTATTCGTTGCTAAAAGAGATGAGCGGGTATTCAGTATTTCATGTCATTCAGATAAGCTATATAGAACCTGAAGATACATCTGTTTAAGTGCAGGGTTGATAATTCCCTGTAAATTCTAAAATAGGAAAAACTTAATTTTGTGTAAAAGGCTACAATGACTGGGAAAGTTCTTCACTTTTGAAAATAAGAAATTTTGACTAATGCTAAGAAAAAATCTAAAAGTGCCATATGGCTGAAATGGTACATGCATACAAAGTGGAAATTAAAGACTAGAATTTGTTTTGGTTAGTGATTGGTTCAATGGTTTAAAAAGGTTAGGCTGAAGTTTAGTATTATGACAGATCAGATATGTCTTGGCTTTCAATTCTTGGTGGGTCATGTGGACTGGTCTCAAAGCGAAGGTATGGATAAATTCAAAAGAAAGAGCTATGGAATTATCTTGTGGTCAAGTGGCAGTATTCCTAGACAATAAAAATGCCATGGTAGACTTGCCACCACCATTATATAATACCAAAATATTAAGGGTTTAAAATATAAGTTTGGCAACCTCGGTAGAATGAAAGGCTATTGGTTCAGTATTGTAGAGGTGAGGCTTAACATTGAAAGGTGGGGTCTCTTAATTCAGATCCTTCAGTTGTGTGGAAGGTGGAGAAAACTAATGTATAGTAGGGATTTCAGATGACAGCTATTTGGTAAATCACCAAAATGAGAGGAGATAATATCACAGTACTGGAAGAAAACAACAGGAATGGGACTGTTGTTGTTGATTCATAACGACTTGGACCTGGTATGTTAGAATAATCATGGTGGATACAAAACCACTTTGAAGAACAAAACAGAACAATAAAGGTCAGTGACTTCACTGATAGAAAGTATTCATTCAAACTTCTTGGCGGACTAGGAAAGAAATGAAACCTGGAAAAGTTATTGGAACTGTCCGAAACAGAAATCCGTGCATAAATAATGGTTTCTAATGATTATATGGAAAGAAAAGTAAGGGAGGTACATTGAAGCCATGCTGAGATGAACGAAACTAATTCAAAAGAATTAATACAGTACAAAATGGCCAGTTGAGAAGGTTATATTTGAGAACAAATCTGTGACCCTGTGTGGGACAAATTATGAATCTTTTCTTTTTTATTTTTAAGGGCATTGTCCTGATTGGATCCATTAAACTGCTTTGCTAAATAGGCAGATGCTGATGATTATTTATATTGGTTCATGGAGGCGTGATGACTGGTGCCATGGAATTCTGATGTTGACTCAGACAGGACAATCTTGATAGAGACAGTTTCCCTGTACTGAGTTGCTGCTCGTGAAGCTTCTATATATACAGCTATGTGGAGAATATTTAGAGATCACCGGATCACTCAGTGGCAATTCAGTCGTTGGGCAGAGCATAGTAAGTGGGCTGGGGATGAAGGTCTCGGCATATCATCAGAATAACGGAGATTTTACTTGAAAGAGCAGGACTTGTTGGATATGGTGAAGAAGATAGACAGTATCTCCTCCCTGGTGGGAATCTTCCTGAACCCTGTTTCTCAATCAACAGTTGAGGAATATAAAAAATGTTCTGGGACTTGACTATACCTCTTCTGGAAAGCGCCAACTTAATAAACTGGTTGAACTGTTCTTTGTCAAGCTAAAGATGGGACAAAACCTAAAGAAGAACCATGTTGGTGGTTTAAAATTTAGAATAAACAATGGCACTTTTACAAATAGTAAATCATGGACATTGGGTTACTTTGGTAGCCAGTCAGAGTTTAAAATCTCTTAAGTCACTTGAGACTGCCCTGTGAGCCACTTCATGGTGGTACATTGCTCTGGTCAACAGTTTAATCATTAATTTGTTTTCTGGTGGCTGAGCTGAGAGGTTTATTTAAATAGAAATCCTAAACTCTTCAGTCGTGAAAAGATGTGGGCGAATATAAGTGAAAAATTTCGATCTTTTGATGGGCCTGAAAATAAAAAGTATTATAAAATTATTAAAAGGAAGGAACCTTCATGAGATAGTAATGCCAAAATGTGGGACCTCTAATGATAGTTAGAAGGTATCGAAAATTAAATATAATTCAAACTCAACAGGAAATGGGCAATCGATGATGAAACCATTGCTTTTGATCACATTCAATCTGGCCCCATAATTCTAGATTTTGAAACATGACTAAGTTTCAATCCTGTTGGTTGTGTTTTTGATATTGAAATCCTGATAAGGACCAAGTGACTGCAAGGTGGGTAATGGTATAATCAACTGTTCAGAACATCATCAATTATTCAGGCAATTTCAACATAACAGTGGACATGCACTCAATTGAAGACCAAAATTTTATCTTATAGGTTCCAGACTTTCGCTGTCTTTGCCTTTGAATAGCAAAGATAATAAAGGTTCTTGGTGATGCCATTGCTGTTGTGTTTGGAGCAATGGGAATAACTTTTGAGAAAAACTGATCACCTGGATGGGCTTTAAAACAGAACTATTGACGAACAGTTCTGTTATAATCTTCGGCCTGAAAATTTTCACTCAAAATCTTGTGATCATCTTGCTGAAAAGGAATATGTTTAGTTATCTTTGACAATTGAGCTAACAGGCTCTTCGGTGAAGTTTGTTGAAAGTTGAGAGGATATCCGAGGATGCCATATTCTCAATCTATGAAAAACGGGAAAAACGAAAGCCTGGTTCAGATTCTGTTTGGTACTGAAGATGATGCTCTTTGGTTCACAAATAACCTGGATGTCGCAGAAGGATGAATATTAACAAAGACTATAACAAGGTGTTCATGCCTCCTCTTTGTCGATTCCATTATATAAAGATGAAGATAAAAGGAGATAAGTGGTAAAACAAGAAGACCATGTGACACTATGAACCAAACATGCAGCATATGCTTCGGGAAAGCTAGAGAACTTGCAGTAATTCTTGGGTTAAGCATTTATCAGATGCAGATAAGGCTTTTGCCAAAGTTTGAAAATTTTGATGGGGAATATGTAAGCCAAGGTTATGAAACAAATAGAAATATGAAGAAACTTAAATCTAGGTTGAAACTTTTGATGATTATATTTCAGAAGTTAAGAGAATAAGAACTGAATATATAGATAGAGTATTTGAATGATAAAGACTAGGGGGGATTATTATATAGCAAAACTAAAGTAAAATCCTACTAGAAATGGCTCTTTCTGAATTAAACTGGACTTGTAACGGCTAAAGAGGACATAAACTTTTAAAGATAAGCAAGATGAATTAATGAGACAATTTATTAATCTCATTAAGGAAAATAAAAAACTTCGTGTGGAAGTTGAAAAGAACTTTCAGAATCTTAAATCTTTTCTTCTTGCAAGTCTGTGTTGATCCATTATTGCAGGAAGAGTGCTGTATCTTTTCCTAAGAAAAATTATCAGTAAGATAAATCAAAAATATAATGAGTGTAAATGTTCCTGAGATGAAGTTTGTCAAAGAGAAATGGAGGAGAGTATATTCCTTATGGTTTTGTACAAACTTCAGCTGAGCTAGACGACACTGTTATAAAAGTTACAAAAGATCTGGACAATCACTGTCTCTTGCTATGAGACGAAAAATCTTATAGCTTATGGCTGATGAGTTGAAAGACAAGAAGAAGGTTAATGCTCCTCGAATAACAGTACTATTCTAATCTTGAAGAAACAATTAAAGACATAAGAATGAAACTGGATGAAAATAGAAGAAACAACTATAACAAGACTTGTAATTTGGCTCGTGCTAGAAAAAATGCATAGGTGAAAAAGTAAGCTCGTTACTGAGTAACGACTTTATTAATTTTAATGTTTTAACCGATTCATGATATAACGGTCAAGTGATAGCTCGAACTAATGGTGTATAAACATATCTACCAACAGTGGTATGCTTCTGAACGTTTCTTTACTTCCTTCATATTAGGATTCTTTCCATGAAAGATTCTTTTGATATCGTACCAGAAATAGCTCCAAGCACTGCTCAAATGGAGATATATAAGTAACAACGTCCATCAAGGTTAACTTCTGGTTCAATGAATATACCTATAACAAAATTTTCATAGCAAGTAAAAGCATAGCTTTTCTTAAAAGCATCTTAAATCTAGTATTGTGGTTCCCCAACAACTTCAAACATGTTTTGTAATGAGCTTACAACCATTTAACAGATAACAGAGAAAGAGTAATGTAGTACATGTCCAAATGGCATTTGTTTGGGTACAATGCAGGATAATTCATAAATAGAGATGGTCCAACTGCAGGGTGTCCAATGCATACAGTGCAGAATTGCAGCAAGCTATCATAGCATTAATGTATCAAAAGATACCAGTTTAAGCAACACATTTACTGTCTTCTATCCAGGGTGCTACCACAAGCTATCGATTCCACTACCAGTTATGAAAGTGAGAAAGAAAGCTTTGTCCCATGGCATTGCAAGTTTCAACATTAAATGATGAGACCAATCAGTGTGCAGATAAATATTGTATGACCTTCGATAGCTCCTGGTAATGCAACTCGCTGCGCTGCTAATATGATAGTACCGAAGAAAGCAGGCATCCCTTGATTTTTGTTAGTCTGCCGAGCTCCAAGCAAAAGTGTGGAAGTAGAGTTATGACAATACTGCAATATGCCAAGGTATTACAAAGTTTCCTTGAACAGCTTCTGAGGAATTGAAGCTGTATCAGCTTCTAATATCTTTCCTGTGGCTGCTGACTCACAGTTCTTAGACAAGCAGATGTAATACATATCAATAGCTATATCATAGAGACCTAAAGAGGAGATAAGCTGAGTATAACCTAATGTTACCTTTTCCTTTGCGCATTCCAAGCATATTCAACAAGAACCCCAAAGGTTCCTGTTCCAGCTCTTCTTCAATTAAATATTTAGCAGACAAACCAACATGAGAAAATAAAGCAATGAACATAAAATATATTAATAATGCGGCTCCTCCCGTACTTTCCAACTCTATAATGGAAAGGCCAGTGTTAGCCATACCAGCGGCAGAACCTACACCTGAGTTAATGTCAAAACTAGTTTTCGACTCGATTTTCTTTCCGAATTGTCCATATAAAGCCTCCTAAAGATTTTAATACAAAGTCCATTTTCATTAACAGGTACAATAGGAAGATTTCTCTCCTTTTCTATCCTAGAAACTAACAGATTACACATACCAAAATTAAAGGTTTCGTTTATTATTTCCACTATATTTTGATTCCAAATCTGGCTGTAAAGAATCTTAATTGTTTTGGTTCATAAACGAAATTCTGAAGGTTTGATATCTTTTCTTTCATGTGTATGATGTGATGCTACCTTCACTACTACACCATATGTTTATAAAGTATAAACTCTTCTAGGGATAGTAACTCTAACAGTTTCTAGTTGGTTTATGGTTTCACCAGTTTTGCTTGTCTCTTCCTGCAGAGATGATTCTCTTTCCACTGTTCTTTACATTCAGCATAAATAGCTGCTGCAGGTGCTTGAGCTAGGAATTCTTCTTGAGATGTGAGACGAGATCTTGCATCTAGAGACCATGCGTCCTCCAACTGGTGCACGTATAGGTACTCCTTCAGCTTCTTTTAATTTTCTCCTAGGTATCTAACAGCAAAACTCTATGTCTGATGTATTCATATTGTAAAGATTCTTTTAATCCTATTGCCATAGCTTCCATGTCTCTGCAGAGTCCTCCATAAGAAGGCATTCGCCATAAACAACAACTCATTCTTTAGCTTTTAGAATAGGTCTTCGTCGTTTCATACATAAGAATCACGCGATATTAACAAGACAGTCTTACCACTCATGGTACATCCATCAGCATAGCTGAGACATTTCGTCTACTATCTTCTTTTATAGTTTTATCTTGATGTCTCTTCTTCTTGTTTCTTTTATGAAATGAGCATTTCAGCACATCTAGTTGCGTCATAGAAACTTTTATTCCATATCTGTTAGTTGAATTCTCTGCAACAGCTTTCCATATTTTCTGTTGAAACAGGTTGTCCACCAGCTAGGTTTAACGGATTGCTGCTAAACATACGTAAGCTATGTCTGTATCCAACTTCATCTATTAATTTTTGTAATTTGTTTAAATCTATATCTCACACAGAAGAGGAACATTAAGGAGTTGCATCTGTGACTTCGTCTCTTATGATATCTTTGAATATTCCACCGTTTCTGCTTGAGTGATATCTAGTGGTTAATGATACATCTTTCCAGGAACATAGTGTCCAGGTTTAATATGCTGTTGAGATAAAAGTGTTTTCAGCTCCTCTCTCTAGCTTGGTGAGTAGAGACTATATGTTGTTAAATCCAGTACTGCTTGCGGATCAGTTGATTCTAAGTGGAAGAGTTTCTCACTTCCTGCTAAAAGCTTCGTCACCTTGCATAATCCACCCCATTGTTTATCCTCATAGCGTTAGTTCCACTATCGGTTAATAAGTCAATGTAAACATCTTCTGAGTTAATTAAAGAAAGTATTATATCCTGCTAATTCTTCTTCTCTTGTTGCCTTATCAATCATTTTAACTGTTTCTCTTTTAATTCTAAATAAGGTCTGCTGGATAATCTTCAAATCATAATAATTCCTCCTATTAATGTTTAATACATAATGCATTATGTATTTTTCTAAATAGAGTATAGCTCATTTTAAAAAGAATGTCGTATTTTTATTTTTGTTTTTAAAATAAGTATCTAAAAATACATTTTAAACTTGAAATTAATTAAATTTGAACTTTTTATCAAATATGTTATATTTTAGATAGTGGTAATTAGGGAGGACAGGAGTATGAAAGTAGTAAAGATTTATTAAGTGAGACAGTATACAAGATTTTAAAAGAGGATATAATTAATTCAGAATAAACTTTGGTGAGGTTTTAGTCAATAAAATTTACAGAAAGATTTGAGTAAGTTCTACTCCAATAGAGACGCAATATATAAGACTAAAGAAGATGGAATAGTGGAGGATTAACAAGATCAGGTGAAAACTCACAGATTTTGATCCACATTTTGCCTGTGAGTCATCAATTAGTATGACAGTACTTTTAGGAGTTATCGATATTCTTTGAAAAATCCTGAAAATAGAAAAGAAGATTCTTGCTAATTTAAAAATATATTTGAATTAGAAGAGATAATCATAGCAACTGATTTATATTATGAATGTGACTATCATTTCATAAAACTCGATTATTCAAATAATAAAGTTGCTGAAGGATTTATTTAATATAATCTGATAAATGAAATCTTAGTTAAAGCCTATCATAAAAGGAGCTATTTCTTTAAAAATAGAAAAGACTTTGCTTAGAAGATCATAAAAGACATATTAAATCTATAGAGAAAACAATGTAGCTCTAACTTTTAGATTTTAACACATTGTTAAGTGCTGAGAAAAATATTTAGATAAAATAAAAATAAATTAGAAAGGGCTATAGCCTTTCTTATTATTTCAGAATGTATAACCAGCTTTTATACCAATTTTACATTATTTTCTTTTAGAGTTGCTGATATATGTTCCTTCTAGTCCATAGTTATATCCAATATCTGTTTGAACATTATAGTCTAGATTAATTTTACATCTTTTTAATTCTATCTCCTTTTAATTCCAAATGATGATGAACTCATCAATTTTTAGCTTCCATATCACCATTTTTATATCCAGCAACACCAGTTATTCCATAAGCACCAGCAGATATACTACTTTTAGATTATCCCATAGAAAATTTTATTGAAACTGATTCCTGCTTCACCATCAACATAGTGATAAGTTTTAGCACTAATATCAAGAGGTAAATCTCCACTTTCATTTACTTTTACTTTTGTTTTACCATAGTGTATGCTAAAAGTGCTTTTAATTGAATAAATACATCTTCTTGTATAGGATAGTTCATAATAAGTCCACTATAAGTATTTAAAGCAGTTTGTATTTACTTTTACTTCAGAATGTAAATCTTGATAGTTATTTTCTCATTTCTCTTCTTGCTATATGTTCCATATTGAGCTACCTACTCCAGTAATCCAGTTTAGATTATTTACAACTAGGTTTATTGAAAATATCCTCCAACATAAGCAGATACTCCTTTTTATATCAGATTCAGTTGCTACAGTTGTAAGACTTCTTTGATATACTTCATTGTGTTTAGTGTTTGCTCCTCCATCATAAAATCCATATTTAGTACCTGATTCAGCAGTTGTTTTTCATATAGTCCATAAGCTGTATAGATATTTCTTTGAAATTATCTTGAACAGTTCTATTAGAAATAAATCCACCTCTTGCAATATGTTTTCTTATCAGTTAAAGCATGAGTTACTTCAAATGGAATATTAGTATAAGTTGAAATTTCATTTTTAGAAATTTTATTTAACTTAGAATAAATATTTCTATCACTTAATTGATTGCACATATTTTTAATTCAGTTAAAACTTCTCTTCTCTCATAGTATAGAATATTTTAGCTTTTAATCTATGATAATCTATAACGAGGTTGTTCATACTAGCACTCATTTTCTTCTAATGCCTTTTACAATATTTTCTTTTTCTTCGAATTGTAAAGAGATGAGAAGATAATTTCTTGAAATCAGATACAAGTTCTGCAAGATCAATATTTCATTATAATCTCTTGATGCTGAAGAGGATAAAACTATTCTTTTCTAAATTATCACCCTGATAAAATAGTTTCTATAGTTTGTTCTATTTCCCAAATTTAGAATTAGGATATTTAGCTTTAATTCTTTTATAGTTGCTAAATCTTTTCTTAGAAAGTTCTCTGTATCACTTTATTTTAGCACTTTAGCTCATTTTTATAGCAGTTAATTTCATTTTTAATCCAGAATTTTATCTCCAAGTAAAATAGCTCTTCTAACAAGTGTGTAAGAGTCTTCTCTTTTAAATCTGTTTCAAATTGTTTTTCTAAATTCTTTTCATCAGGATATATAGAGTATACTTTATTAGATAGAACATCAAAAATCATGATTCTATCTTACTATCAATATTTTTAAAATGTAAAGCTTTTTGATAATCACTATCTCTTTCTAATTTATTTAACTTCATCTAATTTTGAATTTAACTCTTTTTCCTTATTAATGATAGATTTAAAAATCTTGACTTTCTTTTAAGTTTTTGATTAATTCTAAAGCTCTTTCTTTTTCTGTTTCACTAAAATTAAATTGATGATAAAGTCATTTATTAAATCTTCATCAGATTTAGTTTTTAAATAAAGCTAATAAATCTCTTTTTCTTGGCTTCTTTCATCATCAACAGTATTAAAAGTAGTTCTTTTATTTGATGATGTAAGAGTTGAAGCAAGAACTCTAATTTATTTGCATTTCTAATACTTCTATATACAGCATTTTCATCACTATTTAATCTTCTTAATTCTTCTCTTGTTTTTAATTGAAGAAGTGAAGTTCCACTTTTTAGAAAATTCATTATTATTAATTAACTGATGAGCTATTGAATCTGATACAAATGGAATAGTCATAGTATAGTTTACTCCAGTTCTCATATCATACCAAGTATAGTCTATTTTTCTTCCCATATCAATAATAGCTTCATTATCATTGATTTTACTCATTAATAATTCAATCATAAAATCATTTCTGCTATTCATATCAGCTTGTTCCAAATTTTATAAATCTAATATTTGGATCAGAATCTTTTCAAAAGCATGTTGATAATAATGTCCTTCACTGTTCTTTTTAGTGACGTCAATATCCATTCTTAAAAAGTTCTTCCAGATATTGAGAGCTTGTGAGTTATCAAGAGCTAGTGAACCACCAACTCAACAGTATCTATATTTTTAATTTTAGCATAAGGGTCCTAATGCTATATTAGTTCCATATTGACCTGTTATTTGTTCAGCTATTTTTAATGTATTTTTACCTTCTCCTAAATCAACAGTTCCTTCTATTCTTCCTCTTCCTCTAATTCAATATTTTTCCAGCAATACTTCTTAGTTAAATCTAAATCTTTTATAAGTCCATTTAATCCTAGCATATTTTCTTTGTTCAGGAGTAGCAACAGCATTATCCCAGAGAAACCATATTTTTAGCAATACCAGACTCTACTTATGAGTTTAAATGTAGCATTTAGAAGAATTTTCAAAATTTTTCCATTCTTTGTAGTATTCTCTTACCAGATCTCTTCTGTATTTAGTTCAGATTTTGAATTAATAAATTGTTCTAATTTAGCTCAGATATTAATGTCTTAGTAATAGTATTTTCATAAAAATCTATAACATTACTCCTCTACCTACATTTTTGAGTAATCTTATCAAATAGAGTATCTGTTATACTGTTATCTTTAGCTTTTTCACTTCATCTCTTTTTTAGCAGTAGTTTCTGCTAATTCTCTTTCATAGTTTTCTTTAGCTTTTTATATTCTGGATCTCTAAAAGGTTTTACCCATTTATTTTCAAAATCTCTTTTGATAAGTTCTTTTATCATAGAAAAATATTGATCAAATTGATTACGAGGAGCTTCTCCTTTTCTGCTCTTTCTTTAGCAGTTGCTATAAAAATCATTTAAATGTGACATCTAGTTTCTACAGTTTCTTTGAACTTCTTTATCAAATTTTTCTTCAGTTCCTGTAGATCCTTTAAAATCTTCTTATATCTTTTCTGTATCATTTGCATCAAATTCTTTAATGATTCTTGTAATTTTACTAACTATAATACATTTCTTCATCATCTTCGTCATAATTTATTTACTATGTATTAGAGATACTCATTTTCTTTCTAGCATTATATTCAGCTGTACTATTGAGTCTCAGATCTATATTTATCTTTTAGTAGCTCTAACCATTTTCTTTATTTTAGTTTCAAACTTAGTTTCAGTTTCAGTAAGTTTTAAACTTACATCATTGTATATCTATTTTTATCTTGTGCATAGATACTTCCATCTTTTGTATATAATATTTCCTCTATTATCAGTGGTTGAGTTATCATCAAAAGGGCTGTAGTAATGAATAGTTGTAAAGACAGAGTCCTTATATTCATCCTTACTTCCACTTTCAACAGATACAGGTTCTAGCTCAATCTACTTTCCATTTTCTACCTTTACCATCAACTGTATATAGCTCTTCACCTTCTTGAACTACATTTTTGGGATATTTTCTTTTTGTGCCATTTTTCTTTTAGAAAAGCAGAGATTTCTGCTTTTAGATTTTCCTTCTATTCTAGTTCTGTATTCTTTCATAGTTATATCTAAAGGATTGACTTCTTTTTCAGCTCCAAAAGCATCAGCTCTTTCAGCATCAGTAGCGTTACTTGTTAGAAGTTTATATTCACCTTCTATATAGTATTTTATCATTTTTATTTTTACTATTCAGATGAAAATTTATCTTATCTAAGAATATAATATCTTTTACTGTATTTCCTACATCAAAATAAAAATCTCTTTTCCATAGAATTGATCACTGATTTTTGATAAGGTAATTCAGAATAGTATTCCTTTTTGAAAAAGCTCCAATACCCTTTTTCAGCTAAATCAGTGAAGACAGTTGAGTTTCTATTAACTTTAGAATCTGTATCTGGAGTTTTTCTTGTAGATTCAGACATTAGAATCACTTCATGAGCAATAGGAACTCAAATCAACTCCATTATGTGTTCTTTGAGCTTTTTACATTTCCCTTTTTCCCAATAATTTGATTTTATACCATTCATTTCTATTTTAAGGCATCAACAACTCTTAAGAAATCCTTCATAAGCAGTTTTTCTAATGGTTGAATAACTTCTTTGCTTTCTTGAATTATTCTAAAATTATTTTTAGGACCTATTCCATCTCCAATTTTTGTAATTTCTTTATTTATTTTTGGTAATATTTCTGGAATATCAAGACGAGTTAAACCAGGTTCATCTAAATCTTTTTATAGCAGCTAATATGCGATCTTTAATAGCTTTTTATTCTAGCTTGTTGAAATAAGGGTTAGGTATCACTTCTATTGCTCTTTAGTTTATAGCATATCTATTTCTTTATCATTTGTCTTAATAGTATCTGTTCTTTTCATCAGCATAAGAAAGTTGCAGCAGCTACTATCAATAATATTATTATATCTTTTATTTTCATTTGTAATATACTCCTCTTCTGAAAAATTAGAAATCTGACATTTCAATTGTAAGTAATAATTTCTTTTCAGGTGCGGTAGAGCTTCTAAACTTGTTTCTCTTAAAGTTATATTTTTTAGATAAAATATTTTTGCACCTATCTTTATATCAGAATAGTTATCTAGGTTTATATGAGAATCCAGCTTCTAAAGTTCCATGTCCTCCTATAGTATGTTTTACTACAACATCATCTTTTATGATATATCATGATTTTCTCTAAGTTCTCTACTTTGTTTAGCTAGTATACATAGTTTACAAATAACCAGATAATCTATCTGTAAAGTTATATTTTACTCCCTAAAGTAGCTTTTAATCTTGGAACCATAGGAACTTCATCACCTCTTTTCTATTCTAGCTTCTCATTGCAATTAAAACCTTTGTATGAACTAAAAGTTAAAGATTGATTAAATCTAAATTTTTCCCAACATTTTGTTCAGCTTCAAACTCAATTCCCTATTCTTCTAGTTTTTTTCCAATATTTCTATATTTCCATCTATTAACAGCTGGGTTAGTTACACCTGAACTGATTAAAGTGATTTCATCTTTTGTATCAGTTATAGAAAAATGATGTACTAATAGAAGAACCTAAAATATAATCTCTAAAACCTATTTCAAAAGTATCAGTTTTTTTCAGATTTTAAATTATTAGCAACATATTTAGAAGCTACATTTGACACTTGGAGGAACTATAAATTCCAGATTGTTTGATTTTTTCAAATCTGTATCATGAACTTTTATCAGTCAATTGATTTCCAAAAGGAGTTACAAAACCTCTTTCATATCTAGTATATAATCTTCCAGTATCATTATATTTAAATAAAAAGTCCAAGTTCATCCAGCATAGTTAGTTAATTTTTCATCAGTTTCTATTCTTCTTTTCAGGTGAAACATAAGGCATTACATTTTGATCCATTTTCTCTCTAACCATTGTATTTTTGTTCTTTCCATTCTTCCACCAGTAGTTAACATCAAGCCAATTAGTCAGTCCCCATTTGTTAAAAATATAAAATACCTTCAGATTTTTAGTCATTTTTCATATCAACTTTTATTTATAATTGGTAATCTATCACCTATTCTAAAGTAGCATAACCTCCTAAAAGCACTATCATAGTATGATTTAAAGTTTCAGATTGTACAAGAGAGTTTTCTTTTATTTGTTGCATCTTGATAATCATATCCAACTATTGTTTCACTTGGATTGTCTCCTACTAAGTTATAATCAAATTTTGCTTTTACTTTTAAACCTTTTATCTTCTTCAAATTTTGCTTGCATTTTCAGATTTTAACATCATAGAAAATCTTTTCTTGAGTTATATGTGAAAATCTTCTGTTTGAAGCAATGATTTTAATATCATCTATACTTTCAGTTTCAATGTCTCTTTTCTTGTTTTTGCTTTATATAAAGTAGTTGATAAAGTTACATTTTGAGTAGGTCTATATTCATAGTCAAAAGTATAACTTCTATCTTTGTATCTATATCCATGTTAAGTCCTGCTTTTTCTTCTGTCGTTTTTAATTCTTCAACAGGAATTTGGTTAGATGAATCTTGTTTTAATATCACTAAATCTAGTTTGAATCTAAATCTATGTTTAGCATTTATCTTATAGTCAAAACCTAATAAATAGATCTTATTTTCTTTTTTTCTTCATGCTCTCTATAGTCTTCACTATTTAAAGTAACTAAAACCATAGTTTACATATAGATGTTTTATTGAAGTTATATCCCACCTGCAAAAGCCAAAAGTTTCTATTATCAAAAGAACCATAGTTTAAGTCCATGAAAAAGTTATCTTTAGTTACATTTGAGTTAGTAGAAATACTTACAACTCCACCAACAGAACCACTTCCGTAAAGAGTAGCTCCTCCACCTGGAATTATTTCAATCTTTTTAATTGATTCAACAGGGATAGCATTAATTGGTAAGCTTGCCATAGTTTCTTCAGTAGGGTTGATACTTACACCATCAACTAAAACTTTAACTCTACTTAATGATTTTTCTCCACTACCTCTCATATCTATTCTTGGTCCAAAAGCTGTATTCTGTACAACAACCCCTGGTGCATCTCTTAATATATCTTCTACATTTTTATAGTTTTTTTCTCTGATTCTTTCTTGAGTTATTACGAAAGTATTTTTTTGCTCTTTAGGAGGAGCAGTATAGTCTGAAGTCTTAGAACCTTTTACAGTTGTTTGTCCCTAATTCTATGACATCTTCAGAAAAAAACTTGCTATAGGAAGTTAATATAGTTAGTAAGACTAATAATCATTACTATTTCTCCTTTCAAAATTTTATTATTTTCGACTAATAATAAATAGAATTATTTTATTTGTCAATATACTAATTTTGAAAATATTATGCTCTAAATATAAACAATAGAGTATAGCATTTCTTTTCGTTTTTATAAAAAGTTATAGAGGCTGTTGTAGATATAAAGTAGATAGTTCGTTACTGAGCAATTTCTTAACGATAAAATCAGAATCTGCATCACAGAAAACTCTACCAGCCGATTGCCATGTTTCCTGAGAAATCAGGAAACTCGCTATGCTCAAACACTCCTGAATTTGCTCGGCTCATTCTATTTTGATTTTTCATCTAAAATTTTAGTCTCGTAACTCACTATTTTTACTTTAAGATAATATTGAGTTGCACCCAAAATCTTGGACACAAGATTGAGGCAGTTTTTTTGTGAGTAAATTAACAAGAGAAATAAATTGAAAATATTTGAAAGAAGAAAATGGTGAAACTATTTTCTCAAATAAACTTAATATTCATGTGAGTCTAACATTGTTATTTAATAGCTGACTAAAAACATGGATATAATATTTTAAGAGAAGATAAATAGAGATATTCTAAAGATTTTAAACTACAAATACTAATAGAATTTTAATTAATCATGAATCTATTAATTTGTTGCTATTGATATTGGATTGACATCTTCTGGTATTTTAGATAATTGGTTAAAATTTAAAGAAAATGTATAATGTTGTAGTAAAGAAAAAGAAGGAAAACCCAAATCTATGACTAAACTAAGAAAATGATAAGACATTATCTGAAAAGAGAAAATTAAACAATTAGAAGATGAAATAATTTATCTAAAAGCTTGAGAATGAATACTAAAAAAAATTGAGAGCTCTAGTCGCAGTGGGGAGCTAAAGAGAAGAAAAGTAAGAGTAATAGCTGAACTTAGAGCTAAATATTATCCTTTTCAAATGCTATTAAAGATTGCTAATATCAAGATCAGTATTATTACCATATTGATAAAAAAAGATATTGATGAGAAGAATAAAGATGTTACTGGTAATCAAAGAAATTTATTATGCGAATAAGGAAGGTAATACACGCAGAGTAACATTAGAATTAAAAATCAAGGCTTTTTAATATTAATCATAAAAAGTTCAAAGACTTATGAAAAGTTTAATTCAAAGCAAAGTATTATCCGTAAAAAGAAAAATATTCTTCATACAAAGGTCGTGGTGAAGATAGCGGATAACCATATTAAAAGAAATTCTTGAAGAACAGCTCCAAATCAAAATGGTTTACAGATGTACAGAATTCTAATTTAAGAGGAGAAAAATTATACTTATCTCCAATATTAGATGCTTATGAAGATATATTTCATATGATATTTCACAGTGCTAACTTGGAGCAGATAAATTATATGTTAAGTTTTATGGCCAAGAAAAGAAAATTATGAAAATTGATATTTCATAAGTGACCATGATGGCAATATCAATATTCTTCATATCAAGAAAGATTGAAAGAAAAAGATAATCAAAGCATGTCAAGAAAAGGAAATAGGTTTAGATAATGGATTACGGAAAGCTTTTAAGAAATAAAAACAGAAATGTTTTATGAATGCTGTTACAGCACAAGACATAGAAGAATTGAAAGCACAATAGAAGATTATATATATTAATACAACAAAAGAAATAAAAGAAAATTAAAAAGGATTAACTCCTGCTTCTTACAGAAGTCGCATCCTATTAGTGTTAAATTAATTTGTCCGTCCTTTTTGGGGTCAGCATAATTTTAACTTACAACAGCTCATTTATTTTATAGTAAAGAAATAGAATTTTTGAAATTATTTCATTTTTTGAGATAGAACATAAGTGAACTACCACGACTAATAATTACGAGTGCTAGAGCTACGAGTGTTCTGCACATTAATAAAAAGAAAGATTATTATTAAAATATATTATTCCTATTATTTGCTTGTATATATTATTTAGTTTTTCAATAACAAATGAGATATATAGAGATAGAATGAGAGACTTTGTAGCGAAATAAGGGACACATGCTAGTGACAAATATTAGTCAGTCAAATGGGAAATGAGTTGTATTTTAAAAAAAAATGATAAAATAGATGTTAATTTTTAAAAATTACAGATGGAACAACTCAAGAATCGTTGTATTATGGTGATATTTTTAAAATTTGATAACTTCAAAAGAAGCAAATAATGAATTATTAAAATTACTTTTCCTATTAGAAAAAGGAAAGCCAATCTTGTTATAATTATGGAAAGCAGAAAGAAAAGAAACTTTAAACAAGAATCTTAAAGACAATCTGATAAATGAACTACTCTTCATTTGTCTTAAATGATTTCATAACCAATAAATGACTATAATAAATGATATTCATAGTCTTAATGAAGTTAAAAATTACTTATGTTTGTTAAATCCTTGAAAAATTTTCAGTATGATGAATACCGCTTTAAAAAATACTTAATTAAGATTTACTTTAACAGAAGTTTTCATGACAATATTTCTAATAGAGAATAAATAGAAGGATTAAAAGTTAAAAGAATGGTGGGAAAGAGAATAGTTATTGTTTATTTGAGTATAGGAGAAGCTGAAGATTGCTAGATTCTATTGGAAGAAAGAATGGAATAAAATAAACTGGATTGATTGTAAGTGAGAATGAAAATTGGTCAGGAAATTATATAGTCAAATATTGAACTTGAATGGAAAAAATTATAAAGAATATCAAAAAATTAGATGAAATAGAGTGATCGCCATCTATCAGGGATACTTTTAGACAGTTACTCATTTTGAGGGACAGGCAAAAATATCCACATTGAGATTTTAACGACGAAACTCAAGACCTGCCAGTAATCAGAGAACTTCGTCAACAAGTTGGCTTCAAACACCTGACAATCATCGGCTCATTCTGTTGGATGCTACTTAAAATGCCATACCAAATTTATGAGCGGGCTTTTCACAGAAGTGGAGGAAAAGTATCTTTACATAAGTATAAAGATATATTAGATATGTCTAACTCCAATGACAGTAATAACCAGCCATAATATTCAGAGTTTAACCAAATTTTATAGCAATAAAGGCAAATAGGTTTATTGTACTACCAAGCTAAGTAATGCTAATATTCGTGTTAAAAGATCTTTTAATTTTCCATTCATAATTAACTCAAAAATTATTGTGGTTTGCTAAACGATGTTAACTTATTCTATTAGTATTACTATAACTTTTTGCTAATATCTATTCCTTCTAAATGTTTAGCAACATTAGGTAATTCCCCACAGCTTTTTCAACCACAGCCTTATCACTATCTTTTTCAATTTCAAAGCTTTCCTCTAATTTTTCCATTAATCCTGAATGCTTTATGCTATCCTTCACTCAGACAGATAACATCATCATATTCAGGCCATTTTTCATTGAATAAATATCCAGTTTCTTCCCACTCTTCCCAAGACTTTCATCACAGAGGAAGTAGGAACAAATGGAGATAACATGGTATCTTTTCACCAATGCTTTACGCTAGAATTTTAGGGAGCTTGTTCTGAGCTCATTGAGTTATAATAACATAACTCGAACTTCGTAATGCAGTATCCATAATGGCCTGCTAGCTAGCTATTAAAGTGGTAGTTATTTTCAATTTGCATCAGTAACTTTTAATAAGTTTGATCGCACTGACTAACAATGCCTTATCTTTCTTTAGAGGAGTTTATCATAATCACGTCATCATGCAGGCATTTTTACAAGCTCTGCATTTTCAAAAATCAATCTCCAAACTCTTGTTAAAGAAATCTATATGCTCTGCAAGTCCATTTTCATCTCACTCTCAATTTCTTTTTCGGGTGGTGCGACAAACATGACAATAATCTAGATTGTATCTGCTCCCTTATTTATCTCACATTTCTTCTGGATCGACACATTATTTTTAGATTTTGACATCTTTCAACTTTAACTTGTAATTTCTTTCATCCTGATTCAGGAATAGTATCATCCCTCTCAAATAACATCTTTTGGAAGTAAGCATCTGTTTTCTTTTCAGAATAATATGATGGTCCTCAATACCATTCCCTGAGTTAATAGTCTCTCAATGGTTCATTTGCTGTTAATAGTCCCTAAATCTCTTAAAACTTTAAAGAAAGAATCTAGCATATACGTAAGTGCATTACAGCATGTTCAACTCCACTATATATTGGTCTACAGGGTCCATTATCTACTGATTTCTTTGACAGCAAAAGGTAAATTTATAGTTTTTAGGGATCACAAATATCTAAGAAAATACCAAGACGAATCTACAAAGTATCCATAGTGTCAGTATCTCTTCAGCTTTTCCACCACAACAAAGCGATTGGTGGCTTCTTTAAATTTGTTAGAAGTTTCTAAAAGAGTTTTCATTTTGAAAATTCTATATCATCAGGTAAATATCACAGGTAGATTTTCATCTAAACTTCACCACATTTTTCATAATATAGAACAGGAATAGGGGTCCCCAATATCTTTGTCTTGAAATATCCCAGTCTTAATCTATATTTATATGTTCTTTGTCCATGATTTTTCTTCAACATATTCTGCTATTTTAATTAAAGAGCATCTTACTAGATCGACCATTAAGTCACTGAGTTTATCATTATACCTTCTTCAACAAAAGGTAGTTCAACTTTTCATCAGCTTTTTAGAAGTTATAACCTGCTTTAACAGGTAGAATTATATTTTCCTGCAAAAAGCAAAGTCTCTTTCATCATGAGCAGAACTCCATTAGCTCCTGTTCCACATAGTTCCTAAGAACATATCAGCTATCCATAATGGAACTATTTCTTTACTTACAGGAGGTTTTCTATGTGTAACCACTCACTGCCATTTTTCTCCTCTGCTCTGCTCCTCTTTCAATCATATCAGTATTTTTCATTTCTGTTACTTTTATCTTTGATTGAAGGATTAACTTTGTAAATTTATCGACAATAGGTGTTCAGGTGCAACAACTGCATAAGAAACCCCATAGATAGTATCAATTCTTTATGTTGTGAATATAGGTAAAATCTTCACCTGTTTCCAACAACTTTTTACTTTTAGCTCAGTACCAAAAGATTTTTCCTATCCAGTTCTTTTGCATAGTTAAAACTTTTTCAGGCCAACCATCTTTTATTTCTTCATGACCTTCTAATAGCTCATCAGCATAGTCAGTTATTTTAAAAGAACCATTGTTCCAATTCTTTTTTGTATAACATGGTCTTGAGTGACAGCAACACATTTCCATCTTCAACTTGTTCTTGTTTGCTAGAACTGCTTTTGACAGATCAGGACACCAGTTACTAAGGATTTTTCTTGTAGATTAAAGCCTTTTCATACATTCTCTTGAAATAACCATTGATTCATTTATAGTATTCTGGTGTATGCTTTGCTATTTCTCTTTCCCAATCATAAGAAAAACCATTAATTTTAATTGTCTTCTCATATTTTCTATATTAGACTTGAGTCCAAAATAACGGGATTCCATTTTGAATAGCAGCATTTTCTTGCAGGAAGTCAAATGAGTCCCAACCCATAGGTTAAAGTACATTATACCTTCATTCTTTTATATCTTGAAATAACATCTCCTATAGTATAGTTTTCTAGCATGTCCAACATGTCAGTATTTCCCTATGAAGGATAAGGTAGCATTGAAAGTACATAATAATTTTTCTTTTCCTGCTACTTTCATTTTCTAGTTTTAAAGATGTTATCTTTGGCCCATTTTTCTTGCCATTTCTTTTTCAATTTCCTTATAATCGTATTCTCTCAACTTTTTCCACCTCTTAAATTTCTTCTTCTATTTATCCAATCTTCACTTTTTCTAATTCTTTGAATAGTATTATCTATACTTTTGGGTTTTTAGATAAGATTTTAGCAATTTCTCTATATGAGTAACCTCTTATTAAGTATTTTAAAAACTTCTTTTCAAATTTACTAAAAATTTTTATCTGAAAAATTTCTTTAGATTCTTTTATCTCTTCTTTCAAAAAGATATGCCTCTTCAGGATTATTTTTCTGAGAGAAATATAATTATCTATATCAGAACTATCTTCTATCATTGAGCTTGTTGTTAAAGCTTCATTCAAAAATAGAATTTTTTGAGTATTAGCCTTTCTGATAGCACTTATCATTTCTCTTCTTATGCACAGAAAAGCAAAACTACTGAAAAGAAGATTTAGTTTCATCATAGAATTTTATAGCCTTTTTAATAGTCCTCAAAATACCTTCTTGTAGCTAAATCTTCTTGTTCAGCACCTATTAAATAGTATTTTGTGCATTAAAAGATAAAATTTTGAATACTCTTTTTAAAATCCAATCTATAGCCTCACTGTCTCCAGTTTGAGCTTTCTTTAAAATAGTATTATATTTTTCTTCCATTATCTCTACCATTATTTATTAATTATCCTTGACAGCAGTATTCCACTTGCAACAGAGACATTTAAAGAGTTTATTTGCCCAAACATTGGAATTTTGATTGGTTTATCACAGTGTTCTCTAACTCTAATCCCACTACCTTCATTTCCAAGAACTAAAAACAATTTTATTAGGATAATCTTCTTCATTGTAGTTGATACTAGCTTCTCCAGCTGCTCCATATACCCAATAATCTAAATTTCTTTAATTTATTTATTGTATCAGATAGATTAGTTACTCAGAAATATTACATATTCTATAGCACCTGTTGAAGTTTTAACAACAGTTTCATTTTATTCTAACTGAGTTTTCTTTCAGGAATTAGTATCAAGTCAACTTTGAATACTAGCACTTCTTATGATTGCTCCAAAAGTTTCTAGGGTCTTGAGTCTCATCTAGATTAAAACTACTGACTTATCTTTAGAAGCTAGCTCTTCATAAGCCCTCATCAAAATCTTTGTAGTAATCATAATTACTTATGATACTACGTGCTACCTGAGATTACTCTATTTTTATTTGTATAAAAATTTTAATGCTTTCTCTTTAGAAGCTAATTCTTTTAGCTTTTGTACTGTCTCACCTTTGCAAGCCATTATAGAGTTCTGAATTTTCTATATTCTTTCTCTTTATTTAATAAGGCTCTGTTACAGGATTAACACTATAATTCTTTTCCATTTTTCTCTCCTTAAGCTTGAGTCTTGATTCTTTTCTATATTTGCTCCTAGAGCATGAATTTTTCTTCAAAATTTTCATAACCTCTATCCATGATAGATTCTATTTACTATACTTTCTCCATTTTGCTTTAAGTGCAGCAAGTATTAAAGAAGCTCCAGCTCTCAGGTCACTAGCCATAACTTCGGCTAGATGAGAAAAGTAGCAACTCCTGTTACTTTAGCAGTTGATGAGTCTATTTCTATTTTAGTCCCATTCTATTAAGTTCTGGCACTGCATAAATCTATTTTCAAATATTGTTTCTTTTGATTTCGCTACTCCATTTCACTAAACACATAAGTGTCATCATTGGAGATTGTGAAATCTGTTGGGAAACCAGGGTGAGGCATAGTATTAACCTTCACAGGTTTTAAATCAGATAATTTAGATAAAACTTCTAGTTGTCTCCTTCAATTTTAAATTTAGCTCCATTTCTTCAAGTTTTAATAGGAAGCTTGATAGATGTTCTGGAACTATTCCAGAAACTTTATACTCAATCAAATAGGATAGAAGCTATTACATACGTTCCTGCAACTATTCTATCTGCTATTATAGTGTATTCACAAGCAGTTAATTTTTCAACACCATCAATTTCAAGTCTACTTGTTCCTACTCACTTTATTTTAGCTCCCATTTTTATTAAGAAATTACATAGTCTTCTATTTCAGGTTCTTTAGCAGCGTTTTCTAAAAGCAGTAGTTTTCCTCATAACTTTAACAGCAGCCATTATATATTTTCTGTAGCTCCAACACTTGGAAAATCAAGAAACTATGTTTCCACCTACAAGTCCATTTTCAGTTGTTGCTTCAACATAACCATGTTCTATATTTATTTTAGCTCCTAAAGCTTCAAAACCTTTTAAGTGTAAATCAACGGGTCTTGCACCCTATAGCACAACCACCTGGCAAAGGCAACCTTAGCTTTCTTTTCAATAGCAAGCATTCACCCATTACTAAAAATGAAGCTCTCATTTTTAACTAAGTCATAACTTGCTTCTGCTCCACTAAGTCCAGTGTTTATTATTTATATGAATTAGCATCTGATTCTTCAACTTTCAAATCTCAAACTTTCCAGAGTGCAACTAATGTTCTAATATCTCTTTGAAATCAGGAACATTTTTACAAAATATAAGTCCTTTTTTTCTACCAATGTCACTATCATTATTGGAAGTGTTGAGTTCTTTGAACCATCAACTTTTTAATTCTCCAGCTATTTTTGTTACCACCAACTATTTTTAAAATGCTTCTACCATTCTCTTTATCCCCTTTTTACTTTTTGTAAAAATTATAACATATTTTCTTAGAATTTGTGTTAATAAAAAATAAAAACCATTAAAAATTAATAAATTTAATTATTAGTTCTAATGGCATTTTTTGAAAATAAAAAACAACTAAATTATATATGTCTATCTATTATATAATTTTTATGTCTTCAATAGAATATCTTATCTCTATCCACCAACTCTGTTATTTTAGTAGGATATTTATTTAATAACTCTGTAACTTTTTCTCTATAATATATTTCTACTTTTTCCCATTTCTCTAATTGTTTAATATCTCACTTATATTATTTTTAGAAGCTGAAGTAAAAAAACTATTAGTTTAGGAAAGTCCTTATTTAACTCATCAGGTAAAATTTTTTTCACCTCTAAATAAGTCTCCAGCAGCATTTAGAATCTAACCTTTTTGTGTGCTTTGTTTTGAATAAGAATATTTCCTCTTTCTGAAAAATAATCCATCTATTCCTTTATCTCCACTTTTAACAGTTACTAAACCATATTTACTATTAAATTCTTTTTCTAATAATACTGCTCAATTTTTCAAATTCCATATGGTCAATATTATCAATAACTTTCAATACTTAAATCTTTTTCCAACTTCATTTGACATAGCTGCAAATTCTTTGGTCATATCATCATCAAATTCTCCCACCACAAGTTAAGAAGAAATCTTTAAGCATTCTTTTCTTTTTACAATGATTCTATTTAATTTTTCTTCAGGAGAACTGTCAGTCATATCTATTTCAATTGTTTTCTTATCCACTCATCAACACTACGATATTCATCTCTTTCTATCTTTTCAACATTAGAGATAATAGGATAATAAACATATACATCTTTTTGTCCTATTCTATATGCTCTATCTGCAGCTTTGTTCTTCTTTTGCAGGATTCAATGCCTAGTATAATGAATAACATGATTTGCTTCAACAATATTAAGTCCGACTCCTGCTGCTTCGGAGATAAAGATTATAACATTAAAAACCTTCTTTCTAAAAATCGTCTAATATTCTTCTTCTTGAAGTTTTATCTGCATCTCCATTTACTATACCAACTTCATATCAAACCAATATTTTATAACATTCCATAAAGATTTTTTTGCATTTTCTTATATTTTGTAAAAATAATGGCTTTTCATTTTTCTTTTTACTTCTGTCAATATAGTATAAATATGTTCTAGTTTATATGCTTCTTCTATTAAACTTTCTTCACTTCAAGAGGAACTTCATCTACATCTATCTACAAGTTGTGGATGGCTACAAGTCATTATCATTCCTTGAATTATAGCTAGTGCAGCTTTTTCCAGTATTTTTAACTTTTCTATTATATCTTCTTGTTGACTTGAAGGTTTTATTTTATCATATATAACTATTTTTTGGAAAATCTGATGTTAGAACTTTTCTTTTTCCCTTCTCAAGTAAAATTCTCCCAAGAGATCACTTAATTTATTGTTAATTTCTTGCCTTTTTCGTCATTTATATCACTTGCAGATAAAGGTTTCATATATATCAAAATCTTTTTGAGTTTCTAATAGACCAGGCTTAACAAAGTCTGTTAAACACCATAAGTCTACAACAGTATTTTCTATAGGTGTTTTCACTACAGGCTATTTTAAAAAGTGCATTTTGTGTTTTAACTGCTGTGGTTAAAAGTGTTTTAGATTTTTCATCTTTTTGTGCTTCATCACAAACTACAACTTTCCACTCAATATAACCTGTTTCTTTATGGTTTATTCTTAGAGATTCATAAGATGTCAGTACTAAATCATAGTTTCTCAAGTCAGAAATTTCATCTCTTGATTTTTCCATCTAGTATTTTTTTACTTTAAATGTGTCATCTAAAAAGAATTTTTGAATTTCACCTATATTCTTCTCATCATACCAATTTGTTATCAAAGAAGTAGGCATTATTAGTAACGAAGGTCTTAAAGCTTCTTTTTCTTTTAACCAAGCTAAGAAAGAGAGTATTTGTATAGTTTTTCCCAATCCCATATCATCACAAAGCAGTAAACCATTAACATTTGACTTTTTTATACAGAGACTGCATTCTTAAAAGACCTTCTTTTTGATGCTCTTTTTAATTCTATACCATCTGAATATCTGAGAGAACTAGGAAGTTCAACTTCTTCTTCAGTTATTTTTCCATATCTTCAATATAATCTAGTTTTTCAATATTATCTTTTAGAATTAAAACTTTCTCTTGCTCTTTTGTAGTGTTTTTCTCTTCTCTTTTTCAATTTCAATTGCTCTTAAATCATCTCTATATTGCTCAGCAACATTTTTATCAAATTTTTATATAATTTTCCTTTATATGCAATATAATCTTGACTATAGTTATCAGCTTCTGCCAATTCAATTATTTCATCCAATGCTTTTTGATTTGTTATAGTCTGTTATATCCTTTATAGAATTTTCTAATTTCTTTTATTTCGTTAGCTAAATTTTCCTTCGATATAAATAATTTTTCTTCACCTTCAAGATTAAATTTTAATTCAGTTTCTTCAAACTCATCTAAATTATTAAACTTATCTTGCATATAGTTTTAAATGTTCAGGTTTTTAGGTAATAGGTGTATCTGTCATAATTTTTAGGAAATTCTTTTGTAGAACCAATCCATCTCTGACATATTTTGGAGCAGGAGATGGTCTATAATTTAAGTATCCTAAACCTATAACTCTTGGGCCATAATTAAATTCAACAATTTCAGAATCAATATCCTCAAAGATTGGAGATTCTCTTTTACAAAATCTTTTTACTTATTTTTTTCATTGCTTTTTTTACAACTTTTTAAGGCATCTTTTAGCTCTCTATTTACTACAACTTTTACTTTTTATTATCTATATTTAGTAAATAAAAAATTTTGTGATAAATTTGCTTTTTAAATGCTTCTCTTAAGTTCTTATTTTGTTTCTCTGAAAGTTGTGAAGATTGAGGGAACAACTTCTAAATAATCTTCGTCACTTTCTAAAAAGTCTAATTCAATGTTCTCTAATAAAACTAGGTCATCTTCTTTTTTATAGTTTCATTAAGCAAAAGATTTGTTTTATGAGAAACATCTTTTATAGCATTTAACATTTTATATTGTTCATTAGCTTCTTTATTTTTACTATCATCATTATTATATTGATTTATTAATTTTATTAAATCATACTGCTCTTTTGTTAGGATGTATCTTTCTGAACTACTTATACTTTCTACATAGTTAGCATTTACTATATGGTATTCATCTAAACCAAAAACTTATTTTTATAACTAAAATTCTACCTTGGAACTACCAAAATACCCTTTGTTATCGATATAGACTATACCAGGGAAGAAGCTAGGCAATTTTAAAAGTTTTAAGGTACTTCTATCTAAACTATATATTTCATCATAGTCTAGTAGTAAAGGTATCACCATTTTCATCTACTTCAAATATATCAGATTTTGAAAGACTTGAAATATCTACTTCATCTTTTAAGTCTTTTAACGATATTGTTTTATCTCCAATTTTTAATATTATTTTGATATATTTTTCTTCATATTCTAATGAAAGTTTGAGTTTTTATCAGTTTCTTTTGTTTTTAAAAAGTCTCTATAATTCCCATTTTTATCTCCATACTTTTTACACTATAACCTAGTCTGTATAGTGTACTCTTTAATTTAACTTCCCAATTTCCTGAATGAGACATAAAAATTCAGCACTTTGCTCTATTTTTAATCTAAAATTTGTAGATAAATTATTTATTTCACTAAAACTTATATAGTCTTTTTTTATAGCAATAAGCGGCATTTCCTTTTTCTCCAAAACTCTATAAATAAGTGCTCATCTGTCAACATCACAATAGCTTGTTTTAGTCTTTCAAAATATCTAACTTCTTTGATGTATTTAATATATCTTCTCCAGAATTGTAACCTTACTTTATCATTTTACTTCAATTGAAAAAAATATTTTTCAAGATCTAGCACTTACAAGCTCAGATTCTCATAATTTCTATTTGTGCTTCACTAAAATCACCCCTATTGCCATTTTTGGACTATTTTTATGAGGATCTTTTAAATATTCATGAATTTTTCCCATAATTACCCTAGAACAAATACTTATGTCTTCATCTTTTCATATTCTTCAACATAATAGTTAAGAACTTTTTAAAACTTTCTATTCTTACTTCAGTGTTTTACTCTGTCATCAGCTAAGATTTTAGTTCAATATAAGGTTTTTCAAGTTTTACATAATATACTATGTCAAAGTAAAAACTTTTTCCATTATATATGAGAATACTTCTCTTTCTTTCACTTACATAAAATTTTTCTAAAGTTTCTTTTTAATTTATTATTTTTATAGCTTTTACTGTTTCATCATATAGGAATAAAAATATAATCTTTTTACTACTACTATATTCTTGGTATACTTGAGCTATCTCACTTTCTTCTTTTTAAGATCAATATTATCTTCAACCAAGAAATTCAGCTGTTTCTACTTCATTTTTATTATAATATGAAACTATTGTAGATAGATATCCATTAGGCATTCTTTTCTTTTTTTCTTTCAGATAAATCAAATTTTATACTGATAATAAAAATCAGAAAGTTCAGTATTCTTGCGAATTAAATACTCATCAACTTTTTATGTTGTAAAGTAATATTATTACTTTCATCAACTTTTAAACTTTTATTTCTTAAGACTTTTTCTATTAGTTCAAATATTTTTCATCTCTTACTTCTTTAAAAATTTGATTCCAAAAATCATTTATTTCATCTTTTCTTTTTCTAAATTTACTGGATAAAATTAAAAATTTATTTCATTCATATTAATTTCCTTCTTTTAAAGTTTTTCAATTTTCATCAAAGTTTCATCTTTCTTTTAGCTTAAATTGAATTCAACTCTTCTACTTTTATCTCTGTCAATATTTCCAGAGTTATCTCTTAAAACTTTGATATTACTTCTACCATTAGCAGTTATATAACTTTTAATTTCTTCTTTTCCTTTAAAATTAGGCATTTTCATCATAGATATATTTTTATAACTTCAAAAGCTCTTTTTGAGATAACTCCATGTTATAAATATAGCTTCCTACATCATCAGTATGTCCTTCTATTATTATTTGAGATAGTTCTTTTTACTTCTTCATCATTTAATAATAAATTTATATAGATTGGAACAAAATCATTTAAATATTTTTTCCTTCAGGTTTTAAAAAGATACTCACCAGTATTAAATAGTATTTTATCGTCTATTTTAATTGTTCCTGTTTTGAGGATCTATATCGACCTTTTTATTCCTCTTTCTTCAAAAATCTTTTTGAATTTTTGATATGATATTTTTTTCTTCAAACCAGTAAAACCTTCTATTATTTCTTCTTTTTCTTAATTCACGTCCTGTTTCTATAGTTTTAACAATGAAATAACAACATGAATATCATTAGGATACTTGCCATTAAGTCTCCTATAGATAATCAATAATTGGGTTTCTTCTATTTGTATTTCTTTTTCTTTTTATTTATAAAAACACTATTGATCACTCTTTTTCTAAAAAGTTCTAGGTGTTGTTGAGTCTTTTTGGATTTTTCTAGTAATATTCTATTTTTCAGAGATATCCTTATTTAGTTCACCTAATATAGATTGGTTTTCTAAATTTTCTTGTAATAAATCTATATTAACTTTCAAGTTTTCATCTGAAAGTTCAAGGTTTTCTTTAAAACTTCTTAAAAACTCCTTGGAATTTTTCTATAATTTCTGTTAAGTGATTGTCGTAGCCTCTGAACACATCTTCCATTCCCATATTCATAGTCTTTAACATATTCAGTTGTCAATTTATCTATTGTATTTCCATATTTATCCGATACATCTTCTAATATACTTTGATAATTTTCAAAGTTAGTATTGATACTATCTTCAAAAACCAGCAAAGCTATCTTTATATCCTTCCCATAGCTCTAGTATTGTATCCTGACCTTTTGCAAAATTCTTTTAAGTTAAGACTTACATCTTTAAAATCTGATATTATTTTTATTTTTCAGTTGCTATAAATTGAACATCTCCTGTGAATTCATTTATACTACTGTATTTCTTTTATATCGTTTAATACTATTGAAATTTTTCAAAATTTTTCTTTTAAATTTCTCATTTGTATCACTATATCTTTTGATTTATTTCATCAGAAAAAATTAAAAAAATTCATCTTTTAGAGATTTTGTTGTTGTAACTATTTCTTTCATTTCATCTTTATATTCAGCTATAAATTTATTATTTTTCTTGATGTTTCAAGTAATTCATCTTTTATATTCTCAAAATTTTTAATAAAATCTTTCTGAAAAAATCTTTTTCAAGGGTTTTCACTCATTGTTTCTTGGAACGTTCTGTTATACCACTTGTGATACCACCTATTTTATTATCAAGAACAGTAGGTCATTTGTATCAATTCTTTGTTTATTCCATTTGTTATTTGACTAGCCATATCACTGTTATAGGCTCTAATTTCTTTTAATTCATTTTTCATATCTTGTATAATTTTTCCACCATTATTTAGGAAAAATAAGTTATTCAATTTATTCTTTAAAAATAAATATTCTTTTTCAATTTGGCTCATATAGTTATTGAAAAGTAATGTTATAGAAATAGAAAAACATCCCATATAAACTTGTGTAAAAAGATGTTTGAACTCCCTCTATTAGATTACTAATTTGTCCTAAATCTCCAGTATCTCTTAAATTTATCTGAGATAGACCTAATGATAAACCTAAAAAAGTTCCAAAAATCCCAAGTCCTACAAAAAGTTGTGGAATATAATTTAAGATTTTTCATATTCATTTTTCTTTTACTAGAGAATTTTCATTAAAATAGATCTTCAGCATCAATTATTTGGTAGTAGCTATTTTCATCAGTTTTTAAAAAAGCTTGAGCTATATTCTTTCCAAACTTTTGAAAGCAATGGATATTTTTCTATATCTTCTTCCTTACTAAAAATTCATTTTTATTTTTCAAAATTTCTTTTTCAGTTATATTTTTATCTAATAATTTTTCAGTTTCAAAAATGCATTAATATCATCTAGTTCCTTAATAGTTCTTTTCTTGATTTTTAATTTTTATTAAATAAGGTGAAATAAATAAATATTCCAAAAATTAGCTAAAAAATACAACATTTATATTAAAAAGTTGAACAATTGCAATATTTTTAAAAATTCATTAAAAATAATTGTCCTACTAATCCTAATATACATGTTGCAATAAATAAAAATAGATAAACTTTTTCTCATCTTTCATAAAAATCACTCCCTGAATATATATCTAGAATATATTCTACTAACTTTTTCTATTAAAAATGTCAAGTATTAATACTAGATTTTTCTATTTTTAAACAAAATATACAAAAGTATAAAACTTAGATGATCAAAGTAGCTCTTTTATTTAAGTTAGATAGAAATAAATTTCATATCTTTATAGAAAAGGTATTATTTTTCATTAAACATATGATTTTCATACTGAAAATATTATTGGTTAGAAGTGAACTACTCCCACTTGTAGAAGTGGGAGCTTCTTTGGGAAGTATGTTTTGTTAGCCATATATTTACCAAAGCTCTTTGGGTAGTCCTACACTGATATATTTTAACTTTACTTTTCTTCTCTTAATATTTCTAATCCTTTTCTTAATATATTTATGCTGCATTATAATCTCTATCTATTTCTAGTCCACAACATTCACAATGATATATTCTTTCTGATAATCTTAGAGTTTCTTTTATACTACCACAACTTAGACAAGTCTTACTACTTGGATAAAATGTAGGGTACTTTTTATAATCTTTCTCCATACCAATTTGCTTTATATTCTAGTTGTCTTACAAATTCACTCCAACTTACATCTGATATACTTTTTGCTAATTTGTGATTTTTAGCATTTCCCTTTATATTTCAAGTCTTCTATACAGATTATATCGTAGTTATTGATAATTTTTGTACTCAACTTATTTACAAAGTCTTTTCTTTTATTTCTAATTTTATTATGTATTTTGCTACTTTTTCTTTTTGCATTTTGATCAATTCTTACTATCTGATGGTTTTATGCGTTATCTTAGCAAGTTTACATCTTGCTCGATAGTTTTCTTTGTTCTCTTTTCAGTTTTTTCTCATATTCTTTTGTTAGCTTTAATTTTCTACTTTTTGTACAATCACTCATTGTTTGCATTCTTTTTATTCAAATCTATTCCAATATTTTTATTAGTTTTTGGTAATTCTTCGATTTCTTCTTCACATAATATTGAAGCAAAAATAATAGTTCAAGACTATTTTATATTGTTACTGATTTAATTGTACCTTTTTATTTTTCTATGTAATTTGATTTTTAACTAGCGATTTTTAGTTTGGAAGTATGTAGCTATCTTTAATGTATATGTATTTTGATTATTTGTAGTATAGCTTTTGGACTGGATTGGATTACATTTATATTTTTGGAAAACCAAAATCTTTATTTTTAAGAAAATTCTTAATGCTTTTCTCAAATTTAATTAGTGCATTAACAAAGTAAAGCTACCCTTCTTTTAATAAGGATATTCTTCTTTATATTTAGTAGGGTAGGATATTTAGTTTTCAATTCTGTTGATTTATATTCTTCCTAACTTTTCTTTCATCTAACATAGAGTTTATATACTTTTCTATAGCAAACAAAGTAAGAAAAAGATTACTTGTTCTAATTGGGATATATTGGTATATACTCTATCTTTGTTTCTCTCCTTACTTGCTCACCAATACTCAATACTACTTCTACTCCATATCCTTTTATACTTCAACGGTATTATATATTTTTGAAACAATTTCAAAGCAGCTAATTATACAATAGACTTGTCGAACGAGATGATAATAGATTATGTGACATACATTTATAATTAAATATAGAGTAGTGTTGAGTAAGAGGAGATATTTGCAAAATTTCCATCTCTAAGAAGATATTTAGAGGTGAGCTGCAGCCTATCTTTTTATTTTACTCTTATAATTCTATGCGCTTGATAAATAATTTGTAAGATTTTATTAAGTTAAGCAAAATATATTTTCTTGAATTTACCTGAATTTGTGATAGATTGAAAATTTATCAAATAAATTAATATAGTATTAGTAAAGAAAAATACATAAAAGGAGACGACAATGGTTAAAAAATAATTTTATAAACAGACTTTTACACAAATATGGTTCTTTTTCGGATAAGTCTTTTGCTTTAGTTTAACACTTGTCACCAGGGAGATCCTGCTGAAGTTATGTTAACGGAGGTGTGGAAAATATTCCATCACATCAGATTGCTTGCACAGACGAGCAGAACTTGGTCTTGACTAAGCACCTTTGAACAGTATTGTAGATGGGCAGGGCACGTTGTACAAGGAGAATTAGGAAAATCTTGATTCATAAGGACTCTTTGTGGATAAAATAAAAACAGCTTTTATGCCAACATTAAAACTTTCACTTTTATCTCTTGCATTTATGATAGTGATTTCACTTCCATTAGGAACTTTTAGCTGCATTAAAAGTTAACAAATGGCAAGACTATTTTGTAAGAGCAATTAGTTTTACAGGGCTTTCAATTCAAGTTTTTAGTTTAGGGATTAATATTTTTGGTATTTTTGGAGTTATGCTTCATTGGGTAACTGTTTCAGGAGGAAAGGCTGACTTTAAATCAACTGATACTTCCAGCTTTTACATTAGGTTTTACAATGTCTCACAAAATATATAAGACAGGTTAGACATACTGTTTTTAGAAGAACTAGTAAGATTATGTTGTTGAGCTAGAATGAGAGGTATAAAAGAAAGTACTATACTTATGAAGCATGTAATTCCTAATGCTTTGGTTCCTTTAATTACTTTATTAGGACTATCTCTTGGTAGTTTATTAGGAGGGACAGCAGTTATAGAAATAATTTATAACTTCCCTGGAATGGGAAATCTAGCAGTAGCTATATCTTTTAGAATTATCCTTTAGTTCAAGCTTACGTATTACTTATAGCACTTATTTTATTTAGTGATAAAATCTTATAGTAGATTTTTCATATAAATTGTTAGATAAGAGAGTTGAGGGGCAGATTAATTGAAAACAGAAAAAATTTATAAAAGGGCACAAAACAACTTATATTTTTCTTGTAATGGCAATAATTATTATACTTAATTGCTATTTTTGCAAAAGAAATAGCTCCAAAAGATCCTTTTACAGGCTGTATGGATAAACTCTACATAGTCCTGATAAAAGTAAATTTATTGAACTGATATTCTAGGAAGAATATTCTATCCGTATTATCTATGGTACTAGATATTCACTTTTATGACCTTAGATTACTTGTTGGAACTGTTTTTACTCTTGGAACTACTTTTAGGTTTACTAGCTCGGATACTTTGGTGGAATTGTTGATGCTCTTATAATGAGACTTGCTGATATGATGGTATCTTTCCTCGGATTACTTTTTAGCTTAATAGCTGGACTTTTAGGACCTAGTATGACAAATGCAATTGCAACTCTGCCGTTACTTAGCTGGTATGCAAGACTTTCTGAAGTATGGTTTTATAAAAAGAATTATATGTTGAAGCTGCAAGACTTACTGAAGTAAAAATAAGGAAATTTTATTTAGATATATTTTACCTAATATGGTTACTCTTATGTTAGTAGCAGCAATTTCAGATATAGGAGCATTGATGTGAAATTTCAGCCTTATCATTTTTAGGTTTTGGAGCTCAGCCTCCTATTCCAGAATGGGGAGCAATGTTAAATGAGGGAAGAACATACCTACAAAGCTCCTTGGCTTATGCTATATCCTGGAATGGCAATAGTTATAGTTGTGGTTGTTTTCAATATGTGGAGATAATATCAAAAGATTTAATTGATATTAAAAGAAGAAAGATTTTTAGGTAGCAATAAAATTTTTAATATATTAATAAAGAAAGCGTGGTACATGAAAATTTTTACAAAAGAAAAGTTTTAGCTTTTCTAATGGCGAAAATCTTAATGATGTTTACTTTAGTAGCTTGTGGAGGAGAAAAAGAAAGAAAAACTACTAGCAGGAACAGAAAAAATACTAATGGGGGAATTAGTAATAGGGGGTTACAAGTTTTGCTGATACTCTTGAGCCAACTGAACAATATTTTAGTTGGTTATAACTCGTTATGGTGTTGGTGAAAACTTAGTTCGTTTCGATGAACATGGAGATTTACAAGCTTCACTTGCTGAAGATTGGAAAGTGATGGTAAATTAACTTGGGGAATTTAAAATTAGAGATGGAGTTAAATTCTCTAATGGAAATCCTTTTAACAGCAGAAGCAGTAAAATCTTCTCTTGATAGAACATTTAGAAAAAGTAAAAAGAGCAGATGGTTTCTTTCAAACCTGCTTCCTATAGTTGCTGATGGTCAAACTTAAAAATAACTACTGATAAAACCAGTTGCTGTTTTCCTCAATGTCTAGCAGATCCTTATTCTTAATAATAGATACTTCTGACAATGTTGAAGAATATGCAACAAATGCTCCTATCTGTATGGACCTTATGTATTTAGAATTTGTTCCTACAGAATATGCATGGGTGAAAAGAAATAGAAAATTATTAGTGTGAAAAGCCTGGTCTTACAAAGTTACTTTTTAAATGTATCAATGACCAAAGTACTCGTGCTTTTATCTTTTAAAAAGTGGTGAAAATTGGGTTGCTTATAATTTAAAATTGAAAATAAGGCTGATTTTTGGAGGACAAGATGATATTAATATTCAAAATTAAAATCACTTAGATCTACTTATGCTATGAATCAACATGGAGCATTAGGGAGTTTATCTCTTCGTCAAGCCTTACTTAGGCTTTAGATAAAAACATATACAGAAAAACTATTAGGGTGGAGCGGCTACCTGGTAGCTCCTATTCCTCTACATTAGATTTTTGGACTTTGATAAAACTTGTAGATGAAAATGCTTTTAATCCAGAAAGTGCAAAAAATATTAGCTAAGAAAAGCGGGATATAAAGATGTTGATGGAGATGGTTGTTGAAAAACCAGATGGATCAAAAACTTGAATTAAACTTCGTAATCTATACAAGTAGAGAAAATTAAAGTTTATACTCAAACAGCTCAAGCTAACTTGAAGATGTTGGAATCAATGTTAATTTAAAAACAATAAGATTTGTAAACTCTTTTTAGATATGAGAGATTCTGGAAACTTTTGATTTATTAATTTGGAATGTGCTCTGCTAATACAGGAGATCCTGAAAATATCTATATGAAAACTGGGATAGTTCTTCAGCATCTAACCAAGCAGGATATATATGCAAAGATTGATGAATTGTTAGATAAAATTAAATGTAGAAATTTGATCCTGAAAAGAGAAAAGACTTAGCAATAGAAAATTCAACAATTAATAATGAACGATGCTGCAACAGTATTCTTTGGATATGAAACTACTTTCTTATACTCAAATAAAAGTACAAAATTTATGTTCCTATGGATTACTATTAGTTTAACAAAAGATGTTACAGTTAGTGAATAGAAGGAGAAAAGATGTTAGAATTAAAGATTTAACGATACAATATGGAGAAAATAATACTGTTGTTGGAAAATTTTTCTCTAAATATGCAAAAAGGAGAAATATAAGTATTGTTGGAGAATCTGGAAGTGGAAAATCTACTGTTCTTCGTTCTATAATAGGTGGTCTCTTAGGACAGGGTAAAGAGTTATTTCTGGAGATATAATTTTAATGGAAAATCGCTGTAAAGTCTTTTCAAACAATGAGTGGAGAAATAAGAGAACAGTTATTTCAATGATTTCCCAAGATTGTGGAGCTACCTAGACCTAATAGAAAAATAGGTTCTCAATATTGAGTATATAGATGCTCATACTAATTTACTGAGAGCAGAAGAAAAAGCATGTTCTATGTTAGAAAAAGTACGTTTACCAGAAGTAAAAATATTATGAATAGCTATCCTGATGAACTCTCTAGGGAATGAAACAGAGAGTTGAATTGCTATAAACTTAACATTTAAACCAGAACTTGTACTAGCAGATGAATCCAACATCAGTCTAGATGTTACCACACAGGCTCAAATAATGAAAACAAATGATGGAATTAAGAGATGAATTTAATACAGGTATAATTATAGTTACTCATAATATAGGAGTAGCTGCATATATGGCAGATACATGTGTGTGGTTATGCAAAAGGAGTAGTTGTTGACAGTGGTACGAGGGAAGAAGTTATAAATAATCCCTAAGAGTGACTACACTAAAAACTACGTAAATCAATTCCTGAAATGGACGGTGAGAGTTTGTCTAATAATAATGAATTAATATAGAAGCAAAATGTAACAAAACAATTTGAAAGTTTCAACATATTTAACTGCTGTGATAATATCAATTTGTCTATGATGAAGAAAACTTTAGAATTGTTGGAGAATCTGGTGGGGAAAAATCTACTTTTTAAGAATGCTATGAATTTAGAAAATTACAAGTGGTGAAATTTTCTATAAAGGAAAGAATATTAGCAAATTTTCTAAGGATGAAGTTTGGGAGAGTAGGGCAACATATACAAATGATGGTATCAAGATCCAGGTGCCTCTTTTAATCCAAGAATGAAGGTAGTGGATATTTTAACTAGACTACTTATTAATTACGATAGACTAAAAAGGAAGATAAAAGAGCTATAGAACTTCTTAAAATGGTTGATCTTCCTGCAATTTCATTCATAAATACCCTCAAAAATATGAGTGGAGGACAAAAACAAAAGAATAGGTATAGCAAGAGCTTTTATCGTGCAGAGCCTGAAGTTTTAGTCTGTGATGAAGCTACATCTGCTCTTGATGTTTCTTACATATAATAGAGTCTTTGGTAAAATTACAAAGAAAAAGAGATTTATGTATAGTTTTTATTTGCCATGATATAGCTTTCTTCGAAACTTTTGCTCATGAAATTGCAGTTATGTATTTGAGTAATGTTTTAGAGTTTTACCTGGAAAAATTAAAAGATAGCTTATCATCCATATACAAAAGCTCTTTAAGTTCCTTATTCTCCATCAATATGGATTTTTCTGAAAAAGATAGCTAGTATTGAGGAATGTCCTAGCCCTATAAACTTGCAGCGGTTTAGTGTGTATTTCAGGGGCGTTGTAAATGCGTTAAAGAAAAAATGTAAAGTTAAAAACCTAGTTTAGAAAAAGTAAAAGAAAAGCATGGGATTGCTTGTTGTTTTACAAGAGAAATAATAATTTATAATTTCATTAATAACATCAAAAATCTTATGGTTAAAGCTGACTCCTTGACACTAACCATAAGACTATGATACTATTTAATCAACATAAATTTTGTATATCTTTCATAAACCTTATTTTCATCTATAAAACTTGGATTAAGATATAGATTTGGAACTTTGAGTTTCAAAACAAATAGCTGAGTGTTTCGTGAAAACCTATATCATGCAGATAGTTTCCTGTGAGATAACAACAGCAGGATTATCTGTTTCAACAGACATCTTAATTCCTGATTCAAGATTTTCTATTTCTAATCTTCCTATTTTTCATTGAAGATAGGATGATCTATACCATCGTAGTAATATTCTTTTGAATATCAGTCGCTATAAAAGAAATCTTTTTAATTTCTTGAGACTTTCTAAAGTCAAAAATATTGTTGTCCAAAGCTATAGTTTCACAAGGAATAGAGTTTTCATCTATGCCAACTAAATAGTCAGAGTCATTTTTAAAAATATCTTCATAGATATTATTTCAGGATTTCTCCACTTAGATTGAAATAGCTATGGTTAGTTAAATTCAAATAAGTTAGACTATCAGCTTTAGCAAAATATCTAACTTCAATTCACTATTTAAAGATAGCTAACTTTAATTTCAAGATTAGCTGGATAACCATATGTCTAAATGAGGACTATCTATAGACTAAACCATTTTCAATCTTTTTCTTGTCCAAAATCTATAGACTGATAGATCCACCATAAGGTATTTCCATTATTATTGCTGTCTCAACTTATATGCCTTTGTCTCATTTTCAATTCTGCATTTTTAATTCTTCGCAGCAGTTCTACCTATCACAGCTCCAAAGTATGCAGGATTTTCTCTATATTTTCAATATCATTAAAAACCAAGAACAATATTTCTAAAATTTCCATTCTTATCTTTTACTTCAAGCTTTTTAATAGTAGCTCCTAAATTTAAAAACTCAACTTTCAAAAATTCATTTTCTAATTTATATACTTTTATTTCTTCACTTTTCTTCTCCATCTTAAAATTTATTAAAAATGTAATTAAAATATATATAAAAGTATGCGTACAAAGTGAAACTGCATTCTAAATTTTAGATAAAAATCAAACAGAGTGAGCCGAGTAATTGTCGGCGTGTTTGAAAGCCAACATGTTGGCAAGTTTTGCCAAGTACAGCAGAACTCTTGATTTTTATCGTTAGAAAGATAGCTAGCAGTGAACTGTTTTTACTGCATATAATATTTAAAAAGAATATTTCCAGAACATTTTTAATATTAAAAACTATAGTTACTACAAAGGAATACTGGTTTAATAAATTTATTTCCTTTTAGTATTGCAAGTCTTGCACCAATAATAGCTCAACAGTCATAACAAGAGCAATAGGAATACCATAAAGCCAATTTAAGTTTCCTGAAAATCCAAAAGACTACTAAAGCTTGCAAAAGTTACTCGAAAGATTTAAAAATCTTAGTGTTTCCACTTGCTGAAGAAAAATCAAACTTAAAAATTTTAATAAGACAAAATATTAAAAATGCTGCTGTACCTGGTCCTAAGAACCCATCATAGAAACCTAGACCAAAGGCCATAATTTTTCCAAGTAAAATAGTTTTTGGGGTTGTTCCTTTATAACAGTTTACTTCTCCCATAGACTTATTTTTAAAGCATAAAGAAAAACTAAGATTAAGATAGCAAAAAGAAATAGGTTTAAAAATATTTTGTATCTATAGAAACAGCAGTCCTAGCTCTAGAGCAGCTCCTGCAAGAGAGAAAAGAAATAATTTGAAACAATCTCTCATTTACTTTTTAGCCTTCCAGAATTTAAAAGCACTGGCAAAAAGTGGATAAGAAAGCTGAAAGCTTATTCGTCTCAATGCCATATGTGTAGGAAAAGCCTACTGCCAAAATATGCTGGTAAAGATAAGACCTCCACCACCAGAAATTGCATCAACAACAGAAGCAGTAAAACAAAAACTGCAAAGAATTAAAAATTTCATAACATCAAAATCCTGAAACATAAATTAACCCCTAATATTAATCGAATTTATAACCAATAGATATACTTCCAATAAGGTTTTTATATTTTTTTAAATCTGAAGATACAGAAAATTCAATAGGGTCCTATAGGAGAATCATAAGTTAAAGAAAAACCTAAACCTTGAGAATAATCTTTCCACATTCTAGACTTATATCTTTGCATTGGATTATCTTCATTAAATGTAGCAATATTAAATTTAGTGTTAAAATAAAGTGAATATACAGTTTTAGTTTAAAACCTAAAGTTAGATTAATTAAATCCTTCATTTGTTTTTCTTGATAATTATAACCATAGAATTCAAAAATCATTATTATCTATATTTGTATTCATACCTCCAAGTTTAATTCTTCTGTCAGCCCTTATATTATCACCTCTAAGACTGGAATAATTTAAACCATAGATAAGAGAAAATTTTGGATTTATAGGGACATATCCTTTGAGAGTGAAGGTAGACCCATATAAATTGGATTTTTGATTTTTCCAAAAGAACTTGAAAAATTATATACAAAAATTAGTTTTAACTCCTTCATAGGATTACTTATAGAATCTAAACTATCATATTTGAAACTTAAATAAGTCTTAGTGGAATTTTCAGAGTATTCCAATGATTTTGTTTCATTACCACCAGTATCTTGTTTCAGACTAGAGAACTTAGATAGAATACCATAAGAAAGTACAGTATTATTTGTAGGTTGATTAAAAAGACCTAGCTTAAAATATGCTTCCCTACTTATAAATTTAGCAATTTTTCTTATTGTCATATAGGAAAAATGGATTTTTCGTTGTAACCTATATTTGTAAGAAAACCAAATCTATTTTTTACCCCATAGTATGAAAGAGCAAGAATCAGCTCCTAAATAGTCTCCAAATTTAAAGTTAAAATTAATATTATTCTTAAATTTTCCATTGAAAACTAAGTCAGATCCCTATATTAAAAGGTTGTTCCATAGCCTGTTAAGTAATTAAATCCTAAACCTATCTTGTTTGAATGAGGTTTTTCACCATCTATAATTAAAGTATTATCGTCAATAGTGTAATAAACCTTATCCATATATTTAAGACTGTAAATATCAACTATTTTTCTATCTATATCACTTTTTAGTGATAGGCTTGTTTAGAAGATCTTTTAAAAATATCATTTAAAACTATAATGCTATTATTACTGAATTTTTCACTATATTCTATTTTGTTTATAATAATCTTGACGTCGTTATCACTAACAAATTTCTCTTTTTCTTTTTATTATCATTTTTAGTTAATAATCTAATCTTATCTATTTCTTTTTCTGCTGCAAGCTTTACCAAGTTTCATCAATTCTTCCTTTTTGATGAAGCTATAGCAGAGATATCCTTAACATCAGGACTCTATCAAAATAGATGCTTTTTCTCTCGAAACTTTAGTTATATTAGAAGCTTGTATAGTATTTGCTTGACTCATAACACTCAAGATATTATAATCATCTTTTTCTACAACAGAGCTCCTATATCCAGATGCGATAACAATATCTGCTCCCATTTCATAGGCTTCTTCAACAGGCAGGTTTCTAGTTACAAGACCATCAACATATATTTCTCCATCTATTTTCATAGGCTCAAAAATAGATGGAATAGACATAAAGCTAATAAAACTTTTGCAACATCACTCATAGAAAAAGCCTTAGTTTCTCCTGTATTTAAGTTAGTTGCAACTATTCTTAAAGGTATAGGAAAGTTATCAAAACTATCCATACTATATTTTCCCTAACATCTTTTTCAAAATTAGATATTCTTCTCAGTTCCTTTTTAAACCCTTAGGAAAATGAAAAATTTAATTCATTATCAAAACTAAGATAGGCACTATATTTTTAAACTTTCTCTAAAGATAGATTAGTATATCAGTAACAGTTTCAAAAACTACTAACATTGATATCATCTAAGAATTTTTCAATTTCATCAACAGAGTAACCAATAGAATAGAGGTTTCCAATCAAAGCTCCTATACTAGTACCAGTTATATAGTCTATTTTAATATTTTCTCAAGAACTCTTAAAACTCCTAAAGTGAGCATAACCTTTTACCCCACCACCACTTAAAAACTAAGGCAATCTTAAATTTTTATTGTCCTTAGCCGATTTTAATTTTGTATTTTCTATTTTATCTTGTAAATTTTTATCTGCTCTTCCATTTTTCAATTTCTCAACATCTTCTTTTTGCTTTTTAATTGAATTTCTTCGGCATAAGTGAAATTAAAAATTAGAAATATATATGTTAAGAAAATTATTTTTTCATAAATTAGTCTCCTAAAAATATTTACTGAACCTCCCGACTGACACCCTACGAGTGCTAGAGTCACAGGGGTTCCAAAAATCTTTAAAAATCTTTAAAAATTTTTCTAAGAAGTTTGATAGCTTTACACTACCCTTATTCTTTTTAGGGTGTTCAGCTCACCTCTATTGTATAGGACACTTAAGTCCACAACTTTACTTTTTCTTAGAATATTTAATGCTCCATTACAATCTGCATTTATAGGTTTACCTGCACTTGTTTGATATAGTCCTCTTTTTATTCTTTTTCCACTAAATATATATTCTTGCGGATTTTCTTTTATCATATATTGGAATTTCATCTCCATCAAAGAAACTTTGCTTTTTGATGTATAACTCTCTTCTTGTAGTTTAAATTCTATTCCATATAGTTTACATAGATATATTAATTTATCTCTTAATTTTTCCATATGGTATATTTACAAAGTTCTGATTATTTATACTTCCCATATTTGAATTTTTTGAAAATCTTCATTATATCCTAGAATTAGTTTTCCTATATCATTATTAAAGACAATAATTTACAATTGTTCTTGCTGCTTTTGAAAGATAATCATTTATACGATTATTTCTCTTTCTAGTTATTCCTTTTGTCTTAATGTTGTGCGCTCAATCTTTTGCTTATCTTTTATACTTTGTACTTTTGCATTTATCTTATTATAGTATTGATTTATTGATTTTAATTTTCTACCATCTATTATAGAATGAAGCTCCAGTATTTGTAACACAAGTACAAAGATTGTCTATACCTAAATCAATTCCTAGTACATTTGTCTTTATTTAATTCCTTTGAACTCTTCTACCTCATAAATGTATTGAATTTCAAAAGTACCTAGAATGTTGTTTTTGGTATTATTCTCAATCTCTTTTTACCTTCTTGTCTTTTAATACTGGCGGTAGTTTTATCGCGATTTCTCATGTGCCTTTCTAAATGAATTTGAATAAGGAACAATCAACATATCATCTTTTAATCTAACAAAACCTATAACAAGAGTTGTAAAACCATCTTTAGCAAGATAATTAGGTAATTTTATTTTCCCATTATATTGACCATTCTTAGCAAGTTTTAAAAGTGCAAAGAATGATTGAAAACTTTCATCTACTTCTTTCAAAAATTTGTTGAGCCATATTAGAATTTAACTTCTTATAGTTCTCACTATTTTTAAGCATCTTATAGTTTTCATTATAGCTTAAATACTTTTTATTTTTAAAATAGTGTTGTTAACATTATATATAGCTTGATTCTTAAATTCTTAGCTATATGGCACAAATATTTTAAATTTCTAAACTCTTTTTGCTAAGATGTTTTTACTTGTTGTTTTAATGTTAAATACATATATAATCACCTCCTTTCATCAGAGATATTATATCATATATTCTACATTTTATCCATTAAAAGTAATGTTTTATTTATTTTTAAACATTTTTAAAGTTTTTAAAACCCCACAACAGTGGGAAGCATCATTCACATAAGTGCGCTATTACTTATGCAGTTCTCTTGATATACACTCCTTAATAAATTAGGAGATTAGCTCGAACTTCTTGTTATCTCTAACAAAGCACAGATTATATCTTATCCATAGTGTATCTCAACACCTTAGGGCGAAACCACTTCAATACCAATCGCTTGTATTGTACTTCACGAGGATAGTCGTTGAACTTTCCTTTTCAGGCTTAGCTGCTGATTGTCTATTATCATAATGTTTTAGGATTTAACCTTGCACCATCTAGTATATTTTTTTCTGCTTTCGCCACCATCACACCTATACCATATTTTTCACTTAGGTATTATGTTGTGGTTATACTAGCTTTAAGAGTTCCCAGCAATTCAGTTTCTTTGTTTGCACAGTTTTTGCTCTGTGTCTACATATAAGTTTCCTATATGCTTACTAAAATTTTCGTGCAATTCATACTCTACGAGTACATGTCCCATGACTAACACCCTACGGGTGCTAGAGTCGAAAGTGTTCTTACACTATTTAATAAATATCTTCTTTATTTTACCACAAATATTAATAAGTAGAAAATTATATTGTTAATTAGTATAAAAATTATACATAATCACTGATTATGATATAATTTAAATAAAAAGTTTTAAATAAATGGAGGGACAGTAATGATAATTGTTACAGGTGGAGCTGGAATGATAGGTAGTGCTTTTGTGTGGAAACTTAATGAAATGGGTATAAAAAGATATACTAATAGTTGATAAATTAAGAACAGAAGACAAATGGTTAAATATCAGAAAAAGAGAATATTATGACTGGATAGATAAAAGATAATCTAAAAGAATGGTTATCTCATAAAAGAAAAATGCAGATAAGATAGAAGCGGTTATCCATATGGGAGCTTGTTCAGCTACAACAGAAACAGATGGAGATTTCTTAATGGATAATAACTATGCATATACAAAATTTCTTATGGAATTTCTGTGCAGAAAAATATTAAATATATCTATGCATCTTCAGCTGCAACTTATGGTATGGGTGAACTTGGATACAATGATGATGTGACTCCAGAAGAATTGCAAAAATTAAGACCTTTAAATAAATATGGTTATTCAAAGAAATTTTTGATGACTGGGCATTTAAACAAGAATTTCAACCTAAACAATGGAATGGGTTGAAGTTTTTAATGTCTACGGACCACAAGAATATCATAAAGGAAGAATGGCATCAATGGTGTTTCCACATACCATCAATATATGGAAAAATGGTTATGTAAAACTTTTAAAATCATATAAAGAAGGATTTAAAGATGGAGAACAATTAAGAGATTTCGTCTATGTAAAAGACGTTGTGATATAATGTATTTTTATGTTGACTAACGATGTTAAATCTGGAATATATAATATAGGTACTGGAAAAGCAAGAAGTTTTATGGATTTATCTATGGCTACAATGAGACAGCTTCTCAATGATAATCTAGATAAGAATGAAGTTGTAAAAATTAATTGAAATGCCTGAAGATTTACAAGGAAAATATCAATATTTTACAGAAGCAAAAATAAATAAATTAAGAGAAATAGGATATACAAAAGAAAATGCATAGTCTTGAAAGAAGGGGTTAAAGATTATGTTCAAAAATTATTTAGCTAAAGAAGATTCTTATCTATAAAGGGGTTAAAATATGAATGTTGATATTAGTTATTATTCTTGCAATAGTTGAAGGGTATCACAGAATTTTACCTGTCAGTAGTACAGGACATATGATATTGGTAAATAAACTGATAGGTGGAGAATACTTTATCACCAACTTTTTACTAATAGCTTTTCTAATAATTATACAGTTGGGAGCAATACTTTCAGTGGTAGTTTATTTCTGGAAAGACTTAACTCCTTTTGTGGGAACTAAAGAGAAAGTTTGTTTTAAGATTTAGACTATGGGTTAAAATTTTAGTCGGTGTTATACCAGCAATGGTTATAGGACTATTTTTAGATGACATAATAGATAAATATTTTATGGATAATGTAACAACAATAGCTATAACTTTAATATTTTATGGAATTATTTTTATAGCAATAGAAGTTATATATAAGATTAAAAATGTTAAAGCAAGAGTTAGAAAATTTAGTGATTTAAAAATATGGTACAGCATTTTTGATAGGATTTTTCCAATGCTTAGCTATGATACCAGGAACATCAAGATCTGGAGCAACAATAATAGAGCTTTACTTTTAGGTTTATCAAGACCACTTGCAGCAGAATTTTCATTCTATTTAGCTATACCAACAATGTTTGGAGCAACAGCTTTAAAGTTACTAAAAATGGTTTAGTTTTTACTGAAAGAGAATGGCTTATTTAGCTCTAGGTTCAGCAATAGCCTTTGTAGTTGCCTATATTGTTATAAAATGGTTTATGGACTTTATCAAAAAGAAGTTTCGCTTCTTTTGGATTATATAGAATCATATTAGGTATTATAGTTCTTGTTTTATTGAGATAAAAACATCTAAAAAGCTTTTATACATAATTTTAATGTTATAATATTATGATGTAATCTGAAAAGGATAATAATAGAAGAGTACAGAAACAAAGATAAAAAATCTACCAGCTAATAGAACCAAAAATATTTGAGGATAGTAGAGGTTTTTCATGGAAAGATTATAACTACAATACTTTTAAAAGAATTAGGAATAGATAATGTCTTTGTACAAGATAATATTTCTAAATCTTCAAAAAGCTGTTTTAAGAGGATTACACTTTCAAAAAGATGAGTATGCTCAAGCAAAAATTAGTATATGTACTAAGAGGAGCAGTATTGGATATAACAGTAGATTTAAGAGAAGATAGTGAAACTTTTGGGAGATATGAAGCAGTTGAATTGAATGACAAAAATAAGCGAATGCTATTTATACCAAGAGGCTTTTGCTCATGGTTTTCTTACTTTAGAAGATGATACAGAATTTGTATATAAGTGTGATAATTTCTATAATCCTAAAAGTGAAGTTGGGATTATCTGGAATGATATAGACTTAAATATAGACTGGAATTTAGATAAATATAATATAAAAAAGAAGAATTAATAATATCGGAAAAGATATATATAACTTTTAAAAGAGTATAGGAGAGGAAAAATGAAACTAATATTTGGAGCTAATGGTAAGTTAGGGTACAGACTTTAAAGAATTACTTGACTCTATTGGAGAAAAAGTATATAGCAAGTGATAAAGATGAAATAGATATAACTAATGGTGATTTTTAAGAGCCTATGTTCAAAACAATGCATCAAAATTATAAGATAGACACTATAATTAACTGTGCTGCATATAACTATGTAGATAGAGCAGAAACAGAAAAAGAATTATGCTATAGCTAAATGCAGAAGCACCAGCAACTCTAGCTAATATAGCTGCTGAAATAGGAGCTAAACTATATATATTCAAGTGATTTTGTTTTTAATGGATTTACTAACTAGCTATTTATATGGTGATACTACAGGCTATACTGAGGAAGATGAGCCACATCCACTATCGACTTATGCAAAAAGCTACGTATGAAGGAGAATTACTAGTGTCACAAATAATGGCTAATCCAGAATTAAGTTCAAAAATGTATATAGTGAGAACTCTTGGGTTTTTGGTAAGGCTAGTATGAACTTTGTTGATAAGATAATAGAATTATCTAAAGAAAAGGATGAATTGAAAGTAACTGATGATCGATTTTCATCTCCTACTTATTCTAAAGATTTAGCTTACTATAGTTGGGAACTATTAAAGAGTTCAGCTGAAATGATCTCACCATTTCACAAATGATGGAATAGCTTCAAAATATGAAAGAAGCTAAATATATATTAGATAAAAATTTCTTGGCAAGGGAATTTAATAGCAGTAAAAGAGAAGACTAGATTACCTGCAGAAAGACCAAAAGTTTAGTAAATTAAGCTGTAAGAAAGATAAAGGAAAAAATTAGGAATAACTATTCCAGACTGGAAAGATGCAATAGATAGATATTTTTAAGGATAACATAAGTAATCTATAGGGGAGAAGGTAATGTCAAATAAATTAGTAAAAGTGAAGATAATTTTTATGAAGAAGATGAAATCAGTATCTATGAGATACTTAATATCTTTTAAAAATATTAAAACATTTATAATAGTTACTATAATAGGTTTGATAGCAACTTGTTTATTTATAGCTAAAAATAATTTTTGATAAAAATAATACAACTTACATCAACTATACATTGAACTATGAAGAAATAAAGAGTTATATAGGAAAAAGATATATTATCTCAAAAAGTCCTAAAGAAATACTATTAGATGATAAGTACCTAGAACTGTTATTTGAAAATCCAGAATTAAAAAGTCTTTTATGAAGAAAAAAAGTAAAAGAAAATAAAGATGATATTAATACAAAAAGAGATTTTTAACTGAAAAATAATATTTTAGAGATAAAAAGTTTACAAGATTTAGCTAAAACTAAAGAAGAAAAAGATTTGTTATCTCTGATTCATATAGAACGACTGTAAGAGTTAACAGAAAACTGATAAAAATAGAGAAGTTTCTAATAGTATTATGAAATCTTATTTAGATATTTTTAAATCAATACTATAAAGAAAATATGTTTGATTATTTGGAAGAAAGAGGCCTATTTAGAAAAGTCTTTACCTGTATTAAAGAAACAATTAGAGGATAATTCAGTTTCAGGAAAAATTCCTGTTTCATCTGGAGGTTCTGGAACAAATGATAATAATTACTTTTAAAGTATATATATCCTATACAAGTATCGAATATAGATACCTATTATGAAAAATACAAGACTTTTTGAAAGTGAATATCAATCTATAAAGACATTGATAGATTTAGAATTAAATAAATCAGAAAATTTTATTAAATATGATAGTTCAATTATTAATATAAAAGAAAAATCAGAAATATGAAAAATTAATTATGGGTGTAGTTTTGAGTTTGTGTTTAGGACTATTTACAGTCTTTGTTAAAGAATTTTTAGAAGGATATAAGAAAAAAATAAAGCAAGTAATTAATGGAGGTTATCATGAACACCATAAGAAAAACTAGTGAAATTTTTAATAGACATATTTCTATTGAATCTATCATTAGTGGTTTCAATATTTTTTTAAAAGTATGATCAACTTCAGATAACAAATAAAAATATAAATATTCTAGTATATTTTAACCTTTCTTTTTGTGTTATATATTTTATTTTAAAAATATATAATAATAGTTGGAGATTCAGTGGAACTTCAGAATATATGTCTTTTAGTGGCTTTTAAGTTCTTCTACAACAATTTTATCATATATATTTAGAATTTTTAAGACTAGATACTAAGAGCAGTCTGTATTTTTGAGGCTTGGATAATATTTACTTTTTTTGCTAATAGTTTCAAGATTCTTGATGTTTTTAACTAGAATGAAAGGTATAACAAAAAGTGATATAAATTCTGAAAATGTCCTTATCTATGGTGCAGGAGAAGCAGGAGTACTATTAGTAAAGGAATCAAGAATAAACCAAATTTTTTTCATATAAAATAGTTGGGTTTTTAGATGATAATCCTAATAAAAAGGGTGGAAAAAGTATACGGTTTAAAGGTTTTAGGTGGCTTAGAAGATGTTGAAAAAAATTATTGAAAAATATGATGTATCCAAAATAATAATTTCTATGCCTTCAGTGGAACAAAATAAGATTTCTAATATTTTAAAAAGAATTAAATAAACTAAAAGGATGTATCTGTTAAAAAATATTACCCAATGTAGATAATTTAATTGAAGAAGGAAACTTAAGTACACAATTAAGAAATATAAAATTGGAGGATTTATTAGGGTAGAGAAGAAATAAAGATTAACACAAAAGAAGTATTTGACTTTTATTCAAGATAAAATAGTATTTGTAACTGGTGGGGGCGGAAGTATAGGTTCTGGAACTTATCAATCAAATAGCTAAATATAATCCTAAAAAATTGTTAATATAGAAATTAATGAAAAATGCCTCTTATCTTATGGAGTTGGAACTAAAGAGAAGATATCCATATTTAGACTATAAGACAGAGATAGCAAGTGTAAGAGATTTAGACAAGTTAGATATGCTATTTAATAAATATAAGCTAGAGATACTATTCCATGCAGCAGCACATAAGCATGTGCCACTTATGGAAAAATAATCCTGAGGAGGCTATAAAAAAATAATATTTGGAACTAAGAATGTAGCTGAATGTTGTCTTAAATATAAATTAGAATCTGTGGTTTTAATTTCTACAGATAAGGCAGTTAATCCTACAAATGTAATGGGAGCAACAAAAAGAGTTTTGCGAGATGATATTTCAAAAAAATATTCAGAAAAAGATTCAAATACAAAAATTTATGGCAGTTAGATTTTGGAAATGTTCTAGGAAGTAATGGTTCAGTTATACTGATATTTTCAAAATTAATAGAAGAAGGTAAAAATTTAACACTTACTCATAAGGATATAATTAGATACTTTATGACTATACCAGAAGCTAGCCTCAGTTAGTTATAGAAGCAGCTACTATTGGTAAGGGTGGAGAAATATTAATATTAGATATGGGTGAGCCAGTTAAAATTTATGATTTAGCAAAGAATATGATAAAGTTATCAGGTTCAACTGTTGGAATAGATATAGTTGGTTTAAGACCTGAGAAAAAATTATTTGAAGAACTTCTATATGATGTAAATTCATCTGAAAAAGACATCAAATAATAAGATATTTATAACTAATATGGAAAATGAAAAAGTACAGGTTGATATTGATGATTACTATACAATATTAAAAGATTTGATAAAGAATAATGATACTGTTGGAATGAGAAGAACTTTAGCTAGTATTATTGGTACTTTTTAAAGGAGAGTGGAATAAAAATTGTTGAAAAGGATATTTGATATTATTTCTTCATTATTTGGACTAATATTACTATCACCTTTTTATGATAATAATAGCTATCTTAATAAAGCTTGATTCAAAAGGACCAGTATTTTTAAACAAGTAAGAGTTACAAAAATGGAAGAGAATTTAAAATTTTTGAAATATCGTACTATGAGAGTAGGTTCAGATAAATACAGTCAAATAACTGTAGGAAAAAGATAGTAGAATAACTAAAGTTGGAGATTTTTTTAAGAAAAATATAAGTTAGATGAAATACCACAATTAATAAAATGTCTTAATAGGAGATATGAGTTTAGTAGGACCGAGACCAGAGGTTCCTAAGTATGTGGCACTCTATACAGAAGAACAAAGAGAAATCTTGAAAGTAAGAGCAGGAATAACAGACTATGCTTCAATAGAGTTTTCAAATGAGAATGATATTCTAGCTAATGAGACTGATCCAGAAAAAGGCTTATATAGAAAAAAATTATGCCAAGAAAAATAGAATTAAATAAAAAATATTTATCTGAAATTTCAGTAATGACAGATATAAAAATAATTTTATTGACTATTAAAAGATATTGAAATAAGTAAGGAGATGGGAACTATATGGAAAAGAGAAAAATTACTTTTTTTCTCCACCTGATATAACAGAGAGGGAAATTGCTGAAGTAGTAGATACTTTTAAGATCTGAGTTGGATTACAACAGGACCAAAAACATTTGAAAATGAAATAGCAGAATATTGTGGAACAAAAAAAGCAGTGGCTCTTAATTCAGCAACAGCTGCGATGGAACTAGCTTTGAGATTATTTGATATAGGTGAAGGGATGAAGTTATAACATCAGCCTATACTTATACAGCTTCTGCCAGTGTAATATATCATTGTGGTGCAAAAGATAATTTTAGTAGATACTAAAAAAAGGTGAATTTAATATAGATCCTAAAGAAATAGAAAAATTAATAACTCCTAGAACTAAGGCTATAATACCAGTTGATATTGCTGGTCTTCCAGTTGATTATACAGAAATTTTTGAAGTAGTTGAGAAGAAAAAGAAATATATTTAATGCTAAAAAGGAACTTATCAAGAAAAAGCTTGGAAGAATACTAGTTTTAGCTGATTCTGCTCACTCATTTGGAAGTACATACAAAGGAAAGAAAATTGGAAGTGTTGCAGATATAACTTCGTTTTCATTTCATGCAATAAAGAATTTGACAACTGCTGAAGGAGGAGCTCTAACATGGAACCTTCCAGAAAAATTTTGATAATGAAGAAATCTATAAAGAACTAATGTTATTAGCTTTACATGGTCAAAAATAAAGATGCCTTAGCAAAATTAAAAAGCAGGAGCTTGGAAATATGATATAGTTATGCTAGGTTATAAATGCAATATGACAGATATTATGGCTTCTATTGGTTTAGTTCAACTTCAAAGATATGATGGAGAAATTTTTAAAGAAAAAGAAGAGTTAGTATCTTACTACGAAAAGTATCTAGGAAAATTAACAGACAAAATAGAATTACCTATCTTTAAAAATGATACTAAAAGAAAGTTGTAAACATTTATATATGATAAGATTAAAGAATCAAGATGAAGAAAAAGAAATGAAATTATCGCAAAAATTAGGAGAAAATGATATAGCAACAAATGTACATTTTCAACCATTACCACTTTTAACAGCTTATAAAAAATTAGGATTTAAAAATAGAAGATTATCCTAATGCGTATAATCAATATAAGAATGAAATATCTTTACCACTTCATAATTTCTTAATTGAAGATGATATACAATATATTTGTGAATATATAAAGAAATTAATTTAAGGAATAAGTTAACTTTTAAAATCATAATTATAAAATAAGGAGTTAGATTAGAGAGATGGAAAATAGTCAAAAATTTGTGTAGTTGGACTAGGTTATGTAGGTTTACCATTAGCAATAACTTTTTGCTGAAAATGGTTATAATGTTATTGGATTTGATTTAAATAAAAATAAAATAGAAAAATATTTATCAGGACAAGATCCAACAAATGAAGTTGGAGACGAAAAGAATACAAAAATGTAAAAATATAGAATTCACATATGACGAGAAAAATAAAAAGAAGCAGACTTTTATAATTGTTGCAGTGCCAACACCTGTACTAGAAAAATAAAACACCTGATTTAAAAGCCATTAGAAAGTTCTTCTGAAATTGTTGGTAAAAATTTGAAAAAAGGAACTATAGTAGCTTTATGAATCTACAGTTTATCCTGGGAGCAACAGAAGAAGTCTGTTTACCTATTTTAGAAAAAAATATTCAGGTTTAGTTTGTGAGAAGATTTTAAAATTGGTTACTCTCCAGAAAGAATAAATCCTGCAGATAAAAATAATACATTGACAACAATAGTAAAAAATAGTTTCTGGAATGGATAAAGAAAGCTTTAGATAAAAATAGCTGAAGTTTATGGAAGTATAATAAAAGCTGGAGTTCATAGAGCTTCTTCTATAAAAGTTGCTGAAGCTGCAAAGTTATTGAAAAACTCTCAAAGAGATATAAATATTGCTTTTTGTTAATGAATTAGCATTAATCTTTTGATAGAATAGGAATTGATACTTTAGAAGTTTTACAAGCAGCTGGAACAAAATGGAACTTTTTACCATACAGACCCTGGTTTAGTTGGAGGGCACTGTATAGGAGTAGATCCATATTACTTAGCAAACAAAGCTTCTGAACTAGGCTATCATGCAAGTAATATTGGCTGGAAGAAGAATAAATGATGGAATGGCTAAGTTTGTAGCAGAAAAACTATAAAAGAAATTAATAAATGCTAATATTAGAGTAAAAGGTGCAGATATTTTAATAATGGGATTAACTTTTTAAAGAAAAATTGTCCAGATTTAAGAAACTCAAAAAGTAAAATGATATTATACTAGAATTAAAAAGAATATGGAGTAAATGTTCATGTAGTAGATCCAATAGCAGAAAAAAATAGAAGCTAAAAAGAATATGGAGTCGATTTAGAAGAATTAAAAGATATAAAAATATGGATGCTATTATAGTAGCTGTTGGTCATAAAGAATACAGAGATATGGATATAAAAAGAATTACATCAATATTATAATGAAGTCTATAGCAAACCTTTACTTGTAGATGTAAAATCTATTTTTTTGATAAAGAGGAAGCAGAAAAGAGTATGATTATTGGAGGCTATAAGAATGAAAAATATCTTTACTAAATTTAAAAAGACAATATAAATATCTAAAAGAAGATATAGAAAAAATATTTCAGAAATTTTAGAAGGAGGAGCATATATAAATGGACCCTCAAACTAAAAAGTTTGAAAAAAAGAATGGAAGAATATCTAGGTGTAAAAGCATGCTATAGGAATAGGGAATGGAACAGATGCTCTAGTTATAGCCCTAGAAGCTTTTAGGAATAGGTAGAGGAGATGAAGTTATAACAAGTCCTTTTACATTCTTTGCAACTGCTGAAAGCAATATCAGTTGTTGGAGCAGTTCCAGTTTTTGTAGATGTAAAATTAGATGATTTTTAACATTGATGAAAAATAAGATTGAAAAAGCTATAACGTCTCAAAAACAAAAGCTATTATACCAGTTCATATTTTTTTGGAACACCGGCAAATATGGATAAAAATAAACGAAATAGCAAAAAAAGAATAATTTATATGTGATAGAAGATGCTTGTCAAGCAATTGGAGCAAAATATAAGGATAAAAATGTTAGTTCACTTTCTGATATAGCTTGTTTTTCATTTTTCCCAACAAAAATTTAGGAACTTATGGAGATGGAGGATTAATAGCTACAAATAATGATAATCTTGCAACTATTTGTAGAGCTTTTAAAAAGCACATGGAAGTGGAGAAAATGGAGAAATAGCATACAACTTTACTTAATAATATAGAAGAAGAAGTAAAACTAGATAGTCAAGCAGATGATACAGTTTATAATCCAAAAAAATATTATAATTATCTAATAGGTCATAACTCAAGATTAGATGAATTACATGCAGGAATATTAAATATTAAATTAAACTATTTAGATGAATGGAATAGTAAAAAGAAATTCTATTGCAAAAATATTATGATGAAAAATTAGATGATAAAAAATATAAAAATGCAATTAAGAGAAAATGATTATAATGTTTATCATATGTATATTATCCAAACTGAAAAATAGAAATGAATTGACAAAAATTAGATGAAGCAGGAATAGCTTATGGAGTTTATTATCCTGTACCTTTACATCTACAAAAAGTATATGAGAATTTAGGGATATAAAGAAGGAAGTTTACCTAATGCAGAGTATTTATCTAAGAGAACAATTGCAATCCCAGTTGATCCTGAGTTGACTGAAGAAGAAAAAGAATATATTGTAAATATATTAAAATTCTTAAAATTTAATGTTTTTATATTTGAGGAGAAGTTATGGAGCAAAAAGAAAAATATAAAATTTTATGTAAAATAATTCGATTCCACTTTTTGCACAATACTATTGGCTGGATAGTATATGTGAAGATAATTGGGATGTTATTATTATTGAAGAAAATGGAGAAGTATTAGGGACTATGCCATATATGGTAACTTATGAGAATGGTGAAAAATAATTCAGAAAAATACCACTAACTCAAAAATAATGGAATCTATATAGAGAAAAATTAAAAAGTGATATGAGCTTTGAAAATAAAAAGTTACAGATTTAATTATTGATGAAATTGAAAAGCTAGGATTGAAAATACAGACAATATTTTCACTATAATTTTACAAATTGGCTTCCATTTTACTGGAGAGGATATTCTCAGACAACTAGATATACTTATATTATAGGCAATGAAGTAACTGAAGATGAAGTTTGGAGTAATTTTAATGGAAATATAAGAACCTCAATAAATAAAGCTAAAAATTTTAAAAGTGAAAGAAAAATTGAATGTGAAGAGTTTTATAAGTTAGTAGAAAAACATATCTAAGACAAAAATTTAAATACTCTTTTGAATTAAAAAACCTTAAAAAGAATTTATGAGAATTTAAGTTATCATAATGCACTAAGAACTTTATATGCAGTAGATGAAGAAGACAACATTCATGCAGCAGCATTATTTGGAATAGATAATGAGAGTGTTTATTATTTAATGAGTGGATCAGATGAAAAGTTTAGAGATTCTCAAGCTTTAACTTTGCTAATTTATGAAGGAATTTTATATGCTAAAAGTGTAAATAAAAATTTGATTTTGAAGGAAGTATGAAGAAAAATATAGAAGTTTCTTTTCGAAGGTTTGGTGCTATTCAGAAAACCTTATTTTGATATAAGTAAAAATTTTTAGATTAAGGAGTTTTGATGAAAAATATATGGTTTATAAATGAGTATGATTTACCACCAAAGTTTTCAAAATTTAGAAGAAGATATGATATGTGTAAATATCTTCTATAAATACAAATTAAATATAATATGTTCATCATTTATGCATGGAACAGGAAGTCAACATGCATATAGTAAAAAGAAAAAAATTGAATATCAAGGCATAAATGTTTACATATTAAAAGGGATATCATATGTAGGAAATATGAAAAAGAATTTTTCAATGTTGATTTTTATGTTGAAAAATTATTTTCTTTAAATTTCCAAAAAGAAAAACCAGATTTGATTTATGCTTCATCCCCACATTTATTTGCAGCTTTAGGTGCATTAATTCAAGCTAAAAAGAAATAAGTGTAAGTTTATTTTAGAAGTTAGAGACTTGTGTCGAGACTTTTGTTCAAATTGGAGTAATAAAGAGAAATGGAATAATACATAAATTCTTTTTAATTATAGAAAAATATCTTTATAAAAAATGCAGATAAAAATAGTAAATTTAGATCCATTTTTGATTATATGGTTAACTTAGGAATCAGCAGAGAAAAAATGATTTTTTTAAGTAATGGTGTTGATTTAGAAGAATTTGATAAAAAGCAAAATTTAGAAATAGACTTAGATAAAAATAAATTTAATATAACTTATACAGGAGCCATTGGAATTGCAAATAATTTAGAACCTATAATTGATTTAGCAAAAATTAGTTAGTGATGAAAAATATAATGTTTAATATAGTTGGATATGGTCCTTTTAAAAGAATCTTTTGTAGAAAGAGTTGAAAATGAGAAAATAAAAAAATATAAAAATTTTATGATCCTATTGAAAAAGATAAGGTACCTGAAGTGTTAAGACAGAGTGATGTATTAATATTATCTGTCTTACCAATAGAAATTTATCAGTATGGAGCAAGTTTTAATAAATTATTTGAGTATTGGGCTAGTTCAAAACCTATTTTATTTTTGGAAATATAAAAACCAGATTATATAAAAAGAATCAAATTCTGGGATTTCAGTTACTACTAATAATATAGATGATTTAAAAATGCTTGTCTTGATTTATATAATATGTCAGAAGTAGATAGACTAGAATTAGGAAAAATGGACGTAAATATGTAGAAGATAATTTTGATTGGAAAAATTTGGCGAATAAAGTTGACAAAATTTTTGATGAACTATTACAAGGAGAGATGAAAAATGTATAATGTTGCAATTATTGGATGTGGAAGAATATCTCATAAGATAGCAGAAGGAGTAGCTAAGAATAATGATAGAATGAAGTTGGTTGTTTTATGTGATCCTATAGAAGAAAAAGATGTTTGAAACTGAAAAAAACATACAATAAAAAGATGGGAATTGATGCAACATTATCAAAATATAAAAATTATAAAGAAATATTAAAATCAAAATAAGATTGATATAGCAATTATCGCAACAGAAAGTGGTTATCATGAAGAGATTGGTCTATATTTTCTTGAAAAATGGAGTTAATCTTATAATTGAAAAACCATTAGCTATGTCAATAGAAGGTGCTCAAAAATTAGTTGATACTGCAAAGAAAAAAATAATCTAAAATTAGCAGCTAGTCACCAAAATAGATTCAATTATCCTATTCAACTTCTAAAAAGCAATAAAAAGAAAAATAGATTAGGAAAAAGTGTTTAATGGGATGGCAAGAATTTTATGGACTAGAGATGATAACTATTATCTCAAGCTCCATGGAGAGGAACTTGGGCTTTAGATGGTGGAACTTTAATGAATCAATGTATCCATAATATAGATTTAATAAATTGGATGATGGATGATGAAATAGATACTGTATATGCTCAAACCTCAAATTATATTAGAAATATTGAAGCTGAAGATTATGGGAGTTATTTTAATTAGATATAAGTCAGGTAAGATAGCAACAATAGAAGGAAGTGCTATAATTTACCCTAAAAAAATCTTGAAGAGACTTTAACTATAACTGGAGAAAAAGGAACAGTAGTAATTGGTGGAATGGCAGTTAATAAGATAAATACTTGGAGAGTAGAAGGAGATAATGAACAAGAGTATTTATCTATTGATTGTGGAGATCCTAATTCTGTTTATGGTTATGGACATGAAGCATTATACAAAGATTTTTGTTGATGCTCTAGATGAAAAATAGAGAGCCACTTGTAAATGGGATAGCAGGGCTAAAATGCAGTAAAAAATAATATTAGCTGCATATAAATCTCAAAAAAACAGGAATGGCTATAAAATTTGATGAATTTAAAAGAATTTTCAAGTTTGAATATGAAAGTGTAAAAAGAGAGGGAATAATGAAAAATTTTTCAAATTTGTAATGGCTACTTTGATACAAAACTATACAAAGAGTTATTTGATAGATTAGATATAAGAGGTTGCATAAATAAAATTTTTGTTTTTACATGGAATAAATCTAACTTAAGTATGATGATAAAAATTATAGTGACATATTTTTCAAAAATATTAAGATTATTTTTATTTAAAACAAAAAGTTTTAAAATCTCTTGTCTGTAGAAACAAAAGTTTGATTATGATATTATACATGCACATACGTTATTTTCTAATGGTGACATAGCATTAAAATTGAAAAATGAAATATGGTATTCCTTATATAGTAGCTATTAGGAATACTGACATAAATGTTTTTAAATATTTCTTTAAGAAAGTATGGATTAAAAATTATGGAAAATGCAGATAAAATAATTTTATCTCCTTCATATAAAAAGAATGTTTAGAAAAATTATGTTTCAATAGAAAAAGAGAAGAAATAGAAAGAAAGGTAGCTATAATTCCAAATGGAATTAATAAATTTTTGGATTGAAAATTCTGTAACTTTAGACATAAAGAAATAAGGTTAATTTATGTAGGAAGTATAGATAAAAATAAGAATGTGATTACAACAATATCAGCTTGTAAGAAATTATTATCACAAGGATATGAAGTAAAATTTACTGTAGTTGGGGATATAGAGATTAAAAATTGATGAATTAAATGAGAAATTTATACAACATATTCCTTATTCCCCTAAAGAAGAAATAAGAAAATATTTTTGAAGAGAGTGATATTTTTATAATGCCTTCTGAGTATGAGACATTTGGATTAGTATATGCTAAGCTTTATCACAAGGTTTACCTGTTATTTATACAGAGGTCAAGGATTTGATGGACAAATTCCAGATGGTGAAGTTGGTTACAGTGTGAGGTATGATGATGTAGATGAAATTACTGAAAAATTATTTTAATCTATGATAATTATAATACTTATTCTGCTAAAATTAAGAATTATACATAAATTTGATTGGGAAAACATAACTGATAATTATAAAATGATTTATGAAAATATTATAAATAATAGGAAAAGAACTATGAAATATTTGCATATAATGAGAAATGATAAATTTATAAATCCATTTATAGATTTTATTAATAAGAATTTTTCAAAAGAAAAATACTTTTTTATAATAGATGGTTTAGAACTACTAAAGTTGTTAATGATGTTGAATGGTATATTTCAAAAGGAAGAAAGTTAAAAGGAATTTTAAAAATTGTATTATTTTTACAACTTCCAATTTTATATATAAATTATTCAATTATTGTAGAAAAATGTGAAAAGATATATTTACATGGATTATTTGATCCGAGAATTACAACATTTCTATATATTTTTAGATTCTTTAAAAATCTTATTGGATTATGTGGGGCGGAGATTTGTACTCTTATAATGATAGAAAGAGTTTTACAAAAATAGAAGATTATGTAAAAGGTAATATGAAAGGATATATATCTTATATAAAAGGGAAATTTAAATTAGCTTAAGAATATTTTTAAAGCCAAAGGTAAATTTTTATAGTTCTTTTACTTATCCAAGTAACTTATATATATGAAATAGGAAGAGAAGAAAAGGAGGAATTATGGATTCAAATTGGTAATTCAGCAGATCCTTCAAAATAATCATTTTGAAATTTTAGAAAAATTATCAAAAGTTTAAGGATAGAATATAAAAACTATTTTGTATTCTATCTATGGTGGAAATAAAGAGTATAATAAAAAGGTAATAGATAAAGGTATAGAGGTATTTAATGACAAATTTTTATCCAGTTTTAGATTTTATGAAATTTGATGAATATATGAATATCTTCATTAGATATAGCACTTTTTGCTCATGATAGACAACAGGCTTTTTGGAAATATTACTTCTTTTGAGTATGAAAACAGTTTTATTTAAAGGAAAAAGTTACAACATATCAAACATTAAAAGAAATGGGAATAGAAGTAAGGTCTTTTGATAAACTTGTAGATTTGGAGGAATTTGATGAGAATACTTTTAGAAAATAATAGAAGAATAATAGAAGAAAATTTTCAGAAGAAATGTTGATAGAGCAATGGGAAAAATATATTTGAAAAATAAAAGTAGATAAAGGAGGAAATTTTTGAAGAGAGTAGTTATATTTGGGATAGGGAGACAATGGAGAACTAACAAAAATATTATTTTGAAAAATGATGAAAAATATGAAAATGATTATGAGGTAGTAGCTTTTACTGTACAAAAAGAATATTTAATTGAAAAAGAATTTAAGGGAATTCCCTGTTGTTGAATTTGAAAATCTTGAAAATTTATCCCTCCTGAAGAATTTTTATTTATTTATAGCAGTGGGTTATACTACAAGAATGAAGTAAGAGATATACTTAGAAGGAGAGGATATAAATATGTGAGTTATATAGCTCTAAAGCTAATATTTTTAGCAGATAAAATAGGAGAAAAATAATTTTTATATTAGAAGATAATACGGTTCAACCTTTTTGTAGAAATTAAACAATAATGTACTTTGAGTGGAAATCATATAGGACATCATGGAAAATAGGAAATAACTGTTTTATTACTTCACATGTGAGTTATATCAGGAAGATGTATCATAGAGGATAATTGTTTTAGGAGTTAATAGCACATTAAGAGATCATATAACAACAAAATATAAGACATTATTGGGAGCAGGTTCTTGGATTTCTAAAATACAGAAGAATATGGATATATCTATCGGCAGAAGCTGTAAAAATAAATAGTACAGATTTAAAAATTTTCTTAGAGGTGATATAAGTATGAAATGGAAAAATTAGGAAAAATATTTGATGTAGACGGTATAGAGTTAGATTGGATGAATAGCCATGCTATGATTGCGTTAGTAGAAAAATATTCTAGATACACAAATAAGAGTATATTTTCTCCTAGAGATATTAGAAATCGTTCAAGAGCTGCTGGTTTTATTTTCGATATGGACAGAAATAGTAACATATACAAAAGAACCTTTTATTAGATTTGGGTGAAAAGAGGATGTTTTGATGATTCTGGTGATGCCAACATGTATAGTGACATTGGAAGATAATCATATCTTTTATTATAATGGATGGACGATTAGGAGGAACTATTCCATCATTTAATGGAATAGCAATTAGTAATGATAATGGAGAAACATGTAAAAAGATGGAGATATCTGTAGCATTAAATAGAGATGAAATTGACCTTATTCAACTTTTGCTACTTTTGTAGTAAAAGATAAAGCATATGAAAATGTGGTGTGTTCTTTAATTAAATGGAAGAAAAATAATGAACTAAAAGCATTATTATCATATAAAATATGCAAGAATCGTTAGATGGAATAAATTGGAGAAGGGAAAAATTTGTATAGATTTTAAATACTTTAGAGTATGCAATTGCTAGACCTTGTGTAATAAAGAGGAAATATATATAAAATGTGGTATTCATATAGAGCAGGAGAAAAATTTAACATATAGAATAGGTTATGCAGAATCAATGGATGGAATAAATTGGGAAAGAATGGATGAAAAATGAATTTAAGTATTTCTGAATCAGGATGGGATTCTGAAATGATTTGCTATGCTTATTTATTTGAACATGATAGTAAATTATATGTTATATAATGGTAATGCATGGGAAAAACAGGAATAGGCTTAGCAGTTTTGGAAGAGGAATAATTATGAAAAATAGCGATACTTTCAGTCAAATTATATACCTTGGAAAGGTGTATTTGATATGATGAATAAAGTAGATACTTTTGTGGAGGATGTAGATTTTACACAAAAAGAGATTGGAGAACTAGAAATAAGATAAAAAACTTCTGAAGGAGAAGTTTGGTTAACTATTCCAGTTAAAAAGCTCCAAGAGGAACAAAAATATGTGAAAATAGAAATTTCACAAGATGAGAATTGGCAAGAGAAAAACATTATAAAAACGATAACACAATATTATAAAAAGCTAAATATTTTGAAGATTATAAATGGCTTTTTAGAAAAATATATTTAGAAAAAGTGGACTAACCTATCAGAATTTAATATTTTTACTAATATTTTAATAGCAAGAGAATTAGGAATAAAAACAGAGTTCGTAATCTCAAAAAGATTTAAATACAACAGGGACAAAAGATGATAAATTAATAGAAATAGTAAAAAGCTTTTAAAAAGGTGATTATTATTTATCTGGACCTGCAGGAAAGATTATATAGTGAATCAAAAATTTGAAAAATGGAATTAAACTAGCATATATAAAAATATGATTATCCTGAATATTCTCAAATAAATGGTGAGTTTAACTCATTTTGTTACTATATATTAGATGTTTTATTTAATGTAGAAAAAAAGCTGTAAATTATATATTTACTGGAGAAAATTGAAGAGCTAATGGAGGAAATATGATACCATTTAATATACCACCATATGTTGGAAAAAGAATTAGAATATGTAAAAGAGGCAATGGAAAGAAATCGTAAGATTTGTGGTGATGGACCTTTACAAAAAATGTAGTGAGTGGATGAAAATAAATTTAATGTAGTGCTAATTATTAACATCATGTACTCATGCAATAGAAATGACAGCAATATTAGCTGATATAAAAAGAAGGAGATGAAGTTATTGCACCTTCATTTACATTTGTTTCTACTGTAAATCCATTTGTTTTAAGAGGAGCAAAGATAGTTTTTATAGATATAAATCCTAAAACAATGAATATGGATGAAAATTTAATAGAGGATGCTATTACTGAAAAACAAAAAGCTATACTTCCAGTTCATTATGCTGGTGTTGCTTGTAATATGGATAGAATAATGGAAATAGCTACATAACTTATTGTTATAGAAGATGCAGCTCAAGGAGTAATGTCTGAATACAAAGGAAAGCCTCTTGGAACTATTGGAGAATATGGTTGTTTTAGTTTTCATGAAACAAAAATTATTCTATGGGCGAAGGAGGAGCTTTTACTTTATAAATACAAAGAAAATGTTGAGAAAGCTGAAATAATATAGGGGAAAAAGGGACAAACAGAAGTCGTTTTTTAGAGGACAAGTGGATAAATATACTAGTAGATATAGTTCTTCATATTCACTAAGTGAATTAAATGCAGCTTATTTATATGCACAGCTTGAAAATGCGGATTTAATATATAATGATAGAATGAATACTTGGAATAAATATAAAGAATTATTACAAGAATTAGCAGATAAAAATTTAATAGAATTACAATATATACCAGAAGATTGTAAGTATAATGCTCATATGTTTTTATATAAAATGTAAAGATTTAGACGAAAGAACAAGTTTGATTGATTTCTTAAAAAGAAAATAATATAAATGCAGTATTTCATTATATCCCACTTCACTCAGCAGAAGCAGGATTAAAGTTTGGTAGATTTCATGGAGAAGATAAATAGTACAACAAAAGAAAGTGAAAGACTTTCTAGATTACCCTTTATTATGGGCTAAAGGAGAGAATGTTAAGTATATAACATCAAAAATAAAGGAATTCTATGGAAAAAATAATTTAATAAAGAAATTCTTTTATCCTTTTTCAGTAGGAGGACATATAAATATTATAATTGTTCTTTATTATTCCTATAACAACAAGAATGCTTTTCTCCTGAACAATATGGAGTTTTTCACTTATAGATGTTATAGTACAGATATTAGTAATCACACTTCTTTATCGATGGAACAAGGTTTTGTAATAGATTCTTTTTGAAGAAGAAGAAGAGATAGAGGTAAGTTACTCTATACTCTTTTAGTACTTTTTATATTAGGAACATTAGCATTTTATTAATTTTTATTTTTTAGAAAAGATATTTCTATATTTATTATTGGAAAAATGAGAATTTTATATGGATATGCCTTATTTTGCTGTTTTGTTTAGGACTGTGAACACATTTTCTTTTGGGTTATAAGAATGAAACAGAGAGGAAATATTTTTCAACATTGACTGTAGCTATAAAATTATTTGAGTTTCTATTTTTATATTAATTTTATTTCAGTATTTTGGAAATGATTACAAGACTTTAATTTTTCTACTATATTTGCTAATTTAATGGTAGCTATACTTCAATATTATTTGAAAGAAAAAAGTATGGAATTTAAAAATTTAAAATTTTTAAAAGATTGTAAGATAACAGAATTATTTAATTTCAGCTCTCCTTTAATTTTCTAACAATGGCTTTAAATTGGCTGTTTGCTCTCATTAGATAAAAATAACAATAAGAACATTTTCAAATTTAAATGAAGTTGGAATATATTCTGGTGCTTTTAAAATAGTTGCTCTACTTTCGGTTATACAAAGTGGTTTTCTCGACTTTTGGACGCCAACAGCATTAGAACATTACACTAAAAATCCAGAAGATACTGATTTTTATAAGAAGGCCAATGATTACTTATCCTTAATATATATTAGGAATAGGAATATTATTAACTAGAGATATTATTGGACTTTTTATTAGGAACAAAAATTTTATAATTCTATTTTTGTGATGCCAACATTAGTGTTTATACCAATAATGTATTTGTTATCTGAAAACAACAATGATAGGAATAGGTTTTAAAAAGAAAACCAAATACTTTTTTATGTTTCTATTATAGCTCAATATCAAATTTTTATTGGAAATTTATTGTTAGTTCCATATTTAGGTGCAAAAAGGAGCTACAATCTCTCACTGGAATATCATATATAATATTCTTTAGTGCAAGGACTTATTTTTCTAATAAGTTGATAAATTGGTTTTAATTTAAAAAGGATATATGTAATAACTTTTTAATGCTTTTTATATGCTCTATTTTTAAGTTTTTATAATAAAAATATATCTAACAATAGGATTGGGGATTTTGTTAGAAATAGTTTTTACTTTTGATTTATTATCCAGTTATGAAAGAACTTTATTCTAAGTTTATTGAAGAAGAGAGGTAAGAGAATAAAAGTGATTATTTATATTTATTTATCTATATCTTTGAATTATAAAAATAGAATTTTTCAAAAATAAAAAGTCTAATTTTCTAATATTTATTATTATATTTTCTTTTTCTTATCAAATGGGAAGCGATTGGTTGTCATATCAAGAATGGTATGAAAATATTTTTCCGAAATTGGAATGGAATAATTTTTACAAACAAATTCAAGGTTTAGAAGGTTTAGAGGTAGGATATGTATTACTGAATCTTATCATTTAGGATTTAGTTATGAAATATTTATGGAACTGTTCTTTTTATATGTTCTTTTATAATATTAAAGTTTATTCAAAAAGAATCTAAGAATCATTACTAGCTTTTTATGATAAATGGTTTTTAGTAGCACTTTAGAGCCTGTTTTTAGACAATTGATAGCATTAACTTTTATAATAGCTATAAATATTTGAAAGAAAGAAAAATATATAAATATACATTTATTATACTTGTTGCAAGTTTATTTCATAAAAAGTGACATTGCTATTATTACCCCTATATTTTTGTAGAATATATAAAATTTAATATGAAGAAATTTATTTTACTTACTCTAAAATTGTATTAAATATTTTTAGAAATTATTTTTAATTTTACCAAAGTATGCAAACTATTTAAATTCTGAGAGATATATGTTAAGAGATGGAAGTTTGAAAATGTATATAATATACTTTTATTATATATTTATACTTTTTAATATCTATAGAGGATGAAAACTATATTTTCGGTTTAACTTCATTATATATTATAGTTTATTTTTATCTAATTATTTTCCAATTATAAAAGATTTGATTTATATTTACTTCCATTTATTTCAATTACAATATCTTATGTAGGGTGAAATACGCTTATTTAGAAATAAAAAGTAAAATAAAAAGTATATTCTATACTTTAATAACTTTTCTTTTTACAGGGATATTCTATAAAAAAATTATTATTTAGATGAATTTAATAGAGTTTCGTTATTTAAATTATAAAAATTATTTTATAGAGTTATCAAAAGAAAATATAGCTAAAAAATTTTTATGAAAAAGTAGTGGCTATAAAGAAAAATAGATATTTTACAAGAAAAAGAGAAAAATAATTAAAGAGGTAGATTTAATTGGGAAAAAGAAATTATGACTTAGACTTTTTAAAAATAGTAGCAATAATATTGATAGTTTTTCATCATTACCAACAGATATTAAATATAGACTCAAAGGATCAATTTTATGGAGGAAATTTTATTTTGGTTATTTAGTAGAGTTTTTCTTTCTTGTATCTGGATTTTTAATGTTTAACTCATATTGAAAAATAAAAGGGTTTAACCTTTAAAGATTTTTATTAGAAGAATAATTAGACTCATGCCACTTATAATAATTGCAGCTATTAGTTATGAAATTTTATTGTATATCTATCCTAAAGTATTTGGAGATTATTTTTATAATTTAAAAACCTGATTTTTGGGGATTAATAATTTCTGTGTTAGGGAATTCAAGCAGGATGGACTTTTTGAAAATCCAATGATTAATAATCCGATGTGGTATATAAGTGTGTTACTCTTATGTTATATCATATTTTTATATTTTTGACAAAAGATCTCAATAACTAAAAATATAATCATATTTATTTTTATATTGCCATTGTATTTTTGGGGTTTGTCAATTCAAAAGAATGGAACTGATTTGGCTTTTTAATTTCCTATACAGCTAGAGGATATTATGCCTTCTTTTTGGATTGGTATTTTTCAATATTATAATTATGAATAAGTAAATTTATAAAAATATCATCAATATTTTCAGTAATACTTATAACATTCTTAATTGTAAGACATTATTCTATTATTGATATAAATTACACTTTAACTTTTTATTTACTATCCAGCATTAATAATTATCTTTAATTCTGACATAGTAAAAGAATACTTTATAGTAAAAATTACTGAAAAAATTGGAGAAATCTCTTTTTAATGTCTATGTTTGGCATGGTGGCTTTATTTTTATTATTACCAATTATAAATAAGTATTATAGTCTTAATATTAATTTTTGTTCTTATAAGACAATGGTTATATCTACAGTAGCTTTATATATTTTTGGAGCAATGTCTTATTATTTTATAGAAAAATATTTAAGAAATACACTTTAAAATTGTTTTCTTGTCAGAAATTAAAAATAATGTTGATAAAGGTTATCTTATCAACATTATTTTTATCTATATCATTAGAGTCTATTAGAAGTAATATTTAGAAGTTTTTGGGATTTTTATATTTTTCTTATAGATATATTTTACATTTTTATTTTCCTTATATAATATTTGGGAAACTCTTTTTCACCATCATTTGTTGTTGAAAAATTAATTGAATTTCATCTAAATTGATATTTATTTCTTTTACTATCAAAAGTAATTTTATAAATTTCATCATTACTTTTATTTTCATCAACCTTAAAAACAAGTCAAAATTTTTCTTCATATATATTTTTTAAACCATTAATAATAATACCTTTTTCAAATTCTAAATTTAAATCAAAACTCTTAAAATTATTATCATCTATTATATTTTTCAGAATAAAAATAGTACTCTGGACTTCTATTTAGTTCTTCATAATTTTTAGTGTTTAGTAAAAATGGAGTAATTTTTCTTTTTAAAAATTAGCCATCTCAAAATGAAACTTCATCAGATCCTGCCAGTGAAAGATGAGCATTATCTAAAAATTAATTTTTCATATTTTTGTTTTTCCAGTATTGAAATCGATACTATCAATATTATACTTATTCATCAATTCTTTTTAGAGAAGAATTATATAAAAATATTTAGTACATCATAGTCATCTATAACTGGTGGAGAGGCTAAAATAACTTTAATCCCTTTCTTTTGACAAATCTTAAATAAATCTTTCTAATAATTTTTAAATAATTTTCTGATATAGAAAAGGAACTATTAGGAATATTATTGTATATTTTTCATAAATATCATAAGTAAGACTGTATCTAACTGAATCCCCAAAACATAGCCACCAAATCCCTTATTATTAGTTCTTTTCTTCCCAACTTTTCATAACCTTTATGTTCTTCTTTTTAAAATACTAAATTCTTTCCATCTGCTATGATAATAAAAAGTATTGATAAGATGATTCCCCATTTTGTAATAGGTAAAGAATTTTTAATAAGTCTTAATTTATTTACAGAGAAACTCATAGTATCAAGATGTGGTCTAAGAGCAGGAATACTTTGGCTCTCTTTTTAAGAGGGTAAACTTCAATTACTATTACTTTAGGAGTTTGTCTTTTTAGTATTTCCAAAAATAGCTGAATATGTAATTGAAAAAGATTGACTATCAGTTCCTAAATTTAAAGAATTACATTTTAAATAGTGATCAAAAAGCCTAGGGTTAAAAAGTGCAATATGAATGAGAACTTCCAACAAAAAGTAAATCAATACTATCCTTAGAATTTTGTAATAAGCATAGTTAAGAAAGCTATCAAATCTTTTTAAATATTTTTCTTCATAGTATTGAAAAGATGAAACTAAAATAATTAAAAATATAATAGATTTAAAAATTTTTCATTTTCCCCCTTAAAATCCCATATAAATAAAATTGACTGGATTATAACCTTCTCCATAAATACCAAATATAACAATAGTATGGACTAATAGAATATATAAAAGCCCATCTAAAAAGGGAGATAAAATTTTTGAAATTTTTCTCTGACTTCAATTTTTGACTTGCTCTTTCAAATAAATATAAAATAAATAATGAAATAATTAAAAACTATAAAGTCTTTTTATCGATACTTCCACTTTCTATCAATTTTCCTATAGTAGAAAAGGAATTTTTGTTAATTTTTAACCATGGTATAGGCAGTTTTCCAATCAGAAGCTCTAAAAAATATCCAAGCAACAGAGACTAAAAATAAAGGTTATAAACTTTGAAATAAAAAAATCTCTAAATTATTATTATCTGAAATAAGAGATAAGATTTTCTATACTTAAAAACTTCTTTTAATTTTATTTAAAGTATCAGCTATTAAGTCAGCTAAAAATTTGGTAAAAAGCATGTAATAGTCCCCAAATAATAAATTTAAAACCAACTCGTGCCAAAATCCACTAACAAAAAAAGTTATAGTAATGTTAATATATTTTCTAAAAAGTTCCTTTTCTATTTCCACCTAGAGGAATATAAATATAGTCTCTAAGCCAAGTACTTAAGAAATATGCCATCTACTCCAAAAATCTTTAATAGAGGTTGTAGAATTTGGAAAAATTAAAGTTTTGAATTAAACTAATATTCATACTTTGAGCAATTCCTCTACTCATATCAACTGCACCAGAAAAATCTGTATATAATTCTAAGGCATAACACATTCTGACAAAAAGCATAATAACACCAGTGTATTCAGTATTTTTATCAAAAATCTCATTAGATATCATATTTAATCTATTAGAAATAACTAATTTTTAAAAATTCCCCAAAAGAACTAACTGTAAAACCAAAACAAAAATTGTTTGTAGTCAAATTTATGATGAGTTATTAATTGCTTTTTCAAGCTGCTCATATCTTGAAATAGGACCCTGTAAGAATATTGGAAAAATGTCATATATAATAAAAATGTATAAAAATTTTTCTCAATTTTATATTTATTTTTATAGATATCAACAATGTAAGCAATTCCTTGTAAAGTGTAAAATGATATTCCTAAGGGTAAATAAAGTTTACTTGCTATTGAATTAAGAACAATAGATTGAATATGTAATTTTTCTAAAAGATAAGCAAAGAATTTCAAATATATCAAAAATTCCACTGGTAAAAATAGAAAATACTAAAAATACTTTTTGTATTTTTCAAGTAAAATTCAGAAAAATAAAAATACTTGAAATCCCTAAAATAAAATATAAAAATTCTATTTTATAAAAACTTATATAATAAAGATTAAAAAAATTAATAGTATAAATTTTTGTAATTTTTGGGTACAAAAAGTATGTAGGAGTGCTAAAAATTAAAAATTCAAAAAGTAGTAAAAATTCATAACCCCTCCTAAAAAAATAACTAAGTATAATTACTAATGTTACATTTTTCTAAAAATTGTCAAGTATTTTTATTGTAATAAATTTAAGTTTTATAATATAATATATTATAGATAATTAAAATATAGAAAGGAGTAATTAATGAAAGGAATAATCTTAGCAGGTGGAAGTGGAACAAGACTTCATCCTTTAACAAAAGAGTATATCAAAACAAATTTTTACCAATATATGATAAAACCAATGGTATATTACCCATTATCAGTATTGATGTTGGCAGGAATAAGAGAAATTTTTAATTATTTCAACTCCAAGAGATATAAATTGTTTTTAAAGAACTTTTAGGTAATGGAACAGAATTAGGAATGAGTATTCAATATAAAATTCAAGAACAACCAAATGGTCTAGCAGAAGCCTTTATAATAGGTGAAAATTTTATAGCAAATGATAATGTAGCTCTTGTATTAGGAGATAATATTTTCTTTGGACAAGGATTCTTCCGATAGTAAAAAAGCTGCTAAGTTAGAAAAAAAGGAGCAGAAATATTTGGTTATTTTGTAAAAGATCCAAGAGAATATGGTGTTGTTGAGTTTGATAGGGATAATAATGTAGTATCTTTAGAAGAAAAACCTGAAAAAACCTAAGTCAAAAATATGCTGTACCAGGTCTATATTTTTATGATAATACAGTTATAACAAAAGGCAAAATCTTTAAAACCAAGTAAAAGAGGAGAATTAGAAATTACAGATTTAAATAGATTGTATCTTGAAGAAAAATCTTTGAAAGTCAATTTGTTAGGTAGAGGTTTTGCTTGGCTTGATACAGGAAGTCATAAAAACTTATTACAAGCCTCTAACTTTATAGAAACAATACAAGAAAGACAAGGAAATTATATAGCTTGTATTGAAGAAATAGCTTATAGGAATGATTGGATAGATAAAGAACAGTTAATAAAAATTAGGAAAGGAACTAATTAAAACTGATTATGGAAAATACTTGATTGAGATAAGTGAAGAAATATAAAATATCTAAAGTAAAGTGGGAACACTATGGGAGGAAATGTGAAAAACATCTGAGAATAGTAGTTATCATGTCTTAATATTTTTGATAGTTCCTTATTTTGTTGACCTTTTTGTTATTGGAAATGAAAGTATAAAATAAATGTTAAGAATTCTGAATTTTTCTCATTTTTGGGTTCTTATTTAGGAGCAGGCTTTGGACATTAATAACAATATTAGAGTACACTATGGATAAATAAAATAGAAAGAAATTTAAAAAGAATATAAAGAATTTTTATGAAAAGGTAGAGAAAACTAGAAAATAAATTTACTTTTTCTTAATACAGTATATTTAGAATATTCTAATTTAAAGAAATCTAAAAAACTTGTTCAATATACCAAATTTTTAGATCAGGGTCTCGTAGAGCAGATACAGTATTTTTAAGAAAAATTATTCTTGAATTAGGAGAAGATTTTATTGACATAGCTAATAAAATTGTTTTGATCTCAGAACAGGACTATAATTATAAAGAAGTTTTTAGAAAATGGAACAAGAAATGAAGGAGCTATATATATAAAATATCAATCCATTTCTAATTTAGTAAATGGAAGAATTTGATAAAGATGAGATATTGAAAAACAGAATATAATTATTGGAATTATTATGGGAAATTTTTTTAAAGAGCATGCGAGGAAAAAGCAGAGAGACTGTAAATAAAGAACAATAAAAATAAGAGAGGACTTATATGAAAACATATCTAGTAACAGGGGCTGCAGGCTTTTATAGGAGCAAATTTTTTAAAAATATATCTTAAAGAAATATGAAGATATAAATATTATAGTTGTAGATGCATTAACTTATGCTGGGAATTTGGGAACAATAAAAGAAGAATTAAAAGACAGTAGAGTTAAATTTGAAAAGTAGATATTAGAGATAGAAAAGAAATAGAAAGAATATTCTCTGAAAAATAAAGTAGATTATGTTGTTAACTTTGCAGCAGAATCACATGTAGATAGATTCTATAGAAAATCCACAAATATTCTTAGAAACTAATATATTAGGAACTCAAAATCTATTAGATAATGCTAAAAAAGCTTGGACAGTATCAAAAAGATGAAAATGGATATCCAGTATATAGAGAAGGGATAAAATATTTACAAAAGTTTCTACTGATGAAGTATATGGAAGTTTATCAAAAGATTATGATGAAGCAATAGAACTTGTGATTGATGATGAAGATGTTAAGAAAGTTGTAAAAATAGAAAGAATCTAAAACTTATGGAAATAAATTTTTACAGAAAATAGTTCAGTAGATCCAAGAAGTCCTTATTCAGCTTCAAAAACAGGAGCAGACCACATTGTTATAGCTTATGGTGAAACATACAAGTTACCAATAAATATAACAAGATGTTCAAATAACTATGGACCTCATCATTTCCTGAAAAATTAATACCTTTAATGATAAAAAAATATTTTTAGAAGGTAAAAAGCTTCCAGTATATGGAAAGGGAGATAATGTAAGAGACTGGCTATATGTTGAGGATCACTGTAAAGGAATAGATTTAGTATTAAGAGAAGCAAAAGTTGGAGAAGTATATAATATAGGTGGTTTCAATGAAGAAAAAATATAAATATAGTTAGATTAGTAATAGACATATTAAAAAGAAGAATTTACTAATAATGATGAATATAAAAAAGTTTTAAAAACTGATTTATCAAATATTAACTATGATTTAATAACTTATGTACAAGATAGATTAGGACATGATATGAGATATGCAATAGATCCATCTAAAATAGCAAAAGATTTAGGATGGTATCCAGAAACAGACTTTGAAACAGGAATAAGAAAGACTGTTAAATGGTATTTAGAAAATCAAGAGTGGGTTAATGAAGTAGCTTCAGGAGATTATCAAAAATACTATGAAGAAATGTATGGAAATAAATAGTGAGATTAAGAGAATTTTTGAGAGAAATCTAAGAAGATTCTCTTTTTTTGTTAAAAAAACATTTTATTTATTTTGTAAAAATGTGACAAATTAAAAATAAATTGATTTATCCTATGATATATAATATAATAAAAATAATAAAAATAATAATGATAATAATGATAATAATGATAATAATGATAATTAAGATAATTATATAGATGGAGGATGAAAAGATGAAAAATATAATTGTGAGATTATTAGAAATAGAGATAATCAATCTAAAAATGTAAAAATGGGAAAATAAATTTTTAAACCCAACATAAAAAGAAAACCTTAACATTACAAATAGGAGATATTCTAGGAGTTTATGGACAAAAATGGCTCTGGAAAAAACAACTGTAATTGAAGCTCTATCTATATTAAAATCTATTTTAGTGGGAATGCCATTAGATGATGACTTAAAGAATTTAATAACTTATGGAGAAAAAGAATATTGAACTTTTATTCAAATTTTATATTGAAATAGAAGATAAAAATATATAGTAGAATATAAAATTGTTATAGGAAAAACAGAAAAACAATACTATTGAAATTTTAAATGAAACTATAAAAATATTCAATTTTTATAGAAGAAGATAAAAGATGGAAAAATACTCAAACTTTAATAGAAACTCCATTTAGTGAAGATATTATAAAATTGAAAAAAATATAATAAAAATTTCTCTAATGAAATAGATTTATTAAAAATACTTGTAATTCAAGGGATATCTAAAAATGAGAGTCTCATCAATATTCTCAGAAGAGATTAAAGTCTTTTTAAAAGACAATACAGATTTAATCTATATTATCGAAGCTTTAGAATACTATGGAAATTTAAATTTATTTATTGTTTCTAATAAAGAGATTGAATGATAACTTTAAATTTATTATTACCATTAAAAAAATAAAAAAATTTAAATTCTTGTGGTGATCTCACCAATTCAAATAGATAAAAACGAAAGTATTATTGTGAATCAATTAATATATCCAAGTGTAGAAAAACGCTATAAACGAGATAAATATAGTTTTAAAAAGAATCATTCCAGATCTTCAATTAAAAATTGAAGAGCAAAGAAAAGAAACACTTCCCGATGGGAATACAAATATAATTGCTGATTTACGTTCAATTAGAGAGGAAAAACCAATTTCTTTAAGATATGAATCAGAAGGAATTAAAAGGATAATTTCTATATTAGGAGTACTTATAGCTGGATATAATCAACCTTCTGTTTGTTTAGCTATTGATGAGTTAGATTCTGGGATTTTTGAATATTTATTAGGAGAAATATTGGAGGTATTATCAAGTGAAATAAAAGGACAATTGATTTTTACTTCACATAACTTAAGAATTCTTGAAAAATAGATAAGAAAAATATTGTATTTTCAACAACTAATCCAGAAAAATAGATATATAAGATTTAAGTATATAAAACCTAATAATAATTTAAGAGATATGTATTTGAGAGAGTTAATTATTCAAGAACAAGCTGAACAACTATACAAAGAAACAAAACAATCTGATATAAAAAGAGCTTTTTATAGAGCAGGTGTTGCAAATGAAAAAAAGAAAAGCTAAAAAGGTTATATTGTTTCTAGTTGAAGGAGCTCAGATCTTACCTCATTAGAATTTATAGATAATATAAATACAAATGAAACTATTAAATTTCAAATAACAAGTGGAGATGTTACTTCTAAATTAAACATAACTCCGCAAAACTGTAGAGAAGAAATCAATAAAATTCTATTATCTTTTTAGAAAAGAAGTAAATTAAGAAAAACAGATATTATCAAAAATAATTCATATATTGGATATAGATGGAGTCTATATCCCAGAAATTAATATAATAGAAGATAAAAATATTTCTATATACAATTAATGGAATAGTAGCTCCTTCAAAAAGAAAATGTACAAAAAGAAATGAAAAGTAAAAACAGATTGTGGAGAAACTCCTAGTTACTTCTAAAAATTAATTCAATACCATATGAAATGTATTATATGTCTTGTAATTTAGAGCATGTTCTTCATGATAAATTAGAAGATATATCAGAGGATGAGAAAAAAGAATTGGCTAATAAATTTTGCAGATAGATTTTATGAAAAAGAAATTGAATTTATTGATTTTATTAATAATAAAGACTTTTAAAGTTTTAGGGAGACTATAAAGCCACTTGGGATTTTATAAAAAGATTTAAACTCTGTAAATAGATACAGTAACTTTTTGGTTATTTTTGAAAATCTAAAAATAATGAAAGGGAGGGCTTCCATGAAAAAAAGGAATAGGTTTAGGAATAGATGACTTTTAGACAAATAATAAAAAGAAGATTGTTACTATTTTGATAAGACAAAACTGGATAGAAGAGCTATTAAAAGATAGAAGTCAAAACAAAATTATTTACTAGACCAAGAAGATTTGGAAAAACTTTTAAATATGAGTACATTGAAGTATTTTTGACGTAAAAAAATGCCGAAGAAAAATAGAAAATTATTTAAAGATTTATATATAGAAAAATCAGAATATTTTAAAAGAACAGGGACAATATCCCTGTAATATTTATCTCATTAAAAAGATTTAAAGGAAAAATACTTGGGAAGATGCCTTTTTGAGTTAAAAGCACTTTTGAGAGAAGTGTATGAAGAACATAGTTATGTTAAAGAAAAAGTTAAGTGATATAGAAAAAGAAGAGTATGATAAAAATTCTAATGAAAACGGAAGATGCTGAATATGGAAGAGCATTAAGAAATTTAACAATATCTAGTAAGAAGTCCCCACTTCTATAAGTGGGAGTAGCTCACTTGCTAGTATAGTAAATGGTATTGGTAGAAGAAATTTATCGATACCATTTTTATATAATTACAAAAATAGTCAGACACCGTCTGACCAATTAGATGCTCAATTCCCCAGACACTGTCTGCGGAATTCAAATTAAGTTGTTAATGAGAATGGAAGATATAAATGCTAGAAATTTCTATGAGATAGAAGCATTCTTTGGATGAATTTAAAAAGATTATAGAAGAATAATACTAAGGGGAGAAAATGGTGAGTGGTATAATAGAATTTGTATAAAAATATAAAAGTAATTGACATTGAGTGGGAAATATTGTATCATAATCTATATTATGTAAAAGGGAGTGTAGAAATATGGAAAAAATTTTAAATGTTGCTGAGTATATTTTTAAAGAATATCAAAAGAGTGACTGGGAGAATATATTGATGAGATGAAATTACAAAACTTTTATATTTTTTTCACAAAGAGAAAGTTTAGCTATATTAAATAAACCAATGTTTAGTGAAAAATTTGAAGGATGGAAATATGGACCAGTTTCTAGAGAGTTAGAACATACTTTACTCAAGAAGATGGGATACAAACTTATACAGAAGATATAAAGAGTGAAAATAAATATATAGTAAATAATGTGATATTAGAGTATGGTTCATTAGCTTCATGGAAGTTGAGTGAAATGACTCATAAAGAGATTTCTGGTTACAATTCTAGAAAAGGATTATCTGAAAAATGAAAATGGAAATAAAATAGAGTTAGAAGATATCAGAGAAGATGCAAAAAGTGAGACCTTACGACTATATTTGGGATATGTATTATGATGAGTTTGAAGATGTGATACAATGATAGGAAAAATCTACACGTCTATGACGGAATTTTTTTGATTCTAAAACAAATAGTACACGAATTAAAGGCTAGACCAGTTTTAATTTTTAACTGATACGAGGAACAATGATTATACTGTTTTACCAATTTCAACAATAACTATTAAAACAAATATAGATACTTATTATGATATAAAAATTGATTTCAATATCTTACCCTAAATTAAAATTAAAAATTTCTTATGTGAGAACTCATAAGAGAACATCTATACATCAGAGCAAGTATTGATAAAAAGTAATATTATAGGAGATTTAAAACAGATTATGAAGAATTATTTTTAGAGATACTAAAAAGTTGAAGAATTTGATAATGAAGTTATTGAAAGCGCTTTAAGATAAAATATAAAAACTGTAACCCTGATCTTATAGTTAAGATTTTTGGTTGTTTGTCAAATAGTGTTCATAAAAAGTTTAGACTATAATCTGAGAGAAATTAAGAGAATTTTTAAGAATTAAAAACTTAAAGAATTCTCTTTTTATATATAAAAATTGAAACAGTATCTTATATATGATATAATAAAAATATGAATAAAATATTAATTGGTAAAAGCTAAGAAAGGAGTAAAATTATGAAAATTGAAATAAAGAAAGATATATATCAAGAAATACATGATTTACTACATAAAAAGCTAGACAAAATATAATATCAAATGTAAATTACACAATGACAAAAACTTATTTTTAATTGAAAAAGAATAGTAGAAGAAGAACAAGATGGTAATAAAAGGGCTGAGTATGGAAAAATTTAATAAAAAAATGCTTTCTGAAAAAAATTGACTAAGGAATTTGGAAAGGGTTTTTCTCAAAAGGAATTTAGAGCAAATGAGAACATTTTATGTTAGATACTCAATTCACGCAGACACTGTCTGCGAATTCCAATTCAATTAAGTTGGTCACATTATCTTATTCTAATGAGAATAAAAGATATAGGTACTAGAAATTTCTATGAAATAGAAGCTATTCAAAATAATTGGAGTTTAAGAGAATTAAAAAGACAAGTAAATTCATCCTTATACGAAAGACTAGTTTTAAGTAAAAGATAAAAGAAAAAGTTAAAGAATTAGCAGTTAAAGGTCAAATTATAGAAAAAGCACAAGATGTTATAAAAGATCCATATATTTTAGAGTTTTTGGATTAGATGAAAAAGTGATTATTCTGAAATCTTACCTTCTTTGGATGAATTTAAGAAGATTATAGAAGAATAATATTATTTAGTGAAAAATTTGAAGGATGGTATACGATGATTGGAATTTTCAATAAAACAGAAATTACAGTTCATTTAGCACAAGAATATTTAGATTTTCCTATGGTTTCACGTTCTTTAGCTAGAAGAATTTTATCTAATATAGATAAATTTAAAGTTGTGTTCTTAGATTTTGCAAATATTGAGACTATAGGTCAAGGTTTTGCTGATGAGATTTTTAGAGTTTTTAAAAATAAACATCCAGAAATAAGTATAATTCCGATAAATGCTAATGAAGAAATTGAATTTATGATAAAAAGAGCAACTAACACAAAAGTTTTAGAAAAATTTTAAAAGCTGTTACAAATAAAATGATAAAAATCATTAATTTATAACAGCTCCTTTTTGTTGCATTTTGAATATTTTAGTTCTTCTGTTTCTTTTTCAGTTTTATTTAAAACGACATTCAAACCGACACTCAAACCGACATTTTTATTGTTGTAGTTTTTAAAATATAATATTTATAAAAATAGTTTTCTATTCCCATTCAATAGTAGCAGGTGGTTTAGATGAAATATCATAAGTCAATCTATTGATACCTTTTAACTTCATTTAGAATTCTATTGGAAACTTTTTCTAAGAAATCATAAGGCAAGTGTGACCAAGTTGCAGTCATAAAATCTATAGTGTTAGCTGATCTTAAAACAGCAGTATATTCATAAGTTCTTTCATCTCCCATAACTCCAACAGATTTTACAGGAGTAAAACAACAAAGGCTTGGCTAACTTTACTATATAAATCAGCCTTTCTTAATTCTTCTATAAATATTGCATCAGCTTCTCTTAAGATATCAGCTTTTTCTTTTAGTAACTTCTCCTAAGATTCTGATTCCTAAACCAGGTCCTGGGAATGGATGTCTATCAACCATATAATCAGGGATACCTAATTCTCTACCAACTTTTCTAACTTCATCTTTAAATAATTCTCTTAAAGGTTCAGTAATTCAAATTTTAAATCTTCTGGAAGACCTCCAACATTGTGATGAGATTTTTATAGTAACAGATGGCCCTTTAACAGAAACAGATTCGATAACATCTGGATATATAGTACCTTGTGCTAAGAATTCAGCACTTCAATTTTTAGCTTCATTGAATACTTCAACGAAATTCTTTTCCTATAATTTTTCTTTTTGTTTCTGGATCAGTTACTCCAGCAAGTTTGAATAAAAAATCTTTCTTCAGCATTTATACATTTAATATTCATATCAAAGTTTTTAGCATAAACTTCCATAACTTGCTTTAGCTTCATCTTTTCTAAGTAGACCAGTATCAACAAAGATACAAGTTAATTGTCTACCTATTGCCTTATTGATAAGTGCAGCAGCAACAGATGAGTCAACTCCACCAGATAATCCTAAGATAACTTGTTTATTTCCAACTGTTTCTTTTTATACTTTTTACAGTTGATTCAATATAGTTTTTCCATAGACCAGTTTTTGTTCAGCCTTAGCTATTTTCAAAAAAACAAAGTTCTTTAACATATCAAAACCATGTTGAGAGTGAGTAACTTCTGGGTGATATTGGAAAGCATAGATATTCTTATCTTTATTTTTCAATAGCTGCTATTGAAGAATCAGTATGAGCTATGATCTTAAAGTTAGGAGCCATTTCAGTAACATGGTCCCCATGACTCATCCAAACAGTTGTTTTATTTAGGAATATCTTTGTATAGAATATTGTCTTTGTCATCAAGCTCTAATTCAGCCTTACCAAATTCTTGTTTATCTGCTCTTGCAACTTTTTCCACCATGTAAATGAGTTATAAGTTGCATACCATAACAAAGCCCTAAAATTGGGATATTTTGTTCAAATAATTTTTATATCCAAGCTTGGAGCACCTTCAGCATAAACAGAAGCAGGACCACCAGAAAGTATAATTCCTTTTGGCTCTCTAGCTAAAATTTTATCAACATCTTCATGAAAGGGAACAACTTCAGCATAAACTCCCATTTCTCTGACTCTTCTTGCAATCAGTTGATTATATTGAGAACCAAAGTCAAGTATAATAATTCCACCTTTTTCATTATAAAACCTCCACTATTAAATTACACTATTATATCATATTTTCTTTATAAAAAACGAAGATTAAAGAAGAATTTTATCTAAAGGTAATTTAGGGTACATAATGAGTACCATTTTTCAATGAAATATTTAGTATCATTTTCATCTTTTTGAGTCAATAAGTTTTTACTATATCTTTAGCTTCTCCTAAAACTATAACTGCTCTTGTTTCATAATCATCAGGAAGTTCTAAAACTTCTTTAAAAACATTTTTTTATTGTAGACATAACTATACAAGCTCCATAGCCAAAGCTCATTAGCAAGTAAAGCAATGTTTTGAGAAGCTATTCCTACATCAAAAATATTGTAAAAAATCAGGGATATTAGTATCTTTTTGCTGAAATTAATATATAGGCTCTTGGTCTTTCTTCAAGAGTAGCTTTATCTTCAAGTTTTTAATAGTCCTCCCAAAAGAAACAGCAGAAAAAGTTTTTACATTTCATCATCTATAGTGTAAGAATATCTTAAAAATTGTGAATTTCTTAGCTGATGATGAATATCTAGCTCCTTCTAGAATTTTTAAAATTTCTTCTTTTGAGATTTTTATTAGTAAATTTTCTGTGTGAACGAGTATTTTTATTTTTTTCAATCATAACAATAACCTCCCAAACAATGAACTTAATAATAAAATTATATTAAAAATTTTCGATATTTTTACAAGAAAAAGGAGTCATAAAACTCCTTTTACTTTTCTGAGTTGATTTTTCATTAAAGAGAATTTACTAAAGAATTAACTTTGCTGCTAATCTAGCTTTCTTTCTAGAAGCAGTATTTTTCTTTAAAAATTCCTTTGCTAACTGCTTTATCTAATTCTTTGTATGCAACTGATAAAGCTGTTTTTGCAGCTTCAACATCTTTAAGTTCTAATGTAGCTAAAACTTTTTAGCCATAGTTTTAACTCTAGTTTTTAACTGCTTGATTTCTAACTCTATTTCTTTCTGCTACTAATACTCTCTTTTTAGCTGATTTTTGAATTTGCCATTTTAAAAACTCCAAATGATTTTATACCTATTAAAAATAACATAATTAAATTAATATTCAATTAAGCTTCAAAGAGACACATATTTTACAATGGACCGTTAGTATTATACTATGTTTTTGTTAAATACAAGTAAAAATTTTTATTAATTAATAAAAAATCAATTTTAAATTGTTTTCATATCAGTATAGAATTTATCACTTAAATAGTAATATCTTTCTGTATATTCATCAGCTTGACCAGCATTATGAACTTAGAAATTTCTTTTAAAGATAAGTTCTAAATTTTCCATAACTTCAGCTACAACATCAGGATCTTTTCCATTTTAAATTTCTAGTAACAACATTTTCTTCCATTTTTAAATTGCTACTAACATTAATATATTTTGTTCTTGTATAAATCTGTTAATATTATTTATTACATCTCTAACTTTGGTTTCATTAAACTCCTCCTAAAAATAATTTTTAATAATCTTATTATACTATATTTTTATTAATTTTGAAAAAATTAATTGTAATTTACTATATAATAAAATATAATTGAGAAAATGAGAAAGAAAAAGGTGAAACATGAAAAAATAGCAGTATTTTCTATTTGAGGGAGCAGAACTTTTTGAGATAGCAAGTTTTACAGATATCTTTGGTTGGAATAATATAGTTGGCTTAAAAGAATTTAGAGATATAAAAGTGAAACAATTTCATATAGAGAGAGATTAAAATGTACTTGGGGAGGAGTTTTAAAAGCAGAAAAAGCTTGTTACAGAAAATAATATAGAAGAGATTTTTCTTATGATGCTCTAGTTATACCAGGTGGTTTTGGTGAATAATTTTTAAAGATAAGAAAATGAAAATATTTAAAAATTAGTTAAATATTTTTCTGAGAATAACAAAATTATTGTAGCTATTTGTACAGCTGTTATCAATTTAGTAGAAACAAGAGAAATAAAAAATAGGAAAGGTGACAACTTATCTTTTTAGATAATAAAAGATATTTTAATCAGTTAAAAATTTGATGTCATTCCTGAAGAAAAAGAAATTGTTGTAGATGAAAATCTATTTACTTGTTCAGGACCCAGCTAATGCTCTGGATTTGTCACTATTAATTTTAGAGAAAATGACATCTAAAGAAAATGTAGAAATAGTTAAGAAAAATATGTTTCTAAAATAGCTATTTTCTTTTACAAAATATATGATATGCTAAGGGTACAAACTAAAAAGAGGTGGTATAATGAAAATAGGTGAAAACAAAGTTGTAGCATTGGATTATAAAGTGTATGATGCAGATACAAAGGAATTGATTAGAAGATACAGCTGAATTAGGTCCTTATTATTATATTCAAGGTATGGGATTATTCCTACCAAAAATAGAAGCTGCATTAGACAGCAAATCAAAAGGATATAAAACAACAATTGAAATACCAATGGAAGAAGCCTATGGAGACTATGATGAAGAATTAGTTGAAGAGTTAACAAAAGGCTGATTTCGCAGATTTTGAAGATATCTATGAAGGAATGGAATTCGTAGTTGAATTAGAAGATGGAAGTGAAATGGTAGCTGTTATAACAGAAATTGATGGAGATAAAGTTTATACAGATTCTAACCATCCATTCTCTGGAAGAAACTTATTATTTGAAGTAGAAGTTACTGATGTAAGAGAAGCTACTGATGAAGAATTAGATCATGGTCATGTTCATGAATACTGAAAATGAGGAGTGAAAAACAGTTATTAAAAATATATTGAAATGTATTTAGTATATTTAATTATATGTTAATATATTTATATGAAAAGATATATAAACCAAAAAGAATTTAGTGAATTAGTAAATAGAAGTGTAAATACACTCAAAGATGGGATAGAGAAGGCATATTGATAGCAATATAGAACCCACAACAAATAGGAGATATTATACCTTAGAAGATTATAATAAAATTATGGGTATTGAGGTAACTCAAAATAAAGTATATGAAGTTATATATATGCAAGAGTTTCCAATCATAGTCAAAAAGATGATTTACAAAAATCAAATTAAATTTTTAAGAGATTATGCTAATGCAAAGGGATATATAGTATCAGAAGTTATAACTGATAAAGGAAAATAAAGATGTATAAAGCACTAAAGATAGAATTAAAACAACAGTAGCACAGAAAGATACAAGTATGTAAGACTATTGGTACTGAAAGATTTATATATAACGAGTATATTAAATACAACCAAGAACAATATGAACTAGGTAATAAATTTGTAAGTGCTAATGATTTTTCTAAATATATCAACAATGTCTATCTACCTAATAATCCTGATAAAAAAATGGATAAAAGATGATCTTCTAAATCAGTCAAACAAGCAATGCTTTTATGGAGAAAAAGCATTTAAAAAAACTTTTTAAGGGTCTAAGTTCTTTTTCCTGTTTTTTTAAGAAAAAGGTAAGAATGAGTTGGGAGCATATTTTTGTTAAGAATAATAAAACTGATTTTGAGTTTTATAGGTATAAAAATAAAAATACTCTACATTGAAATTTTGTAAGAGTAAAAAGAATATGGATATATACCTAAAAATGCATTATTAAAAAGTGGAACTATAACTAAAATAGCTGATAGATACTTTTCATCACTTATTATGGAAGTTGAAGATACTGTAAAAGCAACTCAATACAAGTAGTGAAGGGTTAGAGTAGATTTAGGTATAAAAGATACAGCTATATGTTCTAATGGTAAGGTATTTAAAAATATAAATAAAACTAAAAAGTTATTGAAGAAGAAACTTAAGAGAGAACAAAAGAAAGATGTCAAGAAGTGTAGAATATTCTAAATCTAAAAAGATAAAAATTAAAAGAATGTAAGAATTTTAATAAGAAAAAGTTGAAAGTACAAAAATTATTTTATAGACTAAATTGTATTAGAGATGATTATAATAATAAAAATAGTAGATGAAAATAACAAGAGCCAAGTTAAAAATACATTACTATTGAAGATTTAAAAAGTATCTAATATGATGAAGAATAAACATCTTTCAAAAAGCTATACAAGAACAGAATTTCTATGCGATAAGAACTAAACTTATAAATAAAATGTAAGGAAAGAAATATAGAACTAAGGTTAGTAGATACATTCTATCCAAGTAGTAAAAACTTGTTCTTGTTGTGGAGAAATAAAAAAGATTTAAAACTTAATGATAGGATTTATAAGTGTGTAATTGTGGTTTAGAAATAGATAGAGATTACAATGCAAGTATAAATCTTGAAAAAGCACAAGTATATAAAAGTAATAGCATAGATATTTTAAAATAAAAAGGAGAAAGCTACAAATAGCAAGTTAAAAATATCTATATGTACCGATGGCTGAGTCGGGAATTTACGACTATGGAGAGTACAAGGAACTATGAGTAGATACAAAGTATTGAAAATATACTCGTTGAAGTAGTAACATTCTAGTGTATTAAATATGTTTTAATACATTTTTAGTAGCAGTAATATAGTATGAAGATAGCATTGAGTGCAGATCACGGTGGATTTGAATTAAAGAAAGAAAAATAAAACAACATCTAAAGCAAAAAGAAGGAATAGAAGTTATAGATTTTTGGAACTAACAGTACAGAAAGTGTTGATTATCCAAAAATATGGTCATTTAGTTGCAAATAGTGTAGTTAATAAAGAAGTTGACTTTGGTATCTTAGTTTGTGGAACTGGTATAGGAATTTCTATAGCAGCTAACAAAATTAAAAGGTATCAGAGCTGCAAACTGTACAAATACAACTATGGCAAAATTAACAAGACAACACAATGATGCAAATATTTTAGCTTTAGGTGCTAGAATAGTTGGAGATGTTTTAGCTTTAGATATAGTTGATGAATTTTTAGCTGCTTCTTTTGAAGGTGGAAGACATCAAAAGAGAATAGATGAAATAGAAGCTTGTAATTTATTTTAAGTAGGTGATAAGATGGCAACACTGTTTACAAAGATTATAACATAGAAATTCTAGCAGATATAGTGTATGAAGATGATGATGTAATTGCTTTTTAAAGATATAGCACCAGTTGCACCTATTCATGTACTTGTTAGTGCCTAAAAAGAAATTCCAACTATCAATGATATAAGTGATGAAGATGCTTTGCAATTGGAAAAGTATAGAGTAATAGGAAAGCTAGCAAAGGAATTTGGAATAGACAAAGATGGTTATAGAGTTGTTTCTAACTGTAATGAACATGGAGGACAAAACAGTATTTCATATTCATTTCCATTTGATAGGTGGAAAACAATTAGGAACTATGGTTTAGAGAAGAAATGAAAAATATTAATATTAATAGTAATGGTTTTAGGTTTTAGTGGCATGTGGAGAAAAATTTCCATACACAAGTCAAAGTACTAAAGAAAAATGATAAAAGAAGTAAAAGTAGCTATGGAAAAAGCAGAAGAAACAAGAAGCGAGAAGGATGCTCAAGTGCTTCTAGAAAAAAATGGGCGAAATAATAAAAATCTCAACTGAATTAGAAAAAGAAGTTCAGAGGGAGATCAAAAAGCCAAAGAAGAATTAGAGAAGTGGGATAAACTGATAACTGAAAATAAAACCACAATAATTTAAAGAAAAAAGTGTAGTTATTGCTGTTAGCTACACTTTTTATATTCTAACATATTCTAACTTGCTAACACTGTTAGAATATGTTAGCATATGTTAGATAAAAATATTTTTAAAGGTGGTTATAATGATAAAAAGAAAACAGATGGAGATAGTTATGAGAAACTTCGTTCTTTAAATCAAAATTTGACATTTGACTACACTGAACAAATTTTTTTAAGGAAAAATAATCTGGTATTTGGTTTAAGTCAAAAAGACCTTGGGTTTAATAGGAGAAGATGATTTATTTACAAATCTTTGCTTTTACTTCTATCTGAACAGTGCAATCATACTTTAAAAGTGGCAGTATTTGAAGGGATAGAAAAATATATTTAAAGATAGAAAAGAATTTAAAGGTTCATTATTAAAGCAAGTGACAGAAGCTTTTGAATTTATCAATCTTGTAAATAAAACTGAAGCAACTTTTGAAGGTTTAATTAGAAAAGATGAAAGAGATTATCCAGTAGAAGCTATAAGAGAAGCATTATTAAATGCAGTTATTCATAGAGAATATTCATTTAGTGGTAGTACTCTTGTAAATATATATGAAGATAGAATAGAGTTTTGTTTCATTAGGTGGCATAGTCTATGGCTTGTCACTAGATTCAATTATGCTAGAGTATCACAATCAAGAAATGAAAAATTAGCCAACATATTTTACAGATTACATCTAATTGAAGCCTATGGAACAGGAATAAGAAAGATATTTACTAATTATGAAAGATACAATATGAAGCCAACAATCAAAGCAGAAGTTGGAGCATTTCAAGTTGTTCTTCCGAATATATATTATAAAAAGATAGAGGAAAAACTATTAGTAGATAATTCTACTAATAAAAATATTGAAAAAAATACTACTGAAATAAAAGCCTTTTGTATACGGATATTTTTAAACTTTGTTACTGATAAAAATGGAGCGACAAGAAAAAGAAATAGAAGAATATATAAATTTTTAGCCAAACAAGAGTTATAACCCTTTTTAAAAAGAAATGTTAGAATTAAACTTAATAAGAAAAGAAAAGGATAAAATAGATAGAAGAAGTTATAAATATTATAAAAATAAATTTTTGTACATTTTTTTGTTTTGAAATAATTTATGCTATAATGAAATATAAAAATATAGAGGTGATAATATGAAGCCAATAATTGCAATAGTAGGAAGACCCCAATGTTGGAAAAATCTACTCTTTTTAATAATTTAATTGGAGATAAGATAGCTATAGTGGACGACCTACCTGGAGTAACGAGAGATAGATTATATAGAGATACAGAGTGGAGTGGTTCAGAATTTGTAATAGTGGATACAGGGGACTAGAACCAAGAAACAATGATTTCTTAATGACTAAAATAAAAGAACAGGCAGAAGTTGCTATGAATGAAGCAGATGTTATTTTTGTTTTGTTGTGGATGGAAAAAGCAGGACTTAATCCTTTAGATGACGAGATAGCATATATACTAAGAAAGAAAAATAAGCCTGTTATCTTGTGTGTAAATAAAATCGATAATTATTTTTGAACAACAAGATGATATTTACGATTTCTATGGATTAGGTTTTGAATATCTTGTTCCTATATCAGGAGAACATAAAAGTAAACTTAGGGGATATGCTAGATATAGTTGTTGAAATTATAGGAAGAATGGATTTCCCTGAAGAAGATGAAGATGTTTTTAAAATTGGCTGTTATAGGAAAACCTAATGCTGGAAAAATCTTCATTGGTTAATAAACTTTCAGGGTTCAGAAAGAACAATAGTAAGTGATATTGCAGGAACAACAAGAGATGCCATAGATACTTTAATTGAATATAAAGATAATAAATATATGATAATAGATACAGCTGGTATAAGAAGAAAATCTAAGGTTGAAGAAAGCTTAGAATACTATTCTGTGTTGAGAGCATTAAAAAGTATAAAAAGAGCAGATGTATGTATCTTAATGTTGGATGCTAAAGAAGGTCTAACAGAACAAGACAAGAGAATAGCAGGAATAGCTGCTGAAGAATTAAAAACCTATAATAATTGTAATGAATAAGTGGGATTTAGTAGAAAAATAAAAATAATGTAACTATGAAAAATGAAAGAAGAATTGTATGCTGAGCTACCATTCTTATCTTATGCTCCTATAGAGTTTTATTTCAGCTCTAACAGGACAAAGAACTACAAATCTTCTTGAAATATCTGATAGAATCTATGAAGAATATACAAAAGAGAATTTCAACAGGACTTTTAAATACTGTATTAAAAGATGCTATTCTAATGAATAATCCACCAACAAGAAAGGGTAGATTAATAAAAATCAGTTATGCAACTCAAGTTTCTGTTGCACCACCAAAAATTTGTTTTATTCTGTAATTACCCAGAACTTATACATTTCTCTTATGCAAGATATATGAAAAATAAATTTAGAGAGCTTTTGGTTTTCGATGGAAGTCCAATTATGATAAGCTTTGAAGCTAAGAGCAAAGATTTAAATATGAGATAGTAAAACAGCTCATTGCTAGCTAAATTTCTTAACGATAAAAATCAAGAGTTCGCTGTAAAGTTCGACCAACTCACTACGTTCAGACACGTCGAGAGTTTACTCGGCTCACTCTATTTGATTTTTATCTAAAATTTAGATGCAAGTTCACTTGTTTTTACTATACTCAACTCTATAAAGCTAATTATATAAAGCTTCAATTCTTATCATATAAAATTTTTAAAAACTTTTTAAACTTTTTCTAAGGGGTCTGTCTAAAGGTTATAGATAATAAAATTTTTCTCTCCCCCAGAAAGAAAAAGGCCCTTCTCTTAAATGAGAGGGTAATTTCCCATAATAATAATGAAAAATAATAGATATAGCTAATCCTGCAAAAAGTCCATATAAAAATGGACTTTTTATTTTATTTCCCCTAGAAAAATGATAGAATATCTATTAGAAAATATAGATAAAACAAATAATAATTTAGAAAAATTGAAAATTGTATTGATTTGGCAGAAAAAGCGATATGATAGTATATAGTAAACAATTTTTCCAATATCTCAACTTAATAAGTTGAAACATCATGAACTAAATTTCTCTTTTAAGGGTCTAAATGAAGACTGTGATTATTAGCAGTCTATCCAAAAGATTTTTACAGAAGAAGATTTGTTTTCCTGTGAAATACTTTAAAAATAGAAAAAGAAATCAAAATTTATAGAGCTAGAACACAAGCATTATTTAGGGAATATCTTAGCTTTAGGTTTAAAAAGAGAAAAGTTTAGGAGATTTAATTGTTAAAAATGGTCATTGTTATGGTATTATATTAGAGAATATGTTTGATTTTTAAAAGAGAATCTTTTGAGAGTAAATTCTTCACCCTGTTGAAATTATAGAGATAGATGAAAGTGAAGTACCTCAAAATGAATATCAAGAAATTAAATGTAACTCTAGCTTCTTTAAGATTGGATAGTTTAGTTTGCAGAACTAACTAATTTATCTAGAACTTTAGGTACAAACTACATAGATTTAGGAAAATGTACAATTAAATTATGAGGTGAAAGAGAAAAGAGTACTAAGATAGCTGTGGGAGATGCTATAATAATTAAAAAGTATGGAAAATTTAAGATTGTGGAAGAAAATGGCTTAACTAAAAAGAAAAAATCAAATTAATAATTAGAAAATATATATAGGTGAGGTTATATGAAGAAATTTATAGGTTTTTATTACTATTTATTGTTATTTCAGTTACCATCCTGTTTTTGCAAGAGATATTTTTGTTAAAAGCTTATTTAGAAAAAGAAAAATGTCTCAGGCAAATAATGCAGAGTTACAATAGGTAGTTTGAGTTTAGATTATTTTTGAACGTTACATTACTTTAAAAAGATGTAAAGATTATGAGTAACTTAAATGAAGAAGAAGTCTTTATTTCTATTGATAAATTAAAAAGTTGTTACGATATAAACTTTAGATAATAACTTTTTGATGATGCAGAAGTAGAAGAATATCTTTCTTTGGAGATGCAAAAATATGATTATAATCCTGAAGAAGATATGGTTGTTTTTGAAAACAAGGTGACTGAAGCTGAAGAAAAAGCTAAGAGAAAAAGTTCTAACAGAACTTAAAAATCTTTATTTGAATAAAATAGAAGAAAATCATTTAAATTTAAATGAAATTTTTTTCCAAGAAATTTAAGTAATGGAAAAAGATCTTAGTGAACTTGAAAAGATAAAACAAAGCATAAAGAATATTAAAGAAAGCACTGAAAAGAATTTAAATATTTCAGAAGTAGTTGGTGAAATCTCTAATGATTGGTAAAAAGTACAAAGAAACTTGGACAAGATTTAGATATTAAAGATTTAAGTAAGACTGAAGATGAACTTAAAGAAGGAATGACTCTAGAAGAATCACTAGATAGAGTTGTAAGAAACTTCTTAAATAGAAATAAACTTGACATTCATTTAGAAGTTTCTTACAACTCTATCTAAAATGGTCTTCTAGAAATCGATGAGATTCATCAGTCTTAAATCTTAATATCTAAATCGTATTCTGCCTAATATTAAGCTATTCTCTATCCCGTTCTTTGTGGTTTAATTTCAATTCATATCTTTCCGTTGTAAATTTATAATTTGTTAGTGATTTTATTTCTGTTTGTTCAGATGAATTTTGAAGTTCTCATTGGGCTGTCTTGTGTTCGGCTTCAGTGTTTCGAAACGACATCGTCTTCAGGTTATGATCATGTTTTGCGTCTCGAAGATGTTCATGCTGCTTCTGCGTCGTCATTTTTTTTTTTTCAGGTCGTTGACGGTTGTCGATGATCAGGACGTTGGTACCATGATCGTTTGAAATTGATGTGACGTTCAGTTTCGTTGTTGCGGACGTTTTCTTTCGACGACAGACGTTGCCAGACGGGATGACGGTAGGTGATGAGGCCTGGTGTCGCGCCTGTGTTTTCGGTGTTGATTTTTCTTTTGGACCAGTAATTTTCTTCACGATCTTATTTTCATGCTGATTATTATGGTATCTCCACCTTCTGGTGTGCATTCTAGTCTATTGCCAAGTTCTAGATAAGTGGTTAGTTCTTAATAACCCAATGTAAAGCCAGAGTGCATTTGGTGTGATGTTCATTTTGAATACTTCACTCGTCTGCGAATGATTACTCAGACTATAACAAAAAATCAGGCAATGTGTAATGACAGGCCATTTTGGCTGATTAAATCTTTCAGGCTTTTCTTTTGAAACCTGAAACTGGTCATGCAAGCCAATGTGTTCTGGCTCTGCTGGGTGGGTTTCTTTTTCTGACACAAGTGATGCGGGCATGAATCTTCTTCTGTGAAATGTTTTGGATCAGACTGTGGTGCACTGCGGTCTTCGGGGTTGGTTCGTGATCGTTTCGGCTATTGGACGAATGTTGAAGGTGTTTACCGCTGTCATATCGGTTTCTGCTGCCAAATGTACGATTTTTCGGTACTCTGGTACCATTTTGTTTTAATCTGTATTTTCATAATGAATGTTCTGTGGTACCTGAAAATAGATAAAGATCATTTTATCGACACGAGGACCAACATCTGTATTTTTTCATTGATAATTACCTTCTCCGTTGAAGGGCCTTCTTTCTTGGAGAAAAAAGGTACATTATCTATAACAACGGACGGACTTGAAAAAAGTTTAAAGACACAGAAGTGCAAAATTTTTGGCGATAAAATTGAGCTTTATATAATTAACATTGGTGTGATGAACAGGTGGACGCATCTGGGGCCACAGATGAGGTCAGTGGGTGGGGCCAGTCGTCGATCTGTGAGACCAGATCAATTTGCAACGAACTGTGTTTGTCGTTGAAGACAGCTGTGTTCATTTGTATCTCGCTGTTGCAAATCTTTGTCTTGACTCAAGCTGTGGGTGGACTCCATCGAACAAAAAGCTGTAACATTTTCTGTGTCTTGCGCCAGAGTGACAGGACTACAGGGGCAAAACAGGTGTTTCTGAGCAGGATGCATGATTTTGATAATCGCTGTGACCCGGTGGTGTTCATTGGAATGTGTACGATATTCGCTGTTGAGTACTCTGTGTGTTCATGGTTCATCAGATATTTCAGAGATTGTGGTTCTTTGTCACTGTTGAGGCTGAGGTAAACTGTGGGGCATAGACAGAATGGTGGCTCGCGCTCTGAACTGCTTTCATTTTCATGGTTGTGTTTTATTTTCTACTAAATCCCTTATTCGTACAGTGTTATGAGTTTTAATGTGGCGGCTATTCTGTTGTTGAACGCTGGCATCGGCTTTGATGAATATGCATCTGCTCGCGTGCTCTTTCAGGCAATATTCTGGCTTTCTTCAACATAATTTTCTTCTTATTGACAATCTGTTCGTCATAATTTATTATGTTCAGTTAGTATCTGTGAGCGTTGTTCACTGCTGACGCTTACATTGGCTGCGGACGGTTTGTTGACAGTGATTTTCCGGCGTTGGAACACTATGACGCGGCCGATTTTTAAAACGTCGCTGTTCTGGGAGTCGTTCTTCTATCGGACTCGACGACCCATCTGGCATCTGGGGTTGCGTACGATATGAACAGATGATCGAACCTGATCATGAGATCGTGAATATCATGTTGTTCAAGGCAATTGTCGTTTATTGCAGACAGGCGACCACTAACTCGTATGTCTTCGCTCGTCTGGGATGAAATCCTGCTTTCGTCACGCTGGCGAAGACATCGCTCGTTCGACTCGCCTGTTCTTCATTTTGGTCGTTAATCGTTGTTTCTTCGGTCTGTCTCCGCTGACCTGATTAGACTCGCTCATCTGCTGTAATCGTATGGACACTCGGGTAGATCGTCACCGCAACTATCTTATCTCCGGTGGGCCAAAAGGTGATTTTGGTGGTCTTCCTGCGTACTGTTATTTCATCCTCTGTATTTTTGTATTTCGTTATCAGCATGGGGTGTTTCAGGCGCTGTATGACTTCTATCCATCGCGCTATTTTCTTGATGAGGATACAATTGTTTCATTTTATTTTAAAGAGGTTGTAACTCAACGTTTTGACAAAATTCTTCTGTTTCAGCGTCATCCGTTGCAATCGACAATTGGTGGGCTGTTTCGGTATTTTTTCGTGTTTTGTTAATTGAGTTAATCTGCGTGGTTTTTCTTTCATCTTCCAGTATCGGGAATTGACGGTATCGACTAACGTTGATAAACGTTGTTATCTTTCGTGATTAATTAGTATCTTCATTCTGTTCCATGAACTTCGATTGATCTTGTGGTTGGCTGATTTTCGTTTTGTTGTTGACCAGATATCGGCATGAGGGGCGGATGCGGTAGACGGGCCGCGGACCAGCCGCTGTGAACAGGCTCTGTTCTGTCGTAGCTGTGTTTGCAGGTGCTACCGCTGATGGTCGTGAACTGGCTGCGTTGTGTGCTGCTCTTGGCTTCTGCCGGATGATGCTCGTCTTTCTGATTGAACTTCGAGGTTATTTCGGTTTGTTGCAGGATGACAAGTTCAGCTCTTGTCACTGCTGTGTGAACCTTTACCGTTCACTACCTTTTAGTATTTTCATCTCGAAATACCGCCCCGTATGATGCGCTGTTCGAATGAAATAAGATTGTAAATAAACCGGTAAACAAGGGCTGGCAAACCAATATAGATTATTTCATAAAACTGGAATGACAGTCATCGAACTGTTGAACGAGTTTCTCATAACTCTCATCTGTTCTTTGTCGTGTAACCACCTTAAAAATATTTTATTTTTCTAACGCTGTCTTAACATATTCTGGCGGTGTTTAACAGATGAAATATGTTGAGAATGAGGCCGGCTGACGGTGTCATTGCTGCGAATGGCTGGCGGCTTTGTTCTTTCTGTTCGGTCGAGACCTGACATTTCGCCCATTCTGAAACGCCCAGCTCTCGCTTTCTTCTTAACTTTCCATATTACTATTTATCATTTTTCTTCAATGCTGACATTATTTCATTTTATCTGTCGCAAACAAAACCGTGCCAATGACGTGTGTTTTCATTTCTTCTCCTAAACCATAATTCTGGTGTTCACTTATCGGAGTAAATGGTAATGCTGTTGTCCTCTATGATGATGATTACGAAACAACTCTTCATCTTCATCATTCAGACTCCTTTATGCTGCTGCTATGCTTTCAGTGTGGCATGTCACCGCCGTCATTGACGAGCGATTTCTTTTGGGCGCTAATATAAGTGCGGTGCTACTGGCTGTTACATCGTATCTTCGCCTGCTGGGGCTCTGTTATAATCTTTATGGCTGATGTTTGGCCATCATGCCTGTGAACGAGCTAAATCTGTTCTCTTTGATCACACTGAAAGAGCTAAAGATCGTCGACACCAAGACGTCCTCGGCACTGGGCAAAGTCATTGTGTGATTTTTGTGGACGCGACTGACCCCGGTTTGCGGCTCTGGTGCTGCTGTTTGTTGGCTGTATGGAAATTCTATGGTTCCTGAGCTAAGACTCACCAGGAATCGACTTCTGTTCGCATTGCAACTAGGCAGACCATGTTTGGATGGTCAACGCTGCTGCCGACAGTTGAGTCTATAACCTCTTTAACGGATGTTTTGCCACTGTTTTGAATCGTGATGCACCCTGATGTCATGCTGCTGCTGCTAGTAATGAGAACATGTTGTACGCTGGAGATACTGCTGGCTGATGTATTTTAATGCTTTGTATCGCGGTTCGCTTTCTCCATGGTCGCTGGTGGGCAACGTCGGTTATGAATGGCGGCATTGTGGCTTTCTCCTTTTTGTTGACATCTGTCTTTGATAGCACAATAACGTTAACTCAGACCCTGCCGTTCGCCAATCATCTACAAACCAACGATACGCTCAACTTC